>FWWM01000071.1_pt1 | contig 316714 bp, 267 predicted proteins | sample 2228351 | NCBI WGS metagenome assembly FWWM01 (sample SAMEA103939774, study PRJEB20133) | metagenome
GGGGATGTTGTGGGATATCGCTATACCGTAGCAGAGTCAGTGCCTCCTTTCTCAGACGGTCCCCAGGCTTTCCTGGTGTCCTCCTTTATACTTGCCAATCAAATGGCGCAAAAAAGCTGCTTGTTTTGCCACCTTCTGCCTTAAACTGGAAGCCAAAAGCGTGCACATGGAAACGGCTTGCCCGTGCGAGCGCGATCCGACTGTTGACGCTATGCCCGATGTTGTCGAAGTAGATGGGCTCCGCCGAGTTGACACCTGGGACACCTTCTACAGCCTCATCGAGTAGATCTGGGATGACTTGCCGAAGAGGGTAGTGAATTGACTTTGGATGTGGAGCCAGCGATGACGGGAAAACATGGTAGTCGTCTCCTTCTTGTTCTCCAGCTTTTGCTCCATTCCTTAGAGTTTGAACTCATAGCGAGTATTTCTCTCTAATCATCCTGAATGTAGTGAAAGACCTCTCCCAATGTGTTCTCAAAAGAAGAGATTCTTCGCTGCGCTCAGAATGACATTCTGAGGCTTACTCGCTACAAGTTCTTTTAAATAACCTTAACACAGGCTCTCCCCTTTGGCAAGAAAAAAAGTGGAATGCAGGACGACTGGAAGAGAGGGTTGCTTTCCCGGGGCATACAAATCTTCAGCAGCGAGTCAGGGGTACTCAAAGGGAAGAAAACACTGCAGACTATCGACCTGGATACGCCGGAAAGCTCAGGATAGCCTCAGCTCAATATACTCTGGAACCTGCTTGACAAAACAGGGAGAAGGCGGTATGTTCAGCACTATAGGCGAGGAAAGGCTCATCGAGGGTATCCAATGTGAGAATCGCTCAAAGGAGGAAAGAGAGAATGCAAAAAGAAAGAGTGGTCTACTTAAATGGCGAAATCATCCCGGACAGTCAAGCTAAAATCTCCATCCATGACCAAGGATTTGTCTTGGGAGATGCCGTTTTTGATACGACGCGGACTTTTGGAGGAAAAATCTTTAAATTGAAAGAGCATCTCGACCGGTTTTATCGATCGCTCAGGTATATGCGCATCGATCCAGGAATGACCAAAGAGCAGATGGCTGATCTGACCATGCAGGTGCTCGAAGCCAACCTCCCTCTCCTCGAAGAAAATGGGGACTATTGGGTAACCCAGCGAGTAACCAGAGGGGTACGGGTCTATGATCACCCGAGTTCGGCAGGACTCAAACCAACGGTGCTGATTGAATGTCAACCACTTCCCTTTGCTGCCCGGGCCAAGTACTACCGGGATGGTCTGCCGGTGATTATTCCTTCGGTACGACGAACTCCACCGGAATGTATGAGTCCGCGGGCTAAAGTGCACAATTATATCAATCTGGTACAGGCCGATCTCGAAGTAAAATCCCGGAATCCAGACGCATGGGCTATTTTGCTCGATATCAACGGCAATATTGCAGAGGGGATTGGAAGCAACTTTTTTATCGTACGGGATGGAACAGTGATCACACCACGGGAACAGTACGTGCTCGGAGGTATCAGCCGGGAGACGGTACTTGAACTGGCTCGTGACTTGCGTATCGAGGCTAAAGAGGCTGATATTGATCTGTTTGACGCGTACAATGCCGATGAAGCCTTTGTCACTTCCACCAGCTTCTGTATCTGTCCGGTTTCTTCGGTAAACGGAGCAATCATCGGCACAGGCACCATCCCCGGTCCGGTGACCGGGCGCCTTTTGAAAGCGTACAGCGATTTGGTCGGGATCGATATTGTAGAACAATACTTATCGCGTCTCAAACCAGAAATGGCGGTGGCACGGTAAAGATTATCCAGCTTTCAGCTCGATGAGGAGAGCGGTCTTCTTAATTTATACTGACCGCTGAAACCCTTGGGGCTGGAAGCCTACACGCAAGGAGAGTCCATGAACCTACGGAGCAAATGGAGACCGAATAAAGAAGAAGTAGTGGCCCCTAATGGTGTAGTGACGGCTATGCAGCCTCCTTCTGCCGAAGCAGGCCTGGAAATACTTAAAAAGGGTGGAAATGCTATTGATGCAGCGGTGGCTGTTGGATTCTGTAATATTGTGGTGGAGCCGTATATGGCAAACATCGGTGGTATGGGATATATGGTCATCCACCAGGCCAAGACCGGAAAAACGATCGGAATCGATTTCAATGGTCGAGCTCCCCGAGGAGCGTCGGCAACCATGTACAAGGTGATCGGTCCCAGTACTGGGAGCTATCAACTGGCTCAAGTCGAACACAATGCCAACGAAGAGGGAGCGCTCTCCGTGACCGTTCCAGGTACCTGTGCAGGGTTCTGCACTGCACATCGACTCTATGGCTCGCTTCCTCTGGAACAGGTACTGGAACCTGCCATCCATCTCGCCAGAGAGGGTTTTTACGCTAATTTTCACCTTACGCTGGAGATGGCCAATGATTTTGCCAAAATTCAGCGCGACCCCTATCTTGCCTCTATCTGGCTTCCAAACGGAGCACCACCACGGAGTTATCCCAAACCTGGGGATCGGATTATCCAGAGAGACCTGGCAGAATTGCTCAAACGCATCGCCAAACAAGGAGCTGATGCGCTGTATCGGGGAGAAGTAGCTGAGGCTATTGATACCTGGATGCGACAACAGGGAGGGGTGTTGACCAGGGAGGATCTAGCCGATTATCACCCTCAGGTTGGAGAGCCGCTTGTGGTTTCTTTTCAGGGCTATACGATAAAATGTGTGGCTACGCCAAGTGGAGCTATCACCAACTTACAGACCTGGCATCTGCTCGATCAATTTCCTCTGCAAAGCCTCTCACATAATAGTATTGACTATCTTCATCTCCTCATCGAAGCTTTCCGGCATACCTTTGCCGATCGCTATCACTTTTTAGGGGATTGGGAACATGTCCCGGTACCCTTACAGGGTATGCTTTCTACCGAGTACGCCAAAGCCCTAGCAGCCCAACTCGATCGCAAGCAAGCTGTGGTAGCCCCGGCCAATGATACAGACCCCTGGGAGTATTATTTGGAGCATAGGGTACATGATCCCTGGGCCTACGATCCTCAGCCACGTCCACCGGCTAGCTTTTCGGCGGCTATGGATGCAGATGCTGGACAGACCACTCATATCAATGTGGTGGATAAAGAACGAAATGTAGTATCCTGCACCCATACTGGCACTTTCTATAGTTTTGTGCATCCGGCGAATACCGGAGTATATATGACCGCTGGGATGGCCTGGTTTGTGCCCAAACCAGGTTATGCCAACTCTATTGCACCCTGGAAACGCCCGATGAATAATATGTGTCCGGTGATGGTCTTTCAGGATGGGAAACCGGTATTGTGTCAGGGAGCCCCTGGTGGCCGAAAGATTATGAATCGAGGGGTCCAGGTCGTGGCGAACATCGTGGTGGCGGGGATGAGCCCCCAAGCAGCCGTAGTCGCTCCGACAGTCGATGCCAGCGGCCGAAATGTCATAGTAGATTCGCGATTGCCGGAAGAGGTGATTCAGGCTCTGAAAGCGAAGGGGCATCGTATTGAGATCGTCGAGGAAGAACCGGGAACCATCGGCAATTTTGCCCGCCCTTCTGCGGTGTGGATCGACTACGATAGCGGTCTCTTATACGCTGGAGTCGATCCTTTTCGACCTGCCATCGCACTCGGATATTAAAGGAAAGAATTGTCGATAGTGGGTCTGGAGTCTAATTGCACGCGAGCGTCTCGTATGGTAGAGTATACTGTTCATGTAACCATGAATTCATGGCGAGTCAGTCTCAGCATGTCGTGCTGAGCCCTCTGTTTCACTCCGGAAGCAGTGTAAAGGGAACGAGGATGAACCGGCCAGGGTGACGAATGGACTGCCCTGCGCTGCGGGACGACGAACAGATTTCCCTCCACTGCGCTGCGGGATGACAAGAGAAGTGGTGCTCGCTCTGAGTTCGAAATAAATCAGCATCTCAGGGGAATCTTCCTCCATAACGATGCAGAAGAAGCAGATTGAGGAAAGGGGAGCGTGTAGCATGCGGGAAAGAGTGGTAGTAGGGATGAGTGGTGGTGTGGATAGTGCCACTACTGCGGCCCTGCTCCAAGCCCAGGGATACGAGGTGATCGGCATCTCAATGAAATTGTGGGACCATGGTCCAGAGGTGGAGCAAATCCGGTTTGATTCGTGTTGTTCGCTGAGTACACTGGATGACGCGCGTCATGTGGCCACCAGGCTGGGGATCCCCTTTTATGTCATGAACGCAGAGCAAAAATTCCGTCAAGAGGTTGTAGACTATTTTATCCGTGAGTATCTCCAGGGTCGTACTCCCAATCCCTGTATCTTCTGTAACTCGGAACTCAAGTTTGCAGTACTCTTAAAGCGAGCCCTGGCTCTTGGCGCTCGCTATGTTGCCACCGGTCATTATGCAAGCGTGGTGTACGATGAGGAGCGAGGGCGTTATACGGTGCGCCGAGGAGTAGATCGGCGTAAAGATCAATCCTATTTCCTCTTTAACCTGAATCAAAAACAGCTTGCCCATGTGCTCTTTCCCCTTGGAAAGTACCGAAAAGAAGAGGTCAGAGAGCTGGCTCGCTCGTTTGGTCTTCGGGTAGCAGAAAAGCCAGAGAGTCAGGAACTTTGCTTTATTCCTGATAACAACTATGGCTCTTTTATCCAGCGAGAGGGAAAGGGAGCGGGTATCAAAGAAGGGAGTATTGTGAACCGAAAAGGAGAACGCCTGGGGACTCATCGGGGTTTACCCTTCTATACAATAGGACAACGGCGCGGTTTAGGGATTGCCACTGGTTCGCCTCTCTATGTGCTGGAAATTGATACCACCCATAACCAGCTTATCGTAGGATCCAAAGCCGAACTCGCTCGAAACGAGTGTCTGGTAGACCGGGTAAACTGGTGCTGGTATGAGCGAGTAGAGCAATCGATAGAGGCGATAGTCCAGATTCGCAGCCAGCATGCGGGAGCATTGGCGACCCTCACTCCTCTGCCCGATGGACGAGTCCATGTCTCTTTTCGGGAGAGCCAGTATGGCATCACTCCTGGCCAGGCAGCGGTATTCTATGAGGGAGATCTTCTGCTCGGTGGAGGCTGGATCAGTCTAGAGAATCCTGAACAGAGTTTTTCTGCTTAACTTGCTCCCAGGCCGCATCCATCTCGGCTAAGGTACTCTCCGGCAATGATTTCCCTTGAGAATGCAACAGGTTTTCCATCTGGTGAAATCGTTCCAGAAATTTCTGGATAGTGCGATGGAGAGCTATCTCTGGATTGACCTGGAGAAAGCGGGAGAGATTGACCACACTAAAGAGGAGATCCCCCATTTCTTCGGTCATTCTCTCCTGATCCTTGGCTTTCCAGGCTTCCCGGAGCTCTTCCATTTCTTCCTGCACTTTGTCCCATACTGGGGGGAGCGAAGACCAATCAAACCCCACCTGTGCAGTTTTCTCCTGAAGACGGAAGGCTCGCAAGAGAGCGGGTAATTGCTGTGGAATCCCTTGCAGGTGGGCGCTGACGGTTTGATTCTTTTGCTCCTTCTGTTTAATCGTTTCCCAATTTTGCAATACCTCGGCACTCGAAGAAACCTGCTGGGTTCCGAAAACGTGGGGATGACGCCGGATAAGCTTTTCAGTGAGGGTTTGCACTACCTCGGTGATATCAAACTCTCCCTGCTCCTGGGCAATTTGCGCATGAAAAATCACCTGGAGCAAGAGATCTCCCAGTTCTTCCTTGAGTTTATCCTTCTCTCCTTCGATAATCGCTTGCAACACCTCGTAGGCCTCTTCGATCAGATAAGGTTGAAGTGATTCCCGAGTCTGTTCACGGTCCCAGGGACATCCTTCGGGAGAACGGAGTGTAGCCATGAGATCCACCAGCGTGGCAAAAGCATGAGCAGGGGATTTTTCCGGATGAGTCATTAGATCACCTCATGTATTCGGACAGAATATGTGACGAAAAAACGATACTCGCTTTGTATTTACTACATTCTAATTCGAGTACTCGTCTATGTCACGACCGAAATGCATCTCTTCACTTCTTCTCCCACTAGTTCTGCGAGAAATTTTTTTAAGTAACTATGACTAAATTTCTTGCACTCTTCACCGCCATAAAAATGTAGGGTGGGCTGTGCCCACCAAGAATACCCCTGGCGGTGTTGGTGGGCGGAGCCCACCCTCCCTCTGGCTTTTGTGAAAAATTCTTAGTGATACTTACTTAAACTACGTGCACATTTGTTTATAATTATCTATAATGCGGGTAATATACAGAAGGGGAGAAGAAAGGTTTTGCTTTCACTCCAAAGGAGAAAATCATGGAGAAGCGTTTACTGGAAATCATTCAGCGACTATCAGAAGAGGGATGTCGGATTACCCAACCGCGTCTAGAGGTGCTCAAGATTCTCTTGACTACCGAAGAACCAATGCGTGCCGAAGAGATTTTTACCCAGATCAAAAACCACCGAATCAACCTCTCCTCGATTTATCGGAGCTTGCATATGCTCTCGGCTCTCGGTATCATCAAAAAGGTCAATTTTCATGAAGATTTTACTCGGTATGAATTATCTGACCGGTATCGGGATCATCATCACCACCTGATTTGTCAATCCTGTGGTAAGATCGAGGACTATCTCGATTGTGACCTGGAATCCGTAGTGCAAAAAGTTCGGAAAGAATATGGATTTGAAACGACTGCGCATGATTTAGAGCTTTACGGAGTGTGCAGTACCTGCCAAGAAGAGGGAAGAAAGTAACAGCGAAAGCGAGGAAAAAAACTATGGTGCAGGCAAAGACTAACCGGAGAGAGTTTCTTAAAACCGCAGCCTTGACCACGGCAACCATGGTCAGTTCGCCTTTCTGGATTCGCCCCGCCTCGGCAGCTCAAGAACTCCGTGTGTGGACCTACAGCAACTTTATAACGAAAGAATTTCAAAAAAGCTTTGAGTCTGAGACCGGAATCCAGATTCAGGTGAAACTCGTCGATGACCAGGGAAAGCAGGCAAATCTCTTGTTGGCTGAAAAGCCGAACTTTACGGCTGATATTGTCACTGTCGCCGGTCATCGCTTTCCCCAGTTTATCAATCAGGGATTGATCGAACCGTTGGAAGAGAACCGGATTAAGAGCTGGAAAATGATCAATCCGGTGTATAGAGAAGCTGACTGGATGGTTCGGGATGGAAAACGCTGGGGGGTACCGATCCTCATGGGTTCAGAAGGGATGGCGTATAACGAGGAGAAAATGGGGACGGTAAACACCTGGGATGTGATGTTCGATGAGAAATATAAAGGAAAAATCGCCTATCAAGTCCAGGATTTTCTCTCCGTGGCTATGCTCTATCTGGGGTATGATGGGACGATGGTGAGTTATTTGAAGCGCCCAGAGGTCGGAAGACGAGCGGTAGAGGCCACCAAGAAATTTTTAATTGATCATAAGCATCTGGTGCGCGCCTTTTATGACTCAGGGGCTCAGGTTCAGCAGATGTTCATCAATGAAGATATCTGGGTAGCCCAAAGCTGGTCCGGTCCTGCGGCGAAACTCATTATGGAGGGTTTTCCACTTCGGTATACGATTCCTCGGGAAGGAGGATATGGGTTTGTCTACACCTTTAGTGTAATCAATGGAGCTCGCAATAAGGAAAACGCTTACAAATTTCTGAATGCGATCATGTCTGATCCTCACTAGGGCACGTATCTGACCAAGGCCACCGGTTTTGTCTCTACCTTTGTTGGGGCAGAGGAGGGGTTAACCGATCTGGAACGAAAAGCCTCCTCGCTTTCGCAAGAAGAATTGGAGCGAATCATTTTCTTTTCCCCTACTGCCGTGGAGTTTAAATACAAACTCTTTGATCAGGCGGTAGAAGAGATTAAAGCGGCTTAAGGCAAATAAGGTGGATATTTCTCCAAAACCTTGGTAGGGTATGGTTCGGAATAACCCGATCTATTACTGGATCCTGGAGATCTTTACTACTTCAGAGCGCACGCGATTTTGGGTGTTAGGCCTGATACCACTGATCTGGCTGATAGGAGCTCATCTGGTTCCTCTCCTGCAGATGTTTCTGATTAGCTTCTATTCTCAATACCCCATGATCAGAGAAGATCAACAGCTTACCTTTACCCTGCACAACTACCTGGCCTTTTTCCAACGGGAAGTCTACCTCAAAGCCTTTGGTCGAACAATGCTTTTTGCTTCTTTGGTGAGTCTTACCACGCTTATTCTCGTCTATCCTCTTGCTTACTTTATTGCTCAGGTGGCCGAGCGCCGAAAACAACTCGGGTATCTCTTGATTTTACTTGCCCCCTATTGGGCGAGCTATATTATCCGCACCTTTGCCTGGATGATTGTCCTGGGGAATAAAGGATTGATCAATGCCATCCTGCAGTGGGTAGGACTCACCACGGAACCGATTCCTTTTGTGTATACCTCCTTTTCCCTCTCGATGGGGGTGCTCTACGTCACTATCCTGTATATGCTTCTTCCTTTGTATTCGAGCATCGAAAAAATCGATAAATCGGTGCTGGAGGCTGCTGCAGACCTTGGAGCTACGCCATTCCGGCGCCTGTGGAAGATCACTTTACCCTTATCCAAAGAAGGAATCTTTGTCGGCTGCCTCCTGGTCTTTATTCTGACTTCGGGCCTTTATGCGGTACCGATCCTGTTAGGAGGACCGCATACTACCCTGTTTGCCGAGTCCATTGGAAACTTTTTCTCCGCTACTTCGCAAGGAGAATGGCCGATGGGATGTGCTTTAGCTTTTATTCTGTTGCTTACAATCTTAGGAATGGCTGGGGTATGTTTACGGGTAGTAAAGATTGGAGGAGAAAAGCTGTTATGAGTGGTCTGCGGGGTGAGGGACGGTGGTATGAAGGGCTGGGATTGAAGACTTTCTACTGGATGATGGTCGTCTATCTCTTCATGCCCATCCTGATCATGATTCTGATGGGATTCAAGGATTCCCGATTCATCGGTTTTCCGATCCGGCATTTTACTTTCAGGTGGTATCAGACAGTGATCCAGGATGAAGAAATCATGGGGGCTTTGGGGTATTCGCTCCTTATTGCTATTCTTTCGACGATCTTCTCATTACTTATCGGTCTGAATATTGGTGTATTTTTGGGGCGAGTCACCTTTTGGGGGAGAGGGATTGTATTTGGCCTGATGCTCCTTCCAGCGGTAGTTCCCGGCATTATTTCCGGTATTTCCTTGCGGCTTTTTGTCAAACTCCTCTCTTGACCCCGGAACATTTGCTTTGATTCTTGGGCATACGATTCATAATGTCCCTTTTGTGGTGATCATGGTCTTGAGTCGGCTGAAAGCCATGCCTTCTTCTCTGGAAGAGACGGCTATGGATTTGGGGGCAGATGAGCTTATTACCTTTTGTCGCGTCACTCTCCCCTTCTTGTTCCCGGCCTTGATTGGGGCAGCGATCTTTTCGTTGCTGATCTCCTTTGATGACTTTATCCGATCTTATTTTCTGGCTGGATACTCCCTCACCCTGCCTGTGCTCATCTTTTCCAAACTCCGTTTTGGAATGAGTCCAGAAATTAACGCCATCTCCACCCTGGTATTAGTGTTTACTATAACTCTGGGGATCTTTACCGAACGCTTTATGCGTCGTGGCTAACCTCACAACGGCAGGTAATTTATACTTTACTGGACTTCCGTTGCGCTCAGCAACTCCCTCAATTGAAACCGGTGGCGGATCGGGTGCATCACCGCATGCTCAAGCATAGCATCGATACAGTATTTGACATTCCATCTGGAGGGATACTCTGGCCGATAGAAGCGTTCCCTTTCAACTGAGGCAAGCGGAATGCGCCATTGTTGCAGCAGGTGTTCCAGATATTGATCCACTTCGGCTGCAATTTTCTCTACGGCTGGAGCTTCTCGGATCTGTGGATCGGGAAGTTCTAGCTGCTCACAGATCCAGGTCATATACCCCCGAGCTGCCCGCAACACATGGTATAACAGCGTTTCTAACGAAGCATAGTTTGGGTCACTGGTTTGAGGCAGCTTTATTTCAGACCTCTTGGCTTGCTTCCAGGTATTCACAAATTCGCGTAGAGCCTGATCGTGGAGGAGCACGAGAGCACGGGCACCACGGTACCGGTAATGAGACAATGTTTCCATACTGCACCTCTTTTTTCTAAAGTAAGATTGTTAGCATGGCCGTGTTTTCTATCACGACTCCAGAGCCACAAGTTGGGAATGCCAGCCTTCCTCTCCTTCATTAACAACACCTGCTGCCGTGTACTAATGCTCTGCAAACTATATTTTGACTTGGTCAGGCTGAGCCCTTCGCTTTGCTCAAAGGTGACGAGATGGCTTCCCTGCGCTACGGGATAAACTCCGCGAAGCATCTCAAAAGCGAGATGCTTCGCCTTCGGCTCGGCATGACAACTAGTCAGAACATATGTAACAGAGCACCAGCTCAAGGTAATGGTGAAGTTTGGAGATTGACTAATCAAGGTCATACCAGGTATCTTCTTAGGTAGAAGGGAAGCCATTCTCTTCTGCCGAGACAATATAGCACTGGAAAGTGATTTTGTCATTATGGAAAGGGAAGTGATAAAGCCTTTTGTCTATCAAACAATTATACCAGGGATACAGAGAATGGAGGAGAAGAACGTATGACCAAGCGTTTATGGGTCTTGTCTCTAGTAATAATTTTTCTCTTTCTTACCGGATGTTCTACGTATCGTGCTCAGCCCCTCCCCTTCAAAACACCATCGGCCTATGGCAATGCGGTGGAAGTCGAAGGGGCTATTGTAGGTGCCCAGGCCTATGCTGACCCCAAGGAGGCGCAAAAAGCCTTTGGTTTTGATGTGCGGGGAGCGGGTATGTTACCGGTGCAGGTAGTTTTTGACAATCAGGGGTCACATCCGCTGGAAATCAATGCTGGACAAACCTTTTTAGAGGACGCAGAAGGGAATCTCTGGCCCATTCTTTCGAGCAGTATCGCCTATGAGCGGGCAACGAAATTTGCCCAAACCAAAAATATCTTCAAAGAAGGAGCGTATGGTGGTTTTCTCGGTGCAACTGCGGGGACCATCATTGGTGCTGCCGTAGGAATCGTTTCCGGTGAAAATATTGGCGAAGCCATTGGAAAAGGGGCGGCGATAGGAGCAGCAGCCGGAGCCACCATCGGTGGCACCTCAGGATACGCTAATGCCGATGAGGCCCGACGAGCGATTATTAACGATTTACAGGAGAAGTCATTACAAAACAAACCAATTACTCCCCAAAATCTGGCTTTTGGTTTCCTGTTTTTCCCAGGAGAAGCGTCTTCGGCGAAACAACTTCGACTCCAGATACGAGCCGTGGATACAGGTGCGGTGCATGTGGTTAATTTGAAGTTATAAAGGAGGAAATAATGGAAAACACCTTATCTTCCCTCGACAGGTCTTCAGATAGGTAGGGAAAATCAGCACCGCTGAAACACCATAATTCCCATTGACAGGAACCCCAGCAAGAGCTTATAGTGTGCATAAAAGGCTAAGATTTGTCGTAAGATCTTCGGCTGAACTGAGGCGAAGCCCTCAGCCGAAGGCGAGGATAAGTGTGGCCGAGGAGAGGAATGACCGATGGCACGGTGGGTAGTTCCTGGGGCTCCGCTGCCTGAAGGGAACGGGTGGAGAATCTGGTATGCACAACCAGGGGGAGAGGATTTTACTCCAGAAGCGATAACGGTGTACCAGGGAGGGCAAAAGGAGGATTTCAGGACCACATGGGAACTTCTCCCTCCCTTTTCCCATCTCCATCGTCGTATGGGAATCTTGACCGTTTCGCTGAACAACCCTAAACCGGGTACGATCTATGAACTGCTGATTCCCGAGATAGGATCTAAACCGCTGGTCTGGAGGAGTACGCCCACCCAGCTCGGTACCGCAGGCTTTGCTTTTCTGGTTTCTTCCTGTTACTGGTACAACGATGACCGTGAAGGGTATTATCCAACTGGAGTACGTGATCTCTTCAAAATCACCCGACCGACCCCCACTATAAAGTTTCTGATTGGTGATCAAATCTATGCCGATTGGCCTCCAGAGATCTCCTTGAATCCTGGAGAGAAGGCTGCAGTGGAGATGTACGATAAACGGTATGCGCAGATCTGGGGAGACCCTCTGATACAAGAACTGCTGCAGCTCTGCCCCAATCTGATGACCTGTGATGACCACGAATACTGGAATGACTTTCCTGAGCGACAGTTTCATATTCCCTGGACCTGGACTGCTCAGGATAGAGAGACTTATGGGGACGTAGCGGCCGAACTGTTTTGGCGCTATCAGCAATGTCTAAATCCAACTCAGAGCAAGTATTACAGTCTCACCATTGGGACTCCAGGCGGTTCTGTGCCTCCGGTCTCTCTCTTTGTGGCCGATACCCGTTCGGATCGACAAAGTTTTAATCCTGACGATCCGCGGGCTCCCAGGAGTGGGCCTCCCCACTTCCTTTCCGAGGCGGGGTGGCAGGCATTTGAACAATGGATAACGGAACTTCAGGGACCTGGGATTCTCATCACCGGTCAACCACTCTATCAAAAAGATGGCGATTGGAAGGATCACTCTTTGTCTAACTTTACCGATGATTATGGTCGGTTCTGGAGACGGATTGAAGAGAGAGGCAAGGGGCAGATGGGTGATGGCAAACGGCATGACATCTTGCTCATCTCTGGAGATATCCATACTGGCCGGTTTGCAACGGGTACATTACGCAGCGCCGACTCTATTGCCGTTCACGAAATCATAACCTCCCCGGCTGCACGGATCTGGGCACCGCAACTCCGGATGGGGCATGCTGATCCAGAATTCCCGCCGGACAAATTCGATACCGTATACAACGGTCAGAAAAGATCGTGGCAGGTAAGGACATATCGAGCTATAGTGGATAATAACATTGCTCTAATCCAGCTTTACCCGGGAAGTATCAACCATGTGCGTATAAATGTATCCTTCTATAGTATCCGGCCGTTTGATTCGCGTTCCTGGTGGGACAGAATCCGTGGAGAAAAACCTCCCCGTGGCAAACTTGCCCTGCTCTTCCAACGCGAACTCGAGTTGCAGTAACCCTTAGGGTTAATGTGTAGTGCTTAGTGGCCAGTGGTCAGTGCTTGGAATAGACTCAACATGAGCCACTAGCCACTAATCATTATACGCCGAATGCGACAGGAGCGAAACCGATGAGACATTCGCGTGTAACCGAACGGAACCCCAAAATTATTGATTGGTCCGCAGACTATCAGAATAAGACTAACCTGCTGTTCTTTACCGATGCGCTGAGAAAATTGAAACGGGATGGGGTCAGTAATGATGGTCTGATGTTAATCGGTTTGCTAGGACAACGAGACCTGCCTGGACATACTCTGCGTATGGCTCAGTCGGTCCTCCGCTGGGACCTGCGGCCCAGCCTCTGGTCCCATGCCTTTCTCCTTGCTGATCGAGTCCGCACCAGAAGAAGTTCGGATGTGCAACGAGCCCCTATCCTAGAGGTGACCTTGCATCCTCGTTCTGGCGAGTTTCCCAAACCGGAGAATAATGGTGTGGTGCAGGGGAGACTCGGTTTCTATGAAAACCTCAAAGTAGATGCAAATGCCGCCCTCCTCGCTATTCAGATGAGTCCAGAAGAAGCTGAGGCAGTCCAGCAGCATGCCTGGAATTTCAATATCGACCGGTTACGGTATAACCTGTGGGAGACGTTAGGTATCTGGCAGGGATACCTCTGGTCACAAGGGACTCGTCCTAATCCACTTCAAGAAGGGGTACCTATCTTTTCTTCTGCTTATGTTGAAATGGCCTTTGAAGCGATTAATCTTGATCTGACCCCAGGCGCTTCGGAACGGAATAGTGCTCCAGAGCATATCTGGAATGCGGCCGTTTGGTGGCACCGGAATTATCAAGAATTTGGCCACCCTATCAGTGGGTATTACGTCCTCCGTGATCGGGGTGGTTCGATGTTGAGCACCGACGAATAGGCAGATGAGGTGCGGAGTGTTCAGTGGGGAGTGTTCAGTAGGGTAAGACTCTATGGTTGAGTTTCTGACAGCAACTCCCAATCTTCCCTTTACGATAGCCCTCACCCTGCTGTTTGCTATAGTCTTCCTGGAAATTCTTGGGCTTTTGATAGGCATGAGCGTAGCCGAGCTGCTTGATTCTCTGGTGCCTGACACCGACCTGAATCTCGGTCCAGAAGGAGCAAAAACAATAGCTTCCTCCGTTTTTTTGACTCTACTCGGCTGGTTACTCATTGGACGAGTTCCCGTTCTCATCCTGTTCATTCTCTTTTTGACCGCTTTCGGTATCATTGGACTCTTTCTCCAGTCTCTTCTTCTTCAGATCACTGGTCGCCTGTTCTCCGCCTGGATCGTATCCCTCCCTGCCGGTCTCGCGGCTCTGGCGGTGGTGAAAAGTGTGGGAGGATTATTCACCAGATTTATGGTCAAAGACGAGACTACCGCTGTATCAGAGGCCACCTTTATCGGAAAAATAGCGACGATTACCCTGGGAAGAGCGAAAAGAGGACGGCCAGCCCGGGCCAAACTTCTAGACGAATATGGACAGACTCATTATGTGCTGGTTGAACCAGAAGCAGAAGAGGATACCTTTGAAGTGGGCAACATGGTGGTATTAATCGATCGCAGTGGTACGATCTTCCGGGCTGTGCGTTGGATCGAGTAGGAGGAAAAAGGGAGAATATCCTGGAGAGGGTTAATCACCATTCTATTGGTCACCATAACCATATTCGTAGTCTTAATAGTGATAGGGCTTATGGAAGCCCGTATGTATAAACGGGCTTCCACCACAGTTATCAACCTTACCACAAGAGGAGATTAGTGTGAAATATAGAGCATTTGGGTCTACTGGACTCCAGATTTCCGAGATCGTCTTTGGGGCAGGAGCGGTAGGGGGAGTTGTCTTCAAAACAGAACGCGAGACCCGCCTTGAAGCTGTCCGTCGCGCGTTGAATTATGGAATAAACTGGATCGATACCGCTCCCAGTTATGGGAATGGTCAATCCGAGGACAATCTGGGCTGGATACTCAAAGAACTTGGTGCTGAGCCATATCTCTCAACCAAAGTTCGTATTGGACCAGAACATCTGCCGGATATCTCTGGAGAAATCCAGCGATCTATGGAGGAGAGTCTCTGGCGATTACAACGCAATTCGGTTGATCTGATGCACCTACATACGCCGGTGACGCGGACACGAGGAACTATGCGCAACTCCATCTCTATCGAGGACGTTCTTGGAAAGCGAGGAGTGGTAGCCGGTTTCGAGCGTCTACGCGAGCAAGGATTAGCCAAATTTTTTGGTTTTACCGGTTTAGGAGAGACCGACTGTCTACATACATTGATTGCCAGTGGCCATTTTCAGGCTGTACAAGCTTACTATAACCTGTTAAACCCCAGTGCCGGACGTCAAATGCCAGCCTCCTTTTCTGCCCACGATTACCGGAATCTGATCGGTGTAGCGGCCGAACGAGGGATGGGGGTCCTGAATATTCGGGTACTTGCCGCCGGGGCACTGGCTGGTAGTGAGCCCCCTACAGATTTTCCAGAATTGTCCCCAGGCTCAACCATTACAGCAGATATGGAGCGATCGGCTAAGGTGAGAGAAGTGCTGGGAATAGAATGGAAAGAGATGCCGCAAATCGCGATCCGTTTTGCCTTGGCTAATCCGGGTATCTCCGGGGTTTTAGTTGGATTCTCTACGCTGGAACATATTGATGAAGCCGTGGCGGCTAGTGAAAAAGGGCCATTGCCTGCCAATATGCTGCAGAAGCTGGAGGCACTCTATACCTCTGATTTCCAACGAACTCAAAGTAGCTAAGCCTCAGCATGCCCTGCGCAATCCTGCGCTGAAAGATGACAAGCAGACTGCCCTGTGCTTCGCTCTGGAATGACTAATGAACTGCCCTGTGCTTCGGGATGACAGGAGAGCTATACCTTTGCTATGTGTTCAGCATAGTAAAGGAAGGAATAACCGCTGGATTGAATGGAAAGAGGGCCTATGCATCTCACTATTGTTGTGCCATTTTCGAATGCCGAAAAAGAGACCACCATCTGGGCGTTTGAAGAGCGGCGCATTGATTTTCGCCGTGACAGCTATCAGGCAGCCCGGTGTACCACTGCGTTTGCTGCTGTGGAACTGCGACATTATCTCTCGCGTACCCTGTCCGAAGCGATCATAACCTTCTCTGCACAACCTCCTGGAACAAAGTTTTTTATCGAGCTCCGTATTCTCAATTACACCAGTAAGCAGGAGGGTTTTTCTTTAGAGCCCTTCGCCCATAGCCTCCTGATTACAGGGCAGGGGAGAACCAGACTTTTGTATGGTGTTTATGAATTTCTTCGTCTCCAGGGCTGGCGCTGGTATGCACCTGGACAGACTGGTGAAATTACCCCAGCAGTACGAGATAGGCTCACTCTCCCACAAACCAGGGTCACCTGGAGCCCTTCAATGTTCCTGGGGCGTGGGGTGGATTTGGAGTATGCCTCTGAAGAGTCTGCAGAGTTGCTGCTATGGATGACCCGAAATCGCTTAAATGTCTCCTCGCTGCGTCCGGTTACTGCTCCATTAGCACACAAGCTCGGTATGCGGCTAAAAATTGGAGGCCATTTCCTGGAAACCATCCTTCATCCAGAACGGGTATTACCTTCTGGACAAACGCTGTGGGAGGAACATCCAGAATGGTATGGCCTTCCAGCGGATGGTATACGTCAAAAGGAGAAAGCGTTAAGGACACAATGCTGTGTGAGTCAACCTGACCTGATCCGCTTTCTGGGCGAAACAGTGTTAGAGCTGGTGACCGGTGAATGGAAAGCCGTGGATCAGGTCGATATCTGGGGATTTGATACCTGGGGAAGCCCCTGTACATGCAAAGGGTGCCAGCAGATAGGGAATGGGACAGATCAGATCCTGTTCTTACTTGGTGCGCTACGAGGAATTCTGCAACAGGCCCTCTGGGAAGGACGGTTGGATCATGATATTCAGTTGACTATGTGTGCGTATGAAGGAACCTGCACTCTCGAAGCTCCTACCAGGCCCATTCCGCAAACTTTACTCGATGCTGGAGATGGTGGGACATTTTATCCGATTAGACGCTGCTACGCTCATGACTTTGCTGACGCTTCCTGTGCTCAGAATAAGTTCTATGCAGAAAAATTACACGCCTGGTTTTCCCTGAAACCTGCCCTTTTCCTCACTATAGGCGAGTATTTCAATGTCTCCAGATTCGAGGATTTGCCCCTTTTATTTACTACACGCCTGGCCAATGATTTCCGGGATTACTATAAAGCTGGAATAAGAGGAATTACTTATATGCATGTGCCCCTGGTCAATTGGGGAATGCGTACCCTGACTCAAATACTATATGCTCAGCTTGCCTGGGATATTCAGACTGATGTTTCTGCTTTGCTCCAGGAATATTTTGGGTGCTGGTATGGACCGTATGCCTCCCAGATGCAAAAAGTATATGCTCTGGTAGAAGAGGCCTGGCGTTTCAGTGCAGAGTGGCGGGCCTGGGGACCGCAAAGCGTTCTGACACAACTACAAGCGTGGGACGGGGCCATACCTGATAGCCCATTGTCTGTACCTGCGCACTTTGAAACACCGGCTAGAGCCGTAGCCAGTGGAAGACACTCTCTGGCTCTCCTGCAGGAGGCGATGGATCTCCTCGATGCCGTTCGAGCAGATGAACAGATCGTTTCTGCTCAGAAGGCTTCAACCGATACCCGACTCGCAGTCAATCCTATCGAAGCCCGGCAGTTAGAGCCAGAGAGTCTTTATGAAACTCGTCTCGGCGAAGATCGGCGTTCCCTCATTTATGGAAAGGATATGCTGAAACTGATGACCGAACTGGTGGCGTATCATGATGCCCTCTATCGAGGTGATGCTCCAGAGGCGGAAACTGTCTGGCAACAGATCGAACAGGTGGCAGAGTCTTTGGATTCCTATTATGTACCTATCAGCTTCGAATGGCCTGGACCTGGTCTTCTGAGCAAGGATGGTCTCACTCGATCTCAACTGCGTGCCTTATTGCGCCGGTGTCGAAAACAGCGCATGCTTTTGCACTCATAGTATTGATAAACCACTTCATCTCCTTGAATCGATATGCATTGCTTAGCGATAATCAGGTTGAAAAGATTTTTCCCTTGCGTATCGGGATCTCATTCAGTATCATAAGCAATTGTAGGAATAGTGTGTGAAGGAGAGGTTATTTCTCCATTTTCTACTGGTTAAACGCCTGGAGTCTTCCTCAGGCCATAACTCGAATCAGGTAAACTTTATCGATAGGAGGAGAAAGTTATGCCATTTGAATTACCACCATTGCCGTATCCTGCCGATGCGTTAGAACCACACATCGATAAGATGACTATGGAAATTCATCATGGGAAACATCATAATGCATATGTGACCAATCTGAACAATGCGCTGGCCTCTGCTCCGGATTTGGCAAACAAGACCATCGAGGAACTTTTGGCTAACAATTGTGCCATTGTGCCAGAAAATATTCGTACTGCTGTACGTAATAATGGGGGTGGACACGCCAATCATTCCCTGTTCTGGCAGATTATGGGCCCCAATGCAGGTGGTCAGCCGGTAGGAACGCTCGCCGAAGCGATTAAGAGCACTTTTGGCGGGTTTGATCAATTTAAAGAAAAGTTCTCCGCTGCAGCGGCTGGTCGTTTTGGTTCCGGATGGGCATGGCTTGTCAAGGATCAGGCTGGTAAGTTAGAAGTTTACTCGACCGCGAATCAGGATAGTCCTTTGATGGAAGGGAAATTTCCCATTATTGGCCTCGATGTTTGGGAGCATGCCTACTATCTGAAATACCAAAACCGTCGACCAGACTATATCAACGCCTGGTGGAACGTGGTCAACTGGAATAAAGCTGAAGAGCGTTTCAAAGCTGGAAAGTAAGACATAGTAATTAACTTTTTTCTGGCTTCCCTGGGCTCTCTTCTTCCTCCGGAGAGAGCCCAGGGGAGAGTCCAATTTTTTCTTTTTCTTCTTCTTTAATCCACAAGCCTGTTGCACAGAGGTATTCTTTACCAGGGCAGTCCAAGCGCTGTGCTGATAAATTTCATCAGCGGTCGCGTGACCGCAAAAGCTTCTTCCACCTCATCGATAAAGTGAGGAGTCAGGGCTAAGGATGGATCAACCTCCTGGATAGCAAAAAAGGTTTTTCGTTTCAGATCTTCGATGTAGGGATGATGAGGGTCATATCCCTTGGGTGGTCGTTTCAATCCATCCCCTGTGATTCCACCAAAACGCTTGACAAACGTGGGATTCTCAAGTACGGCTGCCCAGCCTTCCGGTTTCTCCAGGATGGCTCTCCGGATCTGGTCAAGGACAGGATTTGGCGGAGTCCAGATCCCACCCCCAAAGAACACTTCCTCTGGTTCCAGATGAAGATAAAACCCCACTGTATGCGCGTCCTGGCCTGCTCTATGCCGAAATTGGCAGCCCACATTTTCTTTGTATGGTCTTTTATCTTTAGAAAAACGTGTATCCCGGTAAATTCGAAACATCGAGCCACTGTGCGGCCTTGCATCAGCCACACAATATTCGGAAATATTGGCCAGCCGTGGTGCCATGGCGCTGATAAATTCGCACATAGGTTCTACTACGCTTGTCTGATAACGTTCTCGGTTGGCGGTAAACCATTCCCGGTGGTTATTCTGTTTGAGCTCAGCAAGAAAATGAAAGAGGTCTGCCGGAAAACCTGGAAAAGGCTTCATATTCGTTCTGCTCCTAAAGCCATGAGATCCACTGCTAATCCAGCGATCACCAGATAGACACGATCTGCTCGGGAAGTGACCAGATGGTTAACGCGGCCTTGCAGATCGCGAAACGCTCTTCCCAGAGGAGAAGGAGGGACGATACCCATCCCCACCTCGTTACTCACCAGAATCAGCGTGGCTTGCATTTGCGCATGGACATCCAGTAGCCGAGAGGTGGTATGAAGAATACAGGATTCCCTCACGGTATCCAGGAGCTGTTTGTCCTGGTAGAACATGAGATTATTGACCCATAAGGAGAGACAATCGATCAGGATCACATCGTACTGCGGGTGTGCTTGCAATACCCGGTCCAGATGGAGAGGTTCTTCAATGGTCGTCCAGGTAAGGGGTCTTTCCGCCCGATGACGCTCAATCCGCTCTTGCATGGCCGGATCGGTAACTTCCGCTGTTGCCACAAAGAGAATCCGTTCCCCTATCCGCTGTGCCAGTTGCTGGGCAAAGGTGCTCTTCCCACTTCGCGTTCCCCCCAACACCAAGATCAGCTCCTTTTTCTTCATAACCCCAATCCTCGATAGTGTGAGATGTCATTGAGTCGTTCTAAAATTGCCCGTTCTGGATAGACTTCCACTACCGAGCAGCTTGCTGGAGCCAGTCGCATTCGCCAGAAAGCGGCAGTAGGGAGTTCCAGGAGATAAAGGAGGAGACCACGTAGAGAGCCCCCATGCCCTACGATCAACAGAGTTCCCTCGGAATGTTTCTCTCGGACGCTAGTAGTAAAGCGTTCCAGTCTGCTCAGTAAATGCTGGGTAGTCTCTCCACCTGGAGGAGACACGGTTTCGCCTCCACTCCGCAAATACTGAGTATACCGTTCGGCATCCTGTTGTGCTATTTCTGTATAGGTCAGCCCCTCCCAGGCACCATAAGAGAGCTCCCGCAGCTCAGGACATACTTCTACAGCAATAGAGTGTTCCCGCAAGAGAATATGAGCGGTTTCGATGGTACGGGGAAGATCACTACTATATGCAGCCCGAATATCATAAAGAGCTAAGGCTGCCTTTAAGGCTTCCACCTGCTTACGACCGCGTTCATTCATCACAGTAGGGACATGTCCCTGGACCCGTCCTTCCACGTTCCAATCAGTTTCTCCGTGGCGCACTAAAAGCCACTGCATCATGCAGAGTTCCTCCTTAAGAAAAAAAACTAAAGCCGAAGACCACAAAGACGTAAACTCAGTATACCAAATGTCAGGATAAAAGTAATCACTGTTACCACTTGCATAATTTTGAGTGCATGGAGAATATCCGATGGAGTGAGTGGTCGCAGCGCGGTACCTAAGCGATAATGCCCGATTTTTTCCAGCTCTACACTGAGCGCTCCCGCCATGGCACTCATAGTCCAGCCTGCATTAGGGCTGGCCGTCTTCTCATGATCCCGCCACATGGTGTACCAGGCCCGTTGCCCATCAAAACCTCCCCAATACGCCCCCAGGATGATACATAAGGCTGCAAGGCGTGCCGGAACAAGATTGACCAGATCATCGAGTCGCGCTGCAGCTTTGCCGAGATATCCATAGTGCTGATGAGTATAACCGATCATGCTATCAAGGGTATTCAGGACACGATAGGCCATGGCTCCAGGGAGGCCAAAGAGAGCAAAGGCTAACCAGGGAGCAACAAAGCTATCCGTTGTATTCTCGGCGATCGATTCAACTGTGGCGGCAACCATAAGCTCTGGAGTCAAATGGGTAGGGTCTCGGCTGACCAGACTACGCAGGTGTCGTCGTGCTTCTGATATATGATCCTTCTCCAGGCTATCATAGACTCGACGGGCAGCTTGATTTAACTCCCGCACGGCAAAACTTCCCTTAAGGAGATACGCTCCTCCTGCAATGTAGGCTATGGTATTCAACGAGTGCAGGATAGACATCACCAGCATTACACTGAAGATAGAGCAGGTGAGCATGCCCGCAGTCATTCCCAGGCCATAGAGGAATAGAGATATTTCCGTACCTTTTTTCGGAGCCAATTGTTCCAGCAAAACGATCAGCTTACCGATTCCTCTAACCGGATGAAGGCGTTTGGGTTCACCGAATAAGAGATCCCAGAGTACGGCCAGGAGGAATATCGCCACCTCTGGCAGAAGAGCAGATACGGACATAGTAAAGTAAAATCTCCTCTTTCTCTTTTTCTAAGCAAACAGGACGCTAGTTGCTTTTTGAAAAAGTTATGCAATATCTGTCATTCTGAGCGCCTACAAGGAGCGAAGAATCTCAGGAGAGGGAATAAGGCCTTTGCAAGCGAGATGCTTCGCCTTCGACTCAGCATGACAACTCGTCAGAATTTCCGGAACACAGCACTGGCGAGAAGCAAGGTCGTCACCTCGATGATCTCATTAATAGCCCCATACGTATCTCCAGTGAGCCCTCCCAGACGCTTACTCATCAATAAACCAATGAGCCAGGCTAAACCAGAGGCTACCACCAGGAAAACCAGACCCTGCAGACCAGCAAAGACACTTACTCCCCCCAGCGTGATACCACCACTTATCAGGACCCTCTGCCCGGTTGTCCCACGATGAAAATCCGTACCAAGCCCCTCTGTTCGGGCATAAGGGAAAGCGTAGATGACCAGTACCATACTCCATCGAGAAAGGGCTGGAAAAAGGACTAAGAGAGAGAATCTCTCGGGAGGGGAGAGGGACAAAAGGGTAACCCATTTGAGGAGAATGAGCAAGCTTCCCCCCGAAACGGCAAATGCCCCTACATGTTTGTCACGCATAATTTCTAAACGACGTTCGCGGGTACTCCCCCCAAACAGACCATCACAACTATCCAAAAATCCTTCCAGATGGAGTGCCCCAGTAGCGATTACCAAACAAGTGACCAGTAAAGCATTGACGACGGCTGGAGGCCAGAGATAGCTGAAGAGGCTATCCAGCCCAGCTAAACCGAGTCCGAGCAAGAGTCCCACCAGAGGGAAGAAAATTTGAGCTCTGGCTAGTGCTTGTGAAGAAACATTCTTTTTCCTCCCGGGAAACACGGTCAAAAATTGCACCGCCGCCCAAAATGCCATCACGACCTAAGAACCCTCTGGCAACTTTTCGGCTACTCCTGCTTCTTCAAACGTAGCCATTTCAACAAGGCAACAAGCACTTGCCTCGATCAGCGGCATCGCCAAGGCCGCACCGGTCCCCTCTCCCAGACGCAAATCCAGATTGAGGAGGGGTTTGAGCTGTAAAAACGAGAGGATAGCTTGATGACCAGGCTCTACCGATAGATGAGAGGCAATACAGTACTCCCGCACTCCTGGACACAGACTGACCGCAATAAGGGCAGCCGCACCCGAGATAAACCCATCGAGCACCACTACGCGTCGATGGGCCGCTGTTCCCAAGATCACGCCAGCTAATACCCCTATTTCAAAACCTCCGACCTTGGTTAACACCTCAAGACCATCGGCAGGATCGAGTTGATTTACAGTTAGAGCCCGCTGGACGACACCGACCTTTTTGTGCCAGCTCTCTTCGGAAATGCCGGTACCTTTTCCAGTGACCTCCTGGGGAGGTCTCCCGGTGATAGCAGCAACAATAGCACTGGAAGGAGTGGTGTTAGCAATTCCCATCTCCCCAGTACCGATCAAATCGGCCCCCTGGCTCGCTTCCTCTTCCGCTAGTCTAATACCCAGTTCCAGCGCTTGGATGGCCTGGTCTCTCGACATAGCCGGTCCTCTGGTTATATTCTCCGTACCCTTTCCTAGTTTTGCTACACGCAGCAACGGATGAGAGGGAAGATCCAGGGCCACTCCGGCGTCCACAATAACCAGTTTGGCCCCAACCTGACGTGCTAAGACATTGATACCTGCTCCGCCCCGGAGAAAATTGAGTACCATCTGGGCAGTAACTGGTTGTGGATAGGCACTCACCCCTTCGTGTGCTACCCCATGATCTCCAGCCGCCAGGATAATCGATTTGGCACGTATGATGGGCAGTGGTTGTCCCAGAATTCCTGCCAGATGAATAGCGATGTCCTCTAATCTGCCCAAACTCCCTGCTGGCTTGGTTAACCGCTGTTGACGGGCTCTGGCAACTGTCATCGCCTGGATATCCAAACCCTGAATACGGCTAAGAGTTTTTTCGAGTAAACGCATCGAAAATCTCCTGTTTCTTTCAATAGACATGATCACTTTTTCTCCGCCAGATGTGTAATCACATTCGGGTCTTGTCCAGCCTTCTCAACCGCAGCCCTGTATGTGGCCGATTGTCCTCGCGGAATACTCAGTGATTTCCAGGCTGAGGATTTAAAATGTTTTGCCAGAAGAACTATCTGTCCTACATGATAAGCCTTATGCGTCAATTGTCGATTTATCGCTTCAAGCACAGATAGCGGTGCTCCACGAATGGTCACCTGTTTACACAAATCTGCCGGTTTGAGAGCTTCCAGAGCACTGAACAGACAATTCCAGCCCTTTTCCCACTGAGCGAAAAGCTTGTCCTTCGTGTCTGCCGGCTCCATGACAAACTCCCCATCCCGGTTGCGGGTAGGCTTTTCTCCATCTGTGGTGAGAAAATCGGTCCAACGCGAGATCATATTACCGCTCATATGCTTCATAATGATAGCGATACTATTGGATTCCTCGTCTATGGTACGAAACAGATCAACATCCGTGAGCTGCTGGAACGCTTTTTCGGCAAGGGTTTTATAACCACGAAAGGTAGCGAGGGCATTCTCCAGATAGTGTTGAGCCAGAGCAGTATCCATAGCGTCATTCTCCTTTGAAAAGTGTCTGATGTAAAGACCAGACCCTGGCAATGTCGGATGATCAATGTTAAACCCGGTCATTCTGAGCCCTCCGCTTCGGGATAAACTCTGCGAAGGACCTCGTCTTATAGGGTCAGATGCATTGTAGAGTTTCTCCTGAACACAGGGAAGGGAATACCTCGTCATCCGGGTTCAGGGTGACAGCACGAAATGTGACATTGTCAAGGTAGAACAAGAGAACATATCACCGGACATAAACTATGAACTCATAGCGAGTAAGTCTGTAAATATCATTCTGAGCAGAACGAAGAATCTCGTAGTTCTGCAGCGACTCATGAGAGATCCTTCACTGCATTCAGGGTGACATGCAGGAATCTACTCGCTATGAGTTCTATGAGAAGTATTGTGAAGTATTGTAATGTTTGTCTCTCTCATCTGTCAAACAGATTTTCTCTCATCTCAGGACTGTCTTCATCTATCTTTTCCTTGCCTGAGAGGCCATTCCGTAGTAGTATGTGTATAAACTTCGAGTTGACTTATTTGCGTGAGTGAAATCATGAGGCAGGGTTGTACGTGGTAGAGGCGGTTGACAAAACTGCTTCCTGAAAGTCATTATTTCCCGGGGGCTGAGAGGAAATTTGAGCAAACTGTTACCAAGGCTCTTCATCACACAGGGAATGAGGGAATGGTAAGTAGAGCAGCGAACAGGATACGACCGGAATATCAGAAAGTTCTCGAAGATTTTGTCCATTATCTTACTATAGAAAAAGGGCTCTCCTCGAATACAGTTACTGCCTATCAACAAGATATTCTTTCCTTTCTTTCCAGGCAACGAACTCTTCCTAAGCGGATAGAGCGATTAGGAAAGAAACACATTATTCACTATCTGAGCGTACGCAAGGCTGAGGGACTGAGTTCTGTTTCCTTGGCTCGTCATTTGGCTTCTTTGCGAGCTTTTTTTCTCTTTTTGACTCGTGAAGGTGTTCTGGCTCATAATCCGACGATCACCATTGCCTCTCCTCAACTGGAAAAAAAGCTTCCTCTCTTTTTCTCCCAAGCTGAAATTGTTGCCCTGCTTCGACAACCAGACTTGCGCACTCCTCTCGGTTATCGAGATGCCACGATGCTCGAACTCCTCTATGCTACCGGTATGCGGGTTAGTGAGCTGCTTGCTTTGCGTCTTGTCGACCTCAACCGTGATGTTGGGTACGTTATTCCCCGGGGCAAAGGGAACAAAGAGCGCATTGTGCCTTTAGGGCAGATCGCTCGGGAACGTCTGGAGATCTACTTGGAAACTATTCGTCCGCAATTTGGTCCGATGACCCCCCAATCCCTGCTCTTCCTCAATCGTCAGGGTAAGCCGTTGACCCGACAGAGTTTCTGGCGTCTCCTCCGCCACTATGGTCGAGCGGCTGGTTTACGATTACCTATAACCCCTCATGCTATACGTCACTCATTTGCTACCCATTTACTGGAAAGAGGAGCGGACCTCCGGTCTGTACAGCAAATGCTGGGACATACGGATATTTCCACCACGCAGATTTATACCCATATTGTGCAGGAACACCTGCGGAATATCTATGAGAGGTATCATCCCCGGGTTAATCAACATGGAGAGAGACGACCATGACCCAGCAAAGTCAATATGAGACCATGCTCACCAGTCGATTCGCAGCGGAATACGGGATGACCTCTCCTCCTCTCGCTTCGCCTGCTGAGCGTACCCGTCTCATCCGCATATTGCGGGAGTTTCTCCAAACTGAAATGGATCACCTGCACCAAAAACATCGGCATGGGAGCGGGGGACAAGAGGTAGTGTCTGCTCGGACTGCGCTGGTCGATAGTCTGGTCTGTTTTACTTATCGACTCTTCTCTGAACACTATCAGACCGGAGATCTGCTTACCTTAGTGGCCACGGGGGGATATGGACGGGGAGAGCTCAATCCGAAATCAGATATTGATATCCTCTTTCTCTATGCGGAGAAACTGGACAATCCTACGTCTGATATGATCCGAGAAATGCTCCAGCTTTTATGGGATCTTAAGCTCGATCTGGGTTGGAGCAATCGTTCCCTGATCGAATGTATCCAGTGGGGTAATACAGACTTGACGGTCAAGACCTCCCTCATCGAGTCCCGGTATCTTATCGGGAACAAAACACTCTATGAGCGATTTACTCAGATTGTACGTGCTTATCTCCTCGGCGCGGATGTAGATGACTATATCCGCCAGAAGTGGGAAGAACGGCGACAACGGCATGCCAGTTATGCCGGAGTCCATACCCTTCTAGAACCGAATGTCAAAGAGAGTCCTGGAGGATTACGGGATCATCATCTGGTTCTTTGGACCGGTATCGTCAAGTTTGGGATCACCTCGGTATCCCAACTTGTGGAAAAAGGTCTCGCCCACAGAGAACAGATTAATCGGCTTGAACGAGCCTATGATTTTCTCCTCCGGATCCGCAATGATCTCCACTTTGCGATGGGGCGAAAAAATGATGTCCTCTCTATTGCCTCCCATGCAGAAGTTGCCCGGCGTCTTGGCTATTCTCCGGAAGGGGAATTTTTGCCTGGTGAACGTTTTATGCGAGATTATTATCTGGCAGCCAATGAAATAGTGCAATTTTCCAGTATGATATTACAGAAATGTCTCCCAGAAAAAACCAAGAGGGTCAAAATGGTCTCGGATCATACGATACAAACCATCCAGAACGCAATTGATGATGGAGTGGTCCTCTCTGCGGATGGAATCCATCTGCAAGGAGATAATGCTGACTTGCTCTGCCAAAACCCGGCACTCTTTTTAAAACTCTTTCTCTATCAACAGCACTTATCCTTGGGTTTTAGTGAGCCACTGAAGGAACTGATCCGCTCTCATCTCTTCTACATCGATGAGAAGTTTCGTCATCAGAAGTCCCACAGCGATCTCTTCCTGGCTATCCTCAGGGGAGAGCAGGCAGCCAATACCCTCCGTTCTATGCATGAGCTTGGTGTGTTGGGAGCGTATCTTCCAGAGCTTGCCCATTTAACCTGTTTGATTCAATACGACTTTTACCACAAATATACGGTGGATGAACATACCTTGCGCAGCATTGAGTACTTAGAAGATTTGACAGAACCACCCGCTCGCGAACTCAAGGAATTGGGAAGGATTTATCGCCAGTTGTCCCATCCAGAAGTGGTCAAACTCGCCCTGCTCCTTCATGACACCGGCAAAGGGAAGGGAGGGGAGCATGTAGAGAAGAGTATAGAACTCGTTCAACAAGTGGTCAAACGACTCCAGCTTAGCGAAAAGTTTTGTGATCAGGTCACGGTGTTAGTCAAGTATCATCTGCTGATGAATCATATTGCTCAGCGAAGAGATATCCATGATCCAAAGACGATCACCGAATTTGCGGAGACGATCAAAAATCTCGAAAATCTTGATATGCTCTACCTGCTTACCTATGCGGATATTAAAGCTGTCGGCCCAGATGTCTGGACGATCTGGAAAGGAGCCCTCCTCGGGGAACTCTATCTGCTTACTCGACGCTATTTTAGTCCTGAGGAAGAGATGGTCTTAACCGGTGAAGCCTTGCTCGAACAGCTCCGTCGAGAAGTGAGTCGGGATTTGGAAGGTCGTGTAGACCCCCAAACCATCGCCACGCATTTTGCGTTTATGCCTTACAAATATTTTGTCTCTACCCCACCCAACCGGATCGCTCAGCATATCCTTCTGCTCCAGAAGATAGACGAGCATCCCCTGGCAGTGAAACATATTCCTAATGTGGAGATCGGGCATTCTGAGCTGATGGTCTGTATGCCGGATAAACCAGGGAATTTTTCTAAACTGGCCGGAGTACTTGCCTCACACTTCCTGAATATTCTGGGAGCACAGATTTACACCCGCAGTGATGGAATAGCTATTGATACTTTGCAGGTAGAGAGTCTCGACAAAAAACCAATTCTCGACGAAAATCTCTGGCAAGAATTGACCAATGATCTGCACGCTATTCTTATTACCGGGACCAAACGGATGAATGATCTCTCTCTTCCGTTAGGACAGACAATTTTTTCCCAAAAAGAACGCGCTTTGCAGACTGCAACCATGGTGAAAATCGATAACCGGATTTCAGATACCCATACGGTGATTGAGGTGACCACGTACGACCGCTTGGGACTGTTGTATCTCATTACGGACTGCCTCTTTAAGCTGGATATAGATATCTATTTAGCCAAAATTTCCACCGAAGGGAATCGGGTCATGGATGCTTTCTATGTTACGGATGTGGCTGGAAACAAGTTACTGGATCCAGAGCGAGTGGCTCAAGTGAAGAAAAGGCTCGAACAAGCGCTTTTGTAACTCTGTAACCCCACCTTGCTCCATAACTTGCCTGGACATACTACTCTGCATTTTGATGTCATTTTCTGAGACCAAAAGCTGGGAAGCGGGTCATGGCCAGACTCAATGAATTGATTGGGGAAGCCGTTTTCAAATTGTTTTGTTTCTGAACAGCTCTCCCGAAAAATATTGCATATTGACTGCGCAGAATGATTTGAGTATATTTTTACATACAAAATTATCTTGATAATGTCCGAGTATGCTAGTGCCTTATCAAACTTGTTTTTGTGTGCCTTTTTCTCCCCTCTCCCTTGAGGGGAAAGGGCCAGGGTGAGGGTGAAAAGAGGGAACTCTCAATTTTAATCTTGACAAGGCCCTAGTTATATACCATGTTATTCTGAGCCCTTCGCTCCGTGGTAAACTTCACGAAGAATCTGACTCCAACAGCTAGAGAGAGACTCTTCGCAGAGTTTATCCCGGAGCGTAGCGCAGGGTTGTCCGTTTGACTCCCGGAGCAAAGTGAAGGGCTCAGAGTGACAGAACTCAATGTGACATTGTCAGATTATCTTGACGAGGTTAAATGACCTCAGGTGGCATGTGGTGGTCCAGAACCCTTTACTGTGTTCAGAGGTTTTCTGAGAATTCTTCTCTACCAAGAATCTTTTTGATTGTATCGCAACGCTGTGATTACTCGTATCGCGCAGAATGACATGATGAGACCGAGTCGCTATGTAGTCATGTTCTGAAAAGACTGTAGCGGAACGACTCAAAGCGTCTGGAGTGTCCTGGCCAGAGAAAAAGGGTTTTTGATTTGTCCTTGAGCGGGAGAGCAGGTAGAAGAAACTCCTTCTCCCTTTTAACGTTAGAGATACTTAATATGTCAACCAAGAAAAATCTCTCTGGCTACTGGCCCCTCACTCTTCGCGATCACCTCTATTCCCCTCGTTTTCTCAAAAGGTACGGACAATATCCTCTCCTCTGTACTCCCCTGATTTTGGCCTTCAACATAGATGGCCTGGCTTCGCTTTGGGCTGCTTCTTCCCGTCGAGATGATGCCACAGTAAAGAAGTCTCTGATGACCAGACCTTATGGGCTAGATAAGTCACTAGAATGTTCAAAGTTGTAGGCTCTTTTTACAGAATTGTTTGCTCTTTCTTTTGAACCTTTTTTTCCAGACTGTGACTACTACAGCAGAAGCTGGTTTACCGATGTTTCATGTGAGAGCATTTCGTTGCTATGCTTCTCTTCGTGCTTGTGGGTGATCTTCACTTTCGTTGGGAACGAAGCAATCGCAAGGAAGTCGGCCCCTTACATTGTCGAGCTAGTGCCTTGGTAAGTGAGTTTTGACCAGTTGTCATGCTGAGCCGAAAGCGAAGCACCTCTTTGCAGCGTTGCTGCGATCCTTCACTTCGCTCAGGATGACAACTAGCCGGAACCGCTGAACAGAGCACTGGTATTACAATGTGACTTTGTCATTCTGAGGAACGAAGCGACGAAGAATCTCGTCTTTGGAGGATATAAGGTTCTTCAGGAGATTCTTCACTCCTTCTATGAGTTTATCCCGAAGAGGAGCGTAGGGTTATCCATTTGACTCCTTGAACGGCGAAGGACTCGGAATGACAGATAGAGTCAAGCCTTATTGTAGTACCAGTAAAAAGCATTTAATCGATAGAAGTATCGGCCAAGAGGGTATATTACAGACTCAGAACCTCTATGACAAACTGTGAGGCTGTAGTCTACTTTACCTTTGGAGTGTATCATGTACATCCAAATTCCTACTCATGTATGGTGGGCCAGCATGCTATTCCGCATGCTCTGTTTTGTTATGCTCTTCTTGGTGGTCAGTGTGCATACTGATAGTGGGTCTAAAATGGTCTGGGCCCAGTATACGTGTTCAGAGGATTCATCGACAGCTCCACCAGAGGAGCCACCAGAAGCGTGCTTTACTCCCGCGCGTGGTCCTCACTGTGAACGGCTCCGGTGGGGCTAGGGAGATTTGTCCTGGGAACCCTGGTAAGGCCTGTGATTGGTGCTATGATCCTCGTACCGGAAAAATTGTGGCCTATGTACCCCGTACCAATCGGACGTATAAACTCTCTTCGCAATATGAAGATCTTAGCGGTCCCGGGACCATTTATGTGGCTTCGGATCCAAAGGTCGTACAATTGATAGAAGCCGCCGGAGGAACCTGTACGGCCGATCCCCGGTTACGGCTTGGGACAGGGGTACTGATTTGTCAGAATGTGGATGCAGATCAGTATAAGAGACTGTACACCTCGCAGAGTGGAAAAACCGGTGAGAATGCATTGCAAATTCAGGCTCATTCTGCCAAAGGGCAGACGCAACAAGACCTCTGTCCACCCGATGAACCATTGATCGCTCTAATACGCGGTCCCAAAGATGACCCACGCACTATTCCCGTCTGCAAAATGCGGAATGGTGATTATCGAGTAGGTGGTCGGAAACGCGGCCTTCTCCATATTAAAAATGACAATCAACCCTTTTTCGTGAAAATCCAGCACCCGAAAAATTCTGCCTTAGAAAAAATCTTTAGAATGGAACGCAATCAACCTGATTTTCAGGAAAGAGTGCTTCAGGATATCCAGAAGATTGCCAGCGTGTGTGGCTCTCCAGAGGTGGGTTGGCTCTTTTTGAATCACCTGCTGGACCAGCTCTGGATAAAGCAAACCCTCGTTATCATTCGACATGGTGGTCAGGAAAGTATCACCAAAAGAGGTGTTTTCACCCCTTTTACGAGTCCAGATGACCAACCCAATCGTGACCCAACGGATCCGGCTTATAAAACGAATCATTATCTATCACCCGTAACCCGGACAGGAATACCCGTCCATGACTCCACAGGAAAACGTCTACACCTCTATGGCCATGGCACAGGCGAGGGCACTGGCGGGAGAGTCTTCTATAATCCGGAGTTCTGGCCAAATAAAAAGGTTTGCCCCAGTGGGATAACCAGTGATGTAGTGCTCCAGCATGAGCTTCTGCATGCGTATCGCTATGCGGGAGGTCAGATAGATTTTCGACCCCCCAAGGCAAATGATAGCTTTGCAGGGAAACCGTTAACTCCTGGAAATTTTCCGACCAAAGAGGAGATTTGGCCTGTTGAAAAAGAGAACCTCTATCGTGCAGCGCAAACCCCTCCGATAAGGGCACGCAAAGGATATACTAATGATTGTTAAATGAGAGATTTAGGAGAAAGAAAGGAGAAAACCATGACCAATCGTAAACCGTATGGCATAGTTGTAATAATTCTTCTGCTATTGGTATGGGGAGCACCGTACACTTTTGGCGCAGACAAGAGAAGTCCGGTGAAAATCGAAGGAAAGACTTTTTTACCCCTACGCGTGTTAGCCCGCCCTTTTTCCAATATCTACAAAGAACCAGATGTTACCAAAGGGACGGTAGAGGAAAATGTGCCCACCTTTCAACCTTACTATGTCTATACCCGCCCTGAGGTCAAGGCTACCGGCACCGATACCAATGGCTGGTATGAAGTAGGGAGCGATGTCCGTGGAACCGTGCTCGGCTGGATGCGTGCCGAGGATGTTATGGAGTGGAAGCAGACCATGAGCCTCGCCTATACTCATCCTGAGGGACGAAAACCGGTCCTCATGTTTGAAGATAGAGAGGTCTTGCTCAACCTGGTCAAAGCGCCGACCGATCAGCGTAAACAGGAGATCGAAGCATTGTATGCTACGCTGGATACCGGGAAAATTCCCGCAGACTTTCCGATACGTTCGGTGGAACCAAAGAAAGCGGTAGATATCAGTTCGCAGTTTTATCTCCTCCCTATTCTTGAATTTGGGGTGATCGAGCTGGAGAATCGTGAAGGTCGGATTTTGAAGCTCGCTGCTGCCACCGCCTCTGGACCCGATGCCCGGGATGATTCAGATATCAGGAAAAATAAAGAGTATCGAGAAGGAGCCCTCTCCAGTGGCACCAGCATCGATCTGGAGAAGCTCAAGACGCTAGAATTAGATCTGGTTTTCGTGATGGACATGACGGGGAGTATGCAGCCCTATATTGACGCTGCACTGGATGTCGTGAAAAATATTGCCCTTTTTGTCACCAGGGATGCGGAGATCAAAAAGAGTATTCATTTTGGCCTGTGGGGCTACCGAGATTCGGTACAGGATATTCCTGCTTTAGAATTCAATACGAAAAATTTTACTCCCACTCTCCAGTCGGTCGAGGAGTTTGAAAAAACCCTGAGCGGGGTACGTGCGGCCTCGGTAGGGAGTCAGGATTACGATGAGGATGTGTTTTCAGGAGTAGACAAGGCTATGCGCGAGACGCAATGGACTCCGGATGCTTTGCGGTTCATTGTCTTAATTGGTGACGCACCAAGTCATGAACTGGGGCATCCCTGGAACTATTCGGGACAGAGTGCACAGACCTTGCGAGGTTTTGCCGATGACAACAAAATCTATATCTTTGCCTTGCACATCAAGGATCCGGATCCGCGGGCCACGCCATTTCATGAACGAGCCGAGCCGCAGTTCCGTACCTTATCACGGAATAAAGGTATGGAGGGGGAGTCGTCTTATTATAGTGTAGCCTCGATTGACCTGGATGGCTTTGCCCGCGCTACCCAAGATATTGCAGAAGTACTCGTGGCGATGGTGGCGCAGGCGAAACAGGGACAGGTGGTAACCAGCACTCCTCCACCGCCACCGGCCAGTACCGCATCGACCTCACAGCAATCCACTGATGCCCGGACTCAGGCGGCCAAAATGGGATATGCGGCGCTGGTGGAGTGGATTGGTAAAGAAACAGAGACGAAGGCGCCACGGGACATCATTGCCTGGGTGGTGGATAAAGACCTGTTAGATCCATCGATTCAGGCAATGGATGTGCGTCTGTTGATTAATAAAAAGGATCTCGATTCTCTTCAAAAGGTCCTCAGTGAAGTAATTGCAGCAGGGAGACGGGGACAAATTGGTGGGGAGGACTTTTTTACCGCCCTTCAGGCAACCGCTGCTTCTCTGTCCCGGACTCCGGATCAGATCCGGAATGCAAAGTCAATGGCTGATCTGGTACCAGAATTTCTGGTGGGTTTGCCTTATAAGAGTAGACTCATGGCTATGAATAATGAATTGTGGGCCAGTTGGTCTAATGACGAACAGGATGAATTTCTCAAAGAATTGGATGCCAAAATTCAGTTATACACAGTTATTCATGACGAACCTGGTGGATGGATCCAGCTCAACCCTGGAGATGATCCGGATGAATTTGTCTACCCCATTAGCCTAGAGATGTTGCCATAAAGGAGCAATTATGGAGAAGCGTCCAGAGGATGTTTCTGCTGACCAGGCTATCATCTGCTTAAAAAATGTCCGTAAAGTGCGAGAGAAAGGAGGGAATCGCTTCGAGCTCCACATTCCCTCCTTTGTGATCCAGCCGGGAGAATTTATCGCCATCGTTGGAGAAAGTGGGTGTGGCAAGAGTACCTTACTGGACATACTGGCTCTGGTACTGAAACCAACAACTGCCGACGAGTTTACCCTCCGTCTAGCAAAAAGCGGAACGGGGCATGCTGTGATGGCCTTAGCAGAAAAGGAGCTGGCGCGTCTTCGCCAGGCTGGGATGGGATATGTCTTGCAGACCGGTGGCTTACTCCCCTTTTTAACGGTGCAAGAAAACATCATGCTACCCTGTCGTCTTAATGGGATGACGGATCGAGAGGAAGAGGTGCAGAAGCTGGTGGTGAGGTTGGGTATCGCTGAACAATTAACCAAAAAACCGCAATTTTTATCTGGTGGCCAGCGCCAGCGTGCGGCCATTGCTCGGGCACTTGCCCATCATCCACCAATTGTCCTGGCCGATGAACCTACAGCGGCGGTAGATAAATTGACCGCTCGTGAAATCCGTAATGCTTTCAAAGAGTTAACTCAGTATATGGGCGTTACGGTTTGTATGGTGACGCATGATGAAAGCCTGGTTGCCGATACTGCCGATCGTACCTTTACCTTTGTTGTGCAGAAAGAGAGCACGCAATATACCCATTCCACCTGTATCGAAAGAGGAACTGCTCATGTCCGCCACCCTGAATAAATCCCTGCCCAGAGTGAGAGAGAAGCAGAAGGCGAGGGGAATTGTTTTTGGCCTCTCTCAGGCAGACCTCCGACATGAATGGATTCTTACGGCCTGTCTGGTCATGGCCATTGCCGCAGTGCTCTCTCCTTTGCTGTTACTCTTTGGTCTTAAATACGGTACCATCGAAACGCTGCGTTTTCGGCTGGTGCAAGATCCACGGAATCGAGAGATTCGTCCCTTGATCAGTCGCTCTTTTAGCCAGGAGTGGTTTGCCCAGATCTCCCAACGCCCCGATGTCGGCTTTGTGATCCCGATGACCAGGCAGATTGCGGCGACTGTCACCGCTACTGTTCAGGGAAAACCAGGCAAGGCAGATCTGGATATCGTTCCCACGGGTGCGAATGATCCTTTGATCCTGGAAAATGGGGCGCGTATTCCGGAGGAAGGAGAATGTGTATTGGCCCACTTTGCGGCTGAAGAACTCCAGGCCCAGATTGGGGATACCATCATTGCCACTGCCCGACGGATTAAGGATGGACAATACGAGTCAGGCGATGTCGAACTCAAGGTTATCGGAATTTTATCCTTACGGGCCAGCGAGCTCAAAGCAATCTATGTTCAGCTTCCGGTACTGGAAGCGGTGGAACGCTTTAAGGATGGACAGGCCGTGCCGGAATTTGGCTGGCCTGGTTCTACACCTACCGCTTATCCCCAATATCAGGGATTGATTGTGATAGTCCCCCAACCACTCAACAGGATTGAGCAATATAATCTGCGGAATAATACTGGATTTACGCAAATTGAGGAGCTCACACCGGCCGAACTCTCCTCCAGAGCTCAGTTCTCTCTCGCCACAAACCAGCCTATCTACTTTTTATCCACGGAGAGAAAACCAGTGGGAGAAGAGAGTGTAGAGACTGTGCGGCGTAAACTCCGTGGAAAAAATGCGATGCTCTTACCCTGGATTGCGCCAATAACCGCTTCGCTACGCACCGAAGGCGGAACAGAGATTGCCTCCCTGCAGCTCTACGGGTTGTCCATTGATCCCGACCAGGCTCAGCAGTTACAGATGAGTCCCCGACCAGGCTGGGGAGTGGAAGAAATCGGACGACAGGTGATGCTCCCTTCGAGCTTACCAGAGACCAAAGAGCCGCTCTTTCTGCAGATAGACAACGAGAGACAGAAGGTGTTGACCTTTCCAGTCTCTCCAGTCACAGAGCGCACCGCTTCCTCTACCGTGGCTTTTGTGCCTATCAAGCTTGGTGGTACGATTGCCCTGCACCAGCAGCGGAATATTCATTACGACAGGGATCTGGATGCTTTCGTCTTGTCCAGACGAGGCTATGCCGGTTTTCGTCTCTATGCGAAAACAATCGAGGAGGTCGATGGACTGCGACGCTCTTTTGAAAACCAATCTATCTCGGTACATACTGAAGCGCAAAGAATCGAAGATGTGCTGAATATTGATCGATATCTGACCCTGATTTTCTGGCTTATTGCTTCGGTAGGAGTCCTTGGAGGGGTTACCGCTCTGCTGGCCAGCTTGTATGCCTCGGTAGAGCGAAAAAAGCGAGAATTGAGCGTATTACGCTTGATCGGCTTATCCGGTCCCGCCCTGTTCCGCTATCCGATTTATCAAGGGATCTTAATCGGTATAGGGGGATTTCTGGTAGCCCTCCTCTTTTTCCAGGCGATTGGAATGACTATCAATACGTTGTTTCGCGAGCATTTGGGACCGGGAGAAAGTTTTTGCAGACTTCCCCTGTGGCATACCATTGGAGCCCTGGCCGTGACCATCGGCGTTGCAATCCTGGCCGCCACCTTTGCAGCCTGGCGTGTCACACATATCGAACCAGCGGAGGCCTTGCGTGATGAATAGTAGAAACACTTGCTTTCTGTATCTGTGGGCTTTTTTGGGTATGCTTTTTCTCTCTCTGACCTGCTATATCTCTATAGCAAAAGGAGACCCTTCTAATCCTCAGCCGGCTGCAGGAGACCTGGTGCTTCCTATGCCCAACGGAGTAAAGATGGTCTTTCGTCCAGTCTTTATTGGCGAAGGTGATGCACCATTTGCGCTCCGAAAATTTAGTGTCGGTGATCCAGCGGGTGGCTTTAAGGAGAATTTGACCAGTGTCGTGATTGGGGGAGCCTTCAAAGCCCAGCATGGTGGACAACCAGATTGGCTTTACTACATAGGCAAATATGAAGTAACCGAGGCTCAGTATTCTGCGATTATGGATCCGCAAAATACTTCTATGCAGGAGAGCACCTATCCCATCCGGAATATCTCCTGGTTCGAGGCACAGAAATTCATCAATAGATATAACCTCTGGCTCTTTACTCATGCCAAAGAGACTCTGCCCAAGAATGAGGATACTATCGGGTATTTACGTTTGCCCACGGAGATTGAGTGGGAATTTGCCGCGCGGGGTGGACCGGCAGTGACTCCAGATCAATTTGATAAAAAACACCCCTATCCCGATGCGTTGAACAAATATGAGTGGTTCTCTGGCCCTTCTTCCTCGCATGACAAGGTGCAGAAGATAGGACTCCTGCAGCCTAATCCTCTGAAAATATATGATATGCTCGGGAATGTATCGGAAATGACCGCATCCTTTTATCAGATTGAATATTATCAGGGACGGGTAGGTGGGTTTGTATCACGAGGGGGAAATTATACCACCGCTGAAAAACATCTGCGGTCTTCTTTGCGCAGTGAGCTCCCTTTTTATGGACGCGATCTGACCCCGCAGAGTAGTCCGACTCTGGGTATACGTTTGGTCCTCTCGAGCATTATTTTTGCCAGCAGAGACACCTCCCGTGTGCTGGAGGAGGCCTGGAATGATTATCGAGCCAGCAAGGTGGGCACGACTTCACCAGCCGCTGTTTCCGTTGCTCCCCCTTCCACGCAGACCAGTGTGCAACTTTCGGATGCAGCAGCTATCCTTGACCGTTTGCTGAGTGACCGTTCACTTTCTCCGGATGCCGTGCGTCAACTGGAACTCTTGCGAGCTTCTTTTGATAACATCGAAGCTACCATTAAGCAAGCCGAAATCGATTCAGCGTATGCATGGGTTGAGATCGCTACAGCCCGATCACTCTATATTTTCCGGGGACTCAAACAAGTGCCTGTAGCCCAAAAAGCTTTTGATATAGCCAAACGCTCCGGGAGTACAGCCATAAAAGAAAAACTCGAAGAACGGCTAGACTATCTCCTCAAGGATATGGAAGAGAAACTACGGGAATATGCAGAAAGCTTGCGACAGTTGGACCGACACGAAAAGAATTCGGTGGACAGGGCTGTACAAAAGTATCGGGACTATTTAGTGCGTGTAGGAGATACCGATCGGATCATGATTCTGAATCAGGCGGTGACAAAGCATTATGCTCAATATACTCAGACCAAAAGAATTGCTCTCGACCAGTGGAAAAGCGATTTAGAGAGGCTCTAAAACACTATGCCGGAGAGGAGAGGAGTAGTTATGCTTAAGAAGAGTATATGTAGTATTTTGTTAGCAGGGCTTTTGGCCGGTTGTGCGGATATGAGTGACCGGACGCGCACCTTACTGGAAGGGATAGGGGTGGGCACGGCTGCTGGTGCTGGACTTGGTGCGGCAATCGGTGCTCTAGCTGGCGGCAAATCAGGAGCGTGGAAGGGTGCGATGCTTGGTGGTATAGCCGGTGCACTGGTGGGCTATGGGGTGGGTTCTCATGTGGCGGATCAAAAAGAAAAATTCGCCAGCGATGAAGAGTATCTGGATGCCGTCATACAAAACGCTCGGGAAGCCAATGAACAGACCAAAGCCTATAACGCCCATCTCAGTGATGAGATCAAGAAACTCGATCAGGAAACAGCGCTTTTGGTGAGTCAGTATAATCAAAAGAAGGTCACAAAAGCGGCCTTAGATAATGAAAGGGAAAGACTCGAAGCGAAATTGGCCGAATCGGAAAAGGTATTACAGGCGGTAAAGGATGAGCTTGCTATTCATAAGAGAGTGCTGGCTCAGGAAAAGGATCAATCACAAGACCAGCTAAATGCTCTCCAGGAACAGATAGCGGAATTAGAGCGCAACAGAGCCGAGCTGGAACAGCAGGTCGATACGTTGGCCTCGATAAAGACCCGGGTATCGGTATAGGTATGGTCTGAGTCCAAGGCTAAGAAGAAAAAGAGGTGCAGTATGCGAAAAAAAGTTTTGCTGATGTGTGCTTTATACGCAGGACTGCTGAGTTGTGCTACCACTGACGATCCCAGACAGGGTGGATTATTCAGTTATGATCCAGAGGCCTATGAGAAACGTTTAGAGCAGCGGCGACAAATTCTGGAAGAACTCCAGAAGAGTCAACAAGCGGAACAGGAAAAGACACAAACGCTGGAAAGTGAAGTCAGAGTGAAGCAAGAAGAGCTCGAAAAACAACGTGAACGCTTAAGTGCCCTCGATGCAGATTTGGAGAAAATTCAACAAGAGGTCAGCCAATATCAAGCACAAACTAGCGTCAAAACCAAAGAAAAAGAGCAGATCGAGAAGCAGATCAAACAATTGAAAGCTCAACTCCACGCCTTGCAGAATAACACGCAGCTCTCGGTTGCGGAAAGAGAGACGCGGATTGCTCAGCTCAAAAGCGAAATCGATGAGCTGCTTCAACTCGCTGCAGTGCTGATTCAGTAAGGAAGATAAAATGTGGATATGCTAGGCAAAAAGCTCTGTTTTTATGGGTGGAATCGGTGTTACTATGTGATGCACCAGATGATCACAGAGGAGTGGACTGTGGGCTGGTATAGCTTGATGTGTGTACTGTTGAGTCTACTGATGGCCTGTAGCCATCTAGCCCAAGCAGGGAAAGAACAAGAAGCCCTTCTCCTCCGGCAAAGCTCTGAACCCAAAGACTCGCCCACCGAGAAGAGGGGAGTGAACCCGGAGATACTCCAGGTTGAAGGGGTAGAACTCTCCTCAGTCTATCGGCGGCTGGAAAAAGCAGGTTTTCAGCCTGGACTATATAAGGAAAATGATTTTACCCAGCTTGTCCAGGCTATTACACGGTTCCAGCGTTTTGCCAAACTCCCGGAAACCGGCGTAATAGATCAAGAGACCTGGACAAAAATACAGAAGTTGTACGATCCAGGAGGCCCAGCAACTGTCAAGCCTTCTCAAATTCTACCGGAAAGCAAATCTGAAACATCTGCAGAACCCTCCGAACGGACTGCCTCCTCGCTCTCCTCTATTGCCTGGCCACCGAGTGTTATTCAGACGATTCAGTTTCTGCTGACCGAACTCGGCTATCCTACTTCTGCTACGGGAACAGGAGATGGTTCTACTCAGGAAGCCTTGCGTCAATTTCAACAGGAACACCACCTGAGCGTGGATGGAACCTTGAACCAGGAGACGGTATTGACTCTTTTAGAGGAGCGCTGTAAGCATGGCTGCAACCTGACCTTCTCCATCTCTGCAACCGCAGAGGAGACCACACCGCAAAGTCAGTCTTTGACCGGTAAAAATGAGGTGCGTATAGCCCTATCCGGAGCGGTCTGGTCATCTCTCTTCATCCAGGGGATGCAAGCTCTGTTAACCCAGCAGGGCTATGACACGCGGGGTACTGATGGGAAAATGGGACCCTTCACTGAACAGGCTATTCGACAATTTCAAAGCGATCAGAGATTACCAGACAATGGAGAGTTTACAGGAGAAACCATCTCCGCTCTGATCAACACCGGATGTCGGTACGGCTGCAAGTTCCTCGTCTCGCTTCGAGCTTCCCAACCTTTACCATCAACTTCTGGGGCATCTCCAACAGCAATACAGAGCAGTCCAGTAAAGAAACCATCCCAGACAGTTATCCCAGCAGCTCCACAGCCCCTTCAGCAGACGGAGAGTATTATTGTTAAGAAGATTCAGCCAGATCAGGTGACTTTACACTATCTGGTCTTTCCTGACGATACAGCCTATGCTTTAGAGAAGGTGGAGTGCTCCGATATTTCTGGAGACTGGGTGATTTTTTATCAGGGTACAGTGGTAGAAAAGGATGAAAAAGCTGTAACCCTTCGTCTGGAAGAGCGTTTTGGGTATCGCTACTCGCCCAGCCAGGAAGGGATTGACCGGACCAGCTGGTGGTGTATCCCGAAGAGAAGGCATTGTTACTCACCCATTGCTTTTAGTGATTGGGGAGGAACCCTGACCCAAAATCAAATGTACCGCTTTCCGGTTGAGAAGGTGTATCATGCCCAGATTGGCATCATCAATGGGATATCCTTAGTGCTGCAACAGCAATGCCGGAGATAGGATGCGTTATGGCTGTTACAACCACTCGATGGGTATTGTTTATCCTGATAGCAGTATTGCTCATGCGCCTGGGGACAGTTTTGGCGCAGAGTAGAGGACAAACTGCAGAGGATTGGACTGCAGATGAGAGCATGCGGCTCTATTTCGAGGCGATAACCATGCTGAGAAAAAATGCTGTCCAACCCTTCACCAGCCGGGAGATCATGCAAAAAACCCTCAAAGCGTATTTACAAAGTATCGATCCATTTTCAGACTATCTGTTGCCAGAGGAATATAGCCAGTATAAGCTTTCGCAGCAAAGTCATTACGCCGGGGTGGGAATGGAGATCGAAAAGGATAAAGCTGGTCATATTGTGTGTACCCCTTATCCAGAGAGCCCAGCCGCCCAGGCAGGAATCGAAGCAGGAGATATCCTGGAAGCAGTCGATGGCCTCAGGGTTTCCGGACAATCGGTCCTGACCATAGGAGCACGGATTAGAGGTCAGCAAGGCACTGAGGTCCGTTTAACCATATTGAAAAAGGGAGGAATCCAGAAAACTATCCGCCTAATTCGTGCCCCTCTGCAAACAAAATCTGTGTTTGTAGAGCAACGCGGTTCACTCCCGATCCTCCAGATTCGCTCTTTTACCAATCAGACCCTCCGAGAGTTAAAAGAGGCCTGGGGGAAATTCCAGAATCCATCGGCCGTGATCATCGACCTCCGGGGTAATCCGGGAGGCTCGCTGTACAGTGCTATCGATGCAGCGATGCTCTTTCTCGAGCCCGGAAAGAAGATCGTGAGTATCAAGACCCAGGCTGGTCTTAAGGAATATCAGAGTGAGCTTTCTTCTCCACTGCGTACGGTTTCCCTCTACCTGTGGCAAGATGAACAGACTGCCAGTGCTGCAGAAGTCTTCATTGCCGCTTTGACGCAAAATCAACGAGCGGTTTCTATCGGGAAGAAGACCTTTGGCAAAGGGACAGTGCAGCAAATCATGGAGCTATCTGATGGTTCTGCCCTCTATTTTACCACTGGCTATTTGCAGACACCTGATGGCACGTTGTATCACGAACAGGGGCTTGAGCCCGTCTATCCTTTATCCTCACCGGGTGCCGGGACCGAAGATTATCTCCAGAAAGTCCGAGCGATCATACCACAAGCTACTGCTCCCAAAGAGAAAACAACGCCGCTCTATCTTCTCTGTTTTGATAAGGATTTCGATGCGGAACAAGAGGCGGAGTTCTGGTCCTCCGAAGTCCGCTTCTCCCTGCGAGAACGCTATGAGTATTATTTATTGCAGCGGAAAAAACCGGAAGGGGTAAAATTTATGGTCTGTCTAGGACCCTTCCAGAACCAGAACGAAGCTGAGCAAAAACAACGCGCCATTTCCGAGGCCATGAATACAGCCATGTTTACCAAAATTGTGGAAGGAGGGTCGAGATAAAGACAGAGTGATGTCGCTTTCAGTCTTTTTTGTCCTTTTATACCCCTCCTCTAGCGGGTGGGCCCCAGGCGAGGGCTTTAGCCATTCGGCGATGCACGACCCACCACAATCCGGCTACCAGGATTAACACGCCAAAAGCAGCCAGAGGGACGGTCACCAGCAGGCCATTGAAGAGGCTATGCAAGACAAAAGAACAGAGGAGGCCTCTCCGAATAAGCGTTTTGCCTCGATGAGCCTCTGTATGTTTAGCCCACCCCAGCGCATCGCCCCACATACTGGAGAAAAGCCCGTGACCAGGCACCGAAAGCAGGGCTCGAATTACAAACACCTGAGATACCGCACTAAACGTATCAACTGATTCTCTAGAGGTCAGGGAGGATGAGTAAGTACTTATCAAATACAGCGTGTTTTCGACCGACGCAAATCCTAAAGCCGCTGCCGCTGCGTAGATAATGCCATCAATCGGCTCATTAAACTCGCTATGGGTATAGACCGTGCGTCGCACGACGCAGTACTTGGCATATTCTTCCACGATAGGAGCAATAACAACGATGAGGAAAAGTTTCGAATGCACAAAGGGAGTTTCCACCAGCACAACCGGTATGCTAACCAGCATTCCCAGAAAAAACGTTCTGAGAACAAGGTGCCTGGGCTCTGGAGCTAGCTTATCCTTCTGATAGAAGTACCAGAGCCAGAAGATACCGGGAGCGAGTGCAAGTGTAACCAGAGTAATCAGATTCATGGTTTCCCTCGGAATCTCTCTCTCTTTGCAGCATGTTTGCGCGCCCAGTTGCGTACATTCCGTAACCACACCGTCCGCTTCTGCTCCTGACTCTCTTGAATGAATTGTGCGAGGTCATTGCGCATTACACCAGGTAGCACGCTGCTTTCTGTGGACTCGACATAGTTTCCATTTTCTTCTAAGGTAAAGAGAGTTAAGTCGTTTCCATCATAGCGCCAGACTTCAGGCACGCCAACAGCCGCGTATATTGAAAACTTCTCCAGAGAAGGAGAGGTAAGGTCAATTTCAATTACTAAGTCTGGAGGTGGATCAATTTGCAGGTCTATCTGCGTTTTACCGCTGACATGCTCCGCGTTTTGGACGTAGAAGCAGGTATCTGGCTCAAAGCCACGACGTAAATCCTTGCGCTTAAAGGTAGTTGAGCCCGCATTGACAAACTCAATGTTCATCTCCAACGCAATCATCGTAAAGAGATCAGCAATAAGGCGGTTAAGCTGTTCGTGCTCAAAGGAAACCACCATAATCTCCAGCACTCCTTGGTCATACGTGAAACGTGGACTACTGCTCTCCTCATGCTCGGCAAGCAGACGCTCATAGGTTTCCCAACTGATGTTGCGTAGAAGAACTCGTTGCTCTGCTGGACTTGACACTGTTGCCATCGGTAGATGTCCCTTCTATTAATATTTCATATGTAATATATGCTAAAGACTGATTCCCCTCATGCTTCGTACACGACCTTTCCACCCACCATAGTTGTTTCGATCGGAATATCCTTGATGGTATGCGGATCAACCGTGAGTGGATCGGCACCGAGAACCACCAGATCAGCAAGTTTGCCTGCAGTGATAGAGCCCTTGATTTTCTCTTCAAAACTGGCATAGGCGCCGTGAAGTGTGTAAATCCGTAATGCCTCCTCTACACTGATCTTCTGACTCGGTCCCCAAACCTTTCCAGAGCTATCGGTGCGGGTCACACAACTCTGTATCCCCATGAGTGGCTCATAGGGACCAGGAACATAGTCGGTTGCACCGGTGGCAATAATACCATGATCCAGAAAGGAGCGCTGAGCAAACATCCACTCCAGACGGTCTTCACCATAGTACTGCTTTTTCTCGCCATGGTAATAGACATAGGTACAGAAGGGGGTCGCTACACAGCCAATTTTTCGCATCCGTTCCAGAATACCCGGGTTGACCAGCGTGCAATGCTCAATCCGATGACGGGAATCTGCCCGGGGGACCTTGGCTAAGGCTTTCTCGTAAGCGGTAAGCGTCATCTCGATGGCTGCATCCCCATTGGCATGGGTACAGACCTGAAATCCGGCTTCATGGGCGCGTAAAGCCCCCTCTTCAAGCTCTTCCGGTGTCATGGCCAGAATCCCACGATAGTCGCTGCCTACATAGGGTTGCGAGAGGTAAGCAGTGCGTCCAGAGATAGCTCCATCAGCCACAAACTTGATGCCACCGAGCCGGAGCATCTCATTCCCAAAACCGGTGCGGAGACCTGCCCGACGCAGATCATCCAGATATCTATGACTTATCAGCATATAAGTGCGGATAGTTAAATCCCCTGCAGCGAGCCCTTCTTGATAGGTCTGGAGATGCGTATGATCGACCATGGCATCATGGACACTGGTCAAACCAGCTTTGTTAAACATCTGGCAGATCAAACGCAAACCTGCCCGCCGATCTTCAGGAGTGACTTTCGGAAGCAGTTCATTACGAAAGAGGTCAGCAGCCCTTTCCAGGATGATCCCGGTCAATTCGCCGGTTTGTGGATCCTTCTGGTATTCTCCCCCTGAGGGATTGGGAGTATCTTTAGTGATACCGGCAACCTCGAATGCTTTACTATTCAGATAGTAGACATGCCCTCCCCGATGGCTAACAAAGATCGGATGTTCAGTACTCACCTCATCCAGATCCTGTCGGGTGAGAAACCGGTTTTCGGCGGTCTTGGTGTCATCAAACTTAAACCCTTGAATCCATTCTCCCTTGGGAGTGATTTTTGCACGTTCCCGCAAGGCGTTCTTGATTTCGGTGAGGGAACGGAGATCACAGTCCACAGCCATTACATGGCGGATACCACTACTCAAGAAGTGCAGATGCGCATCGATAAAACCCGGGACAACAGTCTTGCCTTGGAGGTCCATCACGGCAGTCTCTGGTCCGATCAACTCCTGAATTTCTGACGTACTGCCTACGGCAACAAACTTTCCATTGTGGACAGCCACCGCTTCTGCTCGGGGATGTCGTTGATCTATGGTAATAATATTAGCATTGATAAGGGCAGTCTCAACCGGTAGGCCCCTTGTCCTGCTTCCAGCCATGATACACTCCTTTCTGAGAATAGGTATAATTGTTCGCATACAGCAAATAATGTCATCTCGATCGAGCTTTTCACTCCAGTACAGATTCATTACTCTGCGGAGTGAAACGACTAAGGAACCTCGATATTTGAATCGTACGACGACAAAAATCCATCCAACTCTTTCTCTGTTTACAGACCGATCTTTTCTTTTCCTGATGACAACGGTAATACAACACAATCCTTTTCAAACCAGGGCATGTACTTTTTGTAGTATATGCATGCCTCTTTATAAGGAGAGGGCTAGATAACGAGTATGCCACTCGGTGGCCTGTTCGTAGGCATAAGCTACTCGTAAAACTCTCGCCTCATCAAAGGGTTTACCGACGATCTGCAATCCAACCGGTAAGCCCTCTGCGGTAAAACCACACGGAATAGAGATTGCCGGGAGGCTAATACAATCAAAGGGAATCGTGTTTTTGGGACGAAGAGAGGCATGTCCAGGCGGATCAGGAGTAATCGGTGTGGCCGGTACCGGTGAGGTGGGCATGACCATCGCATCAAAAGAGGCTAAGGCCTTGATCGTTTCTGCAGTCAAGTGTCGCCGGAGACGTTGTGCCTGGAGAAGCTGGACAGCAGTAAAAAGCCCTCCCATTTCCAGCAGGGTACGCACTTCATCACTAAATGCTTCCGGACGTTGCCGAAGATCTGCAGCATGATAAGCGGCTGCTTCCGAAAAGAGGATCACCGAGCCGGCCGCCCGCGCAGCATGCATATCTGGAAGCATAATCTCTTCTACCGTTGCTCCAAGGTGGCGAAAGACCTCCAGCGCTTGCTCAACGTGGGTGACCACTTCTGGGTCACACTCCTCGAAAAAGTAGGCTCGGGCTACCCCTATCTTGCTCCCCTGTATCCCTTTCCCAAGCTGTTTCGTGTAGTCTGGTACCGGCTGGTTTACGCATCCCGGATCCCGAGGATCGTATCCGGCCAGTACTTGAAGCATTAATGCTGCATCGGTCACCGTGCGGGTCATTGGTCCAGCATGGTCCATCGACCAGGAAAGAGGCAATCCCCCAAATTTACTCACCCGGCCAAACGTGGGTTTCAATCCTACAATCCCACAGCAGGCGGCAGGTTGACGAATAGAAGCTCCCGTATCGCTCCCCAAAGCCCCAAAAGCCAGACCAGCAGCTACTGCAGCGGCTGATCCACCGCTGGAACCGCCAGGATGATAGTCCGTCTTCCAGGGATTGCGTACAGCTCCATAGTGTACATTAGCACTGGTAGTGCCAAAAGCGAGTTCATGGAGGTTAGCTTTGCCTATGATGATAGCCCCAGCTCTTTTGAGACGCTCTACAACCGTGGCATCGTAGTCTGGAATCCAGTGAGCAAAAAGAGGGGAACCAAAGGTGGTCTGTACCCCTTTGGTCGCAAAGAGGTCTTTGATGGCGAGAGGGATGCCATGGAGCGGACCCAGATAGTTGCCAGAGAGAATAGCGGCTTCAGCCGCCCGTGCAGCATGCCGAGCGGTCTCTGTCATTACGGTGATATAGGCATTCAGCAAAGGATTATACTGTTCAATACGCGTCAGAATTGCCTCAGTCACTTCTACCGGCGAAATTTCGCGCTGAGCGAGACGGGGCGCCAGTTCCGCAATACTATGAAAGACCAGATCAGGGTATGCCATAATCTTCTCCTGTCTGAAGAGGGGTGTGATATACTACGGCCGGTTCGTTATCACGAATCTCTTTTTCCCATTCCTGAAGGAGCTGGACAGATCTCGTCAAAATAAGCAGACGCCCTCGATAAGCCTCTGCCTGAGCTTCGCTGAACTCGCGTCCAAACGTCTCTCGGGCTATCCGTTGTAATTCCGCTGTCGAAAGCTGGTTCATGTTCTCTCTCCTGTTCTGCATAATGCTATGGATATGAGTTCGATTAGAGCACCTCATAATCCGTGATGCAAGTCAGTTTCTGGTTTGGTATTATAGAAGAGGAGTGGAGATGCGTCAAGCCTCCCGAAGCGAAGCGCAGGGAAATCCATTCGTCGTCCATAATGAAAATAAAGATAAAGTAAGGATCAGAAATGCCCACTCTTTTAGTGCTCACTCCTTTACACAAGGAATTTTCTCTACTTGTAGAGGCATTCAAAATGCAGGGACAGAAGGGCCAAGAACGCCTTATAGGCCGGGTCCCCACGATGATCTATTTAGAAGGAGGATTGGTGTTAGGACAGGGGGGACACGGCAAGACGCAGTTTGCTATTCATACCCAACATCTCCTTCACCATCTCCCAGAGGTCAAGCTGGTCATCTGTGCCGGTGCAGCCGGAGGGTTGACCGAGACCTTAGCCATAGGGGATATTGTGGTGGCTACGGCAACCATTGAACATGACTATCACCTCAAGTTCGTTCGCAGACCCCTTCCGCGTTTTACTGGACATGAGGCTTCTCTTACTCTCTTTCAACGGCTAAACCTCTCCCTCAATCAAAATTTTCACCTCCATTTAGGCCCGATAGCTAGTGGAGATGAAGATATCGTTGATCCTGAACGTGCCCGGGAACTTCAACAAAAGACCGGTGTCCTTGCAGTAGCCTGGGAAGGGGCTGGTGGCGCAAGAGTTTGTCAGTTTTTTAACCTCCCCTTTCTGGAAATACGGGCTATTACAGATATTGCGAATAAAGAAGCTTCAGCAAATTTTGAGCAAAATCTTTCGCTGGCTATGACAAATCTCGCGACTATCCTCATGCGGTTTCTCAACTGCGGTAGTATAGACGGAAATTCCAACAGAAGGAAACGAGGGCGAGAGAAATCATCACTTCAATAGGAGAAAAGGCTATGCAACGTATTGTCTCACTTATCGCCAGTAGTACCGAAATAGTCTGTGCACTTGGTTGTGAGGATCAACTAGTGGGACGGTCTCATGAATGCGACTTTCCTCCTTCTGTCACCAGGTTACCAGTATGCACAGCACCCAAATTTCAACCAGATGGTACCAGCTATGAAATCGATCAACGAGTCAAAGCCATCTTCCAAGAAGGACTGGGAGTATATCGAGTACATGCCGACCTCCTCAAACAATTGGCCCCAGATGTGATCATTACTCAAGTGCAATGCGCAGTCTGTGCCGTCAGTTTAGCCGATGTCGAGCAGGCAGTATGTACCTGGCTCGATGCGCAACCACGGATCGTCTCGCTCGAGCCAAATGCTCTTGCGGATGTCTGGACAGATATCGATCGGGTTGCAGAAGCATTGGGGATTCCGGAAAAAGGGAAAGCGCTGGTCAATAGGCTCAAACAGCGGATGAATGTGCTAGCCGAAAAGGCCAGCGCTTTACCCGATCGACCTGGGGTGGCCTGTATCGAATGGATTGATCCATTAATGGCTGCCGGAAATTGGATGCCTGAGCTGGTAGAAATGGCCGGGGGACGTAATATCTTCGGAGTAGCAGGACAACATGCACCCTGGATGACCTGGAAGGAGTTGCAGGAAAAAGATCCGGATATTATCGTGGTCTTACCGTGTGGTTTTGACATCGCGCGGGCTCGACAAGAGATGCCTCTGCTTACTCAAAAACCAGAATGGTCGCAGTTGAAAGCAGTACAAAACCGTTATGTATACTTGATGGACGGCAATCAGTATTTTAACCGACCCGGTCCCCGGCTCGTAGAGTCTTTAGAGATTTTGGCTGAAGTATTGCATCCCGAGGCGTTTCATTTTGGCCATGAGGGTACCGGATGGCAGCGACTGTGAGGCAGTGTGGAGTATGAAGGGTGGAATAGCAGGAACGATTTCAGCCGCGATTCGGAATATTGCGGCTGAAATCGGCCTTACTTTTTTGAACTTACGCTGAGGTGCTTCCATCACCTACCGGAGGTTTTTGCCCCTTTGGGATTACCGGATCGTAGGTAAATCCTCGTGTTTTTTCTTCAAACTCCTGGCGAATTTTTTTCAGCTCCTCTGGAAGAGTCAGACAATCCCAGGCGCAAAACGCCATGGATTTGGCGGCAACCAGCATGCCTTTTTCGCCGATACTCATCTTGAATTGACGAGCAGCCAATTCATTATGACCAGGTGTATCGGGGGTTTTGCAGGCTGTACGGAGATGGATGAGTGGGGTAATCCAACTGACATTCCCCTCTTCGCTTGATCCACGGATATACGATTCATCGATCGGATAAATCTTGCTATCCAGCTCTTCTTTGAGCCCCAATTCTCGAGTAAAAGCATTTTCTTCTGGAGTAAACTGGGGCGCTCCAACGAGCTCGAGATTCCGTTGCATAAGCTCAGCACCTGCTTTGTTCGGCAGGCGGTCATATACCGCGGTAAGGGTAGTGATTTTTAGCTCCGTATCGGTAGCCAGCGCGCCGGCTTTCGCACAATTCTTTACCCGTTCTACCAGCGAATTGACTATAGACCGATCAGGGCCACGTACAAAATACCAGCTACGGGCATAAGCCGGCACCACATTGGGGGCTTTGCCTCCATCGGTAATTACATAATGGATGCGCGCCTGCTCAATGATATGCTCGCGCATCATGTTGACTGCATAATTCATGATTTCTACGGCATCCAGGGCACTGCGAGCATTCCAGGGATCAGAGGCAGCATGGGAGGTTTTACCAAAAAACTCGAATACCAGGGAATCCATAGCTGCCGAGCCTCCATTGGTGGCTTGTGTTTTGGTCCCGGGGTGCCAGGTGATCATAACATCTACACCGTCGAATACTCCATCTCTGGTCATATAGACCTTTCCGACCAGCGTCTCTTCGGCTGGTGTGCCAAAAAGACGGATGGTCCCGGGAATCTTTTCCCGCTCCATTACCTTTTTTACCGCCATAGCGGCATAAGTACTGGCCGTGCCAAAGAGGTTGTGTCCACAGCCATGGCCATTCTGCCCAACTGGGGGGCCACACTGTGGAAGCGCATCGTACTCAGCCATAATCCCTACAACCGGTTTTCCAGAGCCCCACGAGGCGACAAAAGCCGTCTGCATATCGGCTACACCTTCTTCCACCTGAAAACCGGCTGCAAGCAGCTTCTCGATCAGCAGTTTAGCCGACTGGAACTCCAGGAGCCCTATTTCTGCATAATCCCAGATGGTACGGGAAACTTCCACCATCTCTTTTTCACTGTGCTGAAAAAAATCGAGTAGTTGTTGTTTCTGGGGAGTTAGGGTAACCATCGTGTTCTCCTTTCTCGAAGTGATTCTTAAATCTCCCGTTTTGTAATTATCCAGATCATCACTATCATCTTCCGATCTCCTTATCATTCTACCTCCACAAAACGGAGATCAAAATCCGGTCCGATCTGGGGAAGAGCATAAACTAACAGGTTAATAGTGGCTTCAATATCATGCAAAGAGACCACTTCAATCGGGCCATGGGTATAACGAGAGGGAATTTTCAGGGTAATAGAAGGAACCCCACTCCCTGCAAACTGCACTGCCGCAGCATCAGAGGTGATACCAGGCATGCTTCCCTCTATCTGGTAGCGCAGTCGGTGCTTCTCCGCCACCTCTTTGAGAAAACCGGTGATTTTGGGGTGCCCCAGGAGTCCCAAGCCGGACCGCCGACTCACATCATAAATAGAGATTCCCGGGCCCTCGCGGAGGGCATTTGCTGCTTCTGAAAAGGCCGTGGAAGGCATAGAAGCGATGCCAGTTCCCCAGCCTGCCTGCGAGATAGTGGCATCAATACCGATACAGATATCCGGCTTAATCCGTTCGCCAGCTTGATAAGCTCCCCGGAGCCCTACTTCTTCCTGAACGACGGCATTAAAGATGAGAGTGGCGGGAGGTTTTTGGTTTTGTTCCTTTAACCGTCTGAGGGTCTCGATAAGCACCAGGCATCCTACTTTGTCATCGAGGGAGCGGCCGGTAACCAAGCCAGTAGAAGGATCGCCTAGCCACTTGAGGTCTCGGTCGAAGACTACTTGTTGGCCTGGGGCAATCCCCATAGCTTCTGCTTCGCCCCGGGTAGTCGCGCCGACATCGATAAAGAGTGCATCTGCTGCAGGTACTCGCATCCCTAACTCGGGATCCAGAAAAGAGAGGTGTCCCGGCTTGCTTGCCACGACCCCAACCCGCTCTCCCTGAGGAGTTTGAATCAGCACCCGTTGCGCATAGGTCAGATTGGGGGGCACTGCCCCAATGGGATCAAAACGGATATATCCATTTTCTTCAATATGACTGGTAATCATTCCAACCGAATCGCTATGGGCGGGCAGGAGAATACGAAAGGTTTCCGAGGTTCCCATCAGATAGGCATAGACATTACCAAAGTAATCGACTTCTACTTTGTCAGCAAAAGGTTTGAAATCCTGATACAGTCTTTTGACTATCCCCTGCTCAAAACCAGAAGTGGAAGGAATAGCGGTTAGGGCTTTCAATTGCTCAAATAAAGAATGCAGGTAATTCATAAGGTCTCTGGTCTCCTGGTCTAAGATCGTCTCTTTGCTTTATACATAAGCATCAGCGAGGTATAACAGTTTGAGAGGCTAACATAAATGAGTAGACAAAGAATGTCAAGCATTCTTCGCTCAATGTGAAGCGTTTAATTGAGGAGCAGTGGCATGACACAAGATTTTACAACATAACCTTTGACAGAGAAAGAGTGGTATGATAAGGTAAGATCAGATAAAGCATGATATACTGTCGAGAAAAGAGAGGAGGTCACATGGTGAGAACCTTTGTTATTTTATTGGTGGCTGCTTTTGTGCTCTCCATGACAGCGGTTACCGTATTTGCTGACTGTGCGGGCCATACATCTCAAGCACAGTTAGTCAAGAAACAGCCTGCAGAGAAGATGTCCAAAGAGAAGAGCCCGGCATCGCTGTTGGTAGCCCAGGACGAGTCGAAGCAACCTGCTTCCCCCGAGAAGAAACAATAATTCTTCTCAACACTCCTACCGGCTGGCGAGTGGATCTTTCGGTTCATTCCCAGCCATTCTTCCTATCAGCTTTTCCTGAGCTTCGGCTGCGGTTAGGTTCCTTCCCCTGTTAGTAGCTCTGCTAATTTCTCCGTAAAAGTAGATCGAGGCAATACTCGATCACAGCCTGCTTCCAACGCCGCCTCTTTTAGCTCCTTTTGTACATGGGAGAGGTAGCCTACGATCTCTATGGAGCGACTGTCAGGGTCTGCCTTCATTTTTTGAATGATTTCCAGTGGACGGCACGCAGTCGCATTGAGATCCAAAAGGAGCTTTTGGGGTTTGCAGGTAGATACCTGATATAAAATTTCTTCTGCAGATTTAGCTACCAGGATAGGTACTCCAAGCGTTTTGGCTGTTTGAGTAATTTTGGCAAGAAAGAAAAAATCATTCACACCAATGAGAATCATGAGATTCCTCTCTCTTACAGTAGGGTAAAGATAGAGATAAGAGGAGCAAGGAGAGATGATAGAAAAGAAGCTTCTGTAGCCAATAAGAGAAAAATATTTTCTCAGCTCCTTACTCGTCTTTTCTCTTTTTTTACACGGGAAGAAGAGACAAGTCAAGAAAAACATAGGACTTGCGAAAATGGTCGCCTTTTGGTAGGGTGAAATGCAATAGTGGACAGATTGGTTGGTAAGGTCAAGGAGAGACAAAAAGGGAGGGACCCGAATGAGAGAAGCATCTATCCCACTTTTGCCTACAACTGTCGTGGGCAGTTATGCTCTTCCCAGTTGGCTTTGGACTGCTATGGAAGAGATAAACAAAGGCCACTACGGTATTACTGATATCCGAGAAACGCTTGATGACGCCGTAAACATAGCTATTCTCGATCAAGAGCGAGCCGGAGTGGATATTATTACGGATGGGGAAATGCGCCGATGGTATTTTGTTCAAGGATTTTATAAATATTTTAAAGGCCTTGCCCCAGAAGAACCGCTTCGTAAAGTAGGGCTCTATGGTTATGATAGTCCCCAGCGGTGGCGAGCGGTAGAAAAGATCACGGTTCCAGAAGGGTTAGGAATCGTGGAGGAATTCAAATATCTGAAAGCCCATACCACCAAGCCCGTAAAAGCTACCTGCCCCGGGCCCCTAACCATTTCTATTCATATCCGTCCCGGTACGGTGTATAAAGATCGTTTGGAAATGGTCTGGGAGTTTGTACCGGTCATCAATAAGGAGCTGAAAGCTTTGGTCGAGTCAGGGGCAGATTACATTCAACTGGATGAGCCGTCCTATGCTATCATCCCAGGGAGTAGTAAAGAATATGTCCGTCTCTTTAACGAGACAGTAAAAGGGGTGAATGCAAAAATTGCTTTGCATATCTGTTTTGGGAATCTGGCCAGTAGACCGCGAGGCAAACGGGAATACCGATGGCTCTTTCCGGATTTGCTGGAGGCCAATGCTCAACAATTTGTCTTTGAATATGCTAATCGGGAAATGAAGGAAATTGAGCTGTGGAAAGAGGTTGGAGGCGAACGAGAACTGGGGGCAGGCCTCATCGATGTCAAGTCATTCTACATCGAAACTCCTGAAGATGTGGCAGACCGTATCCGACAAACGTTGCAATATTGCGCCCCAGAAAAACTCTATATTAATCCAGATTGTGGATTCTTTCAGCTCCCACGATGGGTATCGTCTCTCAAACTCCAAAACATGGTAGCTGGAACCAAAATCGTACGGCGGGAACTGGCTGGTTGATAGGGAAAAAGATGTCAAGAGCTCTCCTTGCCATGAGTGTGACTCTGTTCCTGCTCCTGTTGCCATTACAGGATGTTCGACCTGCCCAGAGGCAGATGATGAAAGTCCACGTGCTGGTGGTCAAAACCAGAGCAGAAGCCGAAGAGATGTTGAAGCTTCTGCGTCAGGGGATTCCTTTTGGGCGACTGGTCCGTGAACATTCTATCGGCCCGAATAAGGAGCAGGGAGGGGATATGGGGTATATCGATCCTGAACAGGTGAGTCCGCGGGTAAAACAGGTCCTAAAAGGGCTCAAGGAGGGTGAACATAGTCTCCCTCTCCAGACCGAATTAGGCTATACCATCTTTTATCATGCTACTGATCGATATTTTGAAGTGGGAAAGACCTATTTTCATGAGGGAAAATATCCTCAAGCTGTAGAGGCTCTCGAACGAGATCTGCGGCTCAATCCCGAACGCACAGAAAGCCTCTTTCTGCTTGGAAGTATTTACGAATCACGGGGGTTATGGGATCAAGCTTTTACTTTCTTCGAACGCGTCCTCAAAATCGATCCAGATTTTGTGTTAGCCTATAATGCCCTCGGCGTACTCTATGAGCACAAAGGGTTATGGAAAGAGGCAGAGGCAATGTATCAGAAAGCCATTGCCCTCAATCCTGCTTATTATGAAGCGCACAATAACCTCGCCAATATTTATGTGCGGACTGGGAGAGAGCAAGAGGCTATTGCCGAGTATAATAAAGCGATCAATCTCAATGTTGAGGCGGCACCGGTCTATGACAATCTGGCTCGTCTTTATGGCTCCATGAACCTTCAGCTTCCCGAGGCGATTAACCTGGCCAAACGCGCCATTCTGCTTGCCCCAGAGGAAGCCTCCTATCACGAAACACTGGCTCAACTCTATGCCCGCGCAGGTGAATATGGGCTCGCCATCCAGGCAATACGCAAAGCCTTGCAACTTGCTCCTCATAACGAGCAGTATCGTCAAGCACTTCAGCAGATCGAAGCCCTCCGTGCTCCTCAGAACCCCCCTGCATTTACCTCCACCTCGCTCACCGACAAACTACGAACACTTTACGCGAAAGAAGGAGCGGTAGCTCGACAGTTAGAAAAAGAGAACCAGATTCCCTCGTGGTCAAGCAGATCGAGTAGATCAAAAAAGAGGGAAGACGATTCGGCTCCAGCTACCTTAAAAAAGTTAACCGAACTGGAACAGGAATTACTTGCGCTGAAGGCGCGTATAGAGAAACTGGACTATTTAGAGGAAGAGCTGACCCAGAGAAAAGCGGTAGAAAAAGAGCTTTATGCTTTATTGGCTAAGAGCGAAGCAGAAAGAGGGGTTCTGGAAGAGAAAGTGGCTCAGCTTGAAGCGAATCGCCCTACCTCTCCTATCTCCTTCTCTGGGGCGAATGGTACAGAGGAAAGCAAGAGCAAAGAACAGGAGGATTACTTTTTTTTAGCCTGGTCCCCCGATGGGAAGACCTACGCGGTGCAGCGGCACACTGCCATGAAAGATGAGCTGTGGATTCACCAGTTTATGCTGGATCAAAAGAGAGTCCTTGCGGAAGGACAATGGGGTATAAGTTCTTGGGCTGATTTACCGGCACCCGCCGTCGATTTTCAATGGTTTGCTGATTCAGACATGTATCTCTTTTCTATTCCCATTGGAGAAACCTCGATCCTTTATCTTGGGAAGGGTAAGGAGCCGCACCAACTGGCCCTTCGAGTTCAGGGCACAGGACCCAGGGTAACCTGGGCCCCGCATCGGCACAAATTTCTCTATGTACAGGAGGGAAAACTCTTTCTCAGGGATCTGTCTCATGATGGAGCAGTGCGGGGGCCGTTGACCCAATCTCTTCACGGTATTACCTGTCCAGTCTGGTCGCCTCTCGGTACCGATATTGCCTTCTCGGCGAAATACGAAGGTCGCTATGATATCTATCTCTATGCACCGCAGGACGAGAAAGAAGCCGTTATTCGCCGACTGACCCATATGGCGAGTCAGACTCCTCTCTGCCCTTCCTGGTCTCCGGGTGGTACAGCTCTGGCCTTCTATGCCCCTCTGTCTAAACAGAAAGGCTGGGGACTTTTTGTATTATCCTCACTTACCGATCTCTCCCCACGTCTGATAGCCGAAAAGGTGCTGGTTCCCAAAGAGGGGCCTCTCTGGCTAGATGAGCATCACCTGTTGTATGTGGGAGAATACCAGCGCGGAGGAAGAGGGATTTTTCAGCTCGATCTTCGTACCAATCGGCCTCTCCTGCTTTTACAGGAGCAGAAGAACCTTTCTCCTTTACTCCGCTGGTCCCCAGTGAATCAGATGATTGTCTATCATCTCTTTACTCCTCAAGGCATGCGTATCCAGTTTCTGCCTCGAGAGATGTTACAGAGTAAGAAACGGTGAAGGTGAAGTGGAAATGTCCCATTTCTCAGAGTATGATATTCTCCTTGAATATAATGCGGAAGGACAAGCAGAGGATTCATTATCAACCTTTTAAGAGAAAGCGACTATATTATCGACAGATGGAGATCTCTATCGTCCATGGAAAGCCAAGATAATATGAGACAAGGAACGGAATTAGGGTTTACGATATTTTCGCAGTGCAAAGCAGGGAGATAGCCGGGTAATGAACAATTTGGATAGTATAACACTGGCCGAGAAGTTTGACCGCTGGCAGAATATGGCGGGTAAGATACATCCTACCTTTATTCCCCTTACTAATCCTCAGGCGGATTGGACTCCTCTCCGTAAACCCCTGGCGCAGTGTCAGGTTGCTTTAGTGTCAACCGCTGGGATACACCGGAAAGATCAGCCGGCGTTTGATTTGCTAGCGCACGAAGGGGATTGGAGCTATCGAGAACTTCCCAGCAGCAGTGACAGCAAAGATCTCATGGCGTCACATGGCCACTATGATACTGATCCAGCGAATAGCGATATCAATTGTGTATTCCCAATCGATCGACTACGGGAACTCGCTGCAGAGGGGGTGATAGAAGAGATTGCCTCTACCCATTTCGGTCTCATGGGTTTTATCCCGGATAGCCGACGATTGGTAGAAGAGACTGCTCCAGTGATTGCGGAAAAACTTGCTAACCAGGGAACCGACGTGGTTGTATTAACTCCTGGCTGACCCATGTGTCATCAGTCCGTGGGACTGTTGCAGGGAGCGATTGAACGTCGAGGACTATCCACGATCAGTATTACCCTTCGCCCAGAGATTACCTGGGGGGTAAGGGTACCCCGTGCAGTCTATCTCCGCTTTCCCATAGGAAATCCGGTAGGCGAAGCAGGTAAGCCGGAACAACAGCGGATCATCTTACACGCAGTCTTGGAACAGCTTCAAGAGATTCGGGAGCCCGGTACCATTGTAGAGCTTCCCTATCGTTGGCGTCGGATGAGATGAAGCTACAACCAAAATAAGCAGGAGGCAATCCGTGACCTATTATGAAGAGTGTAAAAGCTACTGTGCGGAAATTCAGGTATGTTACGATGCATTACTGGAAGCCACCACAGCCTACAGGGATTACTTACAGAGGATAAGGGAGTCTGAAAAAAATCAGGGCAATGCTGATGAAAAATTTTTTCTGGTGACCGGAGGTCAACTCAATAATGTAGCCAGTTTTCTGGAACTGCTGGAAACAGAAGCCCTTGACCGGTTGATCCGTTTCTCTGATCGGGTGATTATCATCAAAAAGTGGGAAGAAGGAACACTCGTTTAGATAAAATAAGGGCATCTACCTTAGATAAAGGAGGGGAAACATGGGGTTGAGACAAGAAAGAAGAGTCGCAGGTAGAGAGATACTGATAGGACTGATACTCGTGCTCGTGGCTGGCATAGTTGCTGCGCAAACCAAAGATACATTGACTATTGGCTTACCGTTTGATATTCCTACACCAGATATGCATAAAGCAACCGGTTTACCTGCTATCGGTCTAGATGCCCAAGTGGCCGAAGTGCTGGTTTTAGGAAAGGGAGAAGCTGTTATCCCTTGGCTTGCCGATAGGAAAGGGAGAAGCTGTTATCCCTTGGCTTGCCGATAGGAAAGGGAGAAGCTGTTATCCCTTGGCTTGCCGAGTCATGGGAATATAGCGATAATAGGCGGTCACTGATCTTTAAAATCCGTGATGGAGTGAGGAATCATGACGGATCTTTACTCACTGCCGAGGATGTCGTGTGGAGTATAAAACGTTTCCGCCAGCTTTCTATCGGGCGTTCTGCTCTTGCTCCAGTTACAGAAGTTACTGTGCTCCCTGGTAACCGGGTGCAGGTCTCTACATCTGTCCCCTTTGCTCCCTTGCTGATGTCTCTGACGTGGTGGCGTACTATTAATGGAGATGCTGATAGTGCCATCAGTATTTTTACCAAAGCTGAGATGCCCCCGAAAGGGAACAATATTCCTTTATATGCGAATGAGGAGTTCGAACGACTTTACGCAGCCCAGCAAGTCGAAACTGATGAGGCCAAACGGCAAGTGATTCTGCAGGAATTGCAGCGGGTACTGATGTATGATCTGCCAGCCCTCCCTCTGTACAGACAGCCTCAGTTTTGGGCTGTCCGTTCATGGGTCAAGGGTTTTGAGGAGGTAATTACGCCACTCAGCACCCTCCGTCCGCTTTATCAGGTTCGTATACAATAACAGACAATGTCCTTATAGCTATGTGGCATTATATCTTACGCAGATTCATCCTTATAATACCTACTTTGGGTGCTGTCGTAACTTTTATCTTTTTTGTCATGCGGCTTGTTCCTGGAGATCCGGCTGTGATTATGGCAGGAGATTTTGCTGATGCCGAGACCTTAGCCCAAATTCGCCATGAATGGGGGTTAGATCGTCCGCTTCTTGTGCAATATGGTGTCTTTTTGACCAATCTTATTCAAGGAAACTTGGGTAAGTCAATCCGCTCTCGGCTTCCAGTGCTCACGGAGCTTAGTCGTCGATTCCGAATAACGCTGCTTTTGGCGCTCTTGAGTATCTTGGTTGCTCTTGTAATCGGAGGCCTGATGGGGATTGTCGGTGCCATACGACCTTATACGTTGTGGGACTATGGGAGCATAGGGATTGCCTTGCTTGGCGTGAGTACCCCTATATTCTGGTCCGGTTTGATTTTAGTGCTCTTTTTCTCACTTAAGTTAGGATGGTTTCCCACTGGTGGAATTGGTTCGATGTGGCATTTTGTGTTACCCACGCTGAGTCTAGGATTTTTCACAGCGGGTATTATTGCCCGTCAAACCCGGAGCAGTCTACTGGAAACCTTGCAGCATGACTATATACGAACTGCTCGTGCTAAGGGGGTGAGTGAAAGCAGGGTAATCGCTTTGCACGCTCTTCGTAATGGTTTGATCCCCATCATTACAGTGATTGGTCTGCAGTTTGGACGGATGCTGGGCGGAGCAGTGCTTACCGAAACAGTGTTCAGTTTACCGGGGATAGGAAGCTATCTTGTGGTGGCTGTTTCTCAGCGAGATTATCCAGTTATTCAGGGGATTATCTTGGTATTTTCCACTGCTTTCATTCTCATCAACCTGCTGGTCGATCTTACTTATGTGGTAGTAAACCCTCAAGCACGGGAGGACTAATTTCTTGAGACCTTCTTCTGGAAAGAGTTTACCTGTCCATCAAAGAGCAGAAATCCCTCTTTCATTGCATGACAACTCTCTCCAACGAGGTACCGGTTTTCACCAGAGCCGTGTATGGAAAAGGTTTCGACGTCATCACGGAGCTCAGTGTGGGGCAATTTTTCTCGTCCTTTTTCTCTTGCTTGGACTCGGTGCCCCCTGGTTTGCCCCCTACGATCCTTCGTTTGTAAACATTCCCGCACGTCTAAAGCCCCCTTCTGCTCCTCACTGGTTTGGTACCGATCATTTGGGCCGCGACCTATTAAGTCGAGTTATCTATGGAGCGCGACTGTCCGTGGTCATTGGATTAGTTTCGGTTGGTATCGCGGTATTGGGGGGAGTGCCTCTAGGGATGATTGCTGGGTACTATCGTGGACGTATAGATCGGGCTATTATCGCAGTAATCGATTTTCTTCTGTCCTTTCCACCCCTCCTGTTAGCCATCCTGGTGACTGCCCTCTTTGGTCCGGGCTTATTCAATGCCATGATCGCCATTGGGATCTCGCAGGTACCAACCTTTGCGCGTCTCATGCGTGGTGAGTTCATGCAAGCCCGAAATAGATTATATGTGGAGGCCGCCCAAGCCATTGGAGAAACAGAAAGTCGTATTATTCTCCGACATGTACTTCCGAACACACTAGCACCCATCATAGTACAAGGGACGCTCAATTTTGCGAGTGCGATCCTCTCTGCCTCCTATTTAGGATTTCTTGGTCTAGGAGCTCAACCACCCACACCAGAATGGGGAACCATGCTCAGCGATGGACGTCGCTATCTCCGCATTGCACCACATGTCTCTGTTTATCCAGGTATTACTATTATGATAACTGTTTTAGCTTTTAATTTGTTTGGAGATGGATTACGTGATGCACTTGATCCCCGTTTAAGTCGCTGATAAGAGTGGGTTACTGGAACATTAAACTGCTCACGAAATTTAGCGTCGTATAGGAAGGCATTCTCGCGGGATCTTCTTAAGAAAGGTCGCTTTACTGAGAGAACAGCTCTCTGGTCTGTTGTACAAAAGGGTGGGACGTTTGCATTTTCAAGGGCGTCCGACAGGGCTCTCGGTGACTAAACCGATGCGAGAAGTCTTGTGTAGAGAGGGTACGGGAGGATAATATGACAAACCGAATTGCAGAATAATACACAAGCTGACGTGATAAGAGGCAAAGATTTGAAGTTCCGCCCCACTTTATTGAAGCCAGAGCTAGGTCAGACATAGGTTTGAAAAAACAAAGCTTCCCGTATAAATCCTTTTGGAATGGGCTTATTGTTACAACAGGTTCTCTCTTTATTTAGCGTTGACGGAGATTATCATTTTTCCCTTGACGGTTTTTGTTCGTAGGCATATTATTCCTTGCACAGGATATCTGCCCTTTAAAGCCCAATGAACATGACAGCGAAACATTTTATCGATCTTCGTTAGGAGCTGTAGACGAGAAGGAGAACAGAATCATGGTAGACCTCAAGGGGCTTATCATTGATCGACCCAAGGAGGGTATCTTCCGAGTGCACCGCTCCTCGATGACCTCCCCAGAGATTCTGGAGCTCGAACAGCAGCACATTTTTGACCGGTGCTGGTTGTATCTCGGTCACGAATCAGAGGTCGAAAATCCTGGTGACTACCGGAGGCGTACCGTTGCAGGTCGTCCTATCTTCTTTGTAAAAAACAAAGAGGGACAGATCAATGTGTTTATGAATACCTGTCCACACCGGGGAGCATTAATCTGTCGTCGTGACGAAGGCACAGCCAATGTCTTCCAATGTTTTTACCATGCCTGGAGTTTTAACGCAAACGGCGAACTGATCGGTGTGCCAGACGAGGCGGGGTATGGTCGTGGCTTTGATCGAAAGGATTATGGACTGAAGCCACCTCCTCGAGTAGATAATTACCGGGGTTTTTATTTTGTCAGTTTCAATCCAGAAGTGGAAGAGCTGAGTACCTATTTAGCTGGAGCGAAGGAATATCTGGATCTGATCGTGGATCAGACTGAACTGGGACTCAAAGTCGTTCGTGGTTCTAATAAGTATCATATTAAGGCCAATTGGAAGTTGCTGGTCGAGAATAGCCTCGATGGCTACCATGTCTTTCCTACCCATCAGACCTACTGGGACTACATGGCCTTAGTGGGGCTGAAAGTGCCGAAGGACCGAAAGGGGATTGGCAAAGCGCTCGGGAATGGGCATGCGGTAATGGAGAATGATTGTGTCTATGGTCGCCCTATCGCTTACTGGAATCCGATCTTTGGTGAAGAGGCTAAAGAAGAGATAGCCCGGCTTCGTGCTAAACTCGTAGAAAAGTACGGCGAAGAACGTGCCGTGCGGATGGCTGAAAAGAGCCGGAATCTCTTGATTTTCCCGAATCTGATTATCAATGATACGACTTCTATCACCGTTAGACTCTTCTGGCCGACGGCTCCTGATTATATGGAAGTCACCGCATGGGAAATGGCCACCAAGGAGGAAAGTGGACACCTGCTTGCCCGCCGTCTAGACAACTTCCTGACTTTCCTTGGTCCAGGAGGGTTTGCCACTCCTGATGACACCGAGGCGTTAGAGTCTTGTCAACAGGGGTTCAAAGCCCAGGAAGTGGAGTGGTCGGATATCTCTCGGGGCATGCATCGGGCTCCGCAAGGAAAAGATGAGTTGCAGATGCGAGCCTTCTGGCGCCGCTGGCATGCCATGATTACCGGTATACCAGAGTCAGGGGAGCTTGAGGAAGGTCAGATAATGGCGGCACAGCAGAAGAATTTAACCCCGTCCCAAAGCGAAGCATAGGGAAATCTCTTTGTCATCCCGGGTGACCATATGACTTCCCTTCGCTTTGCTTCGGGAGCACAGGATAAGGCAGGCTCTTCGTCATCCAGGAAATAAGCTATGGATAAAGATTCTCACTTAGACAACCAGAAAATAGAAGCCCTCTTCCTGCAGTACGAGGTGGAGCAGTTTCTTTACAAGGAAGCAGCTTTGCTTGATGAGTGGAGGCTCGATGAGTGGTTAACACTCTTTACTGATGATGCCCGATATGTGGTACCCACCACCGATCTCCCTGATGGGGACCCACGACAGGATCTGGTCTTTATCGACGATGATCGATTGCGTCTACAGGGCCGGGTCAACCGCTTAAAGAGCCGTCATGCTCATCGAGAGTATCCCTGGTCCAAGACACGGCGATTTATTACCAATGTACGCATTCTAGAAGTGGCTGGGGATGAAGTGGTGGTAACCGCCTCCTGCCTGGTATATCGTTTTCGTATGGGGAAAGAGGCTCCCTATGTCGGGCACTATGAATTCCGGTTGAAACGAGTCGATGGAGATCTAAAAATCCGTTACCGTCGAGCAGTACTAGATCTCGAAGCTTTGCAGGCTCACGGAGCTGTGAGCATCATTTTTTAGATAGGGGAGGTTCGACGATTACCTGATACACCGTGACCGGCTCGCTGACATTTTTGAGATATTGTTTACCGATTTCTCGTAAAGGAAAGAGCTCCTGGAGTCGCGCAGCGGTCTCCTCACCGATCAGAATTTCTCCCTGGTTAGCGAGTTTTCCAATACGCGCAGCGATGTTGGTTACCGCTCCAGAGGCTGTATAGGTCCATCGTGTTCCGGTGATCCCTTCGAACCGGGTAGAGCCAACAGAGGCTTTACCGGAATTGATACCAATATTGACCGTGATCGGTTGATCACTCTCGGCGAGGGATCTATTAATTGCCTGTACCTTTTTTTGAATAGCGACTGCTGTCTTGACAGCATTGATGGCATGCTGACGCATATCAGCATCCTGGAAAATGATCATCAACCCATCACCAGCCGTCTCGTTAATGTCCCCATTATTCTGATAGATATCGTCTAAAAAACTGGAGAAATAGCGTTCGATGAGATAGTTGACCCGTTCTTGATTCACCGCTTCACTCAGCCGCGTATATCCAGCAATATCCAGGAAGAGGATAGAGACATCTTTTTCTTGTTTTTCCAGATCCGGAGCCTCTGGGGTGGCCTCAATAATCCGTTTTACCGATTCCGGAACGAATTTTCCCAGATGAGTCTTGATATTTTCCAGGAGCTTTACCTTGTGTAGAATGGTCTCCAGTTCCACATTCTTTTGTTGTAACGTTTGATAGGCTGCATTCAGCGCATCAGTTTTTTCCTGGAGCCCCTGCGCCATCCGATTATAGGAGTCAGCAAGCACGCTAATTTCATCCTGAGAGCGGACGGCAATGCGATAGAAATAATTCCCTGCACTAACTGCCCTGGTTCCTTCCACGAGCTTTTGCACCGGAGCGGTAATCCCTTGCGAGATAAAAAAACTGATCAGCAAGGCAATCCCTACTCCCGTAATGCCGATCAGCATAAGTGTCTTTTGCAGAGTACGCAGGAAAGCCAGTGCTTCGTCCAGCGAGCGCTGAATCACATACGTACCGAGCAACTCATCTCCACCTCCTTTGATCGGAGAAATGAGAGAAAGATACTCTTCTCCCTGCATCTCCATCCGGACTAATTCATCTCCAAAGGGTTTATCTTTTTGTGGGGTGAGAATGGTTCGCGCTACGATATCTCGCTCCGGATCCGGCCAGGTGGAAGCGGTAACTTGAGTGAGGGTCAGGAAGGTGATTTCGCTTTGAGTCGTTTTCTTTAACTCTTCTGCAATTGTATCATCTATTCTAAAACCCAGGCTGAGGGTTCCTAGAATATCGGAACCTGCCAGCAGTGGAACCGTAGCCACTTGATAAATTTTCCCCCTTAAGATCCAGTTGGTTGTCGATTCGTTTCCTTCTAAAGCTGCTTGTATAGCCGGACGAGTGGAAAGGTCTTCCCCATAGTCTTCCGGCATATCTGTACGCGCCAGCACCTTTCCTTGCTCATCGGTAATTATCAGCAGATCACTCTTCACGCGTCGCTGGAAATTTTGGGCAGCGGAGAGTACCGTAGCTGGATCATACGTGGCCACCGCATCCCGGAGGGCAAAATCTTTTCCTAAGAGCCCACAGATAGCTAGAAGACTGGCATAACGGGTTTTTTGAAATTCGACAAATACCGATTGGGTATTTTTTAAATTGACTTCGATTTCCTGGTAGGTTCGTCGAGTCACCCACAAATTTACTACCAGAAGAGTGGAGAGCATCAAAAGGAGAATAATACTGGCCACAAAGGCAAAGATTTTGGTACGGAGACGGAGACGAATCATGCTTTTTTGATTTCTATTACTGCTCATCCGTTGGTATTATCAACTCCTTCGAGAGAATCTTTCCTGGCAGAACCTCTATGGGTTGGGGTGGGGCATACCGATCGGCATACCACACCCGGAGCTGGTATGATCCAGGCTCAAGGCCAGAGAGAGTATAGGTTCCCTGTTTATCGGTAACCGTAAAATAAGGAGTCTCCAGCACCAGGATCGTAGCGCGCATAAAGTCGTGGATATTGCAAAAGATCTTTACGACTCCCGGGGTATCGAAGACTACTGAAGGCGCAGTTCCTGGCGGATACAAACCCAAACTAAAGCGTTTGGCCTTGGAGAAAGAGTAAATGCTATGATAAACGGCATCATGGTTTGGGAAACGCACGCGAGTACCGACCAGGATAGGGAGCACAGAAGGAACAAAGGCGAGATTCCGCTGTTCCATCACCGCCGGATCAGAAGGAGGAGCTACCTCGAAGGATTTGTGGAGAGGTTCAGCCCAGACCACTGCTCCGCTTACCCCTTTCCCCTCGGTGTCCAGCACTATACCTTTGAGAGTTTGGGCTGCTAGTCCAGAAAGAGAGAGGAGATTCCAGCCTACCGCTCCCAGTACGATTATGAGTATTGAGATTCCTCTCTGCATCATACCTCCCATTTCATAAGGAATATTCTATTTCTCAAAACACCTATAGTCACCGGAAATATTCCTCGCCGGCCAGAATGCAGGTGTGATGTTTCCCTGGTTCTCCCTTGCTGCCTGGTAATCGAATAATAAAAAGGTACTCAAATTTTCTTCGACCCTTCCGATAAGAATATCAAGAGCTAGTGATGAACTTGGCATTAGTCCCGTGGTTTTTAGTAGTGTGAACCTCGAAGAGTTCTGTTTGCCAATCATAGAGGTATTACATTGAGAATAACCCACAAAAAGGTGAGGATTTTGCTTATGCATTCTATTCCCTCTTCCCTGCTTCAATCCCCTCGTTTTGAGGAGAATTCATTAAAACACCACCGTGGATATACGAGTACGAGAGAAATAAACCAAATCAACCTCAGTACGCAGGCAAACGCTGAAATCTCTATTAATACTGCAGAAGGAGACACGGTAACACTCTCCGCTAGCGCACTGTATGAAATGGCATACACCAGCTACGACCAGCGAGGTCGTCTAAGAGGGCAGCCTATGGACATTCAGGCAGAGAGATTGCAGATGAATGCGGAAAAAGACTTCGTAATTGTTGTGGAAGGGGACCTGAGCACTGAGGAATTGGCAGATATTCAACAAGTGCTGAGTACAATTAAAAACCTTGCTACTCACTTCTTTACAGGAAATGGAAAGAAAGTGGAAGTCTTGACCCACTCTCTCCTGACTGAGGATTTCGAGACCATTGCGAGTCTTGAAGCCTCGCTAGATTATTCACATAGTATGACTGTAGCTCAACTGGCTACCGTAGAAACTGGAAAAAAGGACATATCTTCACAAATACCAGAAATAGATAGTATGAAAAAGTTGATCGATGACATAACCAAGACCATAGAGGGGTCAAAAGTCCATAAAGGAAAAATCGGCAGTGTCATGTCAAAAGCTATTCCTCAGCTCTTGCAGAAGCTTGCCGATCAACACCAGGCTGATGAGGTAAAGCGTAAAGGAATGGAACAGGTTACAGAGCAGCTTTTCAATCCCTTTGAATCATCTGCAAAAATCGAGTGATATCCTTCTCCAGGGTACTTTCCAGTTCCCGTTTTCCCATTTTCCAACCTGATGCAAGGCTCGAATACGGTAATACTGTTGCAAAGGGTCTGTTATGAAGACCAGATCATACTGTAAATTCAGTATCAGAAGTATTGGATATGCTGATTAATTAACTTCTTGTTAAGGGAGAGGGGGAGTCATTTTTCCAATATAAATGGGTTCACAATATATCCAATAATTTCTTGAATTATAGACCGGCTTCATGTCTTGACACACGCGGTTTGAGGTGGCTACAATACCTGTTTAAGGAATAGAGATAAACAGGGTGACCTCGTACTAAGGTGTAGTAGAGTATGATAAGACCACTTCTCCAATGCATCTGTCGAGGGCGGGGGTTGCTCACACCCGCCCGGACAACATCATGAGCTGAGTCTCAGACCGGTTAACGCGGCGTGTAGGTGACCCCCGCATCTCGGGTGCTCCACAGAAAAGGGTGGATTGCACACGAGGGCGGGGGTTTTTTATTTTGAGAAAGGAGTCTACACATGCATAAAAAAACGGTAGAGCCAGAACCTACCTGGGAACTTGTACGCAAACGTAATTATGTAGAGCGACTCAAGCACGAAAAGATGCCTCTCGATGTGATTCATGATTTACCGGCATTGATCAAGCAAGGATATGAGGACATTAAGGAAGAGGATATTGTTCGCCTTCAGTGGTACGGCTTATACCATGACAAACCAAAGATGGGATACTTTATGATGCGTATCAAGATACCAAACGGCATCTTGACTCCACAAAAGCTTCGCACCATCGGGCAGATTGCCCAGCAATTTGGTAAGAATTATGGGGAGCTAACCACTCGCCAAAACATCCAGCTTCACTGGATTGAACTCGCTTACCTCCCGGAGATCTTTACTACTCTTAGGCAAGCTGGTCTCAATGTGGCCGGTGGCTGTGGAGATACGGTGCGCAATATCACTGGATGCCCGGTCGCTGGAATCGATCAAGAGGAACTTTTTGATGTACGGCCGGTCATCGAGGAAGCAGCCAGTTTTTTCTATGGCAATCGGGAATATTCAGATTTACCTCGTAAACACAAGATCACCATCTCCAGTTGCCCTCATCAATGCAATGCTCCTGAGATCAACTGTATTGCCCTAGTAGGGGTCATCCAGGGAGGGCAACCAGGCTTTGCTGTCCGGGTAGGAGGTGGGTTATCCACCTGGCCACGGTTTTCCGATGATCTGGGGGTATTTGTTCCTCTCGAAGAGGCTATCCGGGTATTACGAGCTATTATCGACGTCTGGAAAGAGGATCTGCGCTATCGGATGTCGCGGGCAAAGGCTCGGCTGAAGTTTATGGTGCATGACCTGGGTCCGCTGCAATTCCGTAAACGGGTAGAAGCCCGATTGGGCTATCGGCTGGAGGATGGCCAGGCCCCACTGGTGTCTCATGCGGAGTACGATCATGTTGGGATCCATCCGCAGAAACATCCTGAACTCTATTATGTGGGATTTCCAGTATATCTGGGATTATGTAATGGATCACAGATGGTCCAGCTTGCCAATCTGGTTGAGACTTATGGAGGTGAGATCCGTCTCACCCGCCGCCAGAACTTTATCTTGACCCACATCCCCAAGGAACGATTGGAGGAAGTCATTGGAGCAGTGGATGTTATTGGTTTTCCGTTACAGGTCAATGGACTGCGGGGTTCCAGTATCGCTTGCACCGGTGAACCCTACTGCAATTACTCGGTAGCAGAAACCAAGAATAAGCTGGCTGAAATTGTCCAGCATCTCGAGCAGGTCTTCGGAACAGAGGTGGCTGAACTCCGGTTAAATCTGGATGGTTGCCCGCACGCCTGCGCCCTGCACTGGGTCGGTGACATCGGGTTACAGGGGACCACGTTACGTGAACGTGGACCACAAGGGGAGCGGATTCGAGGATACGATATTTATCTTCGAGGAGGTCTGGGCCGGAATGCAACTATTGGCCGACCGGTTGTACGTCGCGTAGCCGCTGATGAAATCCATGTTTATTTAGAGCGCCTAATCCGAGCCTATCTTACCGAACGGCAGAAGGGTGAGCATATTCAGGAATTTTTCAATCGACATAGTGATGAAGAACTTATCGCCATGGCTCATGGAGATGCAGTACATACAGAGCTATGAGGGAGGATGACACATGCCCGAAGATCGCGACCTGTTAGATGAATTTGAAGCAGGACAACTTGCTGTAGAGTTTGACACCGAAGAACCTCAGAGGATTATCGAGTGGGCCCTGGAGCGCTGGAAGGCTCAGATTGGCATCTGTACGAGCTTTCAGGCTGAAGGGATGATCCTTCTGGATATGGCCTGGCGCATCGATCCTCAGGTGCGCGTATTTACAGTCGATACAGGCCGTTTACCGCAGGAAACCTACGATATCATCGAACAGGTACGAGAGCACTATGGTATTGAAGTGGAAGTCTATTTCCCAGATGCTCGTCAAGTGCAAACCATGGTGCGGCGTTATGGCCCTAATCTGTTCTACAAGTCAGTGGAAGAGCGATTCTTGTGTTGTAATGTCCGGAAAGTGGAACCACTCAGAAAAGTTTTAGAAGGGTTAGACGCCTGGATTACTGGACTGCGGCGAGAGCAATGGGCGAGCCGAGCAAACATTCGCAAGATTGAAATCGACCATGACCATGGCGGGCTGGCCAAGATCAATCCTCTGGCTGACTGGACTTCTCAAGAAGTTTGGGAGTATATCCATGCTTATGAGGTGCCGTATCATCCCCTGTACGATCAGGGATATACCAGCATTGGTTGTGCTCCCTGTACCCGAGTTACTCAACCGGGTGAAGACCCCCGGGCCGGCCGCTGGTGGTGGGAGAAGAATGCTCCCAAGGAGTGTGGAATACACTGTCCTATTGAGACCGGGGGCTTTGAACATGAGCTGGAAGCGCTTTTAAACAAGGCTAATGGTCACCTAAACGGTAAGGAGAGATAATCGCGTTTCTTTTGGTAAGGGTCGATTTTATGGCACTCAATCTTGAAAAAACAGTACAGGAGTTAGTAGTGGAAGAACTGGAGATCTTTGCAAAGTCGTTACGAGATCCCCAATTACAAACCCGTTACCGCACGCTCTGTCAGCAAGTGGAAAGAGGGCAGGTGGAGGAAAGTTTATTGGAATTACTGGAGACAGCTCTGGAGATTAGCCTTCAGACAGGGCGTGTACGTCGTATCCATGGCCCTCAGGCTGAGCAGACCTTGTTGCGATTGTTTCACCAGACTCCACGTGGCTCTATTCTCCGTAAGGCTCTGCAGGATGTTAATCGGGCTTTGGAAGCATTACAGGGACATCACCTTCAACAAATAGTGTTTACTCCTCGTACGCCCGGAGTGTACCGCCTGGTTATCGATACGGATCAATGCCAACTCACGCTAGACATTGACCGTGAAGGTGTGCAAATTGAGCAGGTAGCGATGGGACTCTGAGGAGAGTGGGCAACGAAGAGGAGCTTTATGAAACCAGCCGTGGTTATTATAGGACATGGTAGCAGGGATCCAGAAGGGAATCGAGAGTTCCGACAACTTGTAGAATTGTTCCGCGCACATGATCCGGCGCAGATTGTAGAAAGTGGTTTCTTAGAGTTTGCCCAGCCTCTTATCCAGGAAGGGATTGATCGGTGTGTAGCTCGAGGAGCCCATGTGATTACTCTTTTGCCCGGGATGCTTATGGCTGCTGGCCATGTCAAGCAGGATATTCCACAGGAAATCCGGGAGGCGCAACGCCGGTATCCAGAGGTGACTTTCTATTATGGAAAGCATTTACATTTGCACCCGAAGATCATAGAGCTCTGTAAGGTTCGGATTACCGAGGCCACGCAGAAAACTAGCACCGACGAAAGGAAAGATACCCTGCTTCTGGTGGTGAGCAGAGGGAGCAGTGATATTGAAGCAAATGCAGATATCCAGAAGCTCTCTCGTATCCTCTGGGAAAGTTTTGGGTTTGGTTGGGCCACTGCCTGTTATATCGGAGTGACCAGACCATTGCTGCCAGAAGCCTTAGAGCGTTGTCATCGACTCGGCTATCCTCGTATCATTGTTTTTCCCTTTCTTCTATTTACTGGGGTTTTAGAAAAGCTTGTTCGTCAAATCAGCAGAGAGTTTGCTACTCAACACCCCGAAACAGAGATACTCCTGGCTGGTCATCTGAATGCCCATCCTTTACTCCTGGAAGCCTTTCTTGGACGATTCTACGAAGCAATACAGTCGGTACCTGATATCTTCTTTTCGATGATCAAGAATACAGCCTAATGCATATCCAGGAGAGTTCTTTGGTAGTGTTCAGGTCGATCAGGGAATATGGATCTCCTGGGAGTCGAATGGACAACCCTCCGCTGCGCTCCGGGAGCATGGGCTTCTGGTCCGCAGCGGGTGGGACACCAGCGCTCCCAGTAGAGGCGCTTTCCCAGGGATGTCTCCTGAGAATACACTAAGATAAGGAGGAAAAACCCCTGCAAGAGAGAAATAATATAGCTCTAAAAGAATGGGCTGTGGTCAATAAAGCTTTAGACCAGGGAGAGCAGATTATTCTCTTCCGGAAAGGAGGGATCTGGGAGGAAGAAGGACAGTTTGTGGTTCGCCACCCGGAGTTCTTCCTCTACCCGACCTATGAACATCAGAGGCCATATTATCTCAAGGAGGACTATCAGCATGTTTATAGTGACCTCTTAGGTGCGGTAACCCCAGTGGATAGGCTGGCGCTGGAGAATTATGCGGTGGTTGAAGAGGTAATTTGTCCTCAAGACGTGGAGAAGATCAAGGCATTGTCGAAATTTCATATCTGGAGTACCGATTATGTCGATATGCGAATACGCTACAAGAAGACCCTACCTTTACATATTCTCTTACTCCGAGTCTATCATCTTCCTCACCCCTGGTGGATCGATATTACGGAGCGTTATGCCGGCTGTAAGTCTTGGGTCGAACTCGATATCCTGCTCTCTACTACCGGTGCAATACCGGCTCTCGATGAAGATACCTTTCAGGCCAAGGTAGAGACTCTACGAACTCTTCTCTACTGAACCGGGACAGTAAAGTTTTTATCTTTTTCCTGCTCCTAAGCCCTATCACTCTTGATACCCACGAATTTTGCAGTTGATATTGCATGCAAGTGGACTATAATGTGTGTATCTGAGGAGACACTCTTTTTTACATTCTTATGAGATGAGAACGCGGAGGTGTTATATGCCAAAGATACTCCGATGCAGAGATGTAGGTATGGACTGTGACTTTGAGGTACGCGCAGACACCGAGGAAGAGATTCTGCAGAAGGCGGCTGAACACGCACAAACAGCCCACGGCATGTCGGAAATTCCCGAAGAGGTGGTGGCGAAAGTACGTAATGCAATCCGTAGTGAATAACAAAAGAGCAGTGAAAATGATTGGAGTCAAAGAGCTTATCTCGAGTATGACTCCTTTGTTATTCTGAACCCTTTGCTCTGCTCAAGATAAACTCCCGAAGTACCGCGTAGGGAAGGCCTTTCGTCATCCTGAGTGAAAAGAAGGATTCAGCATAACATTTTGGAGCTTATTCGAGATAAGTTCAAATTCCTCTCTGTAGAAAATCTTTCCTGAACCCATGGAGAAAAGTCATTTTTCAGTTGATTCTGCGAACGAGGAGGATATACTATAATTAGCTCCAGGTGATCATAGGCTGCTGTCTCTTCCTTGCCCCGCGCATCCTCCGGTTAGTGTTTTTTCCCTCTCCTACAGAGTCTTCTGCTGCCTGGAATAGGTGGTGCTCCCCCATCCCCCTTTTTACCTGTACCCCTGTCTGTCTTATCGATCGGGATCACCTACCGAAAAAGAAATAGAGAACCAGCGAGGAGATATTTTCCTAATGTTTCCTCGGTTAGCGGTTTTGGAGACCAGAAAGGAGTGATACGGTATGATACGAACGATTCTGAGGAGTCTGGTCCTCGTTCCGGTGCTCTTTTCCCTCCTCTCCCTGGGAATGCCTTCGCAGTCCCAGGCCTCGGGTGGGATTCGCCTCCATTTGCACTTTGGATTTGGGCATGGCTTCCACCATCGCCACTTCCACCATCCGAGCTTCTTTTTTTTCCGGCACCGGCACGGTTTTTTCCATTTACGACACAAGGATTTCCGTTTTCACCACCCGTTTGGCCATCATTTTAGATTCCACCATCCCCACTCGTTCCGGAGGCCCTTTTTCCATCAACCAGGGGTGATCGTAGTTCCACCCCACCGCTGGCGGGATGGTTGACCGGATGGATGATGAATGGACGACCCTACCCTCCGCTTCAGGGAGTATGTATCATGCGTAGAGCTTGGGTGATGATCTGTATTCTGTTTTTGCTCGACACCGGAAACCTGGCGTTGGCACTCCGCTGCCAGGGGAGGATTGTCTCACTTGGTGATCATGCCTTACGTGTGCGGAACGTGTGTGGAGAGCCTACCCACATCGAAATATTTCAGGAAGTCCTCCCGGTCCTCCGGTATGATCCCCACTGCTTTTTCGTTCACCACCCCTTCTGTGCGCATACGATATATCTCACTACAGAGGTCTGGACCTATGATTTTGGTCCCGGACGCCTCGTGTACTTCCTCACCTTCCGGCAGGGCAAACTCGTGCATATGGAGACTGGGGGCTATGGCACGCCCCCTCCGCCTCGGAAGCCAGAGCAGGGGAGGGAGCTATACCCATCACACTCGCCTGCCGATCCAAAATCCTTGCCCCCATCGTAGCCCCGGAGGATTCTGACATTATACCCAGTCCCCTGCAGAAGAGTTTTTCAGATTGCCTGAAAATATGTTACAATAAAAAAAAGGAACGATATTCGCTATGAGTTCGGTCAGTGAAAAGATATAGCTGTGGCTTGGGCGTGTATGGTTTTTCTAGTATCTCTTGAGTATTTTAAGCCTACATTACGAGGCAACCAGAGGTTACCCTAACAGTGAGTAGAGTGAAAAAACGCCTTCTGTACCTCTTGTTGATGCTTTTCCCCCTTTTGCTTTTTCTCTGCTGGTTGTGGGCCACACCGCTTCTGACGGTTGCCCTAGAGGTTTTAGCTTCCTTCTTCCTCCAGGCTGAAGTCTCCATAGAAACCGCCGCTCTTTCTGGATCCACCCTGCATCTGCAGGGAGTGGCGATAGAGCATTTCCGTCAAACTACTCTCCAAAGCTTTCAAGCGGCAGAGGTCTTTATCTCCTTTTATCCCCTGGAGTTATGGCGAGGACAGGTGAGAGCTGTGACTCTGCATCAACCTGTAATTATCGTAAAACAAGCCGCAGAATCCTCTGAAGTATCGGCTCCTCCGCTTTCTTTGCAAGAAGTTGAACGGAAAGTCCCCCTGCTAGAATCTTTTCATCTAGTGGATGGGAGATTAGAGCTCATCAGTCCAGAGCGACAATTGGGCCTCACGGGCCTCCAGGTAACCCTTGCACTCTCAGAACAGCAGACCTTTCACTTTTCTCTCCGCGGTTCAACATTTCCAGAATCCTTCCCGTTGACTATAGAGAGTCGTCTCGATCTCAGCTCTGCCTCTCCCCAGGGAGAACTCTCCCTCTCTTTCCCTTCCCTTCCTCTCCCCCTCCTTGCGCTCTTTATCCCTGCCGATCTTCTCCCCCCTGCTCTACGTATGGACGGTCTGGCTCAGATTCAGCTCTCTGCTCAGATCAAGGGGGAAGGATTTCGTGGAGAGATGAAAGGGGAATTAGCCCGCTTCTCGGTAGGCTTTCCTGATCAAATGACCACCCCTGAAGATCGCCATTTCACGTTACACTTCTCTGGAAGCTTAGCCGGAAGCCAATCAAGAATTGAGGAAGCGACCTTGACCGTTTCCTCTTTGGGACAGCTAAGCTTACTTACCCCTTTAGACATGAAGACTTTCTCTCCAGTTTCTCTGGCTTTTCAATTTGATAACCTGCAGGACCTTGCCTCTTTTCTGATCCCATTTACTCCTGCTTTGCGGATGCAAGGGAAAGGAAGTGGTAAGATCGAGTTACAGAAGACAGAAAAAGGCTCACACCTCATTTTCGATGCCCAATTTACCCAGATGCAGATTACCAGAGAATGGTTCACCTTTCCTCTCCAGAGCCTGGCTGTTCAGGTGACGGTAGAGAAGTCGGAAGAGGCTACTGCTCTTCCCCTCACCGGAAAGATAGAGGGAACGTTTCGAGATGGGGAATCATTTGCTGTGCACTCCACTATACTCTATAAGCCTGATGAAGCGCAGTGGCAGTTTACTCCTCTTTCTTTTACTTTCGCCCCCAAAGAGAAAATTGTATTGGAAGGAGCTTTTTCTGTCCCCCTAGCCCCGCAAACTCCGGTTAAGCTGACTTATGACGTGCAATCCCTTTCTCTTGGCAAAAGCCGCAAACTCCTTGAACAAATGGTCCCGACATTATCCCTCCCTCCACTCCAGGGTATACTCGAAGCACGGGGAGTGGTTGAGGGTTCCCTCACCGAACTCGCTATCCAGGGAAAAGGGAGTGTCAAACAGGGACAACTTATGACAGACTATTTTACCTGGCGCGGTACGATAGGCGAAATAGGGTATCACCTTCGGTATCCCTCCCTCACCTTTTCCCTCCGATCCTTAACCAGTGAAGTCAGATCGATTTCAGAGCCTGCTCCTTTGCCCTCTTTTACCTTGAGGGGGGAAGGGACACTCAATCTCTCTACCCTCGATTATACCCTACGACAGGGGACTCTGCAGGTAACGAAAGGGGAGACTCTTACTCTTTCTGGACAAGGGAAACTCTCTTCTCCTCAAACGCATACACTGAACTTCCAGGTAGATCAGTGGGGGATAGACCGGCTCTGGGAGATACTGCGTACAGAGAGATTTCCCGATTATCAGGAATGGGTAGTAGGAGGAAAACTTTCCTGGCAGGGAAAAGGAAAGGTTGAGGAAATCCCTCAGGGGTATACTTATGCTCTGACGAACAGGATCAGAATAGAGGGGGGGAATTTGCAGTCTCCAGACGGTACCAAGGCTTTAGCTAATCTAGAGACAACCGTAGAAGCAACGATACAAGGGGATACGATCAAGAAGACTCTTTCTCTGCACACCCAGGGGTCGATCGGCAACTTTGAGACCCTCTTTGGGGAGTTTGGAGAGATCTATGCGAGTTTTCCCGGGAAATTTCTCCAGTTTGAGAGTACCGTCAAGGTCAATAGTAAGACAACCTCCTCGATACAACTCAACGGCCAGGGGAGTTTTGGCCATTCAGGAAGCGTGCATTTTGACGGAATGTTCAATACCCTTACGCCACGCCCAACTGGTGAGATTTCGGTATCGCTTTCTTTTCCATCCTTAGAAACCTTCTACCAGCACTATATTCTCGAACCCTTTCAGACTACCTTCCCTCTGTTGCAGACCTTACAGGTAGCCGGGGTGAGTAACATAGAAGCGCAACTCAAAAGACACCAGGATGAGCTCTTTCTGAGGGGTTCTCTTGATCTGCGCAAAGGAAGAGTCCAGTGGCCAGAGAAAAATATAGAGCTTAGCGGAGTAAATATAGCCCTTCCCTTTACTCTACGCTTTCCTGCTCCCCCAATCCCTCGTGCTCCAACAAAACAAGACTACGGAACACTCACCTTCCATCAGCTCCTGCTTTCTTCCCTGACTCTTTCAGATATCTCGCTACAGGGAGCAGTGGTGGATAACGCTTTTACACTCAAAGATCATCTCATCCTCCCCGTCTTCGGGGGGACGATTGATCTCTCCCAACTGCATTTCCAACATCCCTTTTCGGATCAACGACAACTTTCTGCAGCGCTCCAGATAAAGCCTCTCGATCTACAAGCTCTGACAAAGACCTACGGACCCATTCCGATAGCCGGGAAACTTTCGGGCTCTTTTCCACGCATCTTTTTGCAAGGAGATAGGGTAGAAACAAAAGGAGAAATTACGATACAGGCATTTGGAGGAAATATCCAGGTGGTAAACATTGGAGCAGGAAATCTCTTTTCCCCCATTCCGTCGTTGTATTTGACTCTGATAGGAAAAGGGCTCGACCTGGCCCAGATTACCAAATCCTTTGGCTTTGGCTTAATTACTGGAACACTGGATGTTTATCTGTACGAGCTGGAATTGGTCAATGGGGAGCCACAAAGTTTTGAAGCGGTGATTGAGACGGTGGAACAATCTGGAAAGGAACAGCGGATCAGTATTGATGCCATCGAACAACTCACAACGTTAGAAGGGGGCAGTGGTAGCGTTTTTGACAAGAGTTTTTATGGCTTTTTCCAGGAATATAGTTATGAGAAGATCGGAATATGGGCCAAGCTCCAGCATGACACTTTTTTTCTGCGTGGCATGTTGCGACGAGGAGATCAGGAGTTGTTCCTCAAGGGAAGGGGATTACCCCGACTCGACATCGTCAACCATGCTCCTCCACAAGGGGTCTCTTTTAAAGAGATGGTAAAACGACTCCAACGGATCGGGGCCACTTCAGGGTCGCCGAAAATCTCCCCAAGCCAATAAGGTATACCTGGTATCCCTTCCGGATTACAGAATACAGATGACGAATAGACTTCCCTCCGCTATGCTTCGGGATTTCGGATTTAGGTCTCTCCCCTACTCTTCCTTACCAATCAAGTTCAATATCTCAATATACTGTATAACGTGTCCTACCGGGCTGAAATTGGTGGGAGGTGTATGGCGTATCCAGCATATATAAGACTTCTACCTCTGGAAGCTCTTCATCCAGACGTTTGAGACCACCCCAGCCCGCTAAACAGCCATCTGCTGTAGATACGAGGACTCACCACCCAAAACCGTACCGTTCCCAGTGCTGGAGAATAGGCTGCAGGGTCGCTCGGGTTTGTTCTCGTGAACGTGGTTGTCCATCAGCGATATAGCGCATAACCTCTGGTTTGCTTAGAATCCGGGTGAGAGCATCCAGATCCTCCGCACAAAAAGGGCGCATGAGAAGGTGTTCGGTTTCAATAGTGGGAGTGGGCATATGGTGTTCCTTTCCGTTATCCTCGAAGCGTCTGGATGAACTCATCCACCGGGATAGCGGGAAGAGTAGTCACCTGGAGAGTGCCGCGAGAGCCAAGTTCTACTGAGATTTTGGCAATGGTCAGATTATCCGGGGCTTCTACCACATTGACAAAATCATACATACCGAGAACTGCGTACTGGCTCATCACCCTTACTCCCATCCTCTCTACTTCTTGATTGACTTCTCTAATCCGTTCCGGTCGTTCTTTTACTGTCTTGCGTCCCTCATCGGTCAACGTGGTTAAGAGGATATAGGTAGCCATTGGATACCTCCTTTCCGTGTTCCTTACTCTTCATGTTCAAGAAGTTGACGTAACTCGGCTACTGTATATTTCCCGGGAAGCTCTTTGTTCTCCGCCATCGCTCTACAGAGGTCGAGCAAGCGGCTATTGAGTGGAGTAGCCTTGCCCACCTGTTTTCCGAGTTTGACGATTTCACCATTAAAATGTTCTGCTTCTACCATCCCACGCTGGAGATAGAGGTCTTGCCATAAAGAAGCCCGGTGTCGCATCTCTTCTTCGGGAGGGATTTCCGGGGCTTGAAAGTGCTCCTCTCGTAGCCGTTGAATGATCGTCTCTGGAGTCGGATCACCAGGAATACTGTTATAAGGAATATTCGCTTCACGGAGCACTTGTAATCCTTCTTCCATCACATCAGCTAACAGATGCCGCATCTCTCTGGAATTCTGCGCTTCTTGAGAAGACATACCGACCAGTCCATGCGTGGCATTGTTCAGATTCACTATCAGTTTATTCCATTTGAGCTCCATAATCAACTCAGTGGCAAAGGCTTGCAGAGGAGTTTGGTTTAACAGTTTCGCTATCTGTTCGTCGATAGGCGATTTCCCCTGCGGATAGAGACCCAAAGCCAGTTTCGCTCCAGAGGTGTGGATGATCACTCCGGGCTGGGTACAGGTCGAACCAAAAAAGATCATGACCCCATGCGTAGAATCTGGAAAATACTGATGAGCAATCTCTTCGTTGCGTACCCCATTTTGGGCACAGAACACTGGAAGAAAAGGAGGGGCAACTTTGTGTAGCTCTTGTAGAGCTTCTAAAGTATGATACGATTTCACCGCAAGAATATAGATATCATCCTCAGCAAAGGTAACTTCTTCAGGCCCCTGAACAGCCTGTACAGAAATGGTATGCTCGCCGTGAATGCCTTTTAAGATAAGTCCTTCTCTGTTAATGCGATCCACAACGGAGCGATTTTTCTCGATAAAGAGGACAGGATGGCCTTTGAGCGCAAGATATCCACCAAGGAGGCCACCCACCGCTCCTGCTCCACAGATGAGAAAACGCATAATGTTGTCTCCCTCTATCTGACCTTAAGTATCTATGACTAAAATTTCTTGTAATCTTCAATTCCATCCCTTCCTCTTCTTGTCATGCTGAGCAAAGCGAAGCATCTCACTCTTTCCACAAGAGACCCTTCGCTCCGCTCAGGGTGACAAAAGGCCGTTCTCTACACCACCACTCTAAAAACGGGATGTGACCTTGTCCCCCTGAGCCCTACGCTACGCTTTGGGGAAGACACCGCGAAAGGGCTCTTGGTGAGAAATAACAAGGATCACTTTTTATGGCTTTTTCAGCAACGTATTATACCGAACTGCACTAGGCAACTCGCGCGCGTTGTTCCCGCAGAGCCGATTGAATCATCAGGAATTCTCCGACATTTTCCATAGTAACAATCCCGACCAGATGGCCATTGCGTACTATAGGCAAAGAGTGACAATCGCAGTTCTGGAGTCGAGCAAATACACTCTCCAGCATCTCTCCAGGGTCAGCCGTTTCAAAACGGCGTTGCATCACTTCTTCCACCAGCGTTTGAGGACCCTTATGAGATAACGCAGTTAATAAATCTTGCCGGGTGAGTACCCCGACTAAGCAATCCCCTTCCACAATCGGGAAATCCTGTTGAAAACCGGCCAGGATATGCTCTATCGCTCGTTCTAAAGGGTCCTGAGGAGAGAGGGTACGGAAGTCGGTGATCATCGCCTGACTGATCGGAATCCCACCCAGAGATGTACGCATCTGAACCATAGAGGCTTCTTCGGCAGCTCCAATCCACACAAACAGGGCGATAAAGAGCAAGAAAGGATTCACAAATAGGCCAATGAGCCCAAAAAACAACGCCATCGCTTGCCCTATATTCGCTGCGATCTGGGTAGCTTGGATATAATCCATGCGTAGCGCCAGCAGCGCCCGTAACACTCGTCCACCATCCATCGGAAAAGCAGGAAGGAGATTAAAGACCGCCAGGACTATATTAACCCACAAGAGTTTGGAGAGAATTTCTCCTCCGACCACTACAAAGTTTCCCAAGCCAGCGAGCCCTCTGGTCGGAAGAAGGATAAGCCCCAACAACACAGCCAGAGCTACGTTGACTGCTGGTCCAGCGAGTGCGACAAACAATTCTTGCTTTGGATCGTCAGGCATTCGCTCTAAGCGCGCTACCCCTCCAATCGGGAGCAGGGTGATGTCACGGGTACGGATACCAAATCGCCTTGCCGTGAGGGCATGTCCCAATTCATGCAACACGACGATCCCAAACAGGGCAATAATGAAGAGCAGTCCGCTGAGAGTATCTACGATACTCTGTCTGACCAGAAAGTGACTCAGTGCCACCCAGCCCAACAGGATCAAAAATGTGCCGTGTATATAGATATCGATACCCAAAATTTGACCGATACGCCATGACCATTTCATTGTGATTTCCTTCTATAGAGTTTTTTATCGACGACCTGGTTTCTTGGGAGCATTATCATAAACACTACAATGTGATTTGGTCATTCTGGGGAGCTGAGCGATGCGGGATTTGGTCTAGCGACTACAGAATGACAGTCCAAGAGGAAATTCTTCGCCCCTCCAAAGTTTATGCTGAGCACAGCAAATGCCCCAGTATACCAGCGCGAGTAAAGTACGGTGTAGCCCTAAAATAGTTTGCAAATCCCCATTATAACACAGGCTTGCAGTGTAAAAAAGGAAAGAGGGGGATGATTTACACGCCCAGATACCGCTGGCGAATACCAGGATTGGCTTGCAACTCTGCTGAAGAGCCTACCCACACTACACGGCCTTTCTCAATAATATAATGGTGATCAGCGATGGCCATGAGCGCTTGCACATTCTTATCGATGATCAGGATAGATTGCCCGGTAGTTTTCAGATGTTGTAAACAACGCCAGATCTCCATCCGGATCAAAGGAGCCAGTCCTTCAGTGGCTTCATCGAGGATCAGTAAGCGCGGATTGGTCATAAGCGCACGCCCAATCGCTACCATTTGTTGTTCTCCACCGGAGAGTTGATTTCCCATATGCTGCTGGCGTTCGGCGAGGATAGGAAACAAGGCATAGATTCGCTCTAGGGTCCATGGATGCTGACTGGCACTCCGGTTGGCTGCTGTAGCCACCAGGTTCTCGCGTACCGATAAGTTTGGAAAAACCTGACGGCCTTCCGGGACCAGTCCAAGTCCAAGCTGCGCAATACGATAAGGGGGAGCAGTTCGGATTTCTTTGCCATACAGAGTAATCGATCCACTCCGCGCCGGTGTCATCCCCATAATCGAACGCACTGTGGTGGTTTTACCCATACCATTACGTCCCAACAAGGTGACCACTTCTCCTTCCTGAATCTCTAGATCAAGCCCGAAGAGTACCTGGCTCGCTCCGTAGTAAGTCTCAATTCCTTTCACCTTCAGCATACCCCATCTCCATCTCTTCTGTATCGAACAGAGCTGACCACTAACCACTGATTCACTCTTCACCTAAATAGGCCAGGCGTACCTCTGGATGAGCCCGAATTTCGTCTGGCGTTCCTGTAGCAATCGCTCTCCCATACACCAGTACCGTAATACGATCCGCCAGAGCAAAGACGGCATCCATATCGTGTTCGACCAGCAGGATCGTATACTGGCCTTTTAAAGCGTGTAGCAGCGTGACCATCTGGGTAGACTCTTCTGCCCCCATACCAGCCATCGGCTCATCGAGCAAGAGCAGCTTGGGTTTCGTTGCGAGAGCCATCGCGATCTCGAGTTGTCGTTGTTCTCCATGCGACAGATTTGCAGCAGGGATGTGCGCCCTTTCGAGCAACCCAACCTGTTGCAGCATAGCCATGGCCGGTTCTCGTAGGTGAGGGATAATCCGGGCATCACGCCAGAAACGGAAGTTATGGCCATCATGCGCCTGGACAGCCAGAGCCACATTATCCAGTACAGAAAACCCTTTCAAGATGCTGGTAATCTGAAAAGAACGTGCGAGTCCACGGGCCGAACGGGTGTGGATCGGCAACGAGGTGATATCCTGTCCCACAAAATGAATCTTGCCCGCATCCGGGCGCACTTCACCGGTGAGTTGGGCAAGCAAGGTGGTTTTTCCCGCTCCATTCGGTCCGATAATGGCATGGATTTCCCCAGGTTGGACATCCAGATCGAGATGATCGGTAGCCGGTACTGCTCCGAAGTGTTTTACTAAGCCTCGGATTGCTAAGAGTGGTTTAGTCATCACCTTTTTCCTGTGGTACAAGGAAGCCATAGAGCCCACGTTTGGCAAACAGTACGATGCCGATTAACACCGGGCCGAGGATAATCATCCAATGAGCGGTATAGCTCGAGAGGATATCTTCAAGCAAAAGAAGGGTCATGGCGCCGATCACTGGACCGACCAGACTGCGCATCCCTCCCAAAACGACCATGATAATCAGTTCACCTGAGCGGGTCCAGTGCATAAAAGCGGGGCTAATATACTGAGTCTGGTTGGCAATGAGAGCCCCTGCCAGTCCGGCTATCGCTCCTGCCAGCACAAAACAGACAAGCTTGTAGCGAAACGTGGCATACCCAAGCGAGCGCATGCGTTGCTCATTTTCTCGAATTCCTCGAATGACCATCCCAAACCGGGAATAGATAAGCCGATGGCTGAGATAGAGGAGGAGCAATAAGAGGGCCAAAACGAGATAGTAGAAGGTGATCTGATGACTGAGATCGATTAATCCCCCAAAGGTATTGCGATTCCACATCGGCATACCATCATCCCCACCATACTCTTCTAAACTGACGACAAAATAGTAGAGCATTTGAGCAAAGGCAAGGGTGATCATAATGAAATACACTCCACTGGTGCGCAGGCTAATTGCACCAATCACCAAAGCAATCAGCGCAGAGACTCCTACAGCTAATGGCCAAGCACTCCATCCACTTTGTATCCCATGTTGAGCCAGAATCCCGACGGTGTAAGCGCCAATCCCTAAAAAAGCTGCATGCCCCAGGCTAACCATACCTCCATACCCCAGCAAGAGATCGAGGCTGAGGGCAACCATCCCATAAATCATGATGCGTGTGAACAAACGGATATAAAAGGGCTCGTCATACAACGGAATGAGGAGAAAAGTCACGAAAAGACATACCAGGACCAGCCAGCGGCGATCGAAGCGTGGTGATTTAGCCATATGCAGGAAACAGACCTTGGGGACGCCAGCAGAGTACCAAAGCCATAAGGATATAGATTCCCATCGAAGCGAGAGCTGGAGGCAGCAGCACACGTCCGAGGGTATCGACTATACCGACCAGGAGTGCACCCAAAAAAGCCCCTCGGATGGAGCCAATTCCGCCGATGACGATCACCACAAAGGTCAGGATGAGAATCGGTTCCCCCATACCCACTTCCACGGAGAGAATCGGTCCGGCCATCATACCAGCCAAGCCCGCTAATGCTGCTCCTAAGCCAAAGAGCAGCGTGTACAGCAGGGTGATGTTGATCCCTAGGGCGCTCACCATCGGACGATTGCTTGCTCCTGCCCGGATCAGCATCCCGAGACGAGTATGCCTGATTAAGGCATAAAGGAATACGGCCACCGTCAACCCGACTCCAACGATGACGAGGCGATATGTGGGATAGGCAACACCCGGGAGCAGGATGATATGCCCAGAGAGTCCCGGAGGTATGGCCATGAAATAAGCTTGTGGGCCCCAGACTATACGTACCAACTCGTTAAAAAACAAGATCAAGCCAAAGGTGGCCAGCACTTGATCCAGATGATCACGATCATAGAGAGTACGCAAAGTTACCACCTCCACGACGATGCCGATGAGTACAGTGGCCGGTAATGCCAGTAGCACAGCCAAAAGAAATGAGCCGGTAAATTGCTGAAACGTCGCTGCCAGATAGGCTCCGAGCATGTACAACGATCCATGGGCTAGGTTAATGAGATTCATGATCCCAAACACCAGGGTCAAACCGGCCGCCATGAGGAACAGCATCACGCCTAACTGTAATCCATTGAGAATTTGGGTAAATACCAGTAGCGGATCCATGGTGTTACTGCATCTTGCATTCGGTATGATACGCATCCGCATGATTTTCAAAGGCAATGCCAATCAACTTGTTGGTTAAAACTCCATCCGCGTTTTTTACCACCTGACGAATATAAAAATTCTGGATCGGAAAATGATTATTGTTAAATTTGAATGGCCCGCGTACAGACCGAAAATCCGCTTTTCGCAGAGCTGCCCGCAAGTTGTCCTTATCGCCCAGATTACCACCTACCGCTTTGATCGCGCTATCGAGGAGCTGGGCAGCATCGTATCCTTGAGCGGCAAACAGGGAAGGGATACGACCGTAGGTGGTTTTAAAATCTTCCACAAATTTTTTATTGACCGGATTATCCATATCCGGACTCCAAAAACTCGAATTTAAAATGCCGAGTGCCGCATCCCCCTGGGCAGCGAGAATGGTCTGATCAAAGGTAAATGCTGGCCCGTAAAGTGGTATCTCTTCTTTGAGACCTGCCTGTGCATACTGCTTGACAAAATTAATTCCCATCCCACCGGGGTAAAACACAAAGACTGCTTCCGGTTTAGCCGCTCGAAGCTGGGCAAGTTCGGCTGCATAGTCGGGTTGGTTAATTTTTGTGTACACTTCATCGACAATTTCTCCGTGAAAATAGCGTTTGACTCCGGTAAGAGCATCTTTCCCCGCTCGATAATTTGGAGCCATGAGATAGAGACGCTTAATCCCTTTGTCCTGCAGATATTTTCCCATTGCTTCGTGTGTTTGATCATTTTGCCAGGATACAGTAAATAAATTGGGTAGACAACCAGCTCCAGCTAGGGGAGAGGGACCCGCATTAGCGCTGATTAAAAAAACCCCGGCATCTGTAATCCGCTTGGCCACGGCCATCATCACATTGGAGAAGACAATACCGGTGACGAAATCTACTTTATCCTTTTCAATGAGTTTATTGGCCACCTGGACTCCAACGTCTGGTTTGAGCTGGTCATCTTCTACTATCAACTCCACCTCTAATCCACCGAATTTCCCACCTGCATGCTGAATCCCCAGTTTAAATCCATCCAGGATATCGACTCCCAGACTGGCTGCTGGACCAGACATGGTAGCCATATAGCCGATCTTGACTTTCTCTGCAGCCATTGTGGGAATACCGAACAATAGCATCATAAGCACTATACTAACTATACTGACAAATTGCTTCTTCACGAGGTCACCTCCTGTTAGAATACGGATATACTCCACTGACCAGTCTCTTATAATACTCGCCGGATTTTTAGGGAGTCCGATTCTACACTTTTCTCCTTATCCTGTCAAGAATGGATAATGCTCAGCCCTGAAATTCCAACAGAAGATTTTGCTCTCTCTGGACTCTACTGGACATCACTGGATGGTGAGCATATGAGTTCGATATGAAAAACTTTTTTCTTGATTCAGAGAGCGCTTTTGTGCCACAATTGCGTCAGAGACGAACAAGTAATCCGTAGTCTGAAAAATGATTACAGGGAGTGGTTTCCTGAGGAAAGCCTTATGAAATTTAGTGTGAGCCTACCTACCTGCACTGAGGGGATGAACTATCCAATAGGCTTCGCTACTCCTGAGGATTTGGTGCGGATAGCCCAGAGTGCAGAACGTCTTGGGTACTATGGCATCATGGGAAATGACCATATTACCACACCACAGGCAGTCCGAGAGGCCTTTTCCGAGCCGCCAGCTTTCTACGAATTGCTGACCACCTCCGCCTTTCTCGCTGCGGTTACCGAACGCATCAAGCTCATCATGGGGGTAATTATTCTGCCGCTTCGGGCTCCAGTTATTCTGGCCAAAGAGGTGGCAACGCTCGATGTCTTCTCCAAAGGACGAGTGATCCTTGGAGTGGGGATCGGTTCTCAACGGGAAGAGTTTGAAGCCCTGTATCCCCATCAAGCGGGAATGAATCGTGGAAAGATGCTGGAAGAAGGTATTCAAGCGCTGCAACTCCTCTTCTGTGAACGCCGAGCAAGCTTTGATGGTCAGTATGTCCGATTTACCAATGTGGAGATTTATCCCAAACCTTACCAATCTCGTCTCCCGCTGATGGTGAGTGGGAATGCACCGGCTGCTATTCTGCGGGCAGGTCGGTTTGGAGATGGTTGGCTTGCGGCAGCAATGACTCCCGAAGAACTACAACAGGCCCGGGTTATACTACAGCAGGCAATGGATGAAGCGAGGCGAGAGGAAAATCACTTTGAACTTTCTTACCAGTGTTCGATCACCATTGGTCACACCCGAGAGGCAGCGGAGAGAAATTTTCAGCGCTGGCAAGAGTCGTTGCAAAAACGGCAATCGGTGGAGTTGTATACGCGAAAGAACTTTTTGGGTACCCCGGAGGAGGTCTGCCAGCAGATTGAGGCTTATGCCAGAGCTGGTGTAACCCATCTGGCCGGAATGCGCTTTACAGGCCAGAATGTTGCGGAGCTTTTAGAGGGAATGCAGCTCTTTGCCGAAACGGTATTTCCGGTATTTTCGGCTTAAAAACTCTGTAGTTGTGGTGTGCTCTGTGGTGATGAGGAAGTAAGCAGTGGTCAGTGAATAGTGTAGAATAAGGTTTTTTACCGACCACTAATCAGTAACACTTTTTTGATCACTAACCACTCTTCACGGGGAGACCATCGAGCGGTTCAGGCTTTTAAGCAATTCCCTGGAGAGTGAAGAAAGGAGAGGAGAATGGCAGCGCCGAAAAAAATCGAGATTGCCCTGGAAGGAGTTATTGCCACAGCAACTCTCTTTGAAGAGAAAGCGCCAAAGACCTGTGCTAAATTCTGGGAAACGCTTCCCATAGAAGATCGGACTATTCACGTGCGCTGGTCTGGTCCGGCCTGGCGTACTGAAAAAAATTATCCCTTCAATATTGGAGAAATCGAGAACAAAGTAAGTGCCTTACAACCGGGGGATATCATTTACTATGATGACCCTCGCTACAACCTTTACAAAATTGCGCTCTCCTACGGAGATGCCGAATGGAGAGATCGACATGGAGTCCTTTCGGTAGCGCTCATTGGACGGGTGGAAGAGAATCTCCCGGAACTGATCAGGATTTCAGAGCGTATTCTATTCGAGGGCCCTAAGCGGGTGCAGATTCGGCGAAAATGAATCCGGCGTCCTGGAGCGAAGCGCCAGGCAAGCACTGGGGGATAGTCAGGGTATCAACGATAAACCCGGGATATCTGAGTGAAGCGAAGCTCTCGGGTGTTTTCCTGATCCAAATTCCTCTATCAACTGGTGGTATCCCTGTAGTTGGCTTCCCACCCCAAACGGTGGGGCGTAGCTTATCGTAAGGAGAGAGACTGATGAGCAGAATCATCGACTTGAGCTATCCGGTAGATACACACTGGCGACCCAACTGGCTGAATGAACGAAAAGTGCAGAGTAGTTTTGATACAGGAAGTAATTGGTACACAAGCATTGTGACCATTAATTGCCATGCCTTTACCCATGTAGATGCTCCACTGCATAAAGTGAAGGGAGGGAAGACTCTCGATCAAATTCCACTCGACACCTTTATGGGGTCTGCGTATATCATTGATGTCTCTTATAAAGGCCCAGGTGAGGGGATACAGGCCCAGGATATGGAAGAACATGCTCAGCACCTCCAGGCTGGTGGAATCGCCATCATCAAAACCTTGTGGGACGAGAAATGCTCTCATCAGACCAAGGATTTCTGGATCCGAGCTCCTTATATAGAAAAAAGCGCCTGCGAATGGTTGCTGGAGCGCAAAGTCAAATCAGTAGGATTTGATTTCCCGCCCGCGTACTCCTTCCGTTATCCTTATCTTGATCCTTCGGAACGAGGTACAGATCATTACTCGCCCCATGAAACTTTTCTTCCAAAGGGTATTGGGACGATCGAGTATCTCTGCAATTTGGGACAGCTCCAGAAAAATGTGGTGCAGCTTTTTGCCTTATACCCCAATATTGTGGGAGTGGAAGGGTTCCCGGCACGTGTGATTGCTATTGAAGACTAAGAGGAAGGCTTTCAGAGGAGGGAAAACCATGGAAAAGAAAAGAAGACGAATTTTCAGGATGGGAGTGTGGACTCTCTTACTCAGTGTAATGCTCCTTTTAGGAAGTGGAAGTTTGGGTGGCTTGCTGGCAGAGGGAGCTGAACCGGTAAGGGGTGGGACGCTCCGCGTAGGCTGGCTTCCCCAATCACGAACTTTCGATCCCCACTTTTCCGTACAATGGCCGGAACGGTTTGTACTGTATACCATCTACAACACGCTGGTCGGTCTCGATAGTGAATTTCGTGTTGTGCCAGAATTGGCCCGTTCCTGGGAAATTTCTGATGAGGGCAAGACCATCACCTTTCGTCTACAACCAGGAGTCACCTTTCACGATGGTACAGCGTTCAATGCCGAAGTGGTGAAATGGAATATCGAACGGGTACTTGATCCCAATGTGGGCTCTCCCCAACGGAGTCAACTTGAGCCTGCTATTCAATCGATTGCAACCCCTGATGACCATACCGCTGTCTTCCATCTCAAACAACCCTGGGCTCCTCTCCTGGCTGCCCTTGCCGAGCGCCCTGGTTTTATGGTCTCCCCTACTGCTGCTCAGAAATATGGCAAAGACTTTGGACGGAATCCCGTAGGTACCGGTCCCTTCAAATTTGTAGAATGGGTGCCAGACGATCACCTGACCGTGGAGCGATTCGCACACTATTGGGAACCGGGAAAGCCATATCTTGATAAGATCATTTACCAGGTAGTGCCTGATCCGACGGTACGCACTACCATGGTCAGAACAGGAGAGGTGGATATTGCCACGGATGTGGATGCGAAAGATGTGCCTGTCCTCCAGAAAGTTCCAAATATCACCGTCTCAGAGCTTAAACCACCTGCTCGCTGGACCGCTTTGCAATGGCATGTAAACGACCCCCCCTTCGATAACAAGGCCTTGCGGCAGGCCATTGCCTATGGAATTGATCGGGAAGAGCTCAAACAGGTGTTTCTCTTAGGGTATGGGGAGGTGGCCAAGGGACCGGTGGTTCCGGGGGTCTGGTGGTATAATCCTGCTCTCAAAGGATTCTCCTACGATCCAGAGATGGCGAAGAAAAAGCTTGCTGAGGCGGGATATGCTCAAGGGTTTACCCATAAGTTTGTGGTTTCGAATACTCCTCAATGGATTCGACAGGCAGAGATCCTTCGAGAGCAATTGAAGAAGATAGGGGTGACTCTCGAATTTGAGATGGTCAACCCGGCAGACTCTTATGCGCTGGTGGTGAAAGGGCAAACAAACTGGACCCATACCAACTGGACCCAACGGGCCGATCCAAATGGGTTACTCTACATCCTGTTCCACTCGAAAGGATTTGCCAATACTACCCGGTATAGTAATCCCGAGGTAGATCGACTCCTCGAAGAGGCCGCGCGCATTTACGATCCTGAAAAACGGCTTCCCCTCTACCATCAAGCAGAACAAATGATCGTAGAAGATGCACCGTATGTGTTCTTGAACTACACGGCGGAGTTTGCGGTGATGAATAAAAAGGTACAGAACTGGAAATGGGTACCAGACCTGGTGCCACGATTTAGAGAGCTCTGGATCGAAAAGTAGGTTGAAGCTAGAGAACATCCGATGGGCGAATATATTATCCGCCGGTTACTGGCTACCCTTTTTATGATGTTCTTGCTCAGCGCTCTTATCTTTTTTCTCATGCAGAGCGTACTGGGAGATCCGGTAGTGTTAATGCTTGGAAGAGATGCTGATGCGCAGACCATTGCCCATTTGCGGACTCAACTGGGATTTGATCGTCCTACCTATGTGCAGTATCTGGATTGGCTGTGGCGTCTCTTCCAGGGAGATTGGGGAGTCTCTTTTCGGAACTCTCAACCGGTGGCTGAAGCCATAAGGCAACGCCTCCCGGTCACCTTAGAACTTACCATACTCTCTTTGTGTCTTGCGCTGGGGTTGGCTCTCAGTCTAGGCATTCTTGCTGCTACTCGTCCACGGACCATTTGTGATCTCTGTATTTCCCTGTTGACGAGTTTAGGAATTGCCATGCCGAATTTCTGGATCGGGATTCTTCTCATCTTTTTCTTTGCTCTGCAACTGCAGTGGCTTCCCTCCTCTGGATATGTGAGCTTATGGGAAAGCCCTTCCGAAAATCTCATACGCATGATTCTGCCCACGCTGACTCTGAGTGCAGCCTATTTCTCCAATCTTGCCCGGATCACCCGTACCAAGATGCTCGAGGTATTACAGGGGGACTATATTCGTACTGCTCGAGCCAAAGGACTTCCCGAAAGCCGGGTGGTGTGGATGCATGCCCTCAAAAACTCCCTGATCCCAGTATTGACTATTTTAGGAATAAACATCTCTCGACTTTTTGGAGGAGCTGTGGTCACCGAGACCATCTTTGCCTTGCCGGGGATTGGTCGATTGCTGGTAGATTCGATTCTGGGCCGGGATTTTCCAGTCGTGCAGGGGGTCATTATTATGGTGACGCTGGGAGTATTTGTGACAAATTTAACCGTAGATATCGCCTATGCTTTGATTGACCCGCAGGTCAGGTATGGCAAGAGAGCTTAATACCAATTGCGAAATATGAATTTCGAATTGAGAATACCTCTATGTGAAAACCATTATCGATCCTGGTTGATGGGATTTGAAAAGACAAACGAAAATGGTGAGAATTGCTTCCTGGACTCTCCGAAGAAAAAGTGCACGGTTAAAACCGTATGTGCTGCTCCTCCCTGGTCTAACCATTGTAGGAGGAAGCATTATCTGCGCTCTGCTTGCCCCTTATCTTGCTCCCTATGATCCTTATACCTACAATCCGCGTGAGATGCTGGTCGCTCCAGGTTTCTCGCATGTTTTGGGTACAGATCCGCTGGGGCGAGATATTTTCAGCCAGATCCTGTATGGATCGCGTATTTCTTTACAGGTAGGCATACTCTCCGTGATGATGGGTCTCGTGGGAGGCACAGGGATAGGTCTGGTTTCTGGTATGCAGGGAGGGAGGCTGGATAACTTGCTCATGCGGATTATGGATGCCCTTCTGGTCTTTCCCGCCTTGATCCTTGCTCTCACTATTACTGCTTTTCTGGGGGTGAGTCTGTGGAATGCAATCTTTGCTCTAGGTGTCATCTTTATTCCTACCTTTGCTCGTTTAGTGCGTGGACAGGTGCTCTCTTTACGAGAACGAGAATTTATCATATCGGCCAAGGCGCTGGGAGCAAAGGACCGTCGCATTATGTTGGTACATCTCCTCCCAAACCTCCTGGATCTCCTTGCTGTTCAGGCTGCTTATAGCGTGGGGACAGCTATTCTGACCGAAGCCAGTCTGAGTTTTCTCGGACTCGGTGTGCCACCACCTGCCTTAAGCTGGGGGCGCATCTTGCGTGAAGGATATTCCTACCTCCAGATAGCTCCCTGGATTTCTCTTGCTTCTGCGACGGCTATCTTTCTGGTGGTATGGGGATTCCAGCTTCTGGCCGATGGGCTGAGGGATCTGCTTTATCGTATAGAGGGGTAAAAAACTCCAGGTTAGGGTAAGGCTGCGATGATCTTCCAGTACTCCTGTTCAGTAAAAGCCCGCAACGTTTCCGTGCGGGCATTTCCTCGCGAGCCGACAACCAGGGCGAGTTTGGCGATGGTTTCATCGTCTGGAGCCTCCACGATCGCCACAAGATCATATTGCCCGAGAGTGAGGTACAAAGTCTTTAATTCTGCCCCCATCTCTCGATAGAACTGTCTTAATGCTTCTATGCGAAGAGGACTTTCTTTGACATTTTGAATGCCCTGTTGAGTCCAATGAACCAGATGAATGTAAGTAGGCATAGGATCTTTCCTTTCTAGGGATTTGTTGATGTCCTAAGATAGAGAGTTACTCTCTCTGCCTGCTCACCCGTCGTTAACCCTTTAGTCAACTCTGGAGTCACTTCCTAAGAAAATATCGGAGAATGACTGCAAGTGTAAATCCTGACCATTACTGAGTTAGAGATGTCCCTCAGTCACCTTCAGAGCCTTCTCCCACACCAATAAAGTTGCCTATAATGCATACTCCCGGCTGGTTACTTTTCAAGCCCAGAACAAATCCCTTGGATAGGTAGTTATCAACTCAGCCCCATATTCTCTGACCACCACCACATCTTCGATACGAACTCCGCCTATTCCCGGAATCCGGATGGCAGACTTGACGACAAGGGTCATGTCCTGCTCGATAACATGATCAGAGCAGGGAGTAACGAAAGGAACCTCCTCTTCAGGATCATGTCCCGTCCCGTGCCCAGCCGCTTCCTGGAAGTATTGCTCATAACCAGCAGTCCGCAAAACCTTTCGCACCGCCTCATCCACGACCCGAGCACTCACCCCGGGCTTTATCGCCTGTAATCCGCTCTCAAAGGCCTCAATGGCTGTATGCAAGATCCGTCTTGCTTCCGCACTGACTTGGCCATAACAGACCCCACGGGCAATATCCGCCGTGTATCCTTGATAGCGTGCCCCTACGTCGATAAGGATCGTGTCTCCATCCTTGATGGTACGGTTCGTAGGTCGCATAAGGCTACTGTGCGCGGAATTCGGTCCGGACTGGATCATGGTGTCAAAGGCTGGACCATCGGCGCCCCCCTGCATCATGACATAGTTCGCAAGTGCTGCGAGTTCTCGTTCAGTGCGACCCCCGGTGGCTAAAGCGTCTTTAATCGCCTCAAGGGCGGTATCGGTGATGACTCCTGCTTGCCGCATAAGGGCAACTTCGGCTGGGCTTTTCTTGGCCTTGAGCCAGTACAAAAGGGCAGAAGGTTCTACCTGCACACCTTCCAAACCGGATGCTATGGTGGTATAGAGTTCTGCAGGAATGAGTGCATATCCAGCGACAGCGAGACGCTTCCAGCCTTCCCTGACCGCACAGGTACGCAAGTAGGGGAGGAGCTGATCGAGCGGTTGGGCTGTCTCAAGCCAGGTAGAGCAAGCGAGGGGTAAGCAAGGGGGAAACACAAACAGTTGAGGCGGCCCATTGTGGGTGAGCACGAGTATCGCGTAGGCGATAGGTAGAATACCATCAAAGGCGCGGTAATCAACGAAATAAGCCACATTTGAGGTGCGCCATGCATCCGCATAGCACACGAGCGCGTCGAATCCTTCTTGTTGTAAGGCTTGTTGGGCGAGTGCCACCCGCTGTTCGTATTCTGTTCTTAAAATCCCCTGAGACATATCAATCTGCATCGGCATCACCTCCTCTATAGCAAATGATATTCTCTCAGTCTACTCTTTGCCTCCTCAGTGGTCAATCCTTACTTTTCTTGAGTTTGCACTTCACACGGTTTTAAGCCAAACCTCTTTGTTTTCATGGGCTTTTTAACTTTATGCAGGGTAAATTCCCAGAGCGAAGGTGAGGGAAGTCTGCTTATCATCTGGGCTGAGGGATTTCGATAAGTCTAGAACCCATTTCAAAAATCCTTTGAGATGAGATATACTTTTGTCAGTCTTATGAGAAAGGAGGCTGACGAGAGTGCGTGACCTGACCGATACCCACTGGGAGGTGATCCGCCCGTTGCTGCCGCCCCCGAAGAACCGGGGACGACCACGGGCCGATGACCGCAGAACCCTCAATGGAATTGTGTATGTGCTCCGCACCGGCTGTCGATAGGGAGATCTATCCCGCCGATCCGGTCTGGTACTGGCGTTTATCGTGATCGGTGTAGAGAGAATTTTGAAATGACTTCTAGTGATAGTTACTTAAGTAAGTATCACTAAGCATTTTTCACAAAAGCCAGAGGTAGGGTGGGCTCCGCCCACCAACACCGCCAGGGGTATTCTTGGTGGGCACAGCCCACCCTACATTTTTATGGCGGTGAAGAGTGCAAGAAATTTAGTCATAGTTACTTAAGATCTATTCAGAATAAAATATGCTGGTTTGTCTTCGTCATGCAACAGTGAACGAGAGTGGAATCGCCTAACATCTATATGCCCTCCCTTTGTCAAGCAAAAAGTAATCCCCAGAGGCGGAAAAGGCATTTTTTCAGATGGTATTTCCCCCAAAGCCAGACACCAATGGCTTTTGTGGAGATTGTTTGCCAAAATCCAGCGCATCAAAGTTGCAACACTGAAAATTCGGATTTCGAAGCTTCTTCTCAAAAATGTGTGCAGGGGACCGCTTCCTTGTGTAATGGAGATCCTTTTTGCTTGAAGGATCAACTGATATTCAGTGGGATGCCTGCTGGTAAACTATCTAGTTGTCAGGTCCTCTTTGGCTCGACGGACTTTTTCTTGCGGACGCACATGGCCGAGCTCTACGAAATCTCCCCCCTCTGCCAGGGCCTTGACTTCGATAGTGGCTTCTTCGACATTCGCAAACAGCCGTAACCGGAGCAGCGTTTACTCTCTGGAAGTGGCCAGGGAGAGGCTGCCCCCTTTCCCTGCTCCTCTCCCCTGTCTACAGGCACTTTTGATACTAAAGAGCACTTTTTTCTCATGTACAAGGAGTGAAACTATGATGAGAACAAGACAATGGTGGATGACATTCTGTAAGCCTGTGTTCGTCCTCTTCCTCTGCTCTCTTGCCGCCTGTGCGACCACTGGTCGCTATATCACAACGCCTTCTGCTCCTCCTCCAGATCTGGGTATTGCTGCAAGCACAGAAGAGCTCAGGGCTTCCCTGGATTATGTACTCATTCCGAATGGACCCGGAGCCTGGGTAAAAGAGGCACGGTGGGATGAATATGTCTTGACGATTCGAAACTTCTTCGCTGCACCGTTCACGGTGGACAAGATTCGCCTGATTGATCCCCGGGGTCTCTATATGGAGAGTACTGTCAATCCCTGGCAGTTGGAGAAAATGAGCGAGACGTTGCTGGCCCAATATCAGGAGGCTGGGATCGCTGTAGCTGTCTATGCCGCTCCGACGGCGATTACCGGGATTGCGTTAGGCGTGGGAGGGTTAGGGGCGGGTGCAGCGTGAGTACGCTCCTGTTCCCGCTCGGGACCCTTGCGGCTCCGGTGGAGGCCATCGGAATGGATATTATCCTTACCTCTTTTCCCTTACATGCATCTTTGTAGTGATTCCTCGCCCAGGTTCTGTCAGAATGGGCATGTCCTGTCCAAAGCGGAAAAATGGGACAAGCTTGCGAGAGAGTGGAGGGGCTGGAAGCAAGAGGGAGACCGGAGGGTAGTGAGTTCCCGTTCCAGAATCTACAACAGTAAGGGGGAGGCCTCTCTTGACAGCACTGGTTATTTCGCCCGGAGAGCACGACTGCGGGAAATCGTATGCGTATGCAGGTCAATCACGAGCCGAAAATCCTGTAATACATGAGTCCCCACCATCGGCTCACTCCCGGGAGGGCCAATAATGACGTTGGCCGATTCCCGCTCCCCTCCAAAGTCTAACCAACGGGCGCCCGTCGGATACGTCTTGACACTCCCATCGGCTAACTCTACTTCCCGCGAGCCTGTCGGTTCGATCCCGAGCTCCTCGGCAATGTCCTGGGGAAGCCAGGCGCGGGTAGCTCCGGTATCGACAAGGAAGCTCACGACGCGCTGTCGTTCTAGATCATGGAGGTTCGCTACGGTCAATGCTAAATGGAGATTGCCCATCTACTGCACTCCTTCTTACAATGTGGGTTTCTGCGCCCACCAGGTCTGCCATTTCGTCACAAGCTCCGGACCGCCAGTCAACTCGATAAGGCACTGCATATTCTCGGACGAGGGCTGACTCGATCCCATTTCCCCATGGGTTTAGGTGTTGTAGCTGATGCCGGCACACGAAGCCGCATTCTCACGGCTGACCCCGCTCTCTTTGCGCCATATGATCAACGGGCAGTGGGTACGCCACTCCCACAGGGCATTGGCAATGTCTATCACAGGATAGGAGTTTTACATACGCCCCAGCGGTCACTGCCCTTGTTGGAGCATTTCCGCTTCTGATGCCCTATACTATGGCATACAATATACTATATGTCAAAGCATAATAGCTGGAAATCCTTTCCCCTCAAGCAATTCCAGTCACAAAAATAGTGCAAAAATTCTGCACCACAATCGCCACGACGCCGCGGGCGAAGCCGGCGGCATCATCCACGTCACACTGCAACATACCCCACTGAGCATCAGTCTTGGCTACACTTAAGTGACGCAGTGGGACGTACCGCACTCAAATCTGCCCTCCCTTTCCCGGCCAAAAGCCCAAAGATGACCTGAAAAGCGTTCAACCAACCGAAAAAATACATCACACAAACATTTTTTTCTTCACTTTTCTCCTGTCATACTTTATGGTGAACTTATACTGGGTATCACTCCTTTGTCATTCTGAAACGAAGAGAAGCATCTCTTCAGAAATATTGCAAAACTCCGAGTTGCTTCGCTTCGCTCAGCATGATATTTTGGGACTTACTCGCTATAAGTTCATCCATAGTTGTTAGGCGAAGTAACAATCGAGGAGGATACTTGAAGATGCCTACGTACACCATTCTTATACGTGATCCGGTCAAGAAGTTCTTGCTCAGCAGCCCAGATCATGAAAGAAAGCGATTCAAAAGCCATTTTGATAAACTTGGCTCTAATGGAGTCTGGCCAGACGGTCTAGAGGCCAACACAAGAAGACGAAGCCCAGGACTTAACTGAATTACAAATGGCCTTGTTGTTTCTCTTGTGTAAGAACCCCGACAACTTATTCTTTACCGGCGACGAGCATCAGATCATCAACCCGTCCGGATTTCGATGGGGAGATATAAGAACGGCTTTCTGGAAGCAGAAGCCAAATCCACCTGAGATTTTTCACCTGACATGGAATCATAGGAGCGCAGGAGGAATCGTTGAGTTGTCCAACGCCCTGCTGAAGCTAAAGCAAACTCTTCTTCCAGAAAGTCGTCACGTACCTGAACAGAAGGCACGATGGGCTGGAGAAAAGCCTTACATCGTTGATGATGATACTACCACAACTTGGCGCAGGATATTGCAATCTCAGGGTCGGATATTGCAGTGTGAACGGGCGGAAGATATTCTAAACCATCTGAACTTATCAGAGCCACCATAGATCACGAGATCAGTTTGCTGCATGTCTCCCTCACCCGCGCCAGATGTCGGTTGTTCATTTATGATGGTAGACGGCCTGGCCAGCCTTGGCAAGAGTGGTTCAGCAGTTACGTCGCTGCCACCAATATTGATTATGTTTGAGAGGTTTGGCAGAAGGGGTCGACACTAGAGCAATGATGGGAACGTGGCCATTATTACTTTGAGAGAAAGGTTTATAAGCAGGCGGCGGAATGTTAGGATAAGGTGGCACAGAAGGGAGAGACAGCTAGTATATGGTGGAATGCGGCCGAAACTTGCTAGCCTCAAAAGCCACATCGCCTGACCCACGCTGGAGCGGATGCGCTTCACAGCGCGCCGCTCAGCTTCGTCCGATAAGTATATAAGGGAAAGAATAGAGGTCTAAAACACTATTACGACAAACAATTCTCTACACATAAGTCCTGGAATAAGAGGAACATTGCACGATGACACAGGATGTCAAAGAGATTATGGACTCCAGGGAATTGGCAGAGTATCTCGGTTATACTCTGCGGACGATCTATAAATTAGTCAAAGAGGAAGGTCTTCCAGTGACCAGACTCCGAGGACAGTTCCGGTTTAAGAAGGATCTGGTGGATAAATGGCTAGAGGAACGAATGTATACCGGCCAACAAGACAACGGTGAGAAGAAAATGATAAGAAGAAACAAGTAATTTCCCCAAAAAGTCAGCGAGCGACAAAATGAGAGTGATCGCCATTGCCAATCAAAAACACGAATGTTCCGCACTGGAAAGTATGGCTTACATGTATTGGTCGTGTTTGACGAAGGCACCGACATCAATCAGGTGAATGCTTTTCTGCTTGGGCTGGATCGGGATCCGGCGACGCCCCTTCTCAGGCCGGACGGGGGACATCGGGACATAGACCCGCGGGATCATCTGATTGATGCCCGGAAGAACCTGTGTGAACGTTTTGGTAGCTGTCTGCTGATTCCACCGCATCCTGATCAAAAGAATGGGCTCTGCAAATTCCTTCAACCTGCCGATGCTGCCTGTCTCCTAAAGGAAGTACCACCGGACGCCCTTGAGCATTGCCCGGAAGCGGAGGTGCAGAAGTTACAATCTACCGGGATTCTGGATCCGAAGTTCTTGGAGCGTCTGGCAGTTGTAGAATTTTCCGATCCAAAGAGTCTCGAGGACATCGGCACAAAACGACAGCCTGAGGGAGTCTTGCGTGCCACCTATCTCAAACTCAGCGTGACTAACTTGGAAGCGCTTCGACTTGCGCTCCACGATCCGGAAACGAGGCTGTGTGTTGGGAACGTACCCCCCGCTGTTCACTCACGAATTCGCAGGATGGTAGTATCTGGGTCAGGATTTCTTAGTACAACTCCACGGAATAAAGTGTTCAAAATCGATTGCAGAAAGAATAGTTGCATTGCATACTATCTGATGTCTCATGTTGCGTAGATCTTTTTCCTCAGGAGGACATCAGCATGCGTGGTCGAACATCGTCATTGAGAGTGACCCGTACAGATGCTGAACGCTATGAACTCGAAAAGTGGACGCGAAAGCTTACGATGCCGACGAGCCTCTCCCGTCGCACACGGATCATCCTTCTCTACGCCAACGGGAAGAGCGTGGCTGAGACCGCTCGTCTTGTCGGGGTCGGTCGAAGCATGGTCCGCCACTGGGTGGCACGCTTTGTTGCCCACCGGGTGGCCGGACTCTCCGACAAAAAAGGACGCGGGCGCCAGCCCGCTTTTTCCCCCGGTGGTCGCAGGACACCTTGTGAAGCTCGCCTGTGAGATGCCCGATCACGTCGGCCGCTCGGTGTCTCACTGGGATGGTACGGAGCTAGCAAAAGCACGCGTAAAGAGTGGAGAAGGGCCCAGCATTTCCGCGGAAACCGTCCGCCGGATGCTCACCGCTCACCGCCTCACGCCCTGGCGCGTGCAGAGGTGGCTATGATTTGTCTTGGCTCCGCAACGCAGTCGAAGAACCTCTGGATGAGGCAGATGTGGAGAAAATGGATTCGTAAAAAAAATCTGTATCTCTCCAAGGTGGCCAGAGGCTCAAAACCTCAGATCTCGTATTACAAAATCTTCAACTACATCACACCTCTTCGACGATTTACTTGAAAACTCGCTATGAGTTCATAGAAAATAGGAGTATGCCCGTGCTTTATGTTTAACAGCAAAGGGGGACACTATGCCTCATATTATAGGTGAATACGTTGATCGCCTCTGCACAGTAGAGATGCGGTTTCGGGAAGGATTACCACGGGGGGTGACCCATCGCCTCTACGCTGCGGCGCGGGCTCACCAAGGAGAACCGCTTACCTCCCTGACCGCTCGGCGACTCCGTGAACAGGTGCAGGCCGAGGATAGGGTTCTGGTCGTGACCGGGGCCGGAGCTCCGCCGGGATTACCCCAAGGGGAAACCGATGGGCCTTTGGGAGCCGCTGCCCTGGTGCGGGCTCTGGATATAGGGTTGGGCGCCAAACCGATTCTAGTTACCGAAGAGCGGAATGCTCCTCCCATTGTGGCGGCAGTGCAGGCGGCTGGTGTGACCATTGTGGAAGAGGAGTGGTTTGGGGAGCGGCCCCATGCAGCGCTGCTGGAGATTTTTCCTGCGGGCTTGGAGGCCGGTCGGCAGAAGGCGGCAGAGCTCTTTGAGCGCTTTGCTCCCCAGGCCATTATTTTTGTAGAAAAAGCAGGACCCAATGATCAGATGATGTATCATAGTATCTTGGGGACCGGACGCTCTCCGGACATTATGGCCAATGTGTTCTGCCTTGTCGATATTGCTCAGGAGCGAAACATTCTGACTATCGGGATTGGAGATGGAGGGAATGAGATAGGGTTTGGGAAGATCCGGGAAGAGGCTCAGGAGATTCAACCTTATGGGAAAGTGTGTCGTTGTCCCTGCCAGGGGGGAGTGATTACCACTACGGCGACAGAGGTCTTAGTCGTGGCGGCCATTTCCAATTGGGGCGCTTATGGGGTGGTAGCCAATCTGGCATTTCAGCTGGGCAATGTGGAGATCATCCAGCCTCCGGAGGTGGAGCTGTTCATGTTGCAGGCCTGTGTGATGGCAGGGGGGCATGATGGGGTCTATGCGAGTCAGACGCTGTATGTAGATGGGACGTCGGCGGCAGTGCAGCAGGCCCTGGTGACGATGCTGCGGATGCTGGTGGACAATGGGCTCAAAAAAGTCGAGCGCCGGTTTTAGGGTGGAGGAAGAACAGGTGAAGATTCAGCGTGTGCAGATTTTTGTGTTGCAAGAGTCCCTTCAAGAACCCATCTTTTCATCCAAGCGCATCTTAAAGAGTATCCGGATTACTCTGCTCAAATTGACCACTGATGATGATCTCGTTGGTTGGGGACAAGCTGGTCATATTTATGCCCCACCGGGTTCTGCCGCGAAGAGTTATGAACAAGTCCTCTCTCATCTCCTGATCGGTCAGGATCCTTTGGATATCGAACTCCTCTGGTCACAATTGTATGAAAAACACCGTCTGGAAGGTGCGTACGCTTTGCCCATGGAGTTTATTAGCGCTGTAGATATGGCCTTATGGGATATTAAGGGGAAAGCTCTGGGATTGCCTGTCTATAAATTGCTAGGAGGGGCCTTTCGGCAGCATATCCAGGCTTATGCGACGGGAATACGCTATAAACCAAAGGATACCAATGCAGCTAAAACGGCTACTGATGAGGCTTTGACCTTTCTTGATCGTGGATTTAAAGCCATCAAAATGAAAATCGGTGGATTATCGCTCCAGGAAGATCTGCGCAGAGTAGCTGCAGTCCGACAAGCAATTGGAGACTCAACTCCTTTGATGATTGATGCAAACAGAGCCTACACTGCAGCAGTGGCTATTCAAATGGGACGGCAGGTAGAACCCTACCAGATTGCGTGGTATGAAGAACCACTTCCAACAGACGATCTTCAAGGGTATTTACAACTCAAAAACCACGTAGCAATACCTTTAGCCTGTGGGGAAGGGGAAGCAATCCGGCTGGATCGAAAGGAATTCCTCCTGTCCAGAGCCATTGATATTGTGCAACCTGATTTGGCCTTTTGTGGAGGTATAAGCGAGGCACGACGGTTAGCGGCCGTAGCCCAGACCTGTGGTATCCAGGTTATCCCGCATGTCGGCGGTTCGGCAGTTGCGTTGGCAGCCTGTATACAATTTCTGACCGCATTACCGGATTATCCGGTGGCTCGGAATCCTCAGCCATTTATACAGGCTCTGGTACTGGAGATTGATCAGATGCCGAACCCCTTTCTGCACATCCTCGCCCAAGCTCCTCTCACGGTTCAGGAAGGCAGGGTAGAAGTGCCTATCACGCCAGGGTTAGGATTGGATATAAACGAAGAAATGCTCCAGCGCTATCCAGAAAAGTGATTTTCAGATTGCCCGAGCGAAAACATCTCGGTATACTGCGGCTACTTAGGGAAATTTCCTATTTTTGCGATGCGGATAAAAAAGGAGAAAGCTATGTATCGTTTGCTAACTATTGTGATCTTAATTGCGACAAGCCTGTTTCTCACCATGTTGAGCCCTCAAGAGGGGGTGACGGCTGAACCCACGCTTGTCTTTTGGCACTCGTTTACCCAACCGGTGCGTATCGATATGATACGCCAGCTTGCAGATGAATTTGAACAGCAACAGAAGGTCAAAGTGGAGATCGAAGTCGTGCCCTGGCCTAAAGTTCAGGAAAAATGGACCAGTGCCTTTGCTGCCGGAACATTGCCAGATGTAAGCACGGCATTGCCAGATGTGGCACTGAACATGTGGCTAGCAGGAGCAACCTTACCGATGGATGAGTTGGTAGAAAAGATGGGTGGACGGAAGGCTTTTCTCTCTGATCGAATGCTTGATGCCTTCTTTGGCTACGCCGGCCAATTGGTTGGGTTGCCGTACTATGCCCATGCCCGGGTACTGGTTTATCGTAAGGATCTCTTTGCCCAGAAAGGGCTTACACCTCCGCAAACCTGGGAAGACTTTGTAACCGTTGCCCAAGCGTTAACTAACCCGCCGGAGCACTACGGCATGCTTCAGTTTTGGGGTAAAGGGGATTGGGGAGCTCTCATTTACCTGTATCTTTTTATGCGCTCGAATAATGGCTCCTTTTTTGATAAGGATGGTCAGGTGGTCTTTAATTCTCCCGAAAATATTGAAGCAGTCAAGCAATTAGTCAAACTCTATGAGGTCGGCTCCCCTCCAGGGGAACTGAGTCTCACCTATCACGCGAATCTCTTTGAGACCTTTACCGGGGGGCGTACAGCTATGGTCTTTGACACGCTCTTCGTGGCCAATGCGGTCAAGAACGATCGACCTAAACTCTATGAAGCAGATGCTGTGGGGATCGGGTATCCGCCGAAGAAAAAACAATATGGCTGGTTTGCCGATGCGATTGGGTTGGTGCGAATGAAAGGCAAACATCCCGATCTAGCTGCCCAGTTTATCCAATTTCTCTATCAAAAAGAGAATTATATCCGTTTTTTGCATACGATTCCTGCCGGTATGCATCCAGTGACCAAGGAGGTTGTGGAAGCGGAAGAGTTTTGGAAACATCCGGTCATTCATAAATACCAGGAAGGGGTTAATATCACCCTCGAGGGTATTGCCAGTGGGACTCCGCTGGGCTTTACTTATGGTCCCAATCCCTTTGCCCCCCTTCTCAAGAGTGGGATTATTGAAGAGATGTTCCATCGCATCGTCTCGGGAGGAGTCTCTGTAGAGCAGGCTGTGGCGGATACCCACAATGAACTCGAACAGTTGGTAAGACGAGAACAGAGGCGTTTGCCCAAACAGTAGAGGAAGAATATCCGGCTAGGGCTCAGCAAATCTTGACCCTGCCGGTGACGTCCTCTTGGGAGAATTAAAAATTGTGCATTTTCACTCTAATATCTGTCGTTTCGCGTATTGAATGAAAATAGACTATGGTGAATTTTCTACGCGTTTATAGATTGACGCTGACAGCCCCAGATACTCCAATATTCTTTCGAGTAAACTTGCTAGAGGCGTGCTATGCCACCCATGTCTGCCATCCAGATCCACTTGCGTCAGCGTGATTTCTCCCCACACAAATGCTTTCAGCAGACGCCGCCCTGTGGGCCGATTTGTCGACCGTTTCGGGGCCCCTTCATACCATCCGACCACCTCTTCACCCCCGTGGTCAAGCTTTTGCCGCACTTGCGTTTCGATCAACGTCAACAGGCGCAACGCCAGCGTCAGCAGATGGGTCAAACCAGTCATGTGATCCTCCAGACGCACAAACAGCGGTCTGATGCCCACAGGACGATCTGTGCGCAGATGGCAATCCCGCTCCAAGCTCCAGCCTCCCCAGTACTGGATCACCGCTTGCGTCAACGACAGGCGCTCCTGGGGTACACAGGTCACCTAGACACCCCAACCCAGACGAGGCGCCCGGCGTTGGAGGGCGGCGGTGTTCCGTTTTACTGCCGTCATGACAGAGCGCACAGAGATTTCCGTCCGCTGTGGGCGTGTGAAACTCCCCCGTCCTCGTCCGACATACCGCGTGACGCTTTTCTCTTCTCGCTGCCCGGTCCCGGCCAGCCTGTCCACCACGGCATACTGCTCCAACACGTGAGAGATCGCTTGTTCCAAGGCGGCTTCATCGCGATAGTGCCGTTTCCCCCGACCAGGCGCAGGGGTCAGCGCCTGCACGGCTTTCTCTGCCTTATCCAGTCGCTTTTCCCGGTGTTTCGCCTGCTGCGTGGCCCGCTCCAACGAGCGAATCACCTGGACACGTTCGGTCCACTCTATGGGCTTTTTCTCTGGCGTCAGTTCTCCCTCTGCACTCCGCTGGCGCTCACACGCATAGCCACCGCCCAACACTCGTTCTTCGTCCCAGATCAGATCCACCCCTTGGTTCCCATCTCCTACTTTTCCAATCCAGTCCTCACCCTCTGTGGCCGGCTCTCCGGTCAAGGGCAGGGGCATCAGGTAGAAATCTCCATGGGCCACGATATCAGCACGGGTGGCCAAAGCCGCCATCTTGCAGTCGCCCACGTACAGCAGCCCGGAACAGTTCATCATCTGCCGTACCCGTGCGATAAGTGGCAGGGAGAGGGGATCGTCTGCCGCCTGACCGGGATGCACATCGCAGGCCAGCAGATGCCCCGATGGCTCAGCGGCCGCCGCCATCAATTTCACCTGCGGCACATCGGGACGGGAGTCTGTGCTGTATCCATACTGCATGACACCCTCTTCGGTGACCGTAGGGTAACCATACGTGGTGGTGCTATCGAGTCGAATTCCACGGAGCGCGAACTCGTAGACCGCCACCGTAGCGTGCCACAGCGCTGTTTCTACGTTGGCCCAAGTGGCTGGCGCGCTCAGCCGGTGCAACACAAGCCCCAGGCGGTCATCATGAAATTCTCCCGCACGCATGGGGTGATCCACCAGGCGTTCCACCGTCTGTCGATGCCGCTGGACCCACTGCTCGACTTTGGACTTGCAGTGAGCCCCTTCCGAGAGGATATACGCGAGCCATACCGTCGTCAGCCAGCCGGTACTGAGTCCCTGAGGATTCCCGTGGTTGCCAAGATGACGATCGAGGAGGGCTGGCAGACGCAGCCGGTGAGTCAGTCCAATCAACAATGGAATATCATCTACTCGTTCATGAAAAAGATTCACATTCTCGGTCATAGGACCGAGGATACCATACAATTCATTTTTGGGCTGTGCAATTTACGCGAAACAAGAGAATATTACAATGAGATTTGTCATTCTAAGGAGCGAAGCTTGGAGGGTATATTGTCCTGCAGGAGATTCTTCGCTCCCTACGGTCGCTCAGAATGACAGAAAGAGTAAAATCTCGTTGTAGTATAAGCGCCGCGAAGAATCTTCTTTACAGACTCTTCGCGGCGCTTAGCGTGACCTTAATGTACGTGACATTGTAATATCGAATTGGTATACGTTCGATGAATGGGTATGGTAAGCGTCAATCATTCTTACGACGACTAGGAGGATGGGTTGATTACCATCTGGGAGCCCTGTTTCTTCTACCAGGAATCACCGTGTTGGGTGCAGTCATTGCCTACCCCATTCTCGCCAATCTCTGGCTGAGTCTGACAGACGCGCACCTGATTTATCCAGGGTATACAGTAATCTGGTGGGAAAATTTTGAGCTGCTATTGACCAATGCTCGATTTTGGGGAGCCTTCTGGAATACTATCCTCTGGACGGTTGGCTCAGTGTCACTGCAGTGCATAATTGGAGGAGCCGCCGCCTTATTGCTCAATCGTCCAATCAAAGGCCAGACCCTTTTCCGTCTCCTCTTAATCGTCCCGTACACCTTTCCACCGATTACCGTTGCTTTCAGTTGGCGATGGATGTTTAATGGGATTTTTGGGGTTTTCAATGTGGTACTGATGCAACTCGGCGTGTTGGACACTCCGATCCCTTGGCTTGGAAATGCCCAGACGGCGCTGTTTACTGCCATGATTGTAAACGTCTGGTTTGGGTTTCCACTGTTTACATTAGCAATCTTCGCTGGGCTCCAGGCTATCCCCAAAGAATATTATGAAGTGGCGGCTATCGAGGGAGCATCTGGATGGCAAACCTTATGGAAGGTGATTCTGCCTTCTCTGCGTACGATTATTGGTATTATGCTGGTATTACGCACTATTTGGGTGTTTAATGGTTTTGATATTCTGTTTTTATTGACTGGTGGGGGACCAGGACGGAGCACAGAGACCTTACCCATTTTTATCTATGTGACAGGATGGGGATTTCATATGCTTGGAGAGAGTGCTGCAGTCGCAGTGCTTCTCTTTATCGTTCTGGGAGGACTCGCCTTTGCTTACTTCCGATTATTACGGATCGAAGAGGCCACTTGATGTATGAGAAGAGAGCACGAATAAAAAATACCCTGACCTATCTTGCCTTAGGAATACTCAGCCTCTTTAGCGTATTTCCTCTATACTGGGTGCTTCTCTCTTCTTTTCGCTCTCCTTCCAACCTCTTGGCCTCCAATCCGAGTTTGTTGCCTCAAGAAATCTATTGGGGGTTTTATCAGACTGTCCTTGAAAAGACCCCCTTTCTTCGCTTTTTTCAGAATAGTGTGCTTGTCACCCTGAGTGCAACCGGTATTTCAGTGATGCTTGCCGCTATGGCTGCGCATAGCCTTGCCAGGCTGCAGTTTCGTGGAAAACGGTTCCTCTCGCGAGGAGTATTGCTCGCCTATATTTTTCCACAGATTGTCTTGGTAGTGCCGTTATTTGTAGGGATTGTCCGCTTGAATCTGGCCAACACCTATACAGGCTTGATCCTGACCTATGTCACCTTTTCCTTTCCTTTTGCCACCTGGATGCTGACCGCCTTCTTTCAGACGATTCCGCGGGAACTGGAAGAAGCGGCCCTTATTGACGGCGCGAGTAATTTGGGTGTCTTTCTACGCATTGCACTCCCCTTGGCTCGTCCTGGTCTGGTAGCCGCCGCGGTCTTTACCTTTCTCCATGCCTGGAACGAATTTTTGTATGCTCTTGTTATTCTCAATAGCGATGCCAAAAAGACCCTTTCGGTAGGGCTCTATGGATTTATCGGTGGGGAGACCATGAATTGGGGAGAGGTGTTAGCCGCTTCAACTATGACTGTGCTTCCAAGTCTTCTCTTCTTCCTCCTGGTTCAGCGACACCTTGTGCATGGCCTTACAGCAGGTGCTATCAAGGGATAAGTGGCCATGAGAAAGAGGTCACGTGTGACGAAGTAAATCAATCGCAGCGCGTAAGCCCAGCAGGTAGCTATTCAGACCGAAACCAGTAATCTGCCCTACCACCACATCGGCTAAATAGGAATGCTGACGGAAAGCCTCTCGTTTTCCGATAGCCGACAGATGTACCTCAATCGTGGGAATTCTGGTAGCAGCAATAGCATCTCGCAGTGCCACGCTGGTGTGCGTATAGGCTGCCGGATTAAAGACGATGGCATCTACCTTGCCTATCGCCTCCTGAATTTTATCGACCAGGACTCCTTCATGATTCGATTGAAAGCATTCAATCTCTACACCTTCTGTTTTCGCCAACTCCTGAAGAGCATTATTGATTTCTTCTAACGTGGTATGCCCATAAATATGGGGTTCTCTTTTGCCGAGGAGATTGAGATTGGGACCATGTAAAACGAGGATCGTGACCATACCTTTCCCTTTCTTTTCTTGGCTTGTCCTGATCAGGCATCGAAGAGTTCTCTATACAAAGCATGCTTCATAACCTATGGAAACCTCCTGTCTCTGTCAACTGTTTTTCTCTTGACTTCGCTCTGGAAAGCTCTTAATATTTTGCGCACACCTGTGAATTAAACCGCTGAAAACGCTGAGATCGCAGAGGATATTTTACGAGAGAGTGGAAAAAACTTTGTTCTTCTCCGCGTTCTCTGCGAACTCTGCGGTTCATTTAACCTTGTCGAGGTATTCTGAGTGAAACCAAGAACTCAGAATGATGCTAAGGGCAAGTTCGGTAATTTACCATTGGAATATTACTGCCACTCTGAGCAAAGGTAAAGGTCTTATGGATATTGCCGGTAATCGTACCCTCTATTCGGTTTTTGCCGCTCATACCTCGCAGCAACCGACGCGGGAGTGGTTAGTCTATGAGCGAGCAGATCGACAGGTGTTTCGGTGGACCTTTGCTGAATTCGAAGAGAGCATCCATCGCGCAGCGAATCTGTTACGTTCCCTTGGCATTCAGACCGGAGAGGTATTCACTCTTCATCTTTCCAATCACCCCGCTTATCCACAACTGATACTTGCTGCTTCCTATTTGGGAGCAGTGGCTCTGCCGAGTAATCCTGTGAGTACGGTGGACGAACTCTCCTATTTACTCAAACATTCTGAAAGTAAGGTAATTTTTACCGAAGGGAAATGTTTAGAAGTTGTCCAACAAGTCACTGCTGAACTTCCCGACCGTCAGGTAATACTCTGTAACACTGGAGACCCTCTTCCAGAGGGCTTTCCGATCTACGAGGTAGCGTTAGCACGCCAGTCGTCTGCTCCTCCCCCAGCCAAAGGAGCAGCGGAACGGGTAGTGCAATTGCTCTATACCTCAGGGACGACGGCACGGCCTAAGGGAGTCATGTTAACCAATGCCAGCCTCATCTATGGAGCCGAAGTTTTTCGGGGAGCTACCGGCTTGCGCTTAGAAGATCGGCATTTAATTACGCTCCCCTTATTTCACGCTGCAGCTCAATGTCATGCTCTGTGGCCTTCGGTAATTACAGGTAACAGTGTTGCCATTATGTCACGATTTAGTGCGAGCCGCTTTTTTGAGCAAGCCATTGCCTATGCTGGCACAATGGCTGCACTGTTTGGAGCACCATTACGCATGCTGCTCAATCAACCGGAACGTCCTGCCGATCAAGCCCACGCTCTCCGCAATATTACCTTTGCACAAAGCCTCACGACGAGGCAATATGAAACATGGCATCGTCGTTTTCGGGTACCCCTGCAGCAGTTATGGGGGATGACAGAAACAGTTGGGCTTCCAGTGATGAGCCCTCTGACCGGGGAGAGGAACCTTGTAGCCATGGGACGGCCAGTGGTAGGTTATGAAGTAAAGATAGTAAACGAAGAGGGACAAGAGGTCAGACCTGGTGAATATGGGCAATTGATCGTCCGGGGTACTCCTGGCCGTTCCTTGATGCTAGGGTATCTCAAAAATCCAGAGGCTACAGCCCAAACGCTGCGTACCTCTTCTGATGGCACCTGGCTTTTTTCTGGCGATACGGTATATGCCGATACGGAGGGTTTTATCTATTTTGTAGATCGAAGTAAAGATGTGATCAAACGGGCTGGAGAAAACATCTCCAGCACAGAAGTAGAAGCGGTGATTATGGATTGTCCTGGCGTCATAGATGTTTGTGTGGTTGGAATACCAGATGCGCTTCGGGATGAGGCAGTAGTGGCGGTGATAGTCCCTCAACCAGGGTCTTCTCTGACTGGTGAGACTATTCAGAGGCATTGTGTACCCCGTCTCGCTCCATTTAAGATACCTGAACGAATTGTATTTGTAGACGCCCTGCCCCGGACGTCGGTAGGAAAAATCCAAAAGCAAATAGTTCGTAACCAGTTGAAGTTTTAGAGTTTTTTTATAAGATGTTCTAAAGATAAGCTTCCCTATCGAAGGGTTTTTGATCCAATTTTTGAGGTTATCTACCACCGCGTTTCTCTAATTTTTGCGTGCCTCTGTGCAAAAATTTCCTATCGCTTAGACCTTCCCTTTTATAGAACGCATAGCGGCGGGTATTGCCTCCTTGTCATCCCGTAGCGAAGTGCAGGGAAGTCCAATCGTCATCCTGCAGCGAAGCGTAGGGAAGTCCAATCGTCATCCTGAATCCTTCGTTTCACTCAGGGATAAACCGTGAAGGATCTCTCGTGAGCTGTCCTAAAAACTACGAGATCCTTCACTGCGCTCAGAATGACATTGGAGGATTTACTTGTTACAAGTTCACAGGGGTACTTCTCATCCCATTTCTCTGTGGTAAGGTAGTCTACCTTTTTCAGGTGTTCTCTTTGCTGAATTTAGAAGGAGGTATGGCATCACAGCAGAGTGAAGAGGGATGAGACAATTTGCTTTCCGTTATCCATTCGTAAGAGGCCTTCCAGAGAAAAGTCTATTGCTAGGGGTGAGAGTAGCGGTCCAGGCGATGCGGCAAAAGAGAGAATACTGCTTGTGCGTTTGAGGAAGGCCGAACCCTTCAGAAGATCTCCTGCCAGTATGTAAGGAGTTGACCGCACATTGGCTGTTGACTATTGACAGTCCTGTCCTATGCAAACTTTTCGTGATTTTATGCGGTGAATTTACAGAACGTATTTTTTTCTTGTCCTCGTACTTCGATACCGAGATTTTTCCATTCGGAAGAGGGAAGAGGTGGGAGATCCCTGCCTTTTAGGAGAATTTTTCTCCTGATCGTCGATCAGAGTATCGAAGAACGTCAGGTCGTATTGACATAGGAAATGGCTAAAATTTCCTAAAGGATCAAGAGATAAAATGAAATGCTTCATAGTGGCTTGGCATGAAAATAGCATGCCCTCCCGCATAGGGTACTACTTAAAAGCTGGAAAACAATGAAATGCTTCGTTTTGCTCAGCATGACTTGGGTGCGATTCACTTGCTCTAAGTTTATTAGACGAGAAGGGCGGTAGCCTGTCTCTTCATCGGATATCAGGTATAGGCTCTTTCCGGGATAGTGTGGGAATGGCTTGCAAGGTGGACCATCTACCACATCCTCCTACTCAGTCCTGCACCTCACTCTAGAGTAGAATGGGCGATTCTCCGTTTCATCTCAGCAAGAGGGTGAGAGAGCTAACTATGCCATGGTCAAGTTACTTTTTCCTGCAGTATGCAAGGAATGATTCTATAACTGAGGTTACTCTATGTTGTCGAACTCTAAAGAACAAAGAGTAGTGGTTATCGGTGGGGGACCGGCTGGTCTGACCGCAGCCTATACGCTCTGTAAAGCCGGAGTACCATCTATTATTCTCGAAAAAGATGCTGTTGTCGGGGGAATTTCCAGGACCGTAGAGTATAAAGGGTATTATTTTGATATAGGAGGGCATCGCTTTTTTACCAAAGTAAAAGCGGTAGACGAGATGTGGCATGAGGTGCTGTCCGAGGAGGAATTTCTGCATCGGAAGCGACTTTCCCGTATCTATTATAATAAAAAGTTCTTTTACTATCCACTTCGAGCCGCGAATGCCCTTTGGGGGCTTGGGGTGTGGAATAGTCTTCTGATTCTGCTCAGTTATTGTCAGGCACAACTTTTCCCGACCAAGCCAGAAGAAACGTTTGAACAATGGGTCTCCAATCGCTTTGGGAAACGTCTGTACCGCATCTTTTTCAAAACGTATACCGAAAAGGTTTGGGGGATTCCTTGTAGCGAAATTACCGCAGAGTGGGCTGCCCAGCGGATTAAAGGGCTCTCCTTGTTCACCGCCCTCAGGAATGCCCTTTTGCCTACTCAGCCCACCAGAAAAGCAGAGGTCATCAAAACCCTGATCGATAGATTTCATTATCCCCAGCGAGGACCGGGAATGATGTGGGAAACGGTGGCTCGTCTGGTTCAGCAGCAGGGGAGCCAAATCCGTATGGGGGCAGAAGTGCAGCGAGTTTTATGGGATCCAGAGGCAGTGAAAGCGGTGGAAGTACACTGTGATGGGCGAAAGGAGTTGATGCAAGGCACGCATTTTATTAGTAGTATGCCTATTCGAGAACTCATCGAGAAGTTTGATCCTCCTGCTCCCAGCCACGTACTCCAGGCAGCCAAAAATCTTCATTACAGAGATTTCCTTACCGTCGCCCTCATCATTGACAAACCAGAAGTCTTTCCTGACAATTGGATCTATATCCATGATCCAGCGGTGAAAGTCGGGCGGATTCAGAATTTCAAAAATTGGAGTCCTTACATGGTACCAGATAAAAACAAGACCTGTTTGGGACTCGAATATTTTTGTTTTGAAGGTGATGGGCTCTGGACTATGTCGAATCGGCAGTTGATCGAGCTTGGCAAAAAGGAGTTAGAAAAGCTAGGATTTATTCAAGCATCAGATGTCATCGATGGTGCGGTGGTCAGAATGCCAAAAGCCTACCCGGTATACGACTCTACCTATCAGGAGGCTCTTCAGGTCATTCGACAATTTCTGAGTTCCCTGACCAATCTCCAACTGGTGGGTCGTAATGGGATGCATAAATACAATAATCAAGATCACTCGATGCTGACTGCCATGCTGGCGGTACAGAACATTCTGGGAGCGCATTATGATCTCTGGCAAGTGAATGCAGATCAAGATTATCACGAAGAGGTCAAAGATTATGAAGCGACAAAGGAGAATGAATTTGCCTTGCTCGCGGCGACGCAACCACGTGTCCCTCAGACCATAAAAAGGCAAAAGGTTCCCTCTCCTTCTGAAGGAGTGGAAGAGACTCCAGCCAGCACGGTTGTCCCAGCAGGGGAGACAGCAGAGGCTGCTGGTCAAGAGATTCCAGATGAAGTGCTCTTGCTGGGCTTTGCCCGTATGGATAAATTGGCTTTTGCCACGGCTACCGGTTCGGTCAGTGGGTTGCTCATCTTTCTGGCCACCTGCTGGTTGATCTTCACAGGAGCCTCTGAGAGGATTCCCCTCTATCTGCTTGGAGAATACTTTCTTGGCTATACCGTCACTCTACAGGGTGCCTTTATTGGTATGGGGCATGGTTTTCTTTGGGGTTTTCTATGGGGCTGGTTGTTTGCTTATCTCCGAAACCTCTTCTTGGGTTTCTTTCTCTATCTTCTCAAAAAGAAAACCGAGTTATTATCTTTGAGAGATTTCTTAGATCATTTCTAATTTTGTGTCAGGTCAAGGGGCAGAAATATGGCACATTCGCACATACAAACATCGGAAGAAGAGAAGCTATTTAAAGCCGTCCTTCGTCTCAATGCGAAAGTCATTGGACTGGTTTTGGGGATCCTGTTTGGCCTTTTCATCTTTGTAGCAACCAATTGGCTAATCTTGAAAGGGGGACATCTGACTTCTGAAGGGGAATATGTAGTCGGGCCACATCTGCAACTGCTCAGTCAGTTCTTTATTGGCTATCGAGTTTCCTTTGTGGGAAGTCTTATTGGTTTTGCCTATGGATTTGCAATTGGGACGCTGAGTGGGGCTTTACTGGGCTGGATTTATAATGTGATCGTTGATTTTCGGAATCGGGGATAAAAGATCTAGGGTTAGCGCATTCTCCGACGACATTCTTGGTAAAGGACCTCCGCTGGGAGCGCGGTCTCTGGCCCGCAGCAGGCAGGATGCCCGTGCTTCCGGAGCGTAGCGGAGGGAAATCCGTTCGTCGCCCCGGATGACTAAATGACTTCCCTTCGCTCTGCTTGAGGAGCGCAGCAGAGGGTTGTCTATTCGACTCCCAGGATCCATATTCCCCAATTGACTTGTGCAATGCCCAAGATCTCTCTTGGATATGCACCAGGGCAATCACCTGGGGAAATGGGTACTCCTCTAGTAAATATATCGCACACGGAAATTGAGTTTGGCTGAATCTCTATGATAGCGGAAGCACAGGTTACAGTTCGTAATGTAAGTATCCTTATCGCCCAACGGGGGGTCCATGTCCTGAGTGGTCTCCTCTTTGCTGCTATAGTACCACGACTCATGGGTCCGGAGACCTATGGGCAATATGCCCTTATTACCTCGCTGGCTCTCTGGTTTGTGTTGTTTAGTGGGCTGGGCTTCACTCATGTCCTGAGTCGTTATGTGCCGCAGCTTACTCTGCAACCGGAGAAGGTGAGTTTACAAAAGCTCTTTGGGAATTTATGCGTAATCCGGTTTCTGAGTGGGACACTGGCCAGTGGGCTCTACCTCATCGTCGCTTTGCATTGGTTACACGAGCTGAATACGTGGGTCCTGATTATAATTGCCGGCACCATTGTTCTTCGCGCTTTGGTGCATCTCTTTTTCTCCCTCTTTCTGGGTCTCAATCAGGCTGCTCGTTGGGGTATGGGAGATATTTTGCGTCGCTGGCTCCTATTGATTTTGCTGGTTCCTGGTTTTTATCTTGGAGGATTGGTAGGGGCTAGCCTCGGTATCCTGATGACAGAACTCCTCTTGTTCTGTTTAGGCCTCTGGTGGGTGAGATCTTTTCTTTCCTGGTCAAACCTCCGGTTGCACCTCTACGATGTAGCGCACTATCTCCGTTTTGGGTTTCTTTTTTTTGTGAGTACCCTACTCTCCACCGCTTTTCAGTATAGTGGTGAAGCCTTAGTACAGGCACTCTCTGGTGATTATGTTCAGGTGGGATATTTTCGCCTGGCCTATGATGTTTATCTGAGCATTGCCTCAGCGCTTCCTCATTTTACCCTTGCGTTTGCTCCTTTATTGACTACATTCCTAATTCGTAAACAGATGGATGAACTCCAGAAGTGGATTGCCTATCTCCTCAAATGTCTTGTAATAATTGGGATTCTTATGTTTTTTGGTACACTACTTCTGGGAGACAATCTTGTGCCACTGATATTGGGAGCACATTATCAGCCAGTGGCTCTAAATCTTCTTCCACTCACCTTTAGTTTATCGACCCTAGCCTTAAGTAGCGTAGCTCATCTTTTAGCCCTGACCCACGAAAAACCGCGGTTGGCCTTAGCTGCATCCGTTATTCGACTGGTGACCTTCTGGGGTCTGGGAATACCGCTGGTATCCTGGTGGGGAAGTTTGGGAGGGTGTATAGCTATCCTGGTCTCTTCAATCTCCTATGCCGCTTTTTTTACCTGGCGTATCCGACGCGTGATCCACTACTCTTTATATCAATGGGGAGTAGTAATTGGATTAGCAAGTCTATTCTTCCCTCTGGTCTGGCTACGAGCCTCCTGGATGACCAATGTGGCTTTGTATGGACTATTTGTAGGAAGTTATGTCAGTATACTCTTTCTACTGCGAGTAGTGACAGTAGAGGAGATCATTACTGCCTGGCGGGTCATTAGCGTACGAAGACCTGCCTCCAAACCTCCTGTTGGCCTTCAAGTTTAAAATTGTGCATGGTTCCCTCTTTTTCCCTCGCGCTGCGCTCCGGGGAAGGGAGAATTGCAAATTTGTGGGGAATGATAAGTACCACAAGGAGGAGAATGAAGAGTTTTGCTTACATGCCGGACGGTGTCCTGTTCCGGGAGTCGAGAGTATTTTTTATAGTTTGCGAGAGTGATGATCCAGACTATGTCTTTTTTTCCTGATCTGTACGGATTTCTTCAGTTTGCTTCTGGACTGAAGAGCTTTCTGCGTACCCCCATTTCGGTAGAAGAGGCCAAAGCAGGTATCCGACAAAGGATGCAGATGCGTCATGACCTATTTCTCCAGAAGATAGAACAGACGATCTTTGCTTATCCTCGGAGTCCTTACCTGCAGTTGTTGCGACAGGCTGGATGCGAATTGGGTGATATTCAGAGCCTGGTCAAACGAGAGGGAATCGAGGGAACACTCCAACAGCTTCGTCAGGCGGGGATTTATGTTACATTTGAAGAGTTTAAAGGACGAAAGCCCGTTGTGCGAGGGAGTCAAACCTTTGCTTTTCGGGATACGGACTTTGATAACCCTCTGATTATCCCCCATTTTCAGAGCAGCTCCGGAGGTACTGGAGGAAAGCCAACCCGCACCCGGATCAATCTTGACCATATTGCCCAATCAGCTCCCCACTGGGCCCTATGGTTTGCCGCACATGATTGGCTGGCAAATCCTCTCGTGTTTTGGACCTCTTCTCATGCTGGAGTAGCAAGTCGTCATCTGATGTGTGCCAAATTTGGAAAACCCTTTGCCAAATGGTTTACCACAGTGGGAACAGGGACGCTGAAAGGCCAGCTCATTTCCACTGCTGTACATACCCTGGTGCGGTGGGCTGCTGGTTTTCCTCGATCAGAATTCGTCCCAATATCTGAAGCGTGGAGAATAGGTGAATATCTTCTCAAGCTAGGGCAAGAAGGACTGAAACCCTGTGTCAACACCTCGCCGAGCGAGGCCATTCGGATTTGTTTGGCTATGCAGGACCGAGGGTATTCGTTACGTAATGTAACGTTTTTGCTAGGCTCCGAGCCCCTTACCCCAACACGGAGAGAAACCATTGAAGCTTTTGGAGCGAAGGCTGTACCGACGTATGGTTTTTCTGAGGGGGGCTCGGTAGGGAGTCAATGTCCGAATGCTACGGTAGCAGACGATATCCACATCTCCTTAGATGCCTATGCTGTAATCCAGCATGCTCGTCATCTCAGTGATGGAGAGACTGTCGATGCCTTACTCCTCACCGCTCTTCGGCCAGCCTGCCCCAAAGTGCTCTTCAACACTGAGATCGGTGATTATGCTGTTCTGGAGACGAAACCGTGTGGGTGTCTCTTTGATGAGCTTGGTTACTTTCAGCATCTACATACCATTCGCAGTTTTGAAAAACTTACCGGTATGGGAGTAACCTTTGTCGGAGCCGATCTCTTTCATCTGCTGGAAAAAGTGTTTCCGCAGCGGTTTGGGGGAGCTGTCGGTGATTATCAGCTTGTTGAGGAGCAGGAGGCAAACGGTTCACCTCGTTACACCCTTCTGGTCAGTCCGGAAGTGGGTCCAGTTAATGAAGAAATACTGATAGCTGCATTTCTGGAAGAGCTGAGCAAACTGCGAGGAGCGTACCGTCTCATGGCAAATTTATGGGCTCAGTCTAAGATTTTACAGGTAAAAAGAAACCATCCACTTCCTACGGCTCGGGGAAAGATCTTTCCCTTCCGCATGCTTGGTTTGCGATGAGCTATTATTGCCCGATAACTTTTCCCCTTGCTCAGTTACGCCGAGCAACTGGAGGAAGCAAAGAATCTTGATTTTTAATCATCATTTCAGAACTACAAGACCAGCTTCTTCGCTTTTGCTCAGAACAAACCAATAATAGAAGTCTAAGGGGGACATAAATAGATGTCACACAAGTCACATAGCTTCGATATTCTTTATATAGGAACCCTTCCACCCCATCCAGGAGGTTCAGCCATCTCAGGCTCCCAGCTCCTCCTTAGCTTTGCCAGCTTAGGCCATAGAATCCGTGCCCTGGCGCCACTTACCACTGAAACGTATCAATTGGGTGATATTTTTGCCACAAACCATCCTGAGATCGAAGTGACGAGGTGGCTGGTCCCTTACTTTGAGACCTCTCCGGATCATCCTTCCTCTGAGGATTTTCGGCGCTCGGAAGGTGAGCAAATTCGACAACAGCTTTCCAGTTTGATGAAAAACGAACGACCAGATATTGTTTTTATTGGCCGGGAAACATTTGTCTGGCATGTTCCAGATATCACGAAAGACTTCTCAGTGCCTTGTATTCTGCGGCTTGCCGGGGGCACAACCTTAGGGATGCTTAATGGAACCTATCCAGATCCCTTAGCACACCAGTTACTTGAACAATATCGTAAAGTGGATCTCCTGGTTAGCCCGGCTAAGCACCTGGCAAAACGTATGCAGCGGTTGAAGCTTCCACATATCAAAGTCATTGCAAATGCGGTCGATCTCTACCATTTTTCTCCTAGAGCAAAAGATAAGGTGCTGCTCCGTGAGTTGGCTCTACGAGACGATGACTTTATCGTAGCCCACATCTCCAATTTGAAGGCTTTGAAACGCCCTTTAGATCTGATCCTCGCAGCAGAACAGGTCCTGCAACATAATCCCCAGCTCGTGTTCCTCATTGTAGGAGATGGGCCCTGTCGGAAAATTATGGAGCAGGAGTGCCAACAGCGTCATATGCTGGAGCGCTTCAGGTTTGTTGGATGGGTGGATTACGAACGTGTCCCGGATTATATTAACCTTGCCGATCTGGTGGTGATGCCTGCCGAAGATGAAACCCAGGCACGAGTCTATCTGGAAACCCAGGCCTGTGGTCGTCTCCTCCTGGCCAGCGATATCCCGGCAGCCTGTGAAGTGATCCTGGATGGTGAAACTGGTCTGCTGTTCCGTAAAGGAGAGATTAATGATCTGACAGACAAGATTCTTTTGGCGGCAAGTAATCCTCAGCTTCGCGCTGATATTGGATATAAGGCCCGAGAGCAAGTAAAGGCACACTCTCTCGATGCCGCTGTAGCTGCGTACATAGCTACTATCAAGGATGTTGTCCAAACCACCAAAAAGTCCAGAGGGGAAGTTTCCTAAAAATCCCTATGAAAGTTCTCGGATTTGACGATCTTGGTGATCTCACTTTGCTGATGTTCCATAAGTTCTTATGCTGGTTTCTGGTAGGGAGTGATGAAGGAAGACTGACAAAGTTGATTGGAAATATTGCCTATACCATCTTCAGACATCAACGCCAGATAATAGCAGCCCGTTTATCGCTGGTCTTTAGTAATACATTTCCGCCTCATTATACAATGAAACTTGCCAAGAAGATTTTCCAAAACAGATGGGTAAATCGAGAGATCTTCTGGTTAAAAGAATTTTCTTGTGCAGCATATAAAAGGAAAATTTGCTGTCAAAGGGTTCATATTGAAGGGCTCGAACATTTACATAACGCTCTGAGTTTAGGTAAGGGGGTAATCTTATGGGAAAGTTCCTTTGGCAAGAGACTTTTGGCCAAGGTGGTTTTGTTAGAGAAAGGCGTCTTTGTCCGGTGCACGGCTTAGAGCATGGAGGTTCACCAACTTGTTTAGGACAGCGGATTATTCGCCAGATCTATCGAAGAGCAGAGGCCAAACTTTTTCCTGAAGTCATATTTATACAGCCTCACTCCTTGGCTTATCTCAGAGTGCTGATCCATCGATTAAAACACAATAATATTCTTTGTATACCGGGATTAGGAGGGGAAGGGTACCGATTTGTCTCTGTGGAGTTTTTGGGAGCAAAGCAATACTTCGCCACCGGAGCAGTGAGTCTAGCCAAAATGACCGGTGCTGTGCTTCTTCCTCTATTCTGTTTCAGGCGTTCTGATGGCAAGGATTACCTGGTTCTAGAGCAACCTATACCTATAATGGGTAATGTAGAGGGAGATACAGCTATTACCCAAGCAATCATACAGTATGTGAGACTGCTGGAATCGTATATCCGAAAATATCCTGACCAATGGTACCGGTGGTACAACCTGCCCTTTCCTAGAGCTTAAGAAAGATGTCTTGAGCTTTAGCTCTAAAAGAAGAGAGAAGGCATAATTTGGTGAGGATTGGTTATAACTCGTCAAACAGGTGTTAAAAATACATGATGCATGAAAAAAGGAAATATACCCTTATAAAAGCCCTGACATATATAGGAGGAAAACTCTACAAGGTTCCTCAACCCCGTATACTCATTCTGTGCTATCACTCGGTACATCCTGAAAGGAGTTTTCGATCCTGTCATCCACATATGTTTGATAGACATTTACAATGGTTAAAAGCACACTGTGATGTTATTCCATTACGAGACCTTCTTCACATCCAATTTCAGAGCGTTTCTATCAGTAAACCCCAGGTCATTATAACCTTTGATGACGGCCATATCGATAATTACGAATATGCTTTCCCATTGCTCTTGAAATGGGGTATTCCGGCCACTTTTTTTCTCACTGCAGGGCTTTTGGAACAGGATCCAGAAGTCATGCAAAGATTTCAACGGCTCCGGCATACCAGTCGAGAGGAGCTAGAACCTTTAACCTGGAGACAAGTCCGTGAAATGATCGCTGCTGGGATGGAATGTGGTGCTCATACCTACACGCATCCGAATTTGCTATTTCTCCAAAAGCCTCAACTAGTCTACGAGATAAAACAAGTAAAGGCTTATATCGAAGACAAAATTGGACAACGTGTAGACGGCTTTGCCTACCCCTTTGGTAAACCCCATTGCCATTTTAACAGGGTCCATATAGATATGGCACAAGAAGCAGGATACAAGTATGCTGTAGCCGTATTCTATCGCGGGATATTGCCTCGAGATTCTCTCTGGGTATTACCCCGCATTAGTATAAATAACAATGAGAATGTAAAGATCCTTGCCGATAAAATCGAAGGGCGTGGGATTGGTTGGGACACTTTCATGAAAGGTCTCCCCGCTGGTTAGGCCGTATGATCGCACCAAAGTCTTTTCGGGTGACAACATACAGTTTTCAGTCCAGACTGCCAGATTCTCCTGACACAAACAATTCTAATCCAAAACCATTATCAGAATGAGGAGCAGGAGTGCATATCCTGGACGGGAAATTTCGGGCAGTGCTGATAGAGATTCTCCACAGCAGAAGGAAGATTCGGTAATGAGCATACTGGCTGATCTACAAATGTACGGGCGTTTTGCTTGGGGGTTACGAGATTTCCTACGACATCGTCTTTCTCTAGAAGAAGCCCGAGCAATTGTGCAGCGCCGTTTGGCCGAGCGCGAAAACAATTTCCTCCGCTTAGTAGAACGCGGAATCTTTGGGTATCCCAAGAGTCCATATCTCCCTCTTCTCAAGCGCGCTGGCTGCGAACTAGGGGATATCCAATCGATGGTTCGCACGAAAGGCTTGGAAAAGACGTTGCTGGCGTTACGTGAGGCTGGAGTGCATGTCACATTCGAGGAGTTTAAAGGACGTGAACCTATTGTACGGGATGGACAGGTTTTCCAGGTAAAGGCTCGGGATTTTAATAACCCCTATCTGAGTCACTATTATCAAGCCGAGAGTGGGGGCTCCACTGGTGCCGGAACCAGAGTGGACATTGACCTCGACCACATAGCTGCCCAGGCTCCCCTCATCATGCTGGCCTACGAGGCGCATGGTCTTCTCGATGTTCTGACTGGAATCTGGCGTGGTATTCTGCCAGATAGTAGTGGAATCAGTAATATTCTGTATGCCGCATATATCGGAAATACTCCTCAGAAGTGGTTTTCACCGGTAGTATTTCAAGATTTACGACCTGCGCTCAAAAATCGTCTTGCCACGCAATATATCCTCCTGATGGGTCGGTTGCTTGGTGTGCCCTTTCCCCGTCCTGAGCCGTTGAGATTAGATCAGGCTCTTGTAGTGGCCCGGTGGGCTGCCGAGACCGCAAAAAGACATGGAAAATGTCTCTTTCGTTCTCAAGTAAGCATGGCACTTCGGGTGTGTGTAGCAGCGAGCGAGGCAGGGATAGACCTTACAGGGATCACCTTTATGGGAGGGGGGGAGCCTCCCACACCCGGCAAAGTAAGAGTTATCACTTCCACTGGTGCACACTGGATCCCTTCCTATGTCTTTACTGAAGCGGGGCGGGTTGGCATAGGCTGTGTGCAACCATTGGATGGGAATGATCTGCACTTCTTGAAAGATAACCTGGCTTTGATTCAGTACCCACGACTGGTCCCGGGGACTGGAATCACTGTTCCAGCTTTTAACTTTACCTCTTTGTTGCCCACCGCTCCCAAATTGATGCTTAATGTAGAGGCTGATGATTATGGGGAGATCGAACATCGATCCTGTGGCTGTCTGCTGGAAGCCTATGGTTTTACCGAACACCTACGCCATGTCCGGAGTTTTCGTAAGCTCACCGGAGAAGGAGTAACCCTTATTGGGAGTGAAATGCTGTACATCCTGGAGGAGGTTTTACCAGCACGTTTTGGAGGAAGTCCTTTAGATTATCAATTACTTGAAGAAGAAGATGAACGAGGATTTACTCGTCTCAGCCTGTTGGTGAGTCCAAAGATTCCTCTAACCGATGAGACAAAGGTTATGGAAGTAGTTCTAGAAGCTATGGGGCAGAGCGGTGCAGCGGCTGATTCTGCACGAGCTATCTGGCAACAAGCGAAAACACTCCAGGTGAAACGCCAAGAACCTGTCTGGACTGCTCGAGGGAAACTGATGCCTCTACACTTGGCACGATATCTAGAAGTTTCGACAGAGTCAAGCTCAGCTTCTGGAATTCCCATTAAGAACAATCCAACGACGGACATGGAGGAGAGAAAACATGGGTCCTCAGAAATTATCACGTAGAACATTTATCAGAATAGGAATTGCTGGCGGAGTAATCCTTTTTAATCCTTTAGGCAGTTGGGATGGACTGGCTGATCAGGAGTCGTGTCTTCAGATTGCCGGGAAAAAAATCCGCTGGATAGTGCCTTATTCTCCAGGCGGAGCGTATGATCTCTATTCTCGACTCATCGAACCCTTTTACGAGAAGAAAATTGGAGCGGAAATTGTGGTGGAGAATATAACTGGAGCAGGGAGTATCATAGGGTCAAAAGTGCTCAAGGAAGCGAAAGCCGATGGACTCACCTTAGGAATTCTCGACGCTGCTGGGCTATTAGGGGCTGTATTGACTCAGGAACCAGGAGTCCCCAACCCGATAGAGGATTTTACGATTTTGGGCAGAGTGGTACGCAACCAGCAGGTCTGGGCCACCGGTGCTAACTCTCCGTTTCGGACTTTTGATGATGTGCTTGAAGAGGCTAATAAGAAAGCCATCCTTCTCGGCATTACTGACGTTGGAGGGACCAGTTTCGTGAATATTGCGATCTCTTCTTTTTTGTTGGGAATCCAGCCAGAATTTGTTACCGGTTTTAAGGGGAGTCGAGGATCTTCTCTCGCCGCGATACGAGGAGAAGTCGATTGTGTGGCTTTAACTTTTGAATCAATTTTAGACCGGATTGAGGCCGGAGACCTCAGACCCCTCTTGCAGATCAGTGAGGAACCTATCGCGTCTCATCCCTCTTTAGGTGTACCACTTCTCGGGGGAGAACAAGGGTTAGCTGTCCGCCGTGCAAGAGAATTGGGGCGAAATGTTGAGGAAGCCAAAACAGATACTAAGGCCTTAGTGAGCTTAATTGGTGCAGGCCGCTTGATTGCAGCGCCTCCAGGGCTTGAAGAATCTCTGTTCCGGTGTTTAGAACAGGGACTTTATGCAACATTGACTGATTCATCTTTCATAGTGGCGGCTGTTACAGCCAAGCGCTCACTGGAAGTAGCGCGCGCGGAGGAAGTTCGTATGGATCTTCAGACTGCAATAGCGAGGGCTGAAAAGTTCATTCCTATTATCCAAGAAGCTCTCAAAAAAGTGCGCGGCTAAGGTAAATTTATCTATATGGGTGTGGTCATGATGCTTGAGCCTGTCTTTCATGCAGCTTGGGAAGGTTTACTTCTCGTTTTTTCCTGGCCGAATGTCCTTTACCCGATTATCGGTACGCTACTGGTCATGGTTTTCGCTGTCCTGCCGGGAGTCAGTGGAGTTACCTTGATGGCTGTGGCAATCCCTTTGACTTTCTCCTGGGATCCGGTCTCTATTATGCTCCTCTTCGGAGCTTTGGTGGGAGGAGCTACCTTTATGGGATCAGTCACTGCTATTCTACTCAATATTCCTGGTACTGCTCCTAACGCCGCGACTATGCTGGATGGTTATCCTATGGCCCAGCAGGGGCAAGCAAAGACCGCTATTGGATGTTCGGCTATGGCTTCGGCGCTTGGCTCAAGTTTCGGGATTTTGATCCTTATCTTGCTTATCCCAATTATGCGTCACGCTCTTCTGCTGTTTGGTCCTCCCGAACTCCTGATGCTGGCCATTTGGGGGCTGACTACTATTGCTGTAGTTACTCGAGGATCAGTGATTAAAGGTCTAGCAGCCGCAGGAATAGGACTCCTCATCTCTTTCGTTGGGTTCGACCCTCGTACTGCGGAACTGCGCTATACTTTTGGCAGTCTCTATCTGCGTGATGGCTTGAGCCTGATTCCTATTTTTTTGGGAATCTTTGCGATTGCCGAACTTATGGATCTGTCTATCAGTGGTCAACGGACTATCTCCGGGAAGATCCACGCAGAAGAATTAACCGGGAGCGTATGGGAAGGAGCTTTCTCCGTTTTTCGTTACTTTGGTCTCTTTCTTCGCAGCTCGCTTTTAGGAACTATCATTGGAATGATTCCTGGTATTGGTGGCACCGTGGCAAGCTTTGTTGCTTATGGTCAGGCTGTACAAACTGCGAAGAGCGACCGGGAACGCTTTGGTGAGGGGGACATCCGTGGAGTATTAGCCCCAGAGGCGGCTAACGATGCCAAAGATGGTGGAGCGCTTGTTCCTGCTTTAGCTTTTGGGATTCCAGGAGGAGAAGGAACTGCTCTGTTGCTCGCAGCCCTTACTTTACACGGCCTTGTCCCTGGAAAAGAATTGATGACCAATCATCTATCGCTTGTATTTGTCCTCATCTGGGCTTTGTTCTTTTCGAACTGGATCACCTCGATCGTGGGAGTGGCCGTTGTCAATCCATTAGCCAGGCTCACCGTGATCCGTACCGATCTGCTCGTACCGCTTATCTTAGCCCTGACCACTACGGCTGCTTTTCTCTATAAAGGGCGGATCGAGGATGTTTTCGTTGCTTTCCTCTGCGGATTTGTTGGTTATTATATGAAAAAGTATCAGTGGTCTCGGATTACTCTCGTCATCGCCTTAGTCCTGGGTACCCTGTTTGAAACGAATCTCCATATGACCCTCAAGCTTCACCAGTTGGGTCGGATCAACTTCTGGATTCGTCCTATTGCTATGCTCCTGCTAGGACTTACCCTGATCAGTCTGGTTATTCCTTATCTGCAATCCTGGTGGATAAAACGGGATAGATAAGCACTATGCAAATTGGGTGGAATGGAAAAACGCTGTTTACGCTAGGTTTACTGACCTTCGTGAGTTTTATGTTGTATTGGACGTTGGAACTGGGTAGAGTAGCGCGTTTGGTACCCTTTAAAGTAGTGATTCCTACACTTGGCCTTCTCCTGGTGCAGTTACTGCTAGACCTTATTCCACAATGGGCAGAAAAATACCAGCAATGGGAACGGATAGATCTCTTTCGAGTCAAACCATCCCGGGAAAGGACTGCGAGGCAGGTTTCATGGCAAGAGGAAGGAACAAAAGGGGAAATGCTCAAGAGGTCTAAAGAACTCCTTATCTTCTTTTGGATAGGGCTTTTCTTGATCTTTATTTTCTTCTTTGGCTTTTTCATAGCTATTCCCTTTTATACCTTTCTGTATGTAAAGGAACGTGCTGGCGAAGGATGGTTTCTTGCTCTAGGACTGGCTGCCGGAACAGGAAGTTTAATCTATGGAGTTTTTACTCTCCTCTTGGGGGCTCGTTTGTATGAAGGACTACTGTGGAGATGGCTAGGGATGTGAGAGATAGATGTATCAGGAAGGGCATTTTGCCCATTTTAATGTTCCATGCGATTGATGATCGGCCCTCGATTCTCTCTTTCTCTCCACAGATGTTTCAGCATGCGCTGGCCAGCCTGCATAAGCATGGCTATCAGACACTGGATTTAGGAGAAGCAGTCGATTATTTGCAACAGCATAAACTCTTCCCAGATCATGCTCTTGTGCTTACTTTCGACGACGGCTATCAGAGCGTATATACAGAAGCGTTTCCTCTGTTGCAGCGCTATGGCATGTCCGCGACGGTATTTCTTACCGTAGGAAGACAGAAGACCATAAACTCCCGATATCGCTTGCCCTCTATGCAAGGTCGTTCCATGTTGAGCTGGAAAGAGATCCAGGAGATGCAACGAGGCGGGATTACTTTTGGGGCTCACACCCTCACGCATCCAGACTTAACTCGCCTGTCTACGGAGCAAGCTACTTTAGAGATCGTGCAGTCGAAAGAGATCATTGAAGATGCCTTAAGCACTCCGGTTACCTCCTTTGCCTATCCTTTTGGGTATTTTGACCAGCGGAGCCATGCCATCGTGCAACAATATTTTACCTGTGCCTGTTCGGTTCAGCTCGGTTTTATCACCTTACAGAGCGATTGCTATGCCCTTGAACGCATAGACACATATTATCTCCGTACCGAACGCTTGTTCAATCTTATGTTCACCAGGTGGTTTCCATGGTATATACAAGCGCGTAATATTCCTCGTCAGTGGAAACGCATGGTACAACGAGGGATAAGCTGATGGAGCGTTCTCTCCGTTTTTGTATGATTACCACATTTTATCCACCTTACAACTTTGGCGGGGATGGCATCTTCGTACATCGTCTGTCCAATGAATTAGCCCGGCGCGGACACCACGTAGAGGTCATCCACTGTCAAGACGCGTATAAGCTTCTCGCTGGTCGGGAGCCAGACACACCCTATACCGACCATCCGAATGTAACCGTACATGGACTCAGGAGCCCTTTTGGATTTCTCTCTCCGCTGGCTACTCAACAGACCGGTTTTCCCCTTTTCAAGGCAACTCGTATCCAGCAGATTCTCGAAAAGGGTTTCGATGTTATCCACTACCACAACATCTCCCTCATCGGAGGGCCGAAAATTCTGGAATATGGATCGGGTATCAAGCTGTACACGATGCATGAGTACTGGTTGCTTTGTCCTACCCATGTGCTCTTTCGGTTTAACCGTGCGCCCTGTACCAAACCATTTTGTTTTACCTGCAGTCTTATTCATAAACGCCCACTACAGTGGTGGCGGTATTCGAGTCTTTTAGAGACCGCAGTCACGCATGTGGACACCTTTATCGCACCGAGTCGTTTTCTGCGAGATATCCATTATCAGAGGGGTTTTCATATTCCAATAAGGTATCTTCCTAACTTCGTTCCTTCCAGGGAGGGAAGGTCAACGTCATCCACTTCACCAGTTCGTGAACCCTCGGCAAAGCCCTATTTTCTCTTTGTGGGACGTTTAGAGAAACTCAAGGGGCTCCAGACCCTTATCCCAGTATTTTGCCGCTACAACAAGGCACGATTGTTGATTGCGGGTACGGGTAGTTATGAACCTCAGTTGCGGCAGTCAGCTAAGGAAAGCGAAAATATTCAATTTTTGGGTCACCTATCGAGTGAGCAGCTACAAACCCTCTATCAACAGGCGATAGCAGTGATTGCTCCTTCTATCTGCTTAGAAATATTTCCCTTAGTGATTCTGGAAACTTTTCGTGAACACACCCCGGTCATTGTACGAAACTTGGGTGGCATGCCGGAGATTATTGCTGACAGTGGTGCAGGATACATCTATAACACCAATGAGGAGCTTGTCACCGTGATGGACCACTTAGTCACAAATCCAGTGCATCGGGCTGAGCTAGGTGAACGAGGTTATCAAGCATATCTGCGACACTGGACAGCCGAAGCGCATCTGCAAAAATATTTTGCGTTGATCCAGGAACTTGCAGAGAAGCGTCCGGAAATCCCTAAATCCTCACCCCAAAAAGTATAAGTGTTGTCATTCCCAAAAGTCCAAGAATAGGGTTTGAAATATGCACACAAATCAGCAAAAAGCTATCGAAGAAACCATTAAACATCTTCTGATCTCTCAACTAGAAATTCACCCAACACTCGTAGCCGAAAGCGACTCCACTACTCCCCTTTTGGGACGCGGTATCGGTCTCGACTCCATGGAGACACTCACTCTTGTGGCTGGGCTGGAGGAGGCATTTCAGATTCACGCTGATGATGAAGATCTCACCGTAGATCTGTTTCAAAATATTGGCACACTGGCTGCCTATGTTTTGCAAAAGACTGCCGAACAGCACAATGGCTTAGCAGAGGGTGAATAAATGATGCAAACAATACCAGAAATGCTCTCAACCGTTATGAAAGATCATGCCAACCGTACGGCGATTGTGGATGGAGAAGTAGTCCTCAGCTATGCTGAGCTGGAACAGCGAATCGCTGCTCTGGCCATGACCCTGCATCACCTGAAAGTGCAAGAGGGGGATCGGGTGGCTTTATTACTTCCGAATGGGGTAGACTTCGTCACCAGTTATTTTGCTGTGGTCACGCTAGGAGCAATTGTAGTTCCTCTGAATGATCATTATCAACAGACCGAACTCCTCTATTTCCTGCAAGAGAGTGGTGTGTCGCTGCTGATCACCTCTCAGCCCTTTGCTCAGTTATGCTACCAGGTCCTGGCCCAGTGTGCCTCACCATGCCTATTGTTTTTGGTGGAAGAGCAAAGGAAACCATCTGGAACAGCGCGAATGTCCTTGGAGGATTTTCAGATACCTGTTGGAGCTGATGCGCCGGTCATGTATCAGTTCTCCTCCGGATCAACGGGCAGACCCAAACGGATTGCCCGTACCCACGCCAATATCCTGTTTGAACTCCAGAGTTTTCGGCATACTCTCCAGATCACTTCGGAAGATCGTTTCTTAGGGGTGGCTCCTTTTTCACATGTCAATGGGCTCATGCGTAGTATGATGGCCAGTCTAAGTGCTGGAGCTACCCTATACCCACTCCCCAAATTTGAACGACAGACTGTGGTGGAGGTTATTCAGAAACACCATATTTCGGTATTCATTGCAGTACCATTTATGTTCAGCATACTAGCAAAAACAAACTTTCGGCAACCTCCAGACTTATCTTCCTTACGACTCTGTGTCTCAGCCAGTGCTCCTATGCCCCCAAAGCTCAATCAGCAGTTTTTTCAGCATTTTGGCCGCCACGTGCGTCAACTCTATGGCTCGACGGAAACTGGAACTATCAGTGTCAATTTATGTCCAGATGTCGAATACTCTCTCGAATCGGTAGGCACTCCTCTCCAGGGGGTGGAAGTAGCGGTATTCACCGAAGAAGGGTACCTGGCGTTGCCTGAAGAGATGGGAGAAATTGCGGTCAAGAGTCCTGCCGCCATTACCGGCTATGATGGTCTGCCGGAGGTCAACCGGGAAGTCTTTCGTGATGGCTATTTCTTTACCGGAGATCTGGGGAAACAGGATAAAGAGGGTCTACTGTATCTCATCGGGAGAAAAAAATTTTTTATCAATAAAGGAGGCTATAAGATTAATCCTCACGAACTCGAAGAATTGCTGGAAAGTCATCCTATGGTGGAAGAAGCGGTAGTCGTTGGGGTGCCCACGGCTTATGGTGATGAAAGAGTGAAAGCCGTGATAGTCTTGAAAGCTCCGTGCAAGGAAGCAGAACTCATCGAGTATTGCCGTGGGAAAATTGCGGACTTTAAAATTCCCAGCATGGTGGAGTTTCGAGAGGGTTTACCCAAAAGTCCAACTGGAAAAATCCGTCGCAAAATGCTGTTGGAAACCTAAGGATATTTCCTATGAGATTCCTGAAAAAAACGATAAAAGACCTCTATTTCCTGCTGGTCGTCATCCTCATCAAAAGCGTTTCCTGGTCTGCTTCACCTCACCTCAAAACGCTTCTCATAAACACTATTAGTTTTGTGGCGTATCATTGTTCGAGAACCAAACGACGCCTCATCGAATCAAACGTCTCCACGGTATTTGCCGGAAAACTCGATGAGGCTCAACGAAGACGTATTGTGAAAGGATCTTTCCGTACCTTCTGGCAGGAGACTTTTTCCCTGTTACCTGCTCCTCAAGAGTTAGCCACACTCAAGCAGGTGCCTATTCAGGGGATAGAACGCCTGCACCAGGCTCTCAAAAATGGAAAAGGAGTTATTCTTTGGGAAAGTAGCTCTTTCGGCTATCGGAGCTTAGCAAAACAGATTTTGCATGCCCACGGATTTTCGTTATATCAAGTACACCTCGAAAATCATTTTGGTGGATTCCTCAGAACTGAGAAATCATGGATAAGCGAACAGATTGTCGCTCCTTTTTTTGATCGGTGTGAAAAACGTTTTTTGGCGGAGATTATTTGGCTTGATCGATCGGGTTCTCTTGCGTTTACAAGAACTATCCAGAGGCGACTCCACCACAATGCGATCCTCTGTATCTCCGGTGATGCCCGCTTTGGACAAAAACAGCTCAACCTTGATTTTTTAGGACACCTTAAGCCATTTCCCACTGGCATGGTGAGTCTCGCCAAAGTATCCGGAGCGGTAATTCTGCCACTCTTTTGCATCCAGGAGCACGATGGAACCCCACACCTCCTTATCGAATCTCCCATTTGTATTCAGCGAAAAGCGAAAAGAGAGGAGGGGCTGGAGAAGGCTGTGCGGCAGTATGCCAATTTATTGGAGTCCTATATTCACAGAAATCCAGAACAGTATCGGTTCTGGCATTTTGAGCTTCCACGTTAACCCTATAGACAAGATTTGTCATTCTGAATAAACAAGATTATCATCCTGAGGAGCGAAGCGACAAAGAATCTCTAGTAAGGAGGAATCATATGTATAGAGAGGAACAAGCGGATACTACCATCTATAAAGTCGTGGTGAATCACGAAGAGCAATACTCGATCTGGCCAGTTGATCGAGAGAATCCTTTGGGCTGGAGAGATGCTGGCAAAAGTGGGTCTAAAGCAGAATGTTTGGCGTATATCAAAGAGGTCTGGACGGATATGAGACCGTTGAGTCTTCGCAAAAAGATGGAAGAAAATGCTCGTAAACTTTAGCCTTGACCTGTTTCCACGAGCGAAAATACCCAGGCAGAATAGCTAGTGACCAAGAAAATCTTGCCTCCACTCAATAATGTTCACTCGATTCTCCTACCAAAATAGGGGAAAAAGAGGAGAGAAGTATGAGTAACTTTGATACCTTTTTTACCCATCTTCCCTGGCATCAACAAGCCATTCGAGCCAAATGTATCCACCCGTTAGGTACCTTCATCGCGTTCAAGCAGGAAGAGATTGAACAACCGATTCCTACCCGGTTTGAGCAACAGGTACTTACTAATCCAGATCGAATTGCTATCAAGACCAGGCATTCTACCCTTACCTATAGTGCATTGAATCAAGAAGCGAATCGTATAGCCAGAGCCCTTGTGCAAAGCCGAGGAGAAGGTCCAGAACCCCTGGCACTCCTCCTGGACAAGGATGCTCCCCTTTTTGCTACCATGCTGGGAGTATTAAAAGCTGGTAAGATATATGTACCACTCGATCCTGCGTTTCCTCAGCCTCGGCTTGCTGCCATGATCGAAGATTCTCAACCAGGGCTTCTGGTGACCAACACGAAAAATCTCGCTTTAGCGGAGAGGTTAAGCCAGGGTGAGTATCAGCTATGGAATGTGGAGGAGATCGATGCCAGCCTTTCCCCTGCAAATCTTGGTCTGACGCTCTCTCCAGATACGCTCGCCGCTATCTTCTACACTTCCGGTTCGACTGGACAACCCAAGGGAGTCCTCCACAATCATCGTAGCGTGCTCCATGCCGCTATGAGTCATACCAATAGCCTCCACCTCTGTAAAGATGATCGGCTAGCCTTGCTCTATTCCTGTAGCTTTAGCGCTTCCACAAGAGTCATCTTTGGAGCGTGGCTCAATGGAGCTACTCTCTATCCGTTTGATCTGCAAGAGGAAAGCGTAACTCATCTCGCTTCATGGCTCATCCAGGAAGAGATCACGATCTATCAATCGATCGCGTCGGTCTTTCGGCAGTTCGCTAGCAGTCTAACCGGTGAGGAGAAATTTCCCAAGCTGCGGGCGATCTCTGTAGGAAGCGAGCCGGTTACGAAACGAGATGTAGAGTTGTACAAAGCCCATTTCTCTGCTGAGTGTGTATTTGTTAATACCTTAGCAGCCAATGAGACCGGTTCCATCTCCCAATATTTTATAGATAAAACCTCTTCCATTCCTGGAGACATTGTACCGGTAGGTTATGCCGCTCCTGATAAAGCTGTGCTCTTGCTAGATGAAACAGGGCAAGCAGTAGGTAGAAATCAGATTGGAGAAATTGCTGTAAAAAGCTGTTATCTAGCTCAAGGTTATTGGCGTAAGTCAGAGCTTACCCAGAAAGCCTTTCTCAGCGATCCAGCCAATGAGACTATGCGGATCTATCTCACCGGAGACCTTGGTCGTATGACCTCCGATGGCTGCCTGGAACATCTCGGTCGCAAGAATTTGCAGGTGAAAATGCACGGTCGCTGGATCGAGCTAGGAAAGATAGAAGCTTCTCTCCTTACTCTAGACGTTATCAAAGATGCGGTGGTGATGGTGCAAGAAGATCAGGTCGGTCGTCAGCGGTTGGTCGCTTATCTTGTCCCGGCAAAAGAGCCTCTCCCGGCTCCGGGTACACTCCGACGTTTTCTTCAAGAAACACTCCCAGATTTCATGATCCCTTCCCTGTTCGTTCCTCTAGAGGCCTTACCACGTACGGCCACGGGAAAGGTGGATCGTCGGGCGCTACCAGCACCAAGCATCACACGCCCGGAGCTAGAAACACCCTATGTTGCTCCCCGCACTCCTCTCGAAGAAACCCTGGCTGCAATCTGGGCGGAGGTGCTGGGTCTCGATCAGGTGGGTATCCACGATAACTTTCTCGATGTAGGAGGCAATTCTCTGCTCGCAACGCAAATCATCTCCCGCATTATCCATACTTTTCGCGTAGATCTCCCGGTGCGTGCTCTGTTTGAAGCTCCTACGGTGGCCGATATGGCCGTGATCATAACCCAATATCAAACCCACCAACAGGCAGGCCAGGAAGAGATGGCCCAGATGCTCATAGAACTAGAAGCGCTCTCGGAAGAAGAAGTACAGTTACGCCTTTCTACTGAAGATTTCTCATAAACACAAGGAAAATAGGGATGAATAATCCTCGCAAGTCAAAACTTACTCTTTCTGCCTCGCAGCAAGCCAAAGGAGATCAACAGGTTACCCCCACTAACCCTTTTTTTGCCTTTCCGGAGGAGGCGATCGAGCAATCCATTCCAGAGCGTTTCGAACAGCAGGTTGCCAAGTATCCGGATCGACTTGCGGTCAAGTCCAGGACTAACTTTCTCACCTACGCAGAGCTCAATGCGGCAGCTAATCGAATAGCGCACGCCATTTTAACACAGCAGGACGAAAGCCCCAAACCGATTGTACTCTTACTGGCCAAAGAGGCTTCAACTCTTGCCACCATTCTCGGAGTATTGAAATCCGGGAATCTCTATGTACCGCTGGATCCAGCCCTTCCGCCCGCCAGGATGAACTTTATCCTGGAAGATACCCAGGCCAGTATGATCATTACCAGCAATCGGTATCGTGCTCTGGCTCAATCATTAACCCAGAGGGGGGTTGCATTGTTAAACATTGATGAACTGGATTCTACGCTTTCTCCAGAAAGCCCCGGACTCTTGATATCACCGAACAGCTTAACCTGGATTCTCTATACTTCCGGTTCGACCGGACAACCAAAAGGGGTGGTGCAGACCCATCGTAACGTACTCCATTTCGTGATGAACTATACCAACTACTTCCATATCTGTCCAGATGACCGCTTGACATTGCTCTTATCCCATAGTGTCAACGGTGGGGCGCATGATATCTTTGCTGCCTTACTCAATGGAGCCTCTCTCCACCTCTTTGATCTCAAGGAGGAAGGGTTGACCTCTCTTGCGAATTGGCTGATTGAGGAAGAAATCACTATCTATTGTTCTGTTCCAACAATCTTTCGGCATTTCATTGATTCCCTTACTGGAGGGGAACAGTTCCCCAAGCTGCGTTTGATCAGGCTGATTGGAGAACCGGTCTATAGGAGAGATGTCGAAATGTACAGAAAGCATTTCTCTGCAAACTGCCTTTTGGTGAATAGATTGGGCAGTACCGAGACTGGAAGTCTTTTACTCTATCTGATCAACAAAGAGATCCAGTTTCCTGGAAACCATGTACCCGTCGGCTATCCGGTGGAAGGAAATCAGATACTGTTGCTTGATGAGTTTGGCAAAGAAGTTTCTGATAACGACACTGGTGAAATTTCGGTAAAGAGCCGGTATCTGTCTCCTGGATATTGGCGTAGACCAGACCTCACCCAGGCCGCCTTTCTCCCAGCTCCAGAGGGTGGGAATGAAAGGATCTATCTCACTGGAGATCTCGGAAAGAAACTTCCAGATGGACGTTTTATATGTATGGGTAGAAAAGATTTTCAGGTAAAAATCAGAGGCCACCGGATTGAGCTCACTGAGATCGAATTAACTCTCCTTACCCTTGATACCATTAAAGAGGCAGTTGTGATGGCCCGAGAGGATCGCCCTGGTGATCCATGTCTCGTAGCCTATCTTGTTCCAAAAACCTTTCCTCCCCCTCCCGTGACCACCCTCCGACATTTTCTCACAGAACGATTACCAGACTACATGATCCCCTCAGCCTTTGTGTTCCTGGAATCTTTACCACTTGCCCCCAATGGAAAGGTGAACAGACGAGCTCTTCCTGCTCCGGTCAAGGCTCGTCCCAATTTAGAAACCTCTCTGGTTGCTCCTCGTCAAGCGGTGGAAGAAACCCTTGGAAAAATCTGGGCTGAGGTGCTGGGTCTCGATCAGGTAGGTATCCATGATGCATTCTTAGATCTCGGCGGAGATTCTTTGCAAGCCATGCGGATCATTTCTCGTATCACCCAGACATTTGGAGTCACACTTCCTGTACGAGTCTTCCTGGAAACCCCTACTGTAGTCACTATGGCTAAGATCATTGTCCAGCATCAAGCCCAACAAACTCACTCAGAAGAGATCAACGCAGTGTCCAGGGAATTGGAAACACTCTTAGATGAGAAGACCTAGAACCCGTGTGCTACCACGAGTTCTTCCAAGTTCTACGGGAGGTAAAATATGAAAACCTCTTCTCCATCCCCATCTTCTTTCTCTGAATTGCCCTTCCACCAGCAAGCCATTCGAGCTAGATGTGTCCATCCATCGGGCACTTTCATCGAATTTCGAAAAGAAGAAATTGAGCAATCTATTCCCGAGCGTTTCGCACAACAGGTAGCGAAGTACCCTGATCGTCTTGCTATTAAAACTCAACGTTATTCCCTTACTTACTCGGAATTAAACCAGCAAGCGAATCGAATAGCCCATGCTATCCTCGCTCAGCGGAAGAGAGCTGAGGAGCCGGTCGTGTTGCTATTAGAACATGATGCCCCATTGATTGCGGCGATGCTGGCTGGGCTTAAGACAGGCAAAATTTGTGTTCCCCTGGATCCCTCTTATCCACCGGCCCGGATTGCTTCGATGTTTACAGACGCCCAAGCAGAACTTATTGTAAGCAACACTCCCTATCTCTCTCTGGCCCAGGAATTAGCGCAAAATAGATGCTCCGTGCTCACTATAGACTCACTTGATACTCACTTCTCTCCAGCAAATCTGAGTCTACCTTTGTTACCAGATAGGCCAGCCTATATTCACTATACCTCCGGTTCGACTGGAACACCAAAGGGAGTAGTTCGGAATCATCGGGCCGTGCTTCATCAGATCATGGCCTATACCAATGATGTTCACCTCTGTGCTGCAGACCGATTATCCTTGCTCCACTCCTGTAGTTTTGGTGCTTCATTACGCCAAACATTGGGAGCCTTACTTAACGGTGCAGCCCTCTTTCCTTATGATCTTCGGACAGAGGGTCTGGTCAATCTCGCACCGTGGTTAATGCAGGAACAGATCACCGTTTGTCATGTGCCCGCATCGGTCTTTCGTCATTTTGCCAGTCTCCTAAGCGGTGGAGAGAAGTTCCCAGCCCTTCGTTTGCTCTATGTGGCAAATGAGCCTGTCTCGAAGCGAGAAGTAGAATTGTATAAAGCGCATTTTTCTCCAGCTTGTCTCTTTGTTAACGCTTTAGTCGCTAGCGAGACTTCCACCATACGACAATTCTTCATTGACAAAGAGACCCACATAGAGAAGGATTATTTGGTACCAGTTGGCTATGCTGTGCAAGATAAGGATATTCTGTTACTCGATGAGGAAGGGAAAGTACTAGGAGTAAACCAGATTGGAGAAATCACGGTTAAGAGCCAATATCTCGCCTCAGGATACTGGCGCAAACCTGACCTTACCCAGGCGACCTTCTTGTCTGATCCAATCGATAAAAGTAAACGAATCTACCGGACAGGAGATCTCGGACTTTTCTTACCCGATGGTTGTCTGGTACATGTGGGACGTAAGGACTTTCAGGTGAAAATCAGAGGTCAACGCATTGAAATTGCTGAAATCGAAATGGCTTTGCTCAATCACACAGCCATTAAAGAAGCCGTTATACTGGCTCGAGAGACCAAGGCTGGTGAACAGCATCTCATCGCCTATATAGCGGCGAATCAAGAGCTCAGGCCTTCTACCAGTGAACTTCGACGTTTTCTCCAGGAAAGATTTCCCCCTGCGATGATTCCCACAGTTTTCGTTATACTGGATGCCTTGCCCCGTACACCAAATGGCAAGATAGATAGAGAGGCTCTCCCAGAACCACATTGGGACCGTCCTCCTCTAGACACGCCCTATGTTGCTCCCCGGACTCCTCTCGAAGAAACCCTGGCCGCAATCTGGGCTGAGGCCTTGGGATTGGATCAGGTAGGCATCCATGATCATTTTCTGGAGCTGGGAGGCAATTCCTTACTGGCAACGCGGGTCATTTCACGCATTATCCATACTTTTCTGGTAAATCTCCCGGTACGCGATTTGTTTGAATCCTCTACTGTGGCTGATATGGCTTTAGTCATTACTCAGCATCAGGCCTTACTGACTGGCCAGGAAGGGATAGTCCGGATGCTCGCAGAGCTAGAAGCGCTCTCAGAAGAACAAGTAAGACAATTCCTTACTGATGACCCATTGATCACCTAGCTCCTTTCTCAGATACGCGAAGTCTTACCTCATGGATAGATGGAGTCCTATAGGTAAGGATTGAGGCTATCCAGCATCCTCTTCTCAGAGCGAAGAGCTCTAGAAAAATTATAGTCCAAAGGGTAAAAAGGATGTCTGATTCTATTAAACCATTACCATATAACCAAAAATTTTCCCCAATAAAGCAAAGCAGGTCAGGAACGAAGCCACCTCTCTTCTTTATTAAGTTAGCACTCAGAATAACTCCTAGGAGGATTTTAACAAATCATATACGAGTTTTACCCGATTTTCTCATCATTGGAGCAGCAAAGTGTGGTACCTCTTCTTTATATCATTACTTAACGCAACATCCTTGTGTCGCTCCAGCTTTTAGAAAAGAAGTTTACTTTTTTGATCGGACATTTAGAAGAGGAATGGCCTGGTATCGTTCCTTTTTCCCAACTCTTCTAGAAAAATACTATGCCAAAAAAATATACAAAAAAGATCTGCTTACAGGCGAGTCAACTCCCTGTTACTTTTTTCATCCCCATGCTCCTCAGAGAACTTTCAGAAGCATTCCAGAGGTTAAACTGATAGTCCTCTTGAGAAATCCTGTTGACAGAGCTTATTCTTTCTATCATATGCAGTTCAGAAGGGGGATTGAAACACTTTCTTTTGAGCAAGCAATCGCGAGAGAAGAAGAAAGGCTCCAAGGAGAGTTGGAGAAGATGCTGCAAGATGAATATTATTTCAGCCTTAATCGTCAGAACTATTCTTATCTGTCTAGAGGGATTTATGTCGATCAACTCAAAAACTGGATGCGCTTCTTCCCTAAAGAAAAGATTTTAATACTCATCAGCGAGCATATGTATACAGAACCATCTAAAAGCTTTAGACAGGTATTAGATTTTTTGAACTTGCCAAATTGGGAGCCAGAAGAGTACAAGGTATTTAATCGTGCTCCTTCTCTTTATCCTCAAATGGATCTCACCACGAGAAAACATTTGATCCATTATTTCAGACCCTACAATCAGCAGTTGTATGAATTTTTAGGGATGCACATGGATTGGGATAAATAATGTGCCTGCAAATGTGTTCATTCGGCACCTTTATGGTTCTAGGAAAGAAGAAATTGATCAATTAATTCCTGCACGACCTGAGGAGTAAGTGCTCACCTCTCTGGATCGACTTGTTCTTAAGACCAAGTTCAGGAGACTCTTCCAACAGACTCTACGGGTCTATCCCACCGGGGATTTCGTTCGAATGGCCTTCGATGGATGCCTAGAATACTTCGGTCGCTAGGAAGCCAGATCATTTTCTGGAATCAGCAGGAGATTCATTGTTAGCGACTCAGCTTATAGTTCAAGTGATCAACACTTTTCATATACCAGTGCCGATAAAAGCCTTGTTCGAGACGCCAACTATAGCAGCCATGGCCTCGCTCATTACTCAGAGTCAAACTCAACTGACTGGAGAAAAAGAATAGCTCACCTGCTTGCAGAGGTGGAGTCCCTCCCTGAAGAGGAGGGGCAATGGCGCCTGACTTCTGGAATCAAATTAGATGAGTAAGAAAGGGAAACACATGGCAAACCTTCCGCCTTATATTGCTTCATTACCTGTATCACAACAGGTGATATGGAGGAAATGTCTACCAGCAGAAGGGGCATATATTGAATTTCGGAAAGAAGAGATCGAGCAGTCGATTTCGGAGCGTTTTGAGCAACAGGTATGGCTATATCCAGCTCGGCTTGCCGTGAAAACTAAGAAATATGAACTTACCTATACCGAATTAAATCAGACAGCGAATCGGATAGCTCATGCTATCCTGGAACGATGCGGTGTGGGATCTGAGTCAGTAGTAGTGCTTCTCGATAAAGATGCCTTATTCCTTGCCGCAATACTGGCAGTGCTCAAAGCTGGGAAGTTCTACGTGCCACTAGACCCTTTTAATCCTCGGGTACGGCTCGCTACTATGATGGAAGACCTCCAGACACACGTTATGGTGACAAATAGTGCCCAAAAGGCTCTGGCTCAGGTTTTAGCTCCAGCAGGATGCCACATACTTAATGTTGAAGAACTGGATGCTTCACTCTCTACCACGAATCCTGATCTGACGCTTTCCCCAGATACTCTAGCTTGTATCCTGTATACCTCAGGATCGACTGGATCCCCTAAGGGAGTGATGCAGAATCATCGGAACATCCTACACGGTATTATGCGACATACGAATATCCTGCCGATTTGCCCAGATGATCGCCTTACTCTCCTATCTTCCATTGGTTTTGTGGGTGCAGTACGAGATACGTTTAGTGCCCTGTTAAATGGTGCCGCTTTATTCCCCTTTGATCTCCATAAAGAAGGAATCGAGGAGCTGGCTAACTGGTTGAGACAGGAAGAGATCACCATGTATCGTTCTGTGGCGACCGTTTTTCGCCATTTTGTGCATACTCTACGGGGGAACGAAGTATTTCCTAAACTGCGGGCGATTAAGTTAGGAAGTGAGACGCTTTACCAGAGTGATGTAGAACTATATAAACGGCATTTCTCAGAAAACTGCATCTTATATATTGGGATGGGTACAACAGAAACAGGCACAATTGCACACTATTTGATTGATAAAGATACATCTATCACCAGCCAGACAATCCCTGCCGGATATGCCGTTGCCGATATGGAGATTCTGATACTGGATGAAGAGGGTAACCCTCTGGAGAGTGAAACTGTCGGAGAAATTGCCGTCAAAAGTCGCTATCTTTCCCTCGGCTATTGGCGTAGTTCCTCCTTTACTCAGGAAAGATTTCTGCCCGATCCTTATGATAGTGATACACGGATCTACCGCACAGGTGATGTTGGATACTTGCTACCAGATGGCTGTCTGATACATCTGGGACGAAAAGATTTTCAGGTGAAAGTGCGAGGATACCGGGTGAATATCGCCGAGATTGAGAGAGTATTGTTAGATTATGCACTTATCAAAGCAGCGGCAGTGATAGCTCGAGAAGATCGTTTTGGTGTACAACAACTCGTGGCCTATATTGTTCCTGCTGAAAACCAGATACCCAAGGAGAACGAGTTACGACACTTTATCCAGGAACGGCTCCCTGCCTACATGCTTCCAGCAGCTTTTGTACTCCTCGATACGCTTCCCTTAACACCAACGGGCAAAGTAGATCGCCAAGCGCTTCCTGTTCCCCAAAAATTACGACCGGAACTAGATACTCCCTTTGTTGCTCCCCGGACTCCTCTCGAAGAAACCCTGGCCGCACTCTGGGCGGAGGCCTTGGGATTGGATCAGGTAGGGATCCATGATCATTTTCTGGAGCTGGGGGGACATTCCCTACTGGCGACACAGATTATCACACAGATTATCCATACCTTTCGTATAGATCTCCCGGTGCGTTCCTTATTTGAAGCGCCCACTATAGCTGCTATGGCGCTGCTTATCACCCAATATCAAACGCAGCAAGCCGGATCCGAAGAGATGGCTCGCATGCTGGCAGAAATAGAAACCCTCTCTGAAGAGCAGGCGCAGACACACCTCTCTCAACTGAAAGAGGGTATAGTCCGGAAAGAATGGGAGGATAGCATCACATTATGAAGTCAGAAGATTCTCATTGGTCAGCACAGGAGAACAGGAGTTTTCCACTCTCTTTTGCTCAGCAACGTCTGTGGTTCCTGGACCAGTGGCAACCCGGTTCTGCCGTATACAATATTCCTGGAGCCTTTCGACTCACCGGACCACTTCACATTGTTGCCCTTGAGCAGAGTTTAAACGAAATCATCCGGCGTCATGCCGTGCTCCGCACCTGCTTCTCTACTAAAGAAGGGCAACCAGTACAAGTCATCAGCCCCTTCCAACCTCTGGCCTTACCGATTTCTCTACCGGTACTCCTTCTCCCCTCCAGCCATTACCGATTCAGTATACCGACTTTGCGATCTGGCAGCGTCAATGTCTACAGGGGGATCTGCTCGAGAGGCAACTTGCTTATTGGAAGAAACAGCTTGAAGGCACTCCTCCTCTCCTCGAACTTCCTACCGATCGATCACGTCCTCCAGTTCAAACTTTCCAGGGAGCACAGCAACCTTTTGTTTTACCGCAGATGCTCATTACCTCACTCAAAACGCTGAGCTGTCAGGAAAGGGTTACCTTCTTTATGACACTCCTCGCAGCGTTCCAAACCTTACTCTACCGTTACACTAGACAAGAGGATATTGTAGTCGGCACACCGATTGCTGGTCGAACTCGGTCGGAGCTCGAAGACTTGATCGGTTTCTTTGTGAATACGCTTGTCTTGCGTACCAGACTTTCTGACAATCCTCCTTTTCGAGAACTCCTGTCCCGTGTTCGGACGATAGCCCTGGAAGCCTATGAGCATCAAGACCTCCCCTTTGAGAAGTTAGTAGAAGAATTACACCCCCAGCGAATTCCTGGCTATTCCCCACTCTTTCAGGTCATGTTTGTCCTGGAGAACACTCCAAAGTCGATACTGGAATTATCCGGTCTCCAGATAGAATCTCTTCCAGTGGACACTGGGACAGCGAAGTTTGATTTAACGTTAACAATAAGGGAGAAAGCAGCAGGATGGGAAGGGGTGTTCGAGTACAACACCGATCTTTTCGAGTCAACAACTATTATCCGGATGGCGGAACATCTGCAGATACTATTGCAGAGCATTGTTCATGAGCCTGAGCAGCGAATTGGATCATTGCCTATGTTGTCCATAAGGGAGCAGCAATTGCTCGTGGAGTGGAATAATACCTAGATTGATTATCCCAAAGAGACATGTATCCACGAATTATTTGAAGCTCAAGTAAAAAAGACCCCAGCGGCCATTGCAGTTATTTTTAAAAGCGAGCAATTGACCTATGAGAAACTGAATCGCCGTGCGAATCAATTAGCTCACCGCTTGCGAGCACTGGGAGTAGGACCGGAGGTGCCAGTGGGGATCTGTATGGAACGATCGCTGGAGATGGTTATTGGGCTCCTGGGGATTCTTAAAGCTGGGGGAGCATACGTCCCCTTAGATCCAGCGTATCCACAGGAACGACTGATGGATATGCTCGAAAATGCTCAAGTGCGAGTGTTGTTGACGCAAGCATCCCTCCTAACCACCTTTCCAGAAGGGAATACAGAGATAATCTGTCTCGATACAACACGGAGAGATCTAGCGCGAGAATCTGGAGAGAATCTTACGAGTGGAGTACATGGGGATCATCTCGTCTATATAATCTATACTTCTGGATCGACAGACCGACCCAAGGGGGTGGCTATTACCCATCGGGCATTAGTGAACCAGAGTTTTGCTGTAATAAGATTCTGTAAAAAACTTCAAGCAGGCGACAGATGTTTGCAATTGGCTTCGCTGAGTTTTGATGTCGCGGCAGCCGAATTATTCCCTGTCTGGTTAAGTGGAGCGACTGTGACCCTCTATTATCCTATCCACGGCCTACTGGCATGAATGGGTCTCTGCCCTCTCATATGCCGAAGCTTATCTTCCCTTTATTCGAAGTAGGAGGGCATTCTCTCTTGGCCACCCAAGTCATTGCTCGGCTACGGAGTACTTTGCGGATAGAGGTGCCCTTACGTTGCCTCTTTGAAGCACCTACGCTTGCAGAGTTTGCTACCAGAATTACAGAAATGCTTCTCCAGGAGATGGAAGAGCTATCCGAAGATGGGACTTAGTATTTGGTCAGATAGGATCGAAAGTTGAGAAAGGATTCTTCTAATGTTCAAACAGAATCAGAGTACCACGAAACAACAACTATTCGATGAAATCCTTCCCTGGTTGGAATTGCCTACCGATCGTTCTCGACTAACCACCCACACTTTCCAGGGAGCGACTCAATCCATGATATTGTCTCCGACCTTGTCTCATTCTCTCCGGGAGTTGAGCCAAAAGGAAAGTGTCCCCTTATTCATAATATTATTAGCCACGTTGCAGACTTTGCTGTATCGGTATACCGGACAGGAAGATATTGTAGTAGGCTCTCCCATGGTAAGCCGTTCTCAGAGCGAAGCAGAGAAACTGATTGAGGGATCGGTCGATACTCGTATTTTTTACACAAACCTGCATGGGAATCCCACATTTCGGGTATTATTAGATCGAGTGCGCCAAGCGGTATCAGAGGCCCCTCTCTATTCAAACTACTCTGCTGAGCAGGAGATAGAGGAAAGGCAAACGAAGCAGAGGGGTCACAGGATGTTATTCTGTCCAGTCATATTTACTTTCCAGGAAGGTTCGACAGTTTCGGAACTGTCCGACATCTCCTTGAATCTTCGAGAAGGGAGAAGGAGAATACCTCAGTTTGAGGTAGCTTTTTCTCTAGTAGATACAGAGCAAAAACTGATTGGAGTGGTGGATTATAATGCCGATCTGTTTGATGCAACTACTATCACGCGCATGATGAACCATTTCCAGAGGCTCCTGGAAAGTATCGTTGCTAATCCAGAGCAGCCGATTTCCATGTTGTCCCTTTTAGTAGAAGATGAACGACATCAGATACTCGTCGAATGGAATAATCCTTCAACCGACTATCCGAAGGAGCAGTGTATTCATCAGCTTGTTGAGGCACAAGTGGCAAAGACTCCTGAGGCTCTTGCTGTGGTGTTTACAAACGAATACCTGAGCTATCATGAACTGAACTCTCGATCGAATCGCCTTGCGCACTATCTACAGAGGCTTGGGGTAGGACCAGAAGTGCGTGTGGGAATTTGTGTAGAACGCTCCCCAGAGATGCTTATTGGTCTCTTGGGTATTCTCAAAGCCGGGGGAGCTTATGTGCCTTTGGATCCTGTCTATCCCAAGGATCGCCTTGGCTATATGCTCGCAGATGCCCAGGTGACGGTGTTACTCACTCAGCAAAAATTCGTATCTCAGCTTCCAAAACATAAGGCCACCTTAGTGTGTTTGGACACAGACTGGAAGTCTATCAGGCAAGAACCAGAGACAAACCCTGGTTGTAAAGTGTTCCCAGAAAACCTTGCCTATGTGATTTATACTTCCGGCTCTACTGGGCAACCTAAGGGAGTCGCCATCACGCATCACAGCGCGGTTGCTCTCCTGGAGTGGGCTAGAATGCATTTTGCTCCGGAAGCTCTTTCGAGCGTTCTCGCCTCGACTTCTCTCTGTTTCGATCTCTCGGTCTTTGAACTCTTTGTTCCTTTGAGTGGAGGAGGCAAGATCATCCTGTCCGAGAATGTGTTACAGCTTCCAACGTTACCTGCGGCTAAGGAGGTGACTTTGATCAATACAGTACCCTCGGCTATGGCGGAGCTGCTCCGGATAAACGGTGTGCCTCCTTCGGTGCATACGATCAATCTTGCTGGTGAAGCCCTCCTAACTCCCCTGGTTCAACAAATTTATCATCTGCAAACGATCAAGCAAGTCTTTGATCTCTATGGTCCTTCTGAAGATACGACTTATTCCACATGCGCCTTACGCAAGAGTGACGGACCGGCCACCATTGGTCGTCCGATAATCAATACCCAGATCTACCTGTTGGATCACAATCTGCAGCCGGTTCCAGTAGGTATTTCTGGAGAAATATATATTGGCGGTGCTGGGTTAGCTCGAGGCTATTTGCATTGTCCCGAACTCACTGCAGAGAAATTTCTTCCTCATCCCTTCAGCACTGAGCCAGGAGCACGCCTGTATAAGACTGGAGATCTGGCTCGGTACCTTCCTGACGGAAATATCGAGTTCTTAGGACGTATCGATCATCAGGTCAAAATCCGGGGGTTTCGAATTGAGCTAGAAGAAATTGAAGCGATACTGCGGCAGCATCCTGCTGTACAAGAGGCAGTAGTCCTCGCGCGGGAAGATATACCAGGTGATAAACGTTTGGTAGCTTATGTCATTCCTGTTCAAGCACAGAAACCTACTGCTCGTGCGCTCCTGTACTTTCTCCAGAAAAAACTGCCTCCTTATATGATACCGTCAACGATTCTCTTTTTAGATGCTCTACCCTTGATGCCTAATGGGAAGTTAAATCGTCGTGCATTGCCTCCTCCCGCATTAGAACGTCCTGAGCTTGAAAATCCCTATGTGGCTCCTCGTAATCCCACTGAGGAAGTATTGACAACGATCTGGAGCCAGCTTCTTGGCCTTGACTATGTGGGCATCTACGATAATTTCTTTGATCTCGGAGGACACTCTTTATTCGTGACTCAGTTCGTCGCTCGTGTCCGGGATACTTTCCAGGTAGAGTTGCCCTTGCAACGTGTTTTTGACACCCCTACTGTGGCTGATTTGGCTGTTCTGATCGAAAGCAAAGATCATGGGGAATCACACAACCTTCTGCCCTTGATCCTACCCCTGTTACGGAATGAAGAGAGGCCCCTCTCCTTTTCCCAAGAGCGAGTGTGGTTCATCCAGCAGTTAAATCCCACAAATAGAGCCTATCACTTTCAGGCTACTCTACAATTTACTGGCCAGCTCTACGTGGAGGCGCTCGAACAGAGCTTAAATGAAATCGTACGTCGCCATGAAATATACCGGACGACCTTTCTGACTAAAGAAGGGAAACCAGTACAAATTGCCCATCCAGCGCAACCGGTAGATTTACCAGTCATTGATCTCCGGACAATGCCAGAAGATGAGCGGAAAACAATGGTCCCAAAATTGATCGATAAAGAATTGCAAAAACCATTCAATTTGGCTCAGCTTCCATTGATACGGTGGACTCTCTTCCGGGTGAGTGAACAACAATATGTGTTGCTTCATGTCGAGCATCATATAATCCACGATGGATGGTCCTTTAATGTATTCGTTCATGAGCTTCTGGAACTCTATAAAGCATTTGTCCATGGGAGACCATCCCCTCTGCCCGAATTACCCATTCAGTTTGGGGATTTTGCTCACTGGCAACGACAGTGGATGCAAGGGGAAGTGCTGGAGTCTCAGCTAGCCTATTGGAAGAAGCAGTTGGCTGGTAGCCCATCGAGACTAGAATTACCCTTGGATCACCCACGACCAGCCGTACAACGTTTCCATGGATCCATCCAGAGGCTGGATCTTCCCAGAAGCCTTTGCACAGCTCTGAGAATGCTGAGTCGCCAAGAAGGTGTCACTCTGTTTATGACTATGCTTACTACTTTTGTGGTATTGCTCTCTCGTTACTCAGGACAGACCGATATCTCTGTGGGTTCAGGCATTGCTAACCGCCGATGGCGCGAAAGCGAAGGGTTGATCGGTATGATCATCAATAATGTGGTCTTACGTACCGATCTGTCTGGTAATCCAACTATTCGAGAACTCCTCAGACGAGTACGGAAGGTAACTCTGGAGGCTTATGCCCACCAGGATGTTCCCTTCAGTAAAGTAGTAGAAGTTCTGCAGCCGGAGCGTAGTTTGAGTCACAATCCCCTATTCCAGGTAATGTTTAGCTTCCATGATGCTCCGATGCCAGAGGTAGAGCTTTCAGAACTAGCTATAAATATACAACTTCCACTCAGTAATGGATCGGCCAAGTGTGATTTAAACATCATTGTGATACCCCATTCTAAGCAATGGATTGGATTACGTCCGGAAGTGGATCAGGAAGGTTTGACCATGGTATGGGAGTACGATACAGATCTCTTTGCGGAAAGCACTATCGCTCGCCTGGTAAGACACTACCAGACCCTTCTAGAGAGTATAGTTGCAGATTGTACGCAACCTCTCTCAGCTCTTTCCCTCCTCACCGAATCAGAGAAGAGTCAGATATTAATCGAGTGGAATGACACGACCACGGACTATCCGAAAGATCAATGCATCCATCAACTCTTTGAGATTCAAACGGAGCAAACCCCTGATCATGTAGCCGTAGTGTTCGAAGACAAACAGTTTACCTATCGAGAGCTCAATGCTCGGGCAAATCAGTTGGCTCACTACCTGAAAAAGCGCGGAGTGGGACCCGAAGTACTGGTTGGTGTTTGTGTGGAGCGTTCGGTCGAAATGGTGATAGGGCTCCTGGGGATTCTTAAAGCTGGGGGAGCCTATGTGCCACTGGATTCCACTTTTCCTAAAGAGCGATTGGCATTTATGATAGAGGAGGCTCAATTACCGATAATTTTAACCCAAGAGCGACTCCTTAAGGCGTTACCTGCAACACAAACAGAGGTAGTATGTCTGGACACAGTATGGGAAGCCTTTATCCAGGAGAGTACCGAGAATCTAATCAGTGATGTAGAGGTGGATAACCTGGCCTATGTGAGTTATACTTCCGGGTCGGCCGGCAGACCTAAAGGGGTATGTATTCCGCATCGAGGGGTATTACGGTTAGTTAAGGGCACCGATTTTGTCCATTTAGGTCCAGAAGAGGTGTTGCTCCAGTTTGCTCCGCTTGCTTTTGATGCTTCGACTTTTGAGATCTGGGGCGCTCTCCTGAATGGGGCACGGCTAGTCCTCTTTCCCGCTTCCCTTCCTTCTATGGAGGAACTAGGAAGAGCCCTTGAGCAGTCTCAAGTGACCACATTATGGCTTACAGCAGGCTTATTCCATCACATGGTAGATACCCAACTTGAGAGACTGCGAACCATCCGTCAGCTCCTGGCAGGAGGAGATGTGTTATCGGTTCCTCATGTGCAGAAGGCTCTGCAAGAATTAAAAGACTGTATCCTGATCAATGGCTATGGACCAACCGAAAATACCACCTTTAGCTGTACTTATCCCATGACAGAATCCAGTCAAATCAGCACGTCTGTTCCTATTGGTCGCCCGATTGCGAACACGGAGATATATATCCTGGATGCCCATCTCCAACCCGTGCCCGTTGGAGTCCCAGGGGAATTATACCTTGGTGGCGCTGGTCTGGCTCGAGGGTATCTCAATCAGCCCGCGTTGACGGCGGAAGCCTTTATTCCCCACCCTTTTAGTGATCAACCAGGGGCACGCCTATACAAAACTGGAGATCTGGCTCGGTACCTTCCTGATGGAAATATCGAGTTCTTAGGCCGTAGGGATTACCAGGTGAAGATTCGAGGGTTTCGGATTGAGCTTGGGGAGATTGAGACGGTATTAGGGCAGTATCCAGCAGTACGAGAGGTTATCGTACTAGCCCAGGAAGGTATATCTGGGGAGAAACGGTTGATTGCATATATCGTCTTCAACGGGGAGCATCCTCCTGCGGTCAAGGATCTCCGAGGATTTTTACAACAACACCTGCCGGCGTATATGATACCAGCGGTTTTTGTATTTTTGCAGGCTTTACCCCTTACTCCAAATGGGAAGGTGGATCGGCGGGCTCTTCCCGTGCCTGATCAGCGGAGACCAGGACTGGAAGAGGCTTTTGCGGCTCCGCGCAACTTCATAGAGGAGGTGTTGGCCGGTATCTGGGCGCATGTTCTGCACCTGGACAGTGTCGGAATCTACGATAATTTCTTTGCGCTCGGTGGGCATTCCCTCTTAGCTACCCAGATTATGTCCCGTGTCCATCATACCTTTCAGGTGGACCTCCCCTTGCGTGCCCTATTTGAAACTCCGACCGTAGCTGGTCTCGCCCAGAGAATCACCCAAAATCTGAGGAAAAAAGCCGAGTCTAAGGACTTGAATAGTCTATTGCAAGATCTTGAATCCCTTTCAGATCAAGAGGTAGAGTCTGTATTGGAACCATTAAGAGGGAAGGGTTTGTAAAAAGATTCAAATGTATGTATACTGAACACGCCTGAGAAGGAGAAATCAATCGTGCAGGACGACGTCACCCGAAACCCAGAAACAATGGAGGATCTAAGAAAACGTATTGCTGCGCTTTCCCCAGCCAAGCGAGCCTTACTGGAACTCCGTCTCCAAAAGCAGGGCCTTGCTTCTCCTGCTATTCAGACTATTCCTCGGCGAACAATTCAGGAGGCGATTCCTCTTTCCTTTGCCCAGCAACGCCTCTGGTTTCTCGATCAGTTCGAACCCAACAGCCCCCTTTATAATATCATCAAGGCAATTCGAATACAGGGGCCCCTGCGCCGCGAAGCCCTCCAGCACACCCTGAATATGATCATCAAGCGTCATGAAGTATTGCGTACTATTTTTATAGCGAGAGACGGCACACCCCACCAGATCATCCGGGATCCTCAACCTGCTCCCCTGCAGGTGATCGACCTGCGGCCCTGGCCTGCCGCCACTCGCGAAGCAGAGGCCCACCGATTGCTCCAGCAGGAAGCCCACCGCCCCTTTGATTTGACGCAGGATCTAATGTTGCGCGCAACCTTACTCCATCTGAAGCAAGAAGAATATCTCTTGCTCCTGGTCATGCACCACATTGCCTCTGATGGTTGGTCCATGAGTGTTCTGTTTCGAGAATTTTCTATACTGTATGCAGCCTTTGCTTCTGGACAGCCTTCTCCACTCCCGGAGTTACCTCTTCAGTATGCCGATTTTGCCATCTGGCAACGTGAGTGGTTGCAGGGGAAAGTCCTGGACGAACAGCTTGCTTACTGGAAAAAGCAACTGGCCGATGCTCCACCGCTCCTGGAGCTTCCCACAGATCATCCGCGACCATCAGTCCAGCAGTTTCGAGGAGCTCATCACCCTTTTCAGATATCATCATCGCTCACAGACGCTCTGAAAGGGATGAGCCAGCAGGAGGGAGTGACTCTCTTCATGACTTTGCTCGCTGCGTTTCAGACCTTACTCTACCGTTATAGTGGACAGGAGGATATTCTGATCGGATCTCCCATAGCCGGGCGAACTCGAGCGGAGCTTGAGGGGCTGATTGGTTTCTTCGTCAATACCCTGGTGCTGCGTACTCGTTTTGCTGAGACGCTCACTTTTCGAGAGCTGCTGAGCCAGGTGCGGGAGGTCTGTTTGGGGGCATATGCTCATCAAGAGCTTCCTTTTGAGAAATTAGTGGAGGAGCTCCAGCCTGCACGTAGTCTGAGCCATACCCCCTTATTTCAGGTCCTCTTTGTCCTGCAGAATACGCCTCGATCAACGCTGGCACTCCCAGGAGTTACCGTGAGCCCTCTCGACGTGGAGGGGGATACTACTAAATTTGATCTGACTCTCTCTTTGACAGAAGAGAGAGATGGTCTCAAAGGCTGGATGAAATACAACACAGCTCTCTTTGGCCGAACGACTATCCAGCGGATGGTAGGGCATTTTCAGACATTGTTAGCGGGGATTGTCGCCAATCCTGATCAACCAATTGGGCTGCTTCCTCTCCTGACACCCCCTGAACGTCATCAATTGCTTGTGGAGTGGAATAATACGCAAACGGATTATTCTACGGAGTGGTGTATACACGAGCTTTTTGAAGCACAGGTAGAGCGTACCCCTGATGCTATTGCCGTGGTGTTTGAGGATACATACCTGACCTATAGAGAACTCAATGCGCGAGCGAATCAGTTGGCGCATCATCTGCGTGAAGTGGGAGTGGGCCCTGAAGTCCTGGTAGGTATCTACATGGAACGCTCCCTGGAGATGGTGGTGGGCATATTGGGTATCCTTAAAGCTGGAGGAGCCTATATGCCCCTGGACCCGATCTATCCTCAGGAGCGACTGGCTTTCATGCTCACAGATGCTCAGGTTCAGATAGTGTTAACTCAAGAGGAGCTTCTAGCAAGTCTTCCCATGCTTGAAAACTCTTTAGTGCTCTGTTTGACCAGAGATTGGGAAGAGATTACTCAAAAAAGCTCAGAGAATCTCTCCACAGAGATAACGACCGATAACCTGGCTTATGTAATGTATACCTCTGGATCCACAGGCAAACCAAAAGGGGTGATGATTTCTCATCGTGGAATTTGTAATTACCTCCTCTGGATACAGAGAGCCTATCCTCTAACCGAAAAGGATCGGGTACTCCAGCGGGCATCCTTTGGGTTTGATGTTTCGGTTAGAGAAATCTTCTGGCCGTTAATAGCCGGAGCACAATTGGTAATGATTCGTGCAGGGAATCATTATGATATCGCCTATCTTATACAATTGATCCGTGACCAACACATTACGGTGGTTCGCTTTGAACCCTCTGTGCTACAAGTATTGTTGAAAGAACAAGGCCTTGAGACATGCAAAAACCTGAGACATGTTATCTGTGGTGGAGAGCTGCTTCCTTCTGAGCTTCAGGAACAGCTCTTTATTCAACTTGATACAGAATTCCACAATGCCTATGGACCAACAGAAGCGTCCATCAGTGCAACTTTCTGGACTTGTAAACGAGATGAAAATTATCTGCGCAGTGTTCCGATTGGCTTTCCTATTGCGAATACCCAGATCTATCTGCTGGATGCTCATTTACAACCTGTCCCGGTTGGTATACCTGGTGAGCTATATATCAGTGGAGAAGGATTGGCTCGAGGCTATTTTAATCGCCCTGAGCTTACGGCAGAGAAGTTTATCCCGAATCCTTTCTGTAATGAGCCGGGTTCACGTCTCTACAAAACAGGAGATTTGGCACGGTATCGACCTGACGGGAGTATCGAGTTTCTTGGTCGGATCGATGATCAGGTGAAGATACGGGGTTTTCGGATCGAATTGGGAGAAATCGAAGTAGTGCTCAGTCAGCACGTGGCCGTACGAGATGCTGTAGTGCTCCTGCGAGAGGATCTCCCTGGTGATAAACGGTTAGTAGCCTATATAGTGCCTCATCCTCCAGAGCAAGTACCTTCCCTTCATGATTTGCAGAGCTTTCTGAAGCAAAAGTTACCCGAGTATATGCTTCCTTCAGCCTATGTGTTCCTCGAAGTATTCCCACTGACACCGAGTGGGAAGATAAATCGACGGGCCCTGCCAGCTCCAGAGCGAACGAGACCAGCCTTGGATACAGGATTTGTAGCTCCTCGTACTTCTATGGAAGCACTCATTGCCGAAATCTGGCAGGAAGTGCTTGGAGTAGATCGGGTGGGGGTGTATGATAACTTTTTTGATTTAGGAGGTCATTCGCTTTTGTCCATGCAAGTCGTTGCTCGCCTAGAAAAACAGGTGGGTATACGTATCAATCCAAGAGAGATGATCTTCCAAAACCTCGGACAACTGGCCGCTATCTGTGAGGGACAGTTATCGCTTCTCCCCAAATCAAACCCTAAGCCGTCTTTCACTCAGACTATTTGGGACACGCTAAAGAGGTATAGTCTTTCGATGAAGAGACATTTTTGAGAGAAGGAAAGAGTAAGATATGAATATACTGAACAGCAGTATAGAACCCTTCTATTTTGGATCTGCAAGCAAACCACTCTTTGGGTGTTATCATCCCCCGGTGGGGATACCTGGCCGTCCCTGTGGCGTGGTGTTGTGTTATCCGATGGGAGAGGAATATATTCGCTTCCACCGTACGTATCGGCAGATAGCCCTTCAGCTTACACAGAAAGGTTTCCCAGTATTACGATTCGATTTCTATGGGTGTGGTGATTCGAGTGGGGAGTGTACAGAAGGTGGACTTACTCAGTGGCTCACTGATATTTCAGGGGCTATTGCCCAAATACGACGCAAGAGTGGAGTGGCTCGACTATGTTTAGTCAGTCTTCGGCTAGGAGCGACCCTGGCCCTGATAGCAGGAGCAGCACGTGGGGATATAGATGGGCTTGTCTTATGGGACCCAGTGATCCAGGGTAAAGTTTATATGCAGGAGTTGGTCGGTTTACATCAGGAAATGCTCCGCTACGCCCATGTGATTGCACCAGAACCTCTGCGCACAGAGAAGCCTACGGAAATCCTGGGTTTTCCCCTGACTGATTCCCTGTACACCGAGTTAGCACGTCTTGATCTTTTGACCACACTCCGGAAGAGGCCAGCGCAGCATATATTACTCCTGGAGAGCCATACGAAGGTTTCACAACGACCATTATTCACTCATCTAAAACATTTGATGGATACGTCTCCCACTTATCATCATTTTCCCAGTCCGCAACTCTGGATGTGGCAAGAGAGTTTTGGTAAAATCCGGGTGTCTCACCAGATTTTGCAAACAGTGATTGGATGGATATCTGAGGTATACTCATGAGAGAAAAAGCAGTGCTATTTGGCCACACGACTCCCTTAGTGGGGATCGTTACCTATCCTCCAGCACCAGAAAGTCAGGAGCATTTACCCGCCATTTTGCTTTTAAATTCCGGTTTGGTGCATCGCGTTGGATTGAATCGTCTCCATGTCAAAATAGCCCGACAACTGGCTGCAATGGGATTTGTGGTCTTCCGATTTGACTTCTCCGGGTTAGGAGATAGTCCGGCGCGAACTGATGTATTGCCTTTTAGGGAAAGCGCCATCTGTGAGACGCAAGAGGCCATGGATTTTCTCCAGACCCATAGTGGGGTTAAGCATTTTATTCTGATGGGTATCTGTTCAGGAGCTATTCTGGCGTTTAAAACAGCCTGTAGTGATCCACGAGTTGCAGGAGCAGTACTTATCAATGCTGTGGGACATCTCCATGGTACAAATGATGAACTCGGGGCTTATTTACGTAAGCGCTCTCTATTACGCCATTACTGGCGAATTGCTTTTTCCAGTTCCTTCCGATGGAAAAATTGGCGGAAGGCGCTGATCGGAAGAGTAGATTATCAGAGATTTGGGGAAATGGTAAAGGGTTTTCGGCTCTGGACCTTGTTTGCACGTAAGAGCATATCTACAGTAGATACTAGCAAAGAACTATCCTCACTGATTGACCGAGGTGTTCACCTCCTCCATATCTACTCGGAAGGAGACGAAGGGTTAGACTATTTTCAGCTCATACAGAACAAAGAGGTACACAAAGGATTCTTAGACACGCTATTACAAACAGCGATTATCCGGGGGGCTAATCATACCTTCACTCCCCTCTGGAGTCAGGAACAATTACTGAAAATCATTCAGGATTGGATGCAGACAATACGGAAAGAGATATGAAAAATTTTCTCTTTGCATACCTTTTTTCTGGCATTTTTTGCTAATCCCGCCTTGTCTTTCCCTCTTCCCTGCCCAGCCCTGTATTTTCCCCTTCCCGGTAGACCTGAGTGGTCAGTGGGGAATAATCACTCTATGCTAATCACTGATTACTGGCCACTGCTATCTATTCCATTCCTATGGCATTTTTCTTGCTAATCTGTTAGTTCGTTCATCTGAGATTTTGACTGCGAATCTCTCGGAGCGAGGCAGCTTATCCAGAGAGGAGAGAAACTCTGGATTAATAGCGTTATTGATTGGACCTATACCACCGAAACAGAAAGAAATGCTAGATGCAAGAGTTTGATTATATCATCATTGGGGCTGGATCTGCGGGTTGTTTGCTTGCTTCTCGTCTGCTAGAACATTCTGATGCTTCGGTACTGCTCCTGGAATCGGGTGGTCGTTATCGGCGAAGTCTGGACGTGCCCCTTTTTAGTTTGTGGTGGTGGCCTCGGCGACCTGCCCTTTACTGGGATTATTGCCCTTTACTGGGATTATTACACACTTCCTCAGGCCTCTTTGAACTATCGCCAAATATGGTGGCCCGCAGGCCGCCTTCTCGGAGGTAGCTCCTCTATCAATGCGATGATTTACCAGCAGGGGCATCCGGCCAGCTACGATCGCTGGGCCCAAGCTGGGTTGAGCGAGTGGTCTTATGCTGCTCTCAGACCTTATCTCGATCAAACCACTACTGCAGCGACAAAAAACAACAGTACTGCGCCAGCGGTTCCTTCTCTCCAAAGAATTTCTCAGAGTCATTTTCGAACTCACCTGACCGAGGCATTTTTGGAGGGATGTGTAGAGATTGGGCTGCAGAGTACTCCTGACCTCAACGGCCCTCCGTACGAGGGAGCAGGCTATTTTCACTTAACCCAGGAAGAGGGGAAACGGGGGACAGCAGCGTCCTATCTCCCGTTAGAAAGGGAGGGTCGATTCCAGATTTTGACCGGATCACATGTCATTCGGATTTTGTGTGAGAAGGGCCAGGCGAGGGGTGCTCAATTCCTCCGAGACAATAAGGTCATGTCGGTCTACTGCCAGCGTGAGGTCATCCTCTGCAGTGGAGCAGTCAAAACTCCTCAGCTCCTGATGCTCTCGGGGATCGGACCAGCCGATCATCTGAAGGAGATCGGTCTACCGGTGATCCTGCATTCTCCTGGAGTGGGTAGAAATCTTCAGGACCATCTCCGAGTGCCTTTGGTATACCGAAAAGTTGGTCCGCGTGGCGACTCGATTCCGAGACTGGTGGCTGAGGGATTCCGGTATGTCTTCTTTCGACAAGGACTCTGGACCTCGAATCTCTGTGACGCAGGAGCCATTGTCAGAACAGAGGTGGCTCGTGAAGCTCCTGATATTCAATTGGTTTTTCACTGGCGTGCTTTAAAGCCTTTTCCACCGGACACAGTCGATCTGGAAATCTGTTTGGCTACACCAATGAGTCGGGGGGAGATAACGCTGAACTCAGCGGATCCTTACGATTCTCCACGGATTGATCCGAGCTATCTGAGTACAGAAAACGACTGGGAAAGCCTGGAGGAAGGATTAGAGCTTGGACGACGGATCGCGGCTACTTCTGCCTGTCGAAAAGCTGGAATAGCAGAAGAAATCTTTCCTGGTAAGACAGCAGGCTACAAAGGAATCAAGGAGCATATTCGCAATCATGCCGATACCTGCTACCACCCAGCCGGTACCTGTCGGATGGGGGTAGATGATGAAGCAGTAGTAGACGAACAGCTTCGAGTGAAGGGAGTCGAAGGATTACGTATTGTTGATGCCTCGATCATGCCGGAGATCGTGACCGGGAATACTAACGCCACTGTTTTCTTGATTGCGGAAAAAGCGGCTGCGCTTATTCTTTCATCTAGATCCCCCAAAGCGGCCGCTCTCGAAGACTCTCGAACAAATATCACCTTTTACCAGTACAAGGTTTGACTATGGGTACGAACGAATTTAAGCCTATTCGGCTCGCTTTGGTAGGGTGTGGTGAGGTAACCCGATATAAACATCTTCCAGCTCTCCTCAAACTCCAGAATATCGAGATCGTCGGTCTCGTCGATATTGATCAGAGGCGAGCTCTGCAAGTAGCTGAACAGTATAAATTACCAATACGCTATACTAACCTCGATGGGGTACTCAATGATGAGAAAGTGGAAGTGGTAGGAGTTTGTGTGCCTGCACAACACCATCTCGCGGTAGCCCTTCCCCTCATTGAATCGGGCAAGCATGTGCTGATTGAAAAGCCACTGGCCTTAGCTCTCTCCGATTGTGATCGGCTAATGCAGGGGGCCCGTAATACCAATAAGAAGGTCATGATGGGATTCCATATGCGTTTCCACCGGCTGGTTTGTGAGGCAAAGACTATGATCGAGCAGGGACTTCTGGGAAATTTGGAAACAATTCGAGCGATCTGGAACAGTCCTCGTGGGGATACCAATTTGCCAGAGTGGAGAAGATGTCGAGAGCTGGGTGGTGGAGCCCTGGTGGAAATTGGAGTGCATCATATGGACTTGTGGAGATACTTGACCGGTACGGAGGTCTCAGAGGTCTTTGGATATTCCCGGAATGGAGCTCGAGATGACGAATCGGCTGCCCTAGTGGCCCGGTTTGAGAATGGGATGATGGGTAGCGGAGTCTTCTCCGAACGTACCGCGCATGAGATAGAACTGGAGATCTGTGGAGACCAGGGTCGCCTGCGATTGTCCGGCCTGAAGTTTGATGGCCTCAGTTTTTTTGCCCACAGAGATATTCCTGGCTGTATATGGACAAGACTCTCCCGAGGTTTTCATACTCTGAAGGAGTTACCAAAAGGGTTGGTGGTCATGTGGAGAGGAGGAGACTATCGAGATTCTTATCGCCGGGAATGGCTTCATTTTATTGAGAGTATTCGAGCGGATTCTCCGGTTCCCTGTACATTGGAAGAAGGGCGTCGAGCTTTGGAAATAGTCCTCACCGCTGTCGAAGCTATTAAACAGAATAGACCGATCAAGGTAACACAAGCTCCCAATACGATCCAGGACTTCTGTCATAGGTAAAGAGGAATATGGATTCGCAGAAGCAGAAACCCTTATTCTCCATTGTCGTTCCAACCAGGAATCGTCCAAATCAGGTGTACACTTTGCTCCAGGCTCTTGCCAGCCTCGAATATCCAAAGGAGAAGTTTGAAGTTATCCTTGTTGACGATGGGAGTGAGCAATGCCTGGATGGAGTCGTTGCCCCATTTCGATCGATGCTACAGGTCAAATTGCTGAGACAGAATGTGGGAGGATGCGCAAATGCTCGGCAACATGGTGTATCAATGGCTCAAGGTACATACTTGGCTTTTACCGATGACGATTGCCTTCCTCAGATACATTGGCTCCAGATCATGGAAGAGCACTTTGGTCTTGAAAAAGAGTGTGCTCTGACTGGTCCTGTGCAGAATGCTCTGGAAGGTAACTGTTACTCTGCTACCACCGAACTGCTTCTGCATTACATCCGCATTTATTCCGCTACCGCAAAGGGATCTAGAAGTTTTTTCCCTACCAACAATATTGCGTTTCCAGCCGAACTCTTTCGGCGTATTGGTGGCATGAACCCTTCTTGGACTGTTTCGGGAGGAGAAGATCGTGATCTGTGTTATCGGTGGCTCGCTGGTGGATATTCCATTCGCTTTCTGCCAGATATGCGAGTTTTACATGCTCATCATCTGAATTTCCAGAGTTTTTGGCGACAGCATTTTCATTATGGGCGAGGAGCCTTTTTGTATCATTACGGTTATACGCCCACAGGAACCTCCAGGATACCTTTTGAATCAGCAGATTTTTATCTGCGATTACTCCTCTTTCCCTTTGCACAGCTCCCTGTCCAGCAGGCTTTGCCGGTCTTTTTCTTATTGGGTGTCTCCCAAATAGCCACTTTGACTGGGCTCTTGTATCAGGGAGTGGTAGAATTTATCAGGAGGTTGTGGGGACAAAAATTTTACGATGCCCCAGAACTGTGAACCTCCTTTCCCCAAATAGGAGCTCACGATTCTTATCTGCTACAGGGAAAATCGACCAAACACTCACATTTGCAGAGAGTATTGAGTACTCCTCCATTGAGTGTTAGTATCTTGGAAGGTAAGTTTTGATGAGTTACCTTGATAACCTGAAGGCAAAGGGTCTTGGTTTTGAGTTTCTCTGCGTTTTTCCTGGAGCAAGGCGAAGGGATGCCGAAAGGATCTTCCTCCGCGTTCCTCCGGGCTCAGCAGGAGAACAAAAGCACTGGGCGTAGTTGAAGCAGGACATTGAGTCAAAGGTATGTATCAATAGAGGTTGGAAATGCAGGGAAGAGTAATTCTTGGTATTAGTGGAGCACTGTTCTGCCAGGTGATTTTGCTGATGGTGGCAGGTTGGCATAATCGATATGTAATTGACAATGATGCGATCGCTTATATAAGAATTGCCGGGTATTACTTACATGGACAGTTTGACTTGGCCGTGTCCGGTTACTGGGGCCCTCTCTTGAGCTGGATGATGGTCCCCTGGCTTGCATTCGTTGAGAACACAGTGGATGCTGCACGTATAGCCATGGGGTTGTCGGCCATAATCTTTCTACTTAGCTGTGTGGCTATTTTCCAGAATCTAGACCTCCATCCGGCAGGAGTTATCCTTGGTGCATGGATTGTCGCAGCTGCGAGCATCTATTGGTCTGTGGAATTTGTCACTCCAGATTTACTGATGAGCGGTTTCCTTGGCTTCGCTATCAGTCGTCTGGTATCGGAATCATGGATTGGAAGCCGATCCACTCCACTGATGGCAGGGATATGGCTGGGTATCGCCTATTTTGCCAAACCAATTGCTTTTCTTATGGCTTTTATATTAAGCGTGGGCATCAGCATCTTATGGGTGAGAAGCCGAGTCGGGAGTATTACCCAGGTCTTGCGTAGTCTGGCAATTACTCTGCTGAGCTTTCTATGCCTTGCCAGTCCATGGGTGCTAATCTTATCTCATAAATACCATCATCTCACATTCACTACCAGCGGTACAATTAACCATGCCCTTGTTGGTCCACCAGATGAAGATCGATATCATCCCTTCCGCCGTAAGTTTCATATACCGGAACCAGGGAGAATTACCTCTTGGGAAGATCCGAGCCATATGCCTTACAAGTACTGGTCTCCGTTTGATAATATGAAGAATATTAAGTATCAGTTATTCTTAATCTATAGAAATTATCAGCGCTTATTAAACGTGCTGAACTCATTCGATATGCTGGGGATTGGCCTTTTTGCTCTGGTTAGTGCTCTGCTGTTTCATAAACCCTGGAGTCAGAATTTAGGGGCTGAGCGATGGAGGTGGGGAGGCGGAGTGGTAATCTGTCTCTCTGGCCTTTATCTATTACTCTACAGTGGGGAGAAGCGATATCATTATCCTGCCTATCCCTTTCTTCTTGTTGCAAGTATAGGTATGATTAATTGGTTGACCCATACAGACCGGTCCAAGGTCAACCTGCCTCGCATAATCGGATTTGGGCTTGTCGTGTGCTCCTTTGCCTTTCCAATCTATTTGCAGCTCCCCTCGGCTCTTACAGGGTTAAAACACCCGAGTATTTTGGCTTATCATCTGGCTAAAAAATTAGAAACTGCGCATATTTATGGACCACTCGCTGGCGTGGACAGGAAGGAGGGCCTATTTGTAGCCTTCTTCCTGAATCAGCCTTGGTATGGGGAGGAACAACATACCACTATGGAGAGACTGAAGCAATCTCAGGCGAAACTTTTTGTCATTGACCGTCACTCACCATTACTCTCTGAGCTTGATCGTGATCCCCTCTTCCGCAATCTTGAAACCGTTCTGTTTCCATCTGGAGAAGAAGTGCAGAAATTTCCCTGGAAAATCTATCAAATCATTAATCTTGAATCTAAACAGTGACCTTGCTGTATATGATTCTTCGCTGGCCGCTGTTCCAAAAGGTGCAGCAATCTAGAATCTGGGAGACCTGTTTCAATGACTCTGCCGATGATTTCCATTATCATCCCCGTATATAATGCTGGTCAGTATCTTGAGCGGTGTCTTAGCGCCCTCACCAATTATCCCTCTTTTGAGATCATCGTGGTGAATGATTGTTCAACAGATGATTCCGCAGAAATTGCCCAAAAAGGAGGGGGAAGAGTATGGACCTTGCCTCAACAATCCGGTCCGGCTGCAGCACGAAATTATGGAGCAAAGGTGGCACAAGGAGCTATCCTCTTCTTTGTGGATGCCGATGTAGTCGTGCAACGGGATACTCTTATGCGTATAGCCATGCTCTTCCAGGAACATCCTGATCTGGCAGCGGTTTTTGGATCGTATGATGATGACCCCGCAGAACAAAATTTCCTCTCTCAATATAAAAATCTTCTCCATCATTTTGTCCATCAACATTCTAATACCGAGGCAGTAAGTTTTTGGGCTGGCTGTGGAGCAATACGACGCGAGGTGTTTTTCGCGATAGGAGGTTTTGATTCACAACGTTATCCTCGACCGGCTATCGAAGATATTGAACTGGGATATCGTTTGCGAAAAAAGGGATATCGCATCTTGCTGAATAAACAGTTGCAGGTCAAGCATCTTAAAAAATGGACGGTGCTATCCCTCCTGGTTGCTGATATCTGGTATCGAGCAGTACCCTGGTCAACACTTCTCCTCGAAAGCCAGGAAATGCTCAATGACTTGAATCTTCAACAGACTCATAAAATCAGTGCAGGGCTAGTAGGATTGCTGGTTCTATCCCTTTTGTTTGCATGGTGGAAGCCATGGTTATTATACCTCGTGGTGCCTCTGTTGGGGCTTATCTTCTACTTGAATTATGACCTCTATAGGTTTTTTGGGCAGCGAAGGGGATTCCTATTTCTGATCCAGGGGTTTATCTGGCATCTCTTTTATTATCTTTATAGTGGAGTGACTTTTGGGTGGTGTTGGCTTGCGTATCGTTATTCCCAACTCCGAAAAACCTCTTGACTTACACCGTATAGCAATGTACTCTCTTTGGCAAGACTCCAGGCTCTGTTGCCCAAACATCGTGAGTTTCCTCCGCACAAGCCTTTTATCGGAAAGCAGGCTTTGTGGATCATGACCGCTATTTGATGACCAAAAGGATTGTGCAAGCTAAAGAAAAAAGAGTAATGAAACAATAAGACCATTTGAGGGGTGGAGTCTACCCAAAGCAGACTCGATAAATCATAAACATATTGTGCTAAAAATATTGTGAATTATTATATTGCGTAAGGGAGAACGATAATGACCGGTCCATTAAATAAGTACAGCCGACGTCTTACCCAACAGCGTTCCCAGGTAGGGTCACAGGCCATGCTCTATGGGGTAGGGCTGACCGAAAAAGACATGGAAAAAGCCCAGGTAGGTATTGCGAGTATGGGGTGGGAAGGGAATACCTGCAATATGCACCTCAACGAATTAGCCAGACAGGTAAAGATGAGCGTGCAGAATGCTGGTCTCATTGGCTTCATCTTTCATACTATCGGTGTCAGTGATGGCATCTCGATGGGGACAGAAGGGATGAAGTATTCCCTCCTCTCGCGCGATCTCATTGCCGATTCGATCGAAACGGTGATGCATGCCCAATGGTATGATGCTAATATCTCTATTCCGGGTTGTGATAAAAACATGCCCGGTGCCCTTATGGCCATGGCGCGGGTGAATAGACCCAGTATTATGCTCTATGGTGGTACGATTCGACCCGGCAATTTCCGGGGAAAAAAATTGGACATTGTTTCCGCTTTTGAAGCTTATGGTCAATATTTGGCAAAAGATATCGATGAAAAAGAGCTCCTGAACATCCTTCAACATGCCTGTCCAGGGGCTGGAGCTTGTGGGGGGATGTATACAGCGAATACGATGGCTTCGGCTATCGAGACGTTGGGAATGAGCCTTCCCTATAGCTCTTCTAGTCCAGCGACCAGTGAAGAAAAACGCCGGGAATGTGCCGAGATAGGCAAAGCCATTTACACCTTGCTGGAAAAAGATATCAAGCCCCGGGATATTATGACCAAAAGGGCATTTGAGAACGCCATCACCATGGTCATTGTGCTGGGTGGCTCCACAAACGCAGTCCTCCATCTTATGGCTATTGCTAAGGCAGCAGAGGTCAGCCTGACCATTGAGGATTTCCAGGAAATCAGCGATCGCACTCCCTATTTGGCTGATCTCAAACCGAGTGGGCAATATGTCATGGAAGATTTATATCAGGTGGGAGGAGTACCGGCTGTCCAAAAAATGCTCCTGAGAGAAGGGTTCCTCCATGGGGACTGTCTCACGGTTACCGGAAAAACCCTGGCAGAAAACTTAGAAAATGTACCTGATTTGACCAAGGGACAAAAGATCATTATGCCTATTTCGAATCCCCTCAAGAAAACAGGGCATCTCCAGATCCTCTATGGGAATCTCGCCTCTGAAGGAGCGGTAGCGAAGATCACTGGTAAAGAGGGCACTCGCTTTTCCGGTCCAGCCAAGGTATTTGATTCAGAAGAAGATTGTCTTCAAGCAATCGAAGAAGGCAGAGTGGTGGCCGGCGATGTAGTAATTATCCGTTACGAAGGACCGAAAGGAGGTCCGGGCATGCGCGAAATGTTGTCTATTACCAGCGCCATTATGGGGGCTGGTCTGGGTCAAAGTGTGGCTTTGGTGACGGATGGACGATTTTCCGGGGGCACCCATGGCTTTGTGGTGGGACATGTCACGCCAGAAGCTCAAGTGGGAGGTGTGATTGCCCTGGTACAGGATGGTGATATCATCACTATTGATGCGGAACAGCATACGCTTAACGTCGAGTTATCCGATGAGATAATTGCCGAGCGCCGGGCCCAATGGAGTCCACCAGCCTATAAAGCAACCAAGGGGGTACTCTATAAATATATCAAAACAGTCTCTTCTGCCTCCCAGGGGTGTGTGATGGACGAGTGAAAGATACTCCGTGAGGCGTGATATATATCGCAAACTACTGAAGCCCTCTCTCCAAACTATACTATTTGCAGTGTAAAGGAGATAAGGGAGATAAAGGGGGATAAAGAGATGAGGAGACAGAGAATATCTCTTTATCTCTTGTATCTCCCTATCTCCTTTCCTTGCACCAGAGATAGAGCGTATGCATGTTGCCTTTATCACAGGCTATTCCCTTGTTCTTTCGACGATATTTCACCTCATGTATCAGGCGGGTGAGTAGAGGCTATCGTCCACTGTTATAATAGCGGCGAAAGAGAACAAAACCACCAATAAGACAGAACAGAAATAGGGAAAAAAGGATAAGCTGATCAAAACGATGGATATACCAGAGCCATGTTTCTTGATTTTCGGCAAATACATAGCCCAGCGAGAGGAAAAAGGGGACAAAGATAAGCGCTCCCACCGTGTCGAGCACCACAAACCAGAAGAGAGACATCCAGAGACTTCCAGCGGCAAAAAAAGCCACGACGCGTATTCCCGTAACAAAACGTGCCCCCAGGACTACCCATTTGCCATAACGTTCAAAGAGATTATACATATATAGCAATCGGTCCTGAGTCAAGAATGGGGCAAACCAGCGGTGTTGAAACACCCACTCACCATACCGCCTTCCCAGCATATAGAGGCACAGGTCTCCGCCCACGAGGCCTACCACACTCACCATAAAAGTCTTGAGGGGAGTGGTCATCTCTTGGGCAATTAAGACTCCCCCTACGGTAAGCGTAATCTCTTCTGGAAAAGGGAATCCCAGACCGGCCAGGATTAGAAAAACGAAGAGCCCTCCATAACTAAAGTGCTCAACATACAAGGTAATTAGCTTTGAAAAATCCACTACCATAGCGTATCAAACGAAAAATCCATGCGCTTATCTCATCCCAAGAAACTGGCTATAATCTTGCCAGAAAGAAAAATACCCTCAGGAAAACCTGAGAGTATCTAGAAAACAGACAGGTCGTATTCTACTCACCTCATCCTTTCTTGTCAAGAAAATTACCTCGCAGACGCTAATTCACCTCTCTCTTTCCGTTGAACTCGGAGAATACTGACTTCACCACAGCCGTGTAGAAGGCTGTTTTCTTACCGACAGAGCTCAGCAGAGGGTCGATACTGGAATATGCTCGAAGGGATAGGGGAGAAAGTCATATGCAACCGTGTCAGATGGATCAGGTCTGCTCTGACTTTCTCAGTTTACTTCGGCTTCCTCTTGAGTTGCCATTTTTGCTGTGGTAGCGGTTTTTTCAAGGGTGATCATGGCGGTAGCCTGATATAGTTCTTCGCGTCTGCGAGTCACCAGGGCCTCAAAATCTTTACGGTAGGCTGATTTGACCGGTTCAGCGGTAATCTCCGGTGTTTCCAGTGGATTGATAAATTGGCCATTTTTACTCAGACGAAAATCGAGATGGGGTCCGGTAGAAAGCCCCGTGGATCCCACATACCCTATGATCTGTCCTTGTTCGACTTTGATCCCCCGACGTATCCCGGCCGCATAGCGTGATAAATGGGCATAATGGGTGACATAATTGCCACTATGCTTGATCTGGATAAAGTGTCCATACCCTCCCTTCCATCCAGCCCATGTTACCACTCCATCACCAACAGCAACTACCGGAGTGCCAGTAGGTGCAGCATAATCAACACCCAGGTGTGGACGATAGATCTTTAAAATGGGATGAAAACGCTTCTGAGTGAAACCGGAAGAAATCCGTCGAAAATTGAGAGGGGCTTTGAGAAATTGTTTTCGTAGAGATTCTCCTCTTTCATTATAGTAGTCACTGTGTCCTTCTGGATCTTGAAAATAGAAAGCGCGGAAGATTTTCCCTCCATTACTGATCTCTGCCGCCAGGATCGGACCATAGCGGATAAATTTTCCGTCAGAAGTATAATCTTTTTCTACGACCAGACGGAAGAAATCACCGACCTGTATGTCTGTGGTAAAATCAATATCCCATGCAAACAGATCGGCCAGAGCATAGGCGAGCTGCGGAGTTTCTCCAGCCTGGATAATCGCATTGTAGAGCGAGTCTTCAATAAACTCAGCTATCCCCACAGTGCGTGTCTCAAAAGACCAGGTCTCCAGGGTAGGTTTAAAACCGTCCGCCGTGGCCTGCACAACCAGAGTATGTTGTTCATCAATCTGATAACGAAACCAGACCAATTGCCCTTCTTCATCCATTTGAAGGCTATAAGCATTTCCGGGAAGAGTCCGTGACAGATCATGCAAAGGCTCAGAGACCTTTACTAACTCCATAATCTTCTGGATATCAACATTTTCCCGGCGAAGAATGGTATACAGCGAGTCTCCAGGAGCAATGGTGCCCTCAATAATCGGAGGGACATCGACCGAGAGAGGGGAGGGCTCAGGAGTTTCAGGACCTTCTGTGACCATTGAGGATTGTTCGGAATGAACCAGGAGGGGAGAAGAAGGGGAGTCCAAGGAGGGAAGAAGGAGATAATAAAAGAAAACAGCACCGGTGAGAAAACAGAGAGAAAATATGAAGGCGGGAATCACCTGTGAGTGGGATGTTATTCCTTTCATCCGCTCCTCCTCAAAAAGCTTTCTCTAGTCAACAAACCACTGCATCTGTTGCCGTGTGCTCATGTCTCCTCTTTATTAAGAGGTAAGATAGCATATTTCCGCCTTGCTGACAAGTTTTTTTTCACTTTTTGAGAAGAAATTTTTCCGATGGGCAAAAGGGGGCATAATATTTTACGGTTTGCCCAGGAAGGTTCCCGAGAAGCTCTGAGAGCCTCTCTCCAGTTGGGAGCACGAGAGCAGGAGCAATTTCGTGGAGGGGGATGAGAACAAAGGCACGGTTAACCAGCTCAGGGTGGGGGATGCGAAGCTCTTCTCTTTGTATTATACAGGTCGCGTAGAGCAAAATATCGATATCAATAATCCGTGGTCCCCAGGGTATCCCTCTTACGCGCTTCATCTGTTTTTCTACGGTGTGGAGGCGGTCCAGTAAGGCATGTGGGGCAAGGACAGTTTCTACTTCGATGACTGCATTTAGAAACCATCTTTGCTCCACATACCCTACTGGTGCCGTCTCATATAAGGAAGAGGCTGCGCAGAGTTTTATCCCCTCTTTCTCTGTGAGGAGCTGTACAGCTCTATAGAGATTTTCTACCCGATGACCGAGATTCGAGCCCAGTCCAAGATAAGCACGCGCCATAATACTCCATTCATGCCACCCCTTCGCTGATTAACAGGGAAAGAGCCTGGCAGCTCGATTGGTCAGAGAGGGTAATTCTTTACGGAGTTTCTCCAGATACTCCAGATCGAGGTCGGCCACAATAACCCCCTCCTTATCCGGAGCTTTCGCCAGCACAGTACCCCAGGGATCGACGATCATACTCTTACCATAGCAGGCACGTTTCCCTCCTCCATGGGTACCGACTTGCGCCGGAGCAATAACGTAAGCTTGATTTTCAATCGCTCGCGCACGAATCAGGACTTCCCAGTGATCTTTCCCCGTGTACAGAGTAAAGGCTGCCGGGATAAAAATAATCTTCGCCCCCTGCACAGCGAGTCGTCTATAGAGTTCAGGGAAACGCAGATCATAACAGATCGAAAGTCCTATCGGAGCAAAATCGGTCTCTACGATCACTGCTTCTTCTCCAGCCTGAATAGTGGCAGACTCTTGGTAGGACGGTTGCCCTTCCAGGGCAATATCAAAGAGATGGATTTTCCGGTATTTAGCGAGTATTTCCCCTTGAGGAGGGAACAAGACATTGGTATTATAGACTTTATCCGTCCGCTCTCCTCTTTCAGGGATGCTGCCACAGTGAAGATAGATCCCGTATGCCCGGGCTTTTACTGCAAGCCGCTCGATAGTTGGTCCTGGAATAGGCTCTGCCTGGGCTAGCTTTTCTTTATCTGACCCCAGAAAATTAAAATATTCCGGTAATCCAACCAGCGTAGCACCACGCTCTACAGCCTCATCGATAAAACGTTCCGCTTTGGTTATATTTAGTTCTTTGTTCTCTTGAGAATTCATCTGGATAGCTGCTACAAGCATCTTTTTCTCCTCTAAGAAACTCCAAAATTTGAGACCTAACGAAAGAGGAGTCGAGACCACTTCTTAATGGTAGAAGCTTTGCTCTGCAGGTCTTTCACCTCCTGGACTCCTGGAAGTTGATCGATAATATTCCCCTCTGTGTTCTTCTGATCTTGCACTCCTTGTGCGGTTTTTGTCACCTCGCTTTCTCCTGCTTCCTCTGGGATTTCCTCCTCTCTGTCTGCCTGAAGAACCCCTCGCTTAAATTCTCGGATGGCTTTTCCGAGCCCACTTCCCACCTCTGGCATCTTACCAGCCCCAAATACCAGCAGGGCAATAACTAAGATCACCAGTAATTCCGGCATGCCCAGACCAAACATGGTTTTTTACCCTTTCTCTCTCAGTTTTTTGTCATCCAATGATACATGAGACGTGATGCGGGATACGTGAACCGGGGATTGCGCACTGACCACTGTGGAACGAAAGTACAAGAGCAAGGCAAAAGGGGTTCCTTACTCCTTTCGCCTTCCTTCCACTACCCAAGCTACAACGAGAGTCCTTCTGCACGTGGAATCACGACGATACCTGTCTCAGACACATGATAATGCCGGCGGTCATGCTTCAGATCATACCCGATCTCCGTACCAGGCGGAATCACCACTCGTTTGTCAATAATTGCTTTCCGAATCCGTGCTCCTTCTCCTACTACCACATTATCCATCAAAAAGGAGTCTCGCACTTCTGCCCGGTTGTGCACCATCACATTACGGCCAAGCACAGAGTCTTGGACTAATGCTCCACTGATAATACATCCTTCTGAAACAATCGAATCGATAGCATGTCCCCTCCGCCCCTCATCATTAAAAACAAATTTTGCGGGTGGACCACTCCGCGAAACAGTGCGGATAGGCCATCGGCGATTGTAGAGGTTCAAGGGGGGCGTGACGGACTTCAGTTCCATATTGGCCTCCCAGAAAGCCTCAATGGTTCCGACATCTCGCCAGTAGTCATTTCGCTCGTCTTTAGAGGCTCCCGGAATAAAATTCCGACGAAAGTCATAGGCAAAAACTCGTCTATATTTACAGATTTTAGGGAGAATGGTTTTCCCAAAATCATGCTCGGTGTCCTGAGAAGCATCCTCTTCTACTTCTTTCATCAGGGTGATGGTCTCAAAAAGGTAGTTTCCCATCGAGATGAGTGATTGATCAGGACGTCCCGGGATAGGAGGGGGATCATCAGGCTTTTCTTGAAACTCTATGATACGCCAGTTGTCATCAATTTGCAACACTCCGAAGGAGGAGGCTTCGGAACGAGGAACAGGAAGGGCGGCCACCGTAACCGCTGCTCCTTTCTCCACATGATAACTGATCATCTGACTGATATCCATACAATAGATGTGATCTGCGCCAAAAACTGCTACGATGTCCGGTTCATGATTCTGGATAAGGTTCAAATTTTGATAAATGGCATCCGCCGTCCCCCGATACCAGATCTCTCCTAACCGCATCTGGGCCGGAACGGGAATAATAAAATAGTCCCGAAACATCCCCCCCAGTTGCCATCCTTCCTGTAAATGTTCTAGCAGCGACTGCGATTTAAATTGGGTGAGCACATAAATAGAGTAAATCCCTGAATTGACAAAGTTGCTGAGCACAAAATCAATAATGCGGTATTTCCCACCAAAGGGAACAGCCGGTTTAGCCCGCTGAAGGGTTAAAGGATGGAGACGAGTTCCCTTCCCTCCAGCCAGAATCATTCCTAAGACTTTTTGCTTCATCATCTTGAAACCTCCAGAAGTGCAACTCTTTCTCTCTCAGAATGATAACCCTTCGGAAGATCAAGTGTGCAATAATTTCTCCTGTGCAGTAGTCTCTTCGCATAACCAGGCGAGGAGACGTTGATAGACTTTTACTCCCCACAGGGCCTCTCCCTGCCGGAGGACTACCATTTGTATCCTTATGAGATGTTGTTCCAGTATAGAAACATCCCGGGAAAAGCAGGCCTTCAAACACATATATGGAGTTAAACAAATTTGGATTACCAATGGTTGCAAGAGGATAAATGGATAAATCAGCGAATACCCAATAATAGACATAAGAAAGAGAGGGAATCGCGTTAAAATCTGATGAGCCAAACGATGGTGTTGTACAAAAAACCAACGTTTTCGCATAATCTGTTTCCTTCACCACCTGATGTTTTTGGAGGATATTTCCTAGTATAGCTAATTCTTTTTCAACTGCCAAGGAGTTTTTCAGAGAGAAAGCAGGCTATCCCTGGATATTTCCATTGCAATTTTTTTCCTGTGTGGTATAAGATCAATTGCTATAGACAAGCTTACTGGGATCAACCAGGCAATTGGAGGAGAAGCTCAAGATACTGAATTGCCTGTCGATCGTTTATGAGATTAGCTCGTATCTTCGTCCAAACGAGAGAACAGGAAAGGGAAGGCCATGTTGAAACAGAAAGGCATCCTTCTGCTGAGCGGAATTATTCTACTGGCTTTGGTGTTGCTCGGCATTATGACCCAATTCTTGGTTGATTGGCGGTGGTTTGTAGCTATAGGGTATTTTGCAGTGTTTAAAACCACCTATACGGCAAAAGTGATCCTCTTTTTGGTGGTCACGCTGGTCTCTTTTCTGTTCCTTTTTCTTAACGGTTTTGTGGCACACCGCTTTATTTCACCGCGCCAGCGTATCCAGATATTAACCGATGATCCGACCCAGCTCCGGACTATACCAGAGGTAGTCCAATATCTGGGAGATCGCCTCCCCTGGTTCTGGATTATTGCTGGAATCACCCTGCTACTGGGAATTTTTATTGGTGTAGGAGAAAATGGTCATTGGGAGACCATACTCCGCTATCTGTATCAAGTCCCTGCTGGCCAAGTCGATCCCATCTTTGCCAAAGATTTCAGCTTCTATTTTTTCTCTTTTCCAGCGTATCTGGCCATCAAAAACTGGCTCTTGCTCCTCCTTGTCTTTGCCATTATACTCAGTGGAGCTCTGTACTGGCTCCGGGGGGAGATTGCAGTTGAGGAGGGGGTTTCACTGGCGAGTTCTGCTCCTCTGATACACCTCTCCTGCCTGCTCGGGGGATTTTTCTTGGTCAAAGCCTGGGCTTACAGCCTTGACCGTTATGAGCTACTCTATAATAAGCAGAGTGCGGCTTTTGGGGCAGGTTATACCGATGTGACCTTGGTGCTTCCTGTTCTGAATATTCTGATAGTGATGGCAATTATTGTTGCCCTTATCCTTTTTGCCAATATCTACCTGCAGACCTATACCCTGCCGATTGGAGCTATTGCGGTCCTCTTTGGTTTTTCCTTTCTTTTCAGCTCTCTCCTTCCTGGTCTATATCGGCAGTACTGGGTGAAACCAAACGAACTCACCCTCGAAAAGCCTTATATCCAGCATAATATCGATCTGACACGAGAAGGGTACAACCTCACCAAAATTTCTACAGTCCCCTTTTCGGCTACCGGTACGCTGACTGGGGAATCGCTCCGCGATAATAAGCCCACTATCGATAATATTCGACTCTGGGATATGGCCCCGATTTTGGATACCTACAAGCAGCTTCAAGAAATTCGCTTATATTATGATTTCACCAATGTGGATGTCGATCGATACCACATCGATGGGAAATATCAGCAAGTGATGCTTTCGGCACGGGAACTGAACCAAACGCTCCTGCCCGCCAATGCCCAAACCTGGATCAATCAACGGTTTAAATTTACGCATGGGATCGGGCTGGTCATGAGTCCGGTCAATGTTAAAAATAGGGAAGGCCTCCCTATCTTGTACATTAAGGATATCCCACCGGTTGCTTCTTTCCCGGAGCTGGAAGTCACAGAGCCACGTATTTACTTTGGAGAAGTAGATGCGCCTTATGTCATCGTAAAAAGTGCTACACCAGAGTTTGACTATCCCAAAGGCCAGGAGAATGTCCAGACCTTCTATCAGGGGAGAGGAGGAGTCCCCATCGGTTCGTGGCTCTCTCGCCTCCTCTTTGCCTGGCACTTTAAGGATATCAACCTCCTGATTACTGCGAACATCGTTCCAGAAAGCCGGATTCTGATCTATCGGAATATTCAAGAACGGATTCGCCGTATTGTCCCTTTTCTCCTCCTCGATCGTGATCCCTATATCGTTTTGCATGAGGGGAGGCTCTTCTGGATGCAAGATGCTTACACCACCAGCCGCTATCTCCCCTATTCTGAACGCTTTGGGCGTGAAGAGTTCAACTATATTCGCAATACGGTAAAAATCGTGGTGGATGCGTATAACGGGTCGTTAGACTTCTATATAGTGGACGAGACAGACCCCATTATCCAAACCTATCAGGCAATTTTCCCGACCCTCTTTCAATCCTTTAATGAAATGCCAGCCGGTTTACGAGCCCATGTCCGTTATCCAAGAGATTTCTTTCAGGTACAAGCTGAGATGTATCGAACCTATCACATGGTGAATCCCGAGGTCTTTTACAATAAAGAGGATCTGTGGGAATTTCCAAAAGAAAACTTTGATGGTGAACTGATCACGATGCAGCCTTATTATTTAATTATGCGCTTGCCGGGAGAGCCGAAGGAAGAATTTATCCTTTTACTCCCTATGGTTCCACGGAATCGTGATAATATGATCGCCTGGATCGCTGCCCGTTCTGATCTCCCGCATTATGGGAGTCTTATTGTCTATGACTTTCCCAAAGAGCGACTCGTGTTTGGTCCTGCTCAGATCGAAGCCCGTATTGATCAAGATACAGAAATCTCCCAACTGGTGTCTCTCTGGAATCAGATGGGATCACGAGTCATTCGGGGAAATCTTCTGGCTATTCCGATTAATGATGCCCTTCTCTACGTAGAGCCTCTCTATCTCCGGGCAGAACGCGGACAGCTCCCCGAACTTAAGCAGGTGATCGTCTCCTATGCGGAAAAGGTGGTAATGCGAGAGACATTAGACGAAGCGCTGAATGCTATTTTTTATACGGAAGGAGCTCCTGCTGTACTCGCTCCTGCTCAACCTCCCCGGCCACGGGTTGACGCAACCATGGGCTCTACTATTCAACAAGCCCTGACTCACTATAATCGAGCTATGGAGAGTTTAAAGAGAGGGGATTGGGCCCAGTTTGGAGCAGAACTCAACGCTATGCATGATATTCTGCAGGAGCTCGCTTCGGCGGACGCTGCAGACCAAAGATAATCCTGATCTTTCATCGCTATTTTCGGTAACAAAGTTAGTATAAGAAGTGGCTGAAGCGAGCTGGTTGGAATTTGATAAGAGAGGTTAAAAGCAAGGAGTACAAGAGCCACAAAGAGTAGGTACTAATCCTAACAGAAGGGAGGAGAAGAAATGATGAAAGAGCCTATTGGAAAGATCATGAATACTACAAGGATAAGCCGACGTCATTTTCTCCAGACAACGGTGAGTACGGCGGCTAGCGTTGCTGCTGGATGGACCTGGCTTGCTACAGGAAAGGCACCGGCTTATGCCCAAAAACGAACCCTTACTGCACTTGCCCTGAGTCTCTTTGTCCCTCCGGGAGATGAACGGTTTCGAGAGATCATGGAAGAGTTTGGGAAAGCAGCCGGTGTAGAGACCCGTTTTGATACGATCCAGGTGACGCAGGTTCCTCCTAAACTGGCTGCCGAAGCGAATGCGCAAGAGGGTCATGATATTGTGGATATGTGGGAAGCCTATCCGGCCCTCCATGCCAGAAACCTGGAGCCTTTAAATGATATTCTGGAGCCTCTGGATGCCAAATTTAAATATTTTACGGGGCCAAAGGAGACTTTTTACCATGGTGGTACCTGGTTAGCCGCGCCCTGGTACTGGCTCTCTTTTCCCCAGAATGTCAATCAAACCCATTGGGATAAAGCGGGTGTGCAAATTCCAACGACCTGGGAAGAGCTGCGTGAGGCTGGGAAAAAGCTGAAACGCCGCGGGAATCCAATTGGTATGGCAATCAGCCATGCCACCGATGCCAATGCGTCCTGGTGGGCAGTGCTCTGGTGTTTTGGAGGGAAAGTGTTTGAAGAGGATAGTAAGACTGTCGCACTTAAAAGTGAAGGGACGGAACATTTTCTCGATTTTGCGGTTCGTCTCTATAATGATGCAATGACTTCTGAGGTCCTCACCTGGGATGATGCAGGAAATAACCGTTTTATGCTCTCTGGGAAAGGGAGCTGGACGATCAATCCTATCAGTATCTGGTTCGTGGCACATCGGGACCAAATGCCCGTAGCCAAAGAACTCCGGCATTACCCTTCCCTCAGCGGTCCGGCTGGACATTATAACAGCACGTTCAATCATTGTCTCGGAATCTGGAAGTTCTCCAAAAATAAGGAGCTGGCTAAAGAATTTCTCACCTACTTCTTCTCTGAGGAGAGATATCCCTCCTGGATTGCGGCTGCGCAGGGGTTCTGTATGAGCCCTTTTGAAGCGTTTATCAATCATCCAGTCTGGACAGAGGGGGACCCAGCCCTCAGACTGTTACCACAAGAGGGGCCGTTTATCCGCTCTCAAGGCTGGCCAGGGAAACCTACAGCCTATGTGGGAGCATTCAATAGTGAATATATTCTGCCAGATATGATTGCCAGGGTTATTAATGGTGCAAAGCCCAAAGATGCCATCGATTGGGCAGCCGAAAGAACGGAAAGGATTGTAAAAGAGACGAAGATTTAATCTTCGGTCAGAAGGGATAGCGTTCATGGAAACACATAAAGGGTGGTACTATCAGAAAGAACAGATGTTGGGGTATACTCTCATCATCCCTGCCTTTCTCTGGCTGGCTCTACTCGTGGCCTATCCCTTCTTTATGGCTCTCTATTACAGTATGAGTGAAGTGGTTATCGGGGGTCCATCGACCTTTGTGGGGCTGCGAAACTTTTGGCGGCTCTTTCACGATGAGATCTTTCTGCGGACAGTGCGAAACTCTTTTGTATACACGATTACCGCGGTAACACTCAAAGCCGTAACTGGTCTATTGCTTGCTTTGCTCTTGAAGCGGGTCTGGAAATTCCGACGGATTATCCGCGCCTGTGTCCTGTTACCGTGGGTCATTCCCTCCGCATTGAGTACCTTAGCCTGGCTCTGGATGTACGATTCACTCTACAGCGTCTTCACCTGGACCCTGAACTGGTTTATCCGCCTGCAATTCCTGCGCTATGTCGGTTTTACAGAAGACCAGATCTTTGATCTGATGGATACCTTGAATCTCATGCCTCTTGAGATCAACTGGCTGGGGAGCCCCGCGCTGGCCATGGCTTCAGTTATCGTCGTCAATACCTGGGTCGGGCTCCCCTTTTTTGCTATTACGTTACTGGCTGGCCTTATCTCGATCCCTCAAGAATTGTATGAAGCGGCAGAGGTCGATGGAGCTGGGGTCTGGTCCCAGTTCTTTCACATTACTCTCCCTCTTTTGAAACCGGTACTGGCTGTAGTTCTCCTCTTCTCTACCATCTTTACCTTTTCCGATTTCAATATCGTCTACATCCTGACCAGAGGAGGACCGATCAACAGTACGCATTTGTTTGCGACTTTAACCTACGCCTATGCCTTTGAGTCTCTCCAGCTCGGAAAGGGAGCGGCTGTCTCCCTCTTTATGTTTCCGATTCTGGTGGTGGTAGTGTATTTACAACTGCGGTACATCCGAAAGGAGTAACATCGTCATGGCAGTCAGACGAGGTGGGGTCATTCGACATTTTGTGGCCGATCATATCGGCGTTGTTCCCTTTATTTTCTTTGCTCTTTTTCCCGTCTATTTCATGTTTGTCACGAGTTTAAAAAAGAATAGTGAATTGTATAGTCTCGATTCCGTTCCTTTTCTGGTGAGCCAAGGCATTACTCTCCAGCATTATTTTCATGTCTATACGCAAACGAATTTTTTCACCTGGATGAAAAACAGTATTCTTGTTTCGGTCACGGCCACGGTCCTGGCTTTACCAATCAGTGTTCTAGCTGCTTACAGTCTTGCCCGTATTCGTTTTAAAGGGGCAAATGCTTTTGGGACGGCCGTTTTTATTACCTATTTGGTTCCCCCTACGCTCCTCTTTCTCCCACTCACCCGGGTGGTGAATTTTTTGGGACTTGCTGATTCTGTCTGGTCTCTGATTGTGACCTATCCGACCTTTTTGATTCCATTTTCCACCTGGCTGCTTATCGGGTATTTCCGTACGGTCCCCAAGGAGATTGAGGAGTGTGCACTGGTAGACGGATGTAGCAGATTAGGTGCCCTCTTTCGTATTATTCTGCCGGTGAGTATCCCTGGCTTAGTGTGTGTGATCCTCTTCTCTTTTACTTTGTCCTGGAATGAGTTTATTTATGCTCTCACCTTTATCTCCTCGAGTCTGGCAAAAACAGTTACGGTGGGAACCGCGGCCGAACTCATTCGAGGGGATGTCTTCAACTGGGGTGCAATCATGGCCGGTGCATTTACAGGAGCACTTCCTATTGTTATTATCTATGTCTTTTTTCTTGACTACTATGTAGCAGGCCTTACGGCCGGTGCAATCAAATGAGGATTGGCACAGAAGAGTGAGTAGTGGTTAGTGGTCAGATTTTGTTTTTCTAACCACTGACACTAACCACTACTCACTGAAAACAAAAGCAGGAGGTGGTATGCGATTAATAGATACGATTGTATTGATTACTGGAGGGGGACGGGGGATCGGGAGAGAAATTGCGCTCAGTGTGGCAAAGGAAGGGGCAGAGGTCGCTGTCAATGATATCGATGCCGAAGGAGCCACTACTGTCGCCAATGAAATCGAGCAATTGGGACGAAAAACCCTTGTGGTTCCGGGGGATGTGACAAAAAAGAGCGATGTAGAGCTGATGGTACAACGTGTGGTGGAAACCTTTGGGCGCATCGATGTCTTTTTCAATAATGCGGGTATTATTCAGGCTAATCCCTTCCTCGATATCTCCGAAGAGGAATGGGATCGTACCATGGACATCAATGCCAAGGGGGTCTTCCTCTGTGGACAGGCAGTTGCAAGACAAATGCTCATCCAGGGCAAGGGGAAGATTATCAATACCTCTTCTATTGCCAGTCGTGTGGGCAATGCCTATCAGGCGGCGTACAACGCCAGCAAAGCAGCGGTCTCTTCGCTGACCAAATCTATGGCCTTGGCTTTTGGCCCGGCCGGTATTACGGTCAATGCCCTGGCTCCAGGGATTATCGGGACAAGTATGTGGGACTTTCTCGATGAACGCCTGGCTACTTTTCTCCATCTTCCCCCCGGAGAACCACGGAAACGGCGGATTGAGCAGGTCCCACTTCGACGAGAGGGGACTCCGGCTGACGTCGCAAAGGTGGCGGTTTTCTTAGCCTCTTCTGATTCGGATTATATCAATGGACAGACCATTAATATCTGTGGGGGAACGGTCATGAGTTAAATCTGATCATCAAGAAAGGAGCAGGGAACATGGGATGGTTACGCACCGTGTTGACCCGACTCTTTGGGGGAGGAGGGAGCGAGGGTGACGTGCTCTGGGTAACAGTAGAGTGTGATCGTTGCCATGAGCAGGTGACCATACGTATCGATAAACGCACAGATATTCAGAGCGAATATCTGGAAGCAGGGGATAGTGGCCCCTGGTATACATTGCATAAGGAGGTAATGGATAATAAATGCTTTGCCCTCCTGCATCTGTTTTTGGAGTTTGATCAGCGGCGAGCCGTGCTCACCCAGCGGGTGACTGGTGGGAAACTGGTTCGCCTTGATACGACAAGGCCAGATGGTGTTTGACAAAAGTGTTCTTTTTGGGCTACAATACTTCTAATATGGACACCAGAGGTAAGAATGTAGCTACTGGAAGAAGGTAACTCATAGCTGACGACGAAAGGGTCTTTGTAGGGTATGGCTTTGATACATCCACTACAGAGGCAGAAAGTGAGCCATTTTTAGCACCAAAAAGAGAGAAAATGAGGTCAGGCAAAATGGATCGGAGAGATCGAAGCCAGGGAAGACTGTGCTGGCCAGTAAGGCTATGCCTGGGGATTGTTCTTGTTGTTAGCGTAGGATGTGCTCCTCTCCATACTGAACAGGTGAAACCAAACTTGCGTCTGACTGACTATAAAAGAGTGAGTGTCCTCTTCCAGGATAGAACAGCCGAACCGTACGCTCCTGGAAAAATTACCGCCGGAGAACTGCAGGACTTCAGCCAGCTCACTGCCCAAAAACTTACCGCTCTTGCCCTATTCGAATCCGTGACCCCAGGACCGCAGGAGAGTGATTTGAATATTATCTGTGAAATAGATGATCTGGCGACTTCTTATCGGGATTTTCGTTTCTGGACCAATCTGGGACCAGGCCAGGGGGCGATTACTTATACTACGCGTTTTATTGATACGCAAACTGGGGAAGAAATCGCTCGTTTTCGCAAAAAAACGCGGATTCCCGATCTCTATCGTACGGTTGAGGGACTAGTCAAGATGATGATGCAGGCAGTCTCTGATGATATCATTACCTTTGTCAGCTTACATCTATGAAAAGAGGTGGAAAGGAGTCTATGAACAAGATAGACTAAAAATGCTCGGCTACCAGGACACGAGGGCAATACTACATGTAGCAGCACAGCACTGAGGAGGAAGAATGGCTGACCAGTTCCTGCCCAAAGAGCTTTTGAGAGGGCTCACCTCGTACCGAGATGTTACGCAAGTCAGTTATGAAGCCTTACTGGATGATGTTCGGAGTGATAAGGATATCCAGGCCTTTCAACCGGATGGAGTCTGCCAGCTTGATCCCCGGAGTGGCGAACGTATTGTCTATTCTGAAGCAAGAGCTTCTCGTCCCCATGATTATCCTGTCCCTGAATCTCCTCCTGAGCCTGGACAGAAAACAGATTGCGTGGTATGTCAGGGAAAAACCACCAGTATTATCGATTGGGCAGAACTGAGTGAAGGGTTTACTTTTATCAACAAAAATCTGTTCCCGGTGCTCTATCCCCTGCCCCACCATACTCCTGCTCCTCCTTTCCAGCCCACTTTCTTTTCGCCTATCGGTCAAAAAGCGGTCGGTCTTCATTTTCTCCAGTGGCCGAGTAATTATCATGACCGGGATTTTCATAATATGCCTTTAGAAGATATAGCCATTGTACTGGAGCGCCTCGCCTTCTTAGAAAGACAATTACTCCATACGGCACAGAGGACCATGCCGGAGAGTGATCAGGCTGTAGATGGGCTCCATTATGGTTATGTGGGAATTATTAAAAATGTCGGACGCCTGGTAGGAGGGTCACTTGTCCATGGTCATCTGCAGATCGTCCACACCAATATTCTGCCGTGGAAAGTGGAAAACGACATGCGATTTTGGGCAAAGCACCACTGCGCCTTTAGCCAGTTTCTCCTCCAGCAAAATCCTCCGGCGTTGACTCTGCGTACCTACCAAGACCATTTCACGCTCTTGGTCCCTTATTTTATGCGACGATATCTCGATTGTATGCTCGTGGGGCATGACAGTTCTAAATCTTATCTGCATCACTTCAATGCAGAGGAGCGTTTTGCACTGGGTCATGCTCTCCAGGAGGTGACCAGATCTCTGCATCTGTTACTCCGGCAACTTGGTCGGGAATTAGCTTATAATTTAGTTTTTCATACCGGCCCTATTGGGGGGTTCTATGTAGAAATTCTCCCGTATACGCAAGAAATGGGAGGATATGAACATCTCGGTTTATTTATCTGCCAGGGATCGCCTGCCCTCGCCTGCAAGCTGTACAAGGAGGTGCTGGGATAAGCTATTGACAGTGAGAGGTAGCTTGTCCTAGAATAGAAGAGAAGGAAAAGAACGGAAGGTTTCTACATGACGGGATTTTATCCCACAAGAGTAGAGAGAAGGTGATGGGAGTAGTGTTGTGGTTTATTATTCTGTTTATTATTTTTTCCTTACTATACTGGTTCTTTTCGAACCGGGTTGCTCCCTGGGTAGCCAATCAGGGGGAACGAGAACCGAATCCTCCGCTGCGTGATCTCCTACGCTGGTTTTCAACGCGACGCCTTATCTTAGGATTGATGCTCTTCTGTCTCCTCCTCTTTCCCCTGCTGAGTATAGTGATTATCAAACCAGGTTATCGCGGAGTAGTCTTTGATGTCTTTCGTGGGGTGCTGCCTGTCCCCTTAGGAGAAGGTATCCATGTAGTCTGGCCCTTTGTGCAACAAGTGACCCAATACGATGTTCGTACCAGTACCTATAGTATGGTGCAACGCGCTCAGGAAGGGGAGAGTGAAACCCTGTGGGCACCTACTGCCGATGGTCTCAAAGTGGGACTGGATTTGACGGTGCGATATAAACCAGATGAAACTCGACTTCCAGAGCTACACCGAAGTATCGGTCCAAACTATCGAGAAAAGGTGGTGCTCCCCCAAATCCGAAATATTGCCCGTATGGTGGTATCGGAATATGGAGTGCTTGATGTCTATAGCAAACGACGTGCTATTATCCAGCAGCAGATCTTTGATCGTCTCCGGGGAATGTTTGCCAAAGATGGATTGATCTGTGAAGAGGTCTTACTCCGAGATGTCACGTTCACCACGGAATTCGAGAAAGCGCTTGAAAGCAAGATGATGGCTGCGCAAAAGGTGGAACAATTGGAATTTGAGGTACAACAGGCCCAGAGACGAGCCGAAGCGCGTATCAGGGAGGCGCAAGGGGAAGCGGCTGCCTTTGAAACGATCAACGCCATTATCGAGAAAAATCCACAACTCCTCGAATATATGTGGATACATAAACTGGCTAGCGATGTAAAACTCCTCGTTGTCCCGCGTGATGGGGCGGGAGGAATTATTATTAATCCAGAAACGCTAATCAAAGATAGGATCAAATAATATTGTACTAGTGCTCTCTAACAGAGCACCAGGGGAGCAGGAAGGAAAGAGTGTGCAGTCGGACAAAGAAATTGAATATTTGATCCGAGCTCGTTATCCACTTCTCTATATCGTCTCCTGGGAAGAAAATCGGGTAGAAAAAGCTTTGCATCAGATCGCGAAGGAACGGGGAAAACGGTTGATTAGCTGGTCGATTACAGAGGGGATGAGCGAGTATAAAGGAGAACGGATCGGAGATCCCAAATCTTCTTCCCGGAGTCGTGATTTGCGTGACCCTCTCCGGGCGCTAGAGTATGTCCTGGATTCCACGGAGGAAGCTCTGTTTTTGCTCCGGGATTTTCATGCCTATATGCAAGATCCTACCGTGGTCAGACGCTTGCGTGATGTGTGTCACTATCTCAAAGCCAGTTCCAAAACCTTGATTATTCTGTCGCCTTTGCTCAAAATTCCTCCAGAGTTGGAAAAGGAAATCACCGTGGTAGACTATGAGCTTCCCGGTGTGGAGGAACTCGATCCAATTATTGAAGGAATTCTCCAATCTGTGCCTGAGAAGGTACGGATTGAAGAAGCAGACCCGTTGCATCGAGAGCGGGTAATTGAAGCGGCGTTAGGGTTGACCGCCAGCGAGGCAGAGAATGTATTTGCTAAATCACTGGTGCAAAAGGGACGTTTTGATATAGATGTCATTCTGGAAGAAAAAGAGCAGATTATTCGAAAATCTGGGGTGTTAGAATTTTATCACGCCACGGAACAATTCAGTGATGTAGGGGGATTAGATGAGCTAAAGAAATGGCTCCGGAAACGGACTCTGGCTTTTACCAAGCGTGCTCGAGAGTTTGGGTTGCCTCAACCTAAGGGGATCCTTTTGATTGGAGTTCCTGGATGTGGAAAATCACTCACGGCCAAAGCGGTTGGTTCCCTCTGGAAATTACCGTTACTCCGTCTGGATGTGGGAAAAATATTTGCGGGGATTGTCGGTTCTTCCGAAGAGAATATTCGCAAAGCGATTAAGACAGCAGAGGCAGTGGCGCCAGCCGTCCTGTGGCTCGATGAGTTAGAAAAAGGGTTTGCCGGGACACAAAGTTCGAGCTATTCTGACGCCGGAACTACGGCGCGGGTTTTTGGCACGTTTGTCACCTGGCTGCAAGAAAAAACCAGCCCGGTATTTGTGATTGCTACGGCAAATAGTATTGATCTCCTTCCACCGGAGTTGTTACGGAAGGGGCGCTTCGATGAGATCTTCTTTGTTGATCTCCCAACGGAAGAGGAGAGACGAGATATTTTTCATATTCATTTACAAAAACGGGGAAGAGACCCGGCCCAGTTTGATCTGAATTTGCTCGCAGCGGCTACGGAAGAATTTAGTGGAGCGGAGATCGAGCAGGTGATCATTTCAGCCCTCTATGATGCATTTGATGCCGAACAAGAGCTTACGACCGATGATATCTACACGAGTATCACAGAAATGATTCCCCTCTCCCGGACCATGGAAGAAGAAGTGAATGCTTTGCGAGAATGGGCACGCATGAGAGCGAGGGATGCCTCACGCAAAATGCTCTCTCCCCCCCAAATGCTTGGCCCGAGAAAACTCGAGTTGTAAAGGCTCTCTGATGGTGGAGAACTTTATTAATCTCACTTGCTAAGGAAGGTGATACCATGTCCCACTTTACAAAAATCAATACCAAAATTACCGACCTAGAGTGTTTAAAGCTTGCCTTAGAAGATCTCGGGTATACCTACCGGGAAGGAGGGGTCCGGGTCAAAGGATGGCGTGGCCTCACAGAAGACGCGGATCTGGTAGTCGAAACAGGCACCCCTTATAACATCGGTCTCCGGAAGACTCCACAGGGGGTGTATGAGATTGTGGCAGACTGGTGGGGAGTAGAAACGCGGACGGGTATTATGCAGGCGAAATTTCTCCGCGAGTTGAATCAGCGGTATGCTTATAATAAAGTTCTGTCTGAAGTCAAAAAACAAGGATTTTCGGTGGCAGAGGATGATGTAACCTCTGACAACACAATACGATTGGTGGTACGAAAATGGTCGTAAAACGCGAAATGGAGATCGAAATTACGAGTGAAGGAAAAGTCTCTATCCATGTAAAAGGGGTAGCTGGCAAGGAATGCCTCGAGTTTTCCCGGTTTCTCGAAGAAGCCTTGGGAGAGGTCATAGAGCAAGAGGTGACCTCCGAGTATTACATGGAAGAAACTCCGGTGACCGAGACCGATACTCTCAAACGTCGCTATCAGTAAAGAGGAAGACAGCGAGGGGTCGTATCAGGCATTTGCTGTCAGGATAGTGGTGAGTGTTACCGGTTAAGATACTCGACACTCAGGTCTGTGAGGAGGTATGAAAAAGCCTCGTCTAATAGGGAAAGATTATCTACGGCTCTCTTCTTTTGTCCTTTTTGTAGGACTGACGCTGCTGCTGATCTTTTTGTGGAGCGAGAGTGGTCTCAAGGCTCTGGAAACAAAAGTATTTCGTACCTCGCTGATCATTGGGCAGGAAGGGAAGGGAGCAGGAGATCTGCAACAACCCAGCGGGCTTACGGTTGACCAAAGGGGAAATATTTATGTTGCAGATACTTTTAATCATCGTATTCAGATTTTTACGGCTGAGGGACTATTTGTACACCAATTTGGCGGAGAAGGTTCGGAGCCAGGGGCTTTTCGCTTTCCGAAAGCGCTGGCTCTGAATCAAGCTGGAGAGATTTACGTTGTTGATACGGGTAACCATCGCGTACAAAAATTTAGTCCACAGGGCGATTTTCTCCTGCAGTTTGGTACCTTAGGCGATGGTGAGGGAGAGCTCAACTCTCCAGGAGGATTAGCTCTCGATGCCGAGGGGAATCTTTATGTCGCCGACACCCAAAATCATCGTATTCAGAAATTTACTCCTGAGGGAAAATGGCTGGCAAGCTGGGGGAGTATCGGTACAGAAGGTGGTCAGTTTGTGGAACCGACTGGCATTGCCATGGATGCCGAAGGGAAGATCTGGGTAGCCGATACCGAAAACCATCGCTTGCAGCGTTTTACTCCTACTGGTCAATTCCTTTTTGAGATGGGAAAGGCTGGGAAGAAACCTGGGGAACTGGATAGTCCTCGCGGTTTGGCCATTGACGCCGAGGGGAAAATCTATGTCGCCGATACAGGAAATAATCGCATCCAGGTTTTTACCCCAACTGGTGAACTGCTCTGGGTTATTGGCCATATGGGGAGAGGAGAACGAGAGTTTTACTATCCCACAGGCGTAGCTGTAGATAAGAATGGAACTCTCTATGTCGCTGATACAATTAATCATCGCATTCAACGCTTGACATTCTCACTCCCCGCTGCTCATTTAGAACGGGGATGGAAATTCTATAACGCGGGGAAACGTGCCGAAGCAATTACCCAATGGCAAGCTGCCCTTTCTCTGGACCCGAATTTTTCTCCTGCCTTGTTTGCCCTGGGCACTGCTTTGCTAGAAGAAGGACATTTTGCCCAAGCACGGGACTACTTTCAGACTATTTTGCGCTTGGATCCGGAGTACAGCCAGGCCCGCTGGAGAATTTATCAGAGTTATCTCCGACAATTTCGAGTCCCCTTTTTCCTCCTTCTCGTTATTATCGTGGCCTGCTGTGCGGTATGGGGTACCCGCTATCAGCGATGGCGTCTCCTCTGGCACAAAGCAGAAGAACAACGAAAAAAGGGGGATCATCGAGCGGCGATTCCCTTATATGAAAAGATTCTGACCCTGCGCAAAAATGATCTTGCTGCCTGGAAAATCCTGGAGGATCTGTATCAGCGAGAAGGCCTGGAAACCAAAAGAGCTGTGGTCAATCAGATGATTGCCAAGCTAGAACCGACTAATGTGTCTGCTCTTTCCTACCTGGGGAAGCTTTTTGTTGAGGAAGAAAATTTTACCGAAGCAGCAACCGTCTGGCGTCGAGTTATCGAATATAATCCTGCCGAAAGAGAAGGATATTTCTATTTAGGTGTGGTAGCTGCCGAACAGGGAACTGTCGTGGAGGCGCATAGCTATTTTCAGCAAGCTTTTGCTCCTCTGCAGACTGCGGGAGACCCTTCTGAAGGGACGGAGCTTTCCGAAGGAGAAGCTCCAGATCCTCTCCAGAAACTCCTGCAGAATTGGCAAGATTTTTTTACCAGACGTCCTGTCTATCACCAGGCACTGCAGGCGTTTCAAACAGCTCGCTTGCAAATGGGACAAGACCATTTTGCCCGGGGGAAGCAGCTCCTGGAAGAAGGGGCTTTTGCGGAAGCCTCCGCTGCATTACGCCATGCGGTAACGCTTGTTCCAGAAGAACAACCCTTTCGCGAGCTGTATATCCAAGCGCAATCGGCATTCCTCTTTGACAAGGGAATGGCCTTGTATCGAGTACAGCACTACGCAGAAGCTATCCCGTGCTTTCGGAAGGTCTTAACACTTGACCCGTTCCATACCGAGGCTCGCAAATATCTCCGCTATGCCCAGCAATGCCTGGAAGGAGATTTTAACGAGCGTTTTCGCCAACTGGATCTGCGGGAAAGGGAGAAATAACCCACAAATAGACCACTCGTTACCGCCAGGAGGGAATGATCAAGCCGCCTTGCTCTCTTTCGGCCGCTTGTTCTTCCTCTTCTTCGGATTTAAAGAATGATCGTTCCACTATTTTCCGAATAAAAGGAATAGTAAAGACCTCTTTGCCCTGTTTACCACGCAGCGCCAGAGCGACTGCAAAGGCCATACGGGCTTCCGCTTCTCTTCCCATTCGCAACAGGAGATAGGCCATCTCTTCCAGACGCCGTTGATACCGCGCAGTCATTTCTGGTGTAAAAAATTCTTCTACAAGCGCTTTTAAAATATCTTCCTCTCGCTCTTTTTGGGCCATCGGACTCACGATAATGGGGCTGACTTCCATCTCTTGAAGCTTGGGGAGATATTTTTCGGTCATTTCCTGTGGAATATACCAGCTTTGAAACTCTTTACTGTTCAAAAGTTGCGCAGAGTTGGCCAGATGATACGGTTGAGCTTCGATCTCTTGGGTCGGTAGCTCCTGATATATTAAGGGTGCAGTAAAGGATCGCTCCGGCTCACCAATAATTTCCCGTAATCGAAAATATTCCCGTGGGACTTCCGTTCCACTACGCAGATTGGTCTGATAGGCTTCCGCAATGAGATGCTGGCAATAGGCTGAATCGATTTCGATAAGTGGGAAATCGTCTCGCTGCATCTCTCGGAGGAATTCCGGAAGTTCTTTTTTGGTAATAGGCGCTCCAAAGCACTCCTTAATACCTTCTTGATCCTGGAGGAGAAGATGTACCATGTTATAGCCCCCAAAAGGCTTGGTACGGGCTAGCCAAACCGCACGATAGCCTGCTCCATCGATAGGACTTACCATGGCCATACGAATCTGAAACTGCGGTTTGGCTAATGGGGGTACCTCCGGCTCAGTATGAGGCGGTTCGACTTTGATCCCTGTAGATTGCAAATGATAGAGTGACCTGCGCGCAATCTTCTGTATCTCTTTGTTTTGAGCATGTTGAAGAATATGCTGTAAAAGTTGGGCGGCTTTCTCTGTCGGATGCTGTTTAAGTAAATCCGCTATCACCCTAAACACCGTTTCATTCTCCAGGGTTAAGAGAGCCTCATACAAGAGAAGAACCTTGTCAGGTCTCTGGCTGGATATAGTCCGGATTACTTCGTGAATCAGCAAAGGCGAAAGGGTTTGAAATTCGGGAATCACTGTCATTAGCGACTCGGGAGACTCGGCCGTCTCCAGGAGGCTAACGATGTGGTCACCTAAGGCTTTAGCCGAGCGATGCTCCTCCAGGCGAGACGGTTCAGTAAGTGCCCCTTGCTGGGCGAGATATTCCAAAAACCGGAGACGGACCTCTAAGGCAAAATCTGGTGAGAGACTAAGCGCTTCTAATCCCCTTTTCCAGTTCTGTTTTTTTCGACTCTCTAGATACGAAAAAACCCGTTTCCACTCCTCGGTTGACCATTTAACACAGCCTGCAAAGAGCAAGCTAAGAGTGGAGAGATCACCCTCCTCAAGTTGTTTGGCTATCTGGGGAAATTGTTTGTCACTTACACCTTCTTCTAGAGAGCCATGGAGAAGTTTTTCCTGGAATGCGTGCATTTCTGCACGTTTGCTTGCTCGGGTTTGTGGTCCAGTCTGTCTTTTGGATTGGGTTTTCGGGGACTTAGCCATAATCGATTCTTCCTTATCTCAACAACTTGCGGCTTATATCTCTCGATCAAGAGAAACCACCAGACGAAACTCGGCTGCTTTTCTCTATTTTGCTTTTAACAGGTTATCATAACATACCACGTGCTCATTTTTCTTGTCAATTTCTCACAGGGCGACTCTTGTTGAACAAAAGGTCTGCTTGACAGGGGTCTCTCCATGATGATATAGAGAAAGGAAAATCCTGAACGGAGTAAGTTGTCGTTGTAACTAGCCCTATTTATTAGTAGTGTACAATGCTGACGCATTTTTGACAAAGAGGAGGAGAAATTATGCGATGAGAAAAGATGGTTTTGTTTCTGGCTTTGATAATGGTACTAGCCGGCCCAGCCCTGGCTGAAGTCAAATTGAACTTCTATTACCCGGTAGGAGTAGCCGGGCCTCTGGTACGAGTTATTAATACCATGGTGGAGAAGTTCAATGCTGAAAATCCTGGAGTTACCGTTGTACCGGTATACGCCGGGAACTACAACCAAACCATGCAAAAAGTCCAGACGGCCGTGCTGGGTGGTACTCCCCCAGACATCGCTGTGGTGGAGATCTCCGAAGTACTTTCGCTACGGGCCATGGATGCCACCATTCCGCTTGCTATATTAAAACCAAAGGGGGAGAAGAGTTTCTGGCACAGTTTTACTCGGCTTTTTTCGGGAATGCAAAAGTCGAAGGGCGGATCTATTCTTTTCCCTTCTAGCGGAGTACGCCGATTCTCTACTGGAACAAAGACGCCTTCTGGGAAGAAGCCGAAGCTCTCAAGAAAGCCGGTCTCGGTCCAAATCGGGCTCCCCAAACCTGGGATGAGTTGGTCGTCTATGCTCAGATTTTGACCAAGCGTGAAAATGGTGAAGTCAAGCGGTACGGCGTCATCATTCCAGGAGGGTGGAACGACTGGATCTTTGAGGCATTTACCCGCCAGAATGGGAGCCAATTGATCAAAGAGGATTGGAAAACGGTGACTTTTGATACCCCAGAAACACGGGAAGCCCTGAACCTGTGGGTCGATTTGATGCAGAAGTACAAAGTCTGTCCAGTGCTTCGCCCCTGGAACATCACCCCAGAAGATTTCATTGCCGGGGTCGCTACGATGATGTACTATTCGACCGGTGGAATGCGGAAGGTGCGGGAGACGGCCAAGTTTGAGTTTGGAGCTGCCTTTATGCCAGCTAAAAAGAGTTTTGACACGCCGGTAGGGGGTGGGGATTTTCACATCTTTAAAAATCGGCCGAAGGCGAATCAAGATGCGGCATAGAAATTTATCAAGTTCATGACCAGTCCGGAGCAACAGGCATACTGGAGTCAAGAATCGGGATATATTGCGGTCAATAAAAAATCCTATGAACTTCCTGAAATACAGGAGTTCCTGCAGAAATTTCCCCAGATGACCGTCGCCCGTGACCAGCTCCAATACGCCTATCCCAAAGCCATGACGATGAATTTTCAATTGATTCGGAAAGCGATGACGACTAATCTGGATGCCGCTCTCGAAGGGACAAAGACTCCCGAACAGGCTCTGCGCGATGCCCAGAAGGCGATGGAAGCGGCGATTGCTGGGCAATAATAAAGATGGAAGCGCGCTCAAAACAGATGGGTCTTTGGAACTTTTCTTTTTCGCCAAGCCTTTAAGCAGATTCCCAAAGAACTGGAGGATGCTGCCCGAATTGATGGAGCCGGACATTTTCGGTTTATCTGGTCTATCCTCCTCCCCCTCTCCAGGCCGACCCTGGTCACTTTTTCCATGTTGAGTATTGCCACCCACTGGGATGATTTCTACTGGCCGCTGATTGTGACAGAAACGGATAATGTACGCACACTGGCCGTCGGTCTCGGATTATTCGTGAAACAGGAAAGCGGGTCAGAGTGGAACCTCTTAATGGCCGCAACCTTGTTTGTCTGTGCTCCGGTGATTCTCCTCTTTCTAGTTGGGCAACGGGCGTTTATCAAAAACTTTTTAACCTCCGGAATTAAAGGGTAGACTGTTTCAGAGAGACAGACGGTGACTCGGTTTTCTCTTGACGGAGAAGGTGGGATAGGGTATACAAACGGAGTATTTGTCATTGAGCTATGGAGATTACCCGATGAAATCGATGAAACTCTTATCACCTACCGGACATCTCGGATTTACTCCGCTGGAAAAAGGGAGTTTTTACGAGGGGATCCAGCAATACCCAGACCTCATTGCTGCTGACTCGGGGAGTTGTGACATTGGTCCTTATCCTCTGGGTGCTGACACGCATGCTAGCCCAGAAGAATGGCAACGACATGATCTGGAAGTAATGCTTGTTGAGGCACGGAGATTAGGAGTCCCTCTCATCATCGGCTCAGCCTCGGATACTGGTACCAATCGAGGGGTCGATCAGTATGTCACCCTGATCAAAGAGATTACCCGAGAGCATCATCTTCCATGCTTCACCCTTGCCGCCATTTATTCCGAGGTGAGTCGAGAGTATCTCCTCGAACGATTGAGACGGGGAGAAGAGATTGAAGGGTTAGATGGGCGCCCCTCTCTTACTCCAGAAGTGGTGGAATGCACCGATCGAGTAGTCGCCTTGATGGGGGTGGAACCGATCATGCAGGCGCTAAACCAGGGAGCAGAGGTGATTATTACGGGTCGGACCAGTGATGCCAACATCTTTGCCGCACCGGCCATTTGGGCTGGTTTTCCCAAGCACCTGGCCTACTACATGGGAAAGGTGTTGGAGTGCGCCTCCTTTTGTGCTGAACCGTTTATGGGAAAGGAGACGGTTATCGGAACGCTGACTGAGCAAGAGGTCTTTATTGAGCCAATGCATCCGCAGCAACGGTGTACACCAGCTTCTATTGCCAGCCATGCCATGTACGAACGGATGAACCCTTTCTTTGAACATGTCGCTGGTGGGGTTCTTGACATGCGACAGTGCATCTATGAGCAGTACACTGACCGGATCACCCGGGTGACCGGTCCTCGTTTTATCCAAGACTCAGTATACAGGGTGAAGCTCGAGGGAGCAGGGAAAGTGGGAGAGCGGGCCCTGGCGATCGTGGGGATTCGAGACCCTTCGACTATTTCTTATCTCGATAAGCTCCTTGACTGGTCACGTATGAAAGTACAAGAACGTTTTGGAGAAAAAGATTTTCAGGTGTTCTATCATGTTTATGGTCGTAACGGGGTGATGGCAGAGTTAGAACCTCAGAAGACGATTACCTCCCAGGAGCTCTGCATCGTTACCGAGGTGGTGGCTCCGACCTTTGAAAGAGCAGAGGAGATCTGTGCCCTTGCCTCCCGGAATCTCTTCTATGCCCGATTACCAGAAGTCAAGGGAACGGCAGGGACCGCAGCCCTCATGGCCGACGAAATCCTCCGCGGAAAAGCAGGCTACGAATGGACCATTAACCACCTTCTTCCCCTGGAAGACCCACTTGAACTCTTTCCCATTACGCTAGAACAGGTAGGAGTATAGATATGGGGTATCGAAAGCTACGCGATTTGGCCTCAACGATCCGGAGCAAGAATGCAGGTGTCGATCATATTACTTTTGATATTCTCTTCTCGGATCAGGCTGTCTACGAGCTGGTTAAAAGGAGTGGAGTGCTGACCCGAGAGAACCTCGCTGCTCTTTATGGTATCCCAGTGGAACGGATCGTTACCTGCGTCGCCTTTGATCCGGGTAGAGCATTTAAATTTACCCTCCGGAGGCTACGGCCAAGCGGCAGCCCTGGAGAGCACGATGTGTTCGGCTCTCAACAGTACGCTCCACTCTTTGATCTGGAGATTCCGGTGTCCTCCTGAAGTTGACGAGAACTCTTCTTGGTGAAGAGCTTTCAGGCTGAAGAGCGCTCGGCTTCTAACGTTCAGCAATCGGCAAATTCGCTGTCGCTAAACCCTCTTCATCGCTGATTGCCGAAAGCGAACAAAGGGGTACACCTTTTTTGAACTCCCTGTTTAGATACGTATCACCACGGAGGCACAGAAGACACAGAGAATACAGAGGTGAGGTCTCCGTGTGCTCCGTGTCTCCCGGATATGTCAGAGCAATGGTGAAGAAAGGAGAAGAAGATGAAGCTGATAGGGATCAGGTTTGTGGGATCTCTTTTACTGGTGTTATTGGTCGGATTCCATGTCCCCTTCGTTCAGGCCCAGCCACCCCAGCGAGGTGGAAATCTGGTCATTGGCCTCAAGGAGTCGTTTATCACCCTGGACCCGGCCAACCATCGCTCACGTGTGGCTGAGACGGTGATTCGAAATGCCTTCGATGGCCTGGTAGTCCGCCATTTTGTGAGGGATGAAAAGGGTGAAATTGTAGCCGATCGCATTGCCCCTCAGATTGCCACATCTTGGGAGTGGCTCAATCCCACCGAGATCGTGTTCAAGATCCGTCCGGGCATTCAGTTCCACCATGGCAACCCACTTACCGCTGAGGATGTGGTGTTCACCTTCAACCGACTTATTACCCCAGATGCCCTCTGTCCCGATCAACCGGGACAGAGCTCGCCACGCAAGGGTTTACTCGGACCTTTGACTCAGGTGAAAGCTCTTGATGACTTCACTGTGAAAATGACCTTGAGTGAACCGTTACCGATCTTTGTCAATCTGCTCCAGCATCAGCAGATTGTCCCCAAGAGTTATCTAGAACAGGTAGGCTGTGCAGGGTTCATCCAACAACCGATGGGGACAGGACCGTTCAAAGTAGTAAAGATTCAGTCGGACCAGGTAGTGATGGAACGCTTCGACAGCTACTATGGTGGTTCTCCAGACATCCCACCGGTAGGACCAGCCTTCTTAGATCGGGTCATTTTCCAGGTGATTCCGGAATCCTCTACACGTGTGGCGGCGCTCCAGGCTGGTCAAGTCCACTATATCCAGGAACTCCCTCGCTCACTTATCCACATCATAGCCAGTGATCCTAATCTGAGAGTGACGACAGCTAAAGGGACCCGTAGTTTCATGGTAGAGCTCAATGTCAACAAGGATCCGTTCAAGAACCGGTTAGTACGCTGGGCGGTGAACTACGCTGTAGATATGCGACTGGTGGTTGATACCATTTTTGCAGGTCAAGGTACCATCTTTGCCGGGCCGCTGTTTCCATTTGAGACCAATGTCCGGCCAGACTTACCGGTGTATGAACGTGATGGGAAACGGGCAAAGGCTCTCCTTGGGGTTGCTGGCTTCTCTGAAGGCTTTCCGGTAATCTTGGATACTGCCGGAGGGGATAAAGAGTGGTGTGAGGCAGTGGCTACCCAGTTACGCGATATCGGCCTGGAGGCCAGTGTGAAGGTTTCGGATCGGGCTGTGTTGCTACCACAGCTACGTGCGGGGGAACGGCAAATGTTCTGCAATTCCTGGGGTTCCTCATTACTGGATCCCATTGGCTATTTTGACGCTAAACTGTTCTCCCCGGCGGAGACCGGCTCAGGAAGGGGTAATTTCTCTGGATTTAGTGACCCGGAGATCGATACATTGATAACACAAGCGGCAAAAGAGCTCGACCCTGAGCGCCGCAAGATGCTCTACTGGATGGCCCAAACCAAAGTGTGGTTCGAGGCGCCCTGGATTTTTGGCTTCACCGTCAACGAGGTTGAGGCCACCTCAGTCCGGGTGCAGAATCTGGCGGCCAGTCCAGATAGCCGTATCAACTTGCATGACGTTTGGTGTCTGGAAGGACGCTGCTAGAACCTATGAGAGCTGTGAAAATCCTTAAGCGGGCGCTTGCGGCAATCCCTATTATGTTGGGGATTGCCCTGATCATCTTCGCTTTCATGCGACTCATCCCTGGTGATCCTGTTGATATCATTATGGGTCAGACTGGTCAAGTATCCAAAACGGAGGTTCAAGCCTTGCAGAAGGAGTTTCATCTAGATAAACCCCTCTATCTGCAGCTCTATTACTTCTTGTCTGGTTTACTTCGGGGCGATTTAGGAACTTCTTTCACTTATCGTCGGGCAGTGTGGACCCTAATCATGGAGAGACTACCAGCCACAATCGAGCTTGCCTTAGGGGCGCTTTTTTTCGCCTTGTTAATTGGACTTCCTATCGGAGTCATTGCGGCCATCCGACAGTACTCGATTCTGGACCGGGTCAGTATGGCTGGAGCATTCTTAGGCATTTCCATGCCCGAATTCTGGCTAGGAATTATTCTGATCGTCATCTTCTCTGTGTATGGGCGTCTCTTTCCTGTGTTTGGGAGAGTCGATTTTGGCTTTGAACCTACCTCTATTACAGGGCTTTATCTCTTTGATAGCCTCCTCACCGGGAATCTTTCTGCCCTGAAGTCCAGTCTTCGACACCTGATTCTTCCCTCTATAGCGCTGGGTGCACCCCTGGCAGCTGTTGTGGCCCGTGTACTGCGTTCCAGCATGCTGGAAGTGCTTCAGCAAGAGTATATCGCTACGGCCCGTGCCAAAGGGTTGACAGAACGCGGGGTCATTATCAAACATGCCTTGCGTAACGGGCTTATCCCGACCGTTACTGTCGTCGGACTCCAGTTTGGATCGTTCCTCGGGGGCAATATGATCGTCGAAACCGTATTCGCCTGGCCAGGGATCGGACGGTTGGTGGTTGACGCTATCTTCGCTCGCGATTTTCCCTTAGTCCAGGGAGTGGTAATCCTCTACGCCTTTACCTTTGTTATGACTAACCTGCTCGTTGATGTCCTGTACACAATGTTAAATCCAAAGATTGAACTTTAGGAAATCCGGTGTCTTGTGAAATACTCTTGGGAATAGCTTGGGAATATTGGAGATGAGCCGCAAAAACTTTCTCCGAAGATTGACCCCTCATCCCTCGGCCTTGTTGGGGTTGATCATCGTCTTGCTCTATATCGTTGCCGCCCTGCTTGCTCCCTGGATCATTCCCCACAACCCGTTCCAGGGAGATCTCCGCCTGCGGCTGGCACCGCCGGTGTGGATGGGGAGCGGGAATGCCTCATATTATCTCTTGGGAGCCGATGAATTAGGACGCGATATCCTCTCCCGCATCATCTACGGCACTCGTATTTCCCTACTTATTGGATTTCTGGTGGTCACAATTTCCGCTACGATAGGAGTGCTTCTCGGCTCTCTAGCCGGGTTTTACCGCGGTCGCTTCGATGAACTGATTTCGAGATTTGCCGACCTGCTCTTGGCCTTCCCTTATTTGATCTTCGCTCTCTTCGTTATGGCTATGATTGGTCCGGGGATGAGTAACCTTATCCTGGGTCTGACCTTCAAAGGATGGGTAGAGTTCTTCCGCTTAGTTCGGGGAGAGATCATGGCGGAGAAAACCAAAGAGTACGTTGAAGCTGCCAGAGCCATCGGTAAGGGAGGTTTTTTTATTATTTATTCCGAGATTCTGCCGAACATTGTGCACTCCATCCTGGTGCTGGCTATTCTGAGGATGGGGTATTTTATCATCCTGGAGGCTTCGCTGAGCTTCCTGGGACTGGGCATTCAGCCGCCCACTCCAGCCTGGGGATCGATGGTGAATGCTGGCCGAGCTTATATAATCAATGCCTGGTGGGTATCTACCTTTCCAGGTCTCACCATTGTTGGTTTAGTGCTCTCCCTCAATTTGCTGGGTGAGGGATTACGGGACATCCTGGATCCGCGACTCCAGCAAAAAAGGGGATGAAGAAAGGAATAGATGATGGCGGAGTTTGAACAGGTTTTTGTGTACGGTACACTTCGTCCACCTCAACCAGATACTCCGTTAAACGATAGTCGTTACTATCCACAAATCGCCCCTTATGTTGAAGAGGTAGTTGCAGCTTCCTTACCTAAGGCGGATCTCTATGATCTCGGCTCTTATCCGGCAGCCAGACCTGGACAGGGCACTATTCGGGGAGATCTGTTAACCGTAGAAGCAGCAGCCTTGGCAATTATGGATCAGATCGAAGGACATCCTACCTTTTTTCGTCGAAGTCGGGTTGCTGTAAATACCGAAAATGGTCCGGTAGAGGCTTGGGTCTATTGGGCTCCAGAAGGAATAACTCTTGGCAAGCGGCGGATCGGCTCTGGTGACTGGTTTCAGCGGACAAAGAACGAAGAGGAAGAGAAGCCTGATCTATCAGAAGAATCCTCTCCTGCTGCCCAGCAAAAGGTAGATAGCACACTGCAAAAGCTTGTCCGACGTTTTGCCGAATCCAAGTGTAGTTGGCTAAGTAGTGTACGCCCGGATAATCGAGCTCATAGTGCACCGGTCTGGCATGTATGGTATCAAGGTCGTGTTTATGTGATCACGACTGCAGGGGCAGTCAAGACTACAAACATTGGAGAAAATCCCGGTGTAGTGATTACGCATCCCGATCCGGTTGATCCTTTGATTATCGAAGGATGGGCCACTCTAGCTCCGCAAGTGCGTTCGCAAATCCAGCCGCTTTTCCAGGCCAAATATGCCTGGGATATCAATAAGAGTCCAGAGTATGATACCATTATCGAGATTACCCCTATCAAACTCCTCGCCTGGGGAAAACATGGCACCGGTCGCTGGACTGGAGCAGAGGTGCTGCGCGTGTGGGTCTTCTAAGTTCTCACTGGATAGAGTCACGCCTCGATTCCAAGCATTTCCCATTCCTGATAATAAGCTGCAATCTCTTCTTTCAGCGCATGGTATCGACTCACCACCGGCTCTGCTGCTTCCCGGTTTTCGTAAAAACCGGGACCACTCATTTCCTCTTCTAACTGACGGATTTCTTCTTCCTTGGCGGTAATCAGTTGTTCTAACTCTTCGAGACGTCGCTGACGCTTGCGTTCTTGTCTTTCGAGGGCTTTAACTGCTTCTCTGGCCCGTATACGCTCTTCTTTGGCCTGCTGAGCAGGATCTACTGGTCTGTTTGACCGATGGAAAGCGGGGATGGATTCTCCATTCTCTTGAGCCTTCTTCTCCAGATAATACTCATAGTTTCCCAGGTAGAGATAGAGATTCCCAGCCCGGACTTCCACGACTTTTTGAGCAAGCTCGTTTAGAAAATAGCGATCGTGAGATACAAAGACAATCGTTCCAGTATAGCGCTGCAATGCCTCCAGTAAGATATCTTTGGAGTGAATATCCAGATGATTGGTGGGCTCATCCAGCAACAAGAGATTGGAGGGTCGGAGGAGCATTTTGGCGAGAGCTAAACGACTGCGTTCCCCTCCGCTTAAGACCTGCACCGGTTTAAATACTTCATCCCCTTGAAAGAGAAAAGCTCCTAAAATATTTCTGAGTTCACCGCCCATATCAAAAGGGGCATCCTGGCCCAATTCCTGCAGGACAGTATTGTGTGGGTTCAAGGTCTCCGCCTGATCCTGGGCAAAGTAATCAAGAAACACATTATGCCCTTCGATCCGTTCTCCTTCAAAATCGATCCGCCGGGCCAAAATTTTCATGAGGGTCGATTTACCAGCCCCGTTGACTCCGACTAAGGCGATCTTCTCTCTCCGTTCGATACACAGGTTTACTCTGCGCAAGACTTCATGCTCACCATACCGTTTAGACACACCGCGCAACTCGATAACGATGCGACCACTCGGTTCAGGTTGGGGAAAATGAAAATGGATCCGCTTGGCTTCTGGAGGAATCTCGATGCGTTCCATCTTTTCGAGCATCTTGATCCGACTTTGCACTAAAGCAGCTTTAGAAGCTTGTGCCCGAAATTTTTGAATAAACCGCTCGATATGCTGGATCTCCTGTTGTTGTTTCTCATAGGCTTCTATCAACTGCTTCCGGCGCTCTGTCCATCGCTTGAGGTACTGGGAATAATTACCAGGATAGATCTGAAGCGTGCGCTGATCGATATCGGCAATCTGTCGGACAATCCGATCAAGAAAGTAGCGATCATGCGATACCACCACAATAGCATGAGGATACGATTCCAGATAATCCTCAAGCCAATTGCGCGCTTCGAGGTCTAAATGATTGGTGGGTTCATCGAGTAACAACAGGGTTGGTTTCTGGAGCAAGAGTTTAGCCAGAGCAATCCGCATCTGCCATCCACCACTGAACTCTGCACAGTCGGTCGCTAGATCAGTCTGAGAAAAACCTAAGCCCTGGAGTACTGCTTCTACCCGTGCCCGCAAGGTATATCCCTCTTTATGTCGATACAATTCCTGGAGATAGCCATAGCGGTCGAGACGTGCGGAATCTTTCTCCTCTTCACTTTGAGAGAGCTCCTGTTCCAGATGGTGCAGTTCGTGCTCGATTTCCAGAATATCGGTGCAACTCTTCAGCACCTCCTGAAAAACTGTCTTCCCTTCCACACGCAATCCATCCTGAGGAAGATAGCCCACGGTAGCCTCTTTAGCAAAGAGCAATTCCCCCTGGTCAGGTTCGATCAGGCCGGCGATCATTTTGAGGAGAGTAGTTTTCCCTGAACCATTGGGACCACACAATCCAATGCGATCGCCAGGTTGAATGTGCCAGTTCAATCCTTCAAAGAGGATCTTCCCTACATAAGTTTTCTGAATATTCCGTAATTTAAGCATGAGTATGCCAACCGATAAAACTGGCCTGTCGTCCAGTTTGTCCCTGTTCCATCCGATAAGAAAAAAAACGAGAGGTATTACAACCTGTACAGGGGCCAACTCGTGAGATCCGCTCTGCTGGAATACCCTGTTGGTGTAATAGCATCGTATGTAAGGTGCGCAGATCGAGATAATATCGTCTGTCGAGAAAACTCCAGGCTTCCTTGCCGGTTTCATTGTAACGAGCAGTGATCTGAGTATAAACCTCTTCTCTCACTTCGTAGCAACACCCGGCAATGGCTGGTCCCAAAGCGGCGTATAAATCCTCAGGTTTGATACCATATGTTTGTTGAAGACAGGTGATGGTCTTTTCAATAACCCCAAGCACTGTTCCCCTCCATCCCGCATGAATAGCGGCTACGACTCGTCGCTGAGGTTCTATAAGAAAAATAGGCACACAGTCTGCCGTCAGGACGCCTAAGAAGACATTGGGTTGATCAGTGATCATGGCATCTCCTTCTCCGGCCTCCTTTTGATCCCCTCTGGTAACTGTGAGTACCTGAGCTCCATGGACTTGCCGCATGAGGGTAACCTTTAGCTCATGTATACCCACAGTTTTTTTGACATCACACCAATTGCCCTTTACGTGCTGGAGATTATCTCCTACTCGATAGGAAAGGTTCAAGGAAGCATAAGGAATAGCACTTCTACCACCGCTACGACCGAGAAAGACATGCACTAGTCCTGGAAACTGCTCCCATCCAGGAACAAAAAGGCGCTCGATATTCATTGTAGCATATCCTTAGTATTCAATAATCCCACGAGACTTTATGCTTTACGTCATATAGAGTCCTTCGCTCTGCTCAGTATAAACTTCAGAAGGAGCGAAAGGGTCTTGACACTCGACAAAAACCCTCAGGACGAGATTTTCCCTTGCGTTCCTTCGCTAGTGCTCAGGACAAGCCTCAGAATGATAAGGTTTTGTTATATTATATAATTTAAGCTCAACAGAGATTTCTGATGTAAATCACCTGAGGAGTCGATCATATAATACCATAGAAAGCCTTCCCTGTCACCCTGCTCCTCTACTTACAGGCTTCTCTTTTCCCTCCAGAGCATCTTCGGCTTATCTATTATGGAGTCGGCGGAATAAAGACCTCATTTATTCCACTGTATGACCCTCCAGGAGTAGGCCCGCCACTGAGTATATAGATTTGCCCCTCCACTATTGCTGCACCGAGACCATGTCGAGCTGTTGGCATCGGGGCCATGGTTTCCCAATGGTCCGCAGAGGGATCGTATCGCTCATTTTCATGAAATGTCCCTTGAGTACTTTCCCCACCAAAGACATAAATCTTACCGTTCCAGACCACGGCAGTAATACCACTTCGAGGTGTAGGGAGCGATGCTCGCTCACGCCATGTGTTGGTCAGTGGATCATATTCTTCATTCACTCCCAGATTTTTTGCAAAGGTACCGAGACGTCCACCAATAGCGTACAACTTCTTATCGACGACACCTACTGCTAAATGGTCTCGTGGCGTTAACATGGGAGCCAACTGCTTCCAGCTATCCATTTGCGGATCATATACTTCAGTGGTAGCCAGATCCTCGCGTCTATGCCCAGTGCCCCCCACTGCATAGAGTTTTCCATCGATCTCTCCAACACTCAACGCTCCCCGAGCTGTCGGCATCGGGGTCCGACGACTCCATCGATCTGTTTTTGGATCGAATTCCCATACCATATTCGTTGGAGTCCAGGATGAACCTTCATAGCCACCGATCACAAAAATTTTTCCCCCCACCACGCCGATTCCTGCATGGTGAATCGCTCGAGGGAGGGGAGCTCGTTTGCGCCAGGTATTGGTTTGGGGATCATACTCCTCTACGAGATCAGTCGCCCCTCCGGGGATAAAACCTCCAATAACATAGATCTTTCCATCTACAGCAGCTACCGCAACTTCTGTGCGTTTAGTAGGGGCAGGTGTTCTGGTGATCCACGAGCCTTGATCCAAAGCACTAAAAGTCAGAGAAATGGAGAGAAACCCTAAAAGTAGAATCGTCCAGTTCGGCGTCCAATATCTTAGCATAAGGCACTCCTTCTCTATTTGTGTACTGCATATCTCTTTACGGTTTTTTTTTAAACTTAAGAGCGAGTATTGTTCTCCTGGCATCCCGGAGCGGAGGGAAGTCCACTCGTCATCCTGCAGCATAGCACAGGGAAGTTCGATTGTCATTCTAAAGCGCAGGGTTGTCCGGTCGACTCCCGGAGCGGAGCGCAGGGTTGTCCGGTCGACTCCCGGAGCGGAGTGCGGGGAGGCCTGGTGTTACCTCTCGAGCAATCCCGGGTATGCGACCAAGCCAGGCCAGCGCTACCTCAAGAGCAAGAATTTCGTATGGTGTCCCCGGAATTCCGGAATTCCCGGAATTCCGCGCTAAATAGTCAGTTGGAAGTGTATCAGAATCTTGTTTGGATGGATAGATGAACACTCGTCAGAGCTCAGTATGAGCTTTCCTGTAGTTCCTTATGGAAGGGATAAAGGATACGAAGAAGATGGTATCATCCCACGAAGGGAATCTTTCTTATTAAGAAGCAGAAGAGCTTGTCTCTGGGAAGAAGACTGCTGGAGGCGGCACCCGGATTCGAACCGGGGAATGGAGGTTTTGCAGACCTCTGCCTTACCACTTGGCTATGCCGCCTCTCTAGTTTGTTTCAGATTCAACCTCAGTCGTTTCCACGCAACTTTGTTCTTCTGTGCTATTTATTGTAGCTTCTCCAAACCAATTCGTCAATATCTTTGTCAAAGACAAACACGATTTCAAACACCGTACTCAAGGAGTATTTCGATATTGACAGACAAGAGGCCTCATGTTATAAGGATGGGAACTTACTCAAGTTAACTGGTATAATAAAGTTTTCTTGGGAGAAATCAATAAAGGATGGTATATGAAAAGGGGGATAAGATCGAATATCAGCGGGGGAAAATATCTCTTCGGGAGCCTTTGGTTATTTGCGCTCTTCGTGACTCTCAGTTTTCATAGTGCTGTCTGGAGTGCAGAGGATGTGTTTGTTATCGGGCTGACTGGAGATGCGGAAAGTTTCGATCCCCACATTATAGCCATTTCTACTACTGGAAGTTATAATGCCAATATCTTTGCGATGCTGGTAGGGGCCAAACCTGGAAGAAAAACCAGGATTAGCGGTCTCCTGGGAACCAGAAGGAGAAACGGCGTGGATTTTTAAGCTCCGGCAGGGGGTAAAGTTTCATACTGGTGAACCATTTATGCTCACGTAGCAAAATGGGCGCTTGATCGAGCCAAGACGCATCCCAAATCGCTGGATAAGGGACAATTGGCTCAGGTCGCCGAAATTCAGGTGGTTGATGAGTATACGCTCCGGCTGGTAACTACTGGGCCAGCTCCAGATATCCCGGCCAATATGGCAAATGTGGAAATCGTACCTATGCAGTATCTCCAGCAAGTTGGGGATGAGGAATTTGGGAGGAACCCGGTCGGAACTGGTCCCTATTTCGGCCGGGCGAATTACGGACAGTACTGTAATCCCGAATTGGATGCGGTGATAAAAAAGGTCAATACAACGATCGATCCGAAAGAGCGGATAAAGTATTTTAACCTGGCTGCTGAAATGATTCATGAGGATGTTCCAAAGATTCCCCTTCATTCTGAGGAACTGATTGTAGGGGTCTCTAATAAATTTGATTTCGATATACGAGTAGACGAACAGATTTGGGCGAAGGAAATAAAGTTGAAACAGTAAGTGGTTCAACCAAAATAGCCTGCTAGGTGAAGCGCTGAATCTCGGGGTTATATGAAATCTCATAGTTTGGTCAGGACCAAACTATCCTCCTGAGCCCTTTGCTTCGCTCAAAAATAAACAGTACGAAAATCTCGTAGTCGTTACAGCGAATTTATGAAGAGCTCTTTCACCTAGTTCACTCTGAGCCAAGTGAAGAGCTCAGGGTGACAAGCGAGCAATCCTCGCCAGGTTCCAAATATAAATACGACAGGAACGAGGATAGAGAGAATGGTTCTGGCCCGATATGCTATTAAGCGGCTTTTTCAGATGGTTTTGGTTTTCTTTATTGTCTCCGCACTCATCACTCTCATGCTGGTGGTCACCGGAGACCCTATTGAGCTTATGCTCCCCCCCAATGCGACAAACCAGCAGCGTATAGAGATTGAAAGACGTCTTGGACTGGATCAACCATGGCATATCCAATATCTGCGGTTTTTAAAGGGAGCCCTTCGAGGAGATTTGGGTAATTCCTTTTACTTTAACCAACCAGCACTTGGATTGATACTGGAACGCCTGCCAGCCTCTTTAGAGCTGGTCATTACAGCAATCAGTTTCTCCATCGTCTTGGCCATTCCACTGGGTATTTTTATGGCCATGTGGAAGGATTCTCTCTTTGATCGATTTGGGCTTGCCGGTTCGCTGCTCGGCATTTCTGCTCCTCCCTTCTGGGTGGGCATCATGCTTATTCTGATCTTTGTGGTGGATCTGGAATGGTTCCCTTCTTCGGGGAGGGGGAGCTGGAAACATCTGGTCCTCCCTGCCGCTTCTTTAGCGCTGTTTCGCGTAGCGCTTTTTTCCCGATTAATTCGGGCCGGAATGCTGGACATCATGTCCAAGGATTATGTCCGCACCGCTCGTGCCAAGGGATTGAGTGAAAAGATGGTGGTATTCAAGCATGCTTTAAAGAATACCCTTATTCCGTTTGTCACGATCGCTGGGTTACAGATTGGCGCTTTAATTGCCTATACAGTAGTAACGGAAAAGATCTTTGCCTGGCCTGGGATGGGTCGCTTGCTTCTTCTCTCTGTGGAACGACTCGATTATCCAGTCGTGGTAGCCTATGCCATGGTTACCGCCGCCATATTTATCTTACTGAACTTTATTGTAGACATCCTGTACACCATTCTTGATCCGCGGGTGCGAATTACTCATTAGGTCCAAAGGAGCGGGTATGAAAGTAGTCGATTCAGACCAGCGCACTCTCTCGACCAGGATTGCGCAGAAAGAACGGTTAGAGATGCAAAGTAAAAAAGGGGAATCCCGTCTCTGGAGGAGCTATCGGCAGAATTGGTTTGCCATTACCGGCAGTGTTCTACTCCTCCTCTTTGTGCTCTGCGCCCTCTTTGCGCCACTCCTTGCTCCTCATGATCCTTATCAACAAGAACTGCGTGCCCGCCGGTTACCACCTGCCTGGATGGAACGAGGCAATCTCAACTACTTACTCGGCGCAGATGTCTTTGGACGAGATATTTTGAGTGGAATGATCTATGGCATCCGGATTTCATTGCTTGTAGGGGTAGTGGCTATTGCGATCTCTGTCCTGCTGGGAATTCTCTTAGGGCTGCCGGCTGGATATTATGGAGGAAGACTCGACGCGTTGATCATGCGTGCTGCGGATCTCCAGTTTTCCCTTCCTACAATCCTGATGGCTCTGGCCATGATTGCCATCTTCGGACGGGGCCTCTTCAAGCTCATCCTGGTTATCGGGTTTGTGGGATGGGCAGAGTATGCTCGTACCGTGCGCGGGAGTGTGATTGCCGAACGTGAAAAGGAGTATATAGAAGCAGCAAGAGCTTTGGGAACCTCGGACTTCTTTATTATGGTGAAACATCTGTTACCCAATGTGCTTACCCCCGTCATTATCCTGGTTATCGTCCAGATGCCGCGGGTTATTGTGCTGGAAGCAACCTTAAGTTTTCTGGGCTTAGGGGTTCCTATCACCACTCCTTCCCTGGGAATCATGATTTCCACTGGCTATACGTATCTTTTTAGTGGATCTTGGTGGCTGACCGTATTCCCAGGTTTGGTACTGATGCTGATCGTCCTGGCTATTAATCTGCTGGGGGATTGGCTACGAGACGCTCTTGATCCCCATTTGTATCAATAAGGAGTACACTTTGGAGAACCTCGACCTGTTTGGAAAGGTCAAGGAAGAAGTTTCCAAACCCTCTCAACCCCTGGCGGAACGGATGCGTCCTCAGGTGCTGGAGGAGTTTGTAGGACAAAAGCATCTTGTGGATCAGGGGAAGGTATTACGAGAAGTTTTGCAAAAAGATACCCTGCCTTCCATGATCTTTTGGGGTCCTCCAGGAACCGGGAAGACCACGCTCGCTCAGATTATTGCTCGGCAAACGCGCTCTCATTTCATCTCACTCAGTGCGGTACTGGCGGGAGTAAAAGAAGTACGGCACGTTATCGAGGAAGCGGCCAAACAACAAAAGGCCTTCCAGCGACGCACTATTCTCTTTATTGATGAAATCCACCGATTTAATAAAGCCCAGCAAGATGCCTTTCTTCCCCATGTGGAGTCTGGACATATTATCCTGATCGGTGCTACGACCGAGAATCCTTCTTTCTCTATCATTCCCGCTCTCCTCTCTCGCTGTCTGGTGTTTCCGTTTCATGCGCTCAACGAAGAGGAGGTCCAAAGTATTCTGGTGCGCGCTTTGCAGGATCAGGAACGAGGGCTCGGTCAACTGCAGATTATCACGGACCCAGAGATCTTGCGCCAAATCGTTCGACTAGCCAATGGAGATGTCCGGTTTGCACTCAATATTCTTGAATTAGCTGTACTTGGGGCTTCAGAGGATTCTGATGGACGTCGAGTGCTTACCCTGGAGCATGTAGAGGAAGCGATAGAACAAAAAAAGCTCCTCTATGATCGGAGCGGAGAAGAGCATTATAATCTGATTTCCGCTTTGCACAAAAGTATGCGCGGAAGCGATCCAGATGCAACGCTCTACTGGCTGGGGCGGATGTTGACCGCTGGTGAAGATCCCCTCTATATCGCTCGCCGCATGATCCGGTTTGCTTCAGAGGATGTGGGCAATGCTGATCCACAAGCATTACAGGTAGCGGTTGTGGCCATGCAAGCTTTTCAGTTTCTCGGAAGACCGGAAGGGGATCTGGCTTTAGCTCAGGCTGCGGTATATCTGGCAACCGCTCCCAAGAGCAATGCGCTCTACCGGGCGTATACACTGGTACAAAAAGATATCCAGGAACGTGCGGCTCTCCCCGTACCTCTCCATATACGGAATGCCCCTACGTCCTTGATGCAAGAACTCGGCTATGGAGAAGGGTATCAATATGCTCACGATTTCCCGGATCAATTTGTGGAACAAGAGTATCTTCCCGAAAATTTGCGCGGAGCGCAATATTATACACCCAACCGGGTAGGCTATGAGGCGGAAATTCTCGAGCGATTACAACGATGGTGGAAAGATAAAAAGAGCTTTTAGTGTTAAGTGCCTAGTGTTTAGTGAGTGTTTAGTGAGAGTAGTGCTCTGTTAAATTAATTTTGATTTGTCATGCTGAGCCCTTTGCTTCGCTCCAGGAGTCAAACGGACAACCCTGCGCTGCGCTTCGGGATGGCGAATGGACTTCCCTCCGCTGCGCTTCGGGGTAAACTCCGCGAAGCATCTCAAAAGCGAGATTCTTCGCCTTCGGCTCAGCATGACAAGACTGCATCATGCTCAAGGCAAATTGGCATTATTTTGACAATGTCCAATACTCAACACTTGACATCCTGAAACAGGAGGAAAATCTCTCATGAATGACAAAAATCTGGCATTTCTTCCAGCCCATGAACTGCGAACTCTCATAGCTACGAAACAGGTCTCTCCAGTGGAAGTAACGGAACTCTACCTGCAGCGCATTGAGCAACTCGATTCCCAGCTCAATTCCTATCTGACCGTTACGGCTGATCTGGCCCTGTCTACAGCCAGAGAAGCAGAAAAAGCGGTCATGGAAGGTAAGCCTTTAGGGCCTTTGCATGGTATCCCCATCTCTATAAAAGATTTAGAAGTGACCAGAGGAATCCGGAGTACTATGGGGTCGTTGATCTTTAAGGATACTGTCCCCGAGCAGGATAGTCTGGTCGTCGAACGTGTACGCCAGGCTGGCGCTATTATTTTGGGGAAGACCAATACACCGGAGTTCGGGTTGTTAGGCACCACGGAAAATCGCCTCGGGGATGCCTGTCGAAATCCCTGGAACCGCGAACGCACGACAGGGGGTTCGAGTGGTGGGGCTGGAGCAGCTATAGCTGCTGGGCTTTGTTCTTTAGCTACAGGGAGTGATGGCGGGGGATCGATTCGTATTCCATCCAGCTTTTGTGGTATATATGGCATAAAACCCAGTCAGGGTAGAGTGCCACGCTACGGTGGACTTGGCCGTCCGACCATAGGCCAGTTTTCTCAATCTGGCCCAATGACCCGGAGTGTACGGGATGCGGCAATCCTGCTTCAGGTGCTCGCTGGGCCAGATTCTCGTGACCCTACCTGCCTGCAAACTCCTCCTCCAGACTTCGTTGCTGCTTTAGACCAGGGAGTCAAAAATTTACGTATAGGCTGGAGTCCAGACTTTGGTTACGCAGCGGTAGATTCCGAAGTGGTCGAGGTCACGTCGAAAGCAGTAAGGGTATTCGAAGAATTAGGGTGCCATGTAGAAGACGCAAAGATCACCTTGCATGAACCATTTCCCCCCTTCTGGACCATTTTCAGTGCCAATGCTTATGCAGCATATGGGCATCTCCTCGAGAAACAAGGAGACCTATTGACTGACTATGCACGGCATTGTATAGAGCATGGGTCTCGTGTCTCCGGTGCCGATTATGCCCGTGCCCTCCTTGCTATCGAACAACTCCGGGCGCAATTCACCCCACTCATGCAGAGGTATGATCTGCTGGTAACCCCAACTATGGCTGTTCCGGCTTTTCCTATTGGGCAACAACCAAAGACCATAGCTGGTCGCGAGGTAGATTCTTTCTGGGGATTCTTGCCTTTTACGTTTCCGATTAATGCGATAGGATATACAGCAGCCAGTATCCCCTGTGGATTCTCGGCGGAGGGACTCCCTATTGGGTTGCATATTATTGGTCGAAGTGGGGAGGAAGCAACAGTGTTCAGCGCTTCAGCCGCTTTTGAGGAAGCACGCCCCTGGGCAAATACAAAACCGCCGATTGCCTAAGGCCAAGAGATCCTCAGGAGAGATCGTTGGTAAAGTGCCTATGCTGGGGACACAGACCACTGACCTGAAGCCGGTGGAGTGCTCATGCCCCCAGCATAGCCCTGTTTTCTCATCGATTTGGGTTATATCAAAAATCTCTCCTGAATAGGCACTAATGTTCTCCTACTACGCGAGCAGCAGAGAATCATTATGGATATAACCAAACAGTCACCTACAGAAAGAGAGTTGCAGAGTCAAGTATTTCGTCTCCAGACCCTGACTCGATTGAACCAAATTATCTCCTCTTCTCTGGACTTAGACACGGTACTCCGTGAAATTGCTCGTGCTGCTGCTACACTTATGGAAGTTCCCTTAGCTGAGTTCTGGCTTGTGGATGAGACTACCAGGACGTTAGAACTTTGCAGTTCTTTCGATGAGTCGTTGAATGCCGATTATCCGTTAAAGAAATTGCGTTTTGATCAGGGGGCTGTGGGATGGATTGCCATGCATGGTCAGCCTCTCCATATTCCCGATATGTTTTTGGATGCTCGGATTGTCTGTCCGGCCTGGTGGCGATCTCATAATTTAAGGAGTTTCTATGGCCTTCCGATTCGCTTTGAGCACTCCCTCCTTGCGGTGCTAGCCTTCAACGGCTCCCAACCCTTCTCTTTGACCCCTGATGTCCAGTATCTCTTGGAAAACTTTGGTGCCCAAGCGGCAATAGCGATCCGTAATGCCTCCCTGTATGGACGACTCCAGCGCAGCGAAGAAGCCCTCTGTCAAATATCCCAAGACCTGGAGAAGCGAGTGGCAGAGCGCACAGCAGAACTTGCCCATGCTAATACGTTGCTCCGTCAGGAGATCAATGAGCATAAACGTACCATGCAGGAAGTATTTGAGTACGCGAAACAGCTTGAAGCTATTCGTGGTATTACGACAGAGCTCACTCGTGAACTCAAGCTCTCTACTCTTCTCCATCTGATTATCCAACGAGCGGTCGAAATTATAAACGTGCGGTCAGGAGCTATTCGTCTCTGGGATGAAACACCCCGTGTCCTTGTACCAGGGGCCTTATACGGTAAAACACACTGGATGAAAGAACAAATCAGTCTCGGTGAAGGAGTGGCCGGAATGGTTGCGCAGTCTCGGAAAGGGATGAGAGTAAATGATTATCGTCATTCACCCTATGCCCATCCTCTCTTTCTCAAGCTGACCACCGCCACTGCTGTCCTGGCAGCGCCATTGCTCTACCATGATCGCCTGCTCGGTGTTATCATTTTGGATAATGAAGGAACAGAAGAGCGCCTCTTTAGCGAGCAAGATGGTGAACTGCTGAATCTTTTTGCTGCACAGGCTGCGATTGCGATTGAAAATGCTCGTCTCTACGAAGCACTGGAAGCCAAGATTACCCGCCTGCAAACTCTCACCCAATTGAATCGGCTTGTTTCGTCCTCGCTGGACCTGTCTAAAGTACTTGATGAAATTGTCACGGCGGCAGCGAAATTGATGCAGGCTGAGGTCGTGCGCGTTTGGATGGTAAATCAGACTACTCAGATGTTTGAACTGCGTGCTGTGGCGAGTGAAGTTCCTCTTCCCAATTTGGGGAAGCCTCAATCTATTCAGGATACTCGAGGAGGATTAAGTTGGGTAGCAGCTCATCGCACTATCCTCAATGTGCCGAATGTTTTTGAAGACGACCGAATAGTGAACCAGGACTGGTTTCATTCTCATGGCTTCCGCAGTCTTCTGGTCGCGCCAATTACGCATGGGAATTCTTTTCTGGCCGCATTATCATTGGTAGGACGCAGACCGTTTCAACTCAGCCCAGATGAGCAGATGCTTCTCGAGAATTTTATCGCTCAAGCAGCCACAGCCATCCATAACGCTTCTCTGTACGAAAGATTAGTGGCTAGCGAGGGGAAATTTCGGCAACTGGCCGAAAACATTGAAGGAGTTCTTTGGATGACCAGCCCGAAATATTCAGAGGTGCTTTACGTCAGTCCGGCCTACGAAAAGGTGTGGGGTCGCTCTTGTAGTAGCCTCTACGCCTCACCTCTATCCTGGATCGATTCCATTCATCCCGAAGATCGAGACAGGGTTCTCGAAGCGGTGCAGACGAAGCAATTTTGGAAAAGAGGTGAACTGGTGTATCGAATTGTACGACCTGACGGCACGATCCGCTGGATACGGGATCGAGCTTTTCCGATCCCGAAGCGCAGCGGAGGGTTGTCCGTTCGACTCCGGAATAAGGAGGGAGAGGTCTATCGGGTCTGTGGAATCGCTGAGGATATTACCGAGCGGAAAGCCATGGAACAACGACTGATCCAGCATGAACGCCTGGCTTTGGTTATGGAACTGGCTGCCGGGATTGCTCACGAAATCCGTAATCCGCTCAGTTCTATTTATACCGCAGCCAATCTTTTCACGGAGATTCCCCTGGAGTCTTTGCAGCCAAAGCATCTGACTGCCCTGGAGGTTATCAAGCAAGAAACAAAGAGATTAAATACCCTTTTGAACGACTTTTTGAACTTTGCCAGACCCCGCCAACCAAGTTGTGTGCCGTGTAATCTGAATGCACTATGTGTAGAAGCCCTGACTGCCCTCCAGTACCACGAATCGGCGAAAGGAAAAACTTTCCAATCGGCTTTTGATTTGGCTCTTCCTCCCCTGATGGTAGACATTGATCAAATACGCCAGGTCCTGTGGAATATCGCTTTAAACGGTCTCCAAGCCATGCCGGAGGGGGGAATACTCACCATATCCAGTGCTCTCCAGGACAAGGACGCGGTGGTTGCCGTTCAGGATTCGGGCTCTGGTATCCCAAAACACAAAATTCAAAAGATTTTTGAGCCTTTCTACACAACCAAAAAAAGGGGATCAGGGTTGGGTCTCGCCATTTCCCGTCGAATCGTTGAAGCCCATGGAGGACGGATCGAAGTGGAGAGTGAGGAAGGGAGAGGGACGACTATGCGGATTATCTTTCCTCTCCCAAAATAGACCACTCCTCATGAATCGAGGGCTGCCCATAGGGAGGAAAATCTCCGTCGAGATACGTAACACGTGAGGCATAAACAACGGTACGGTCAGTGGTGTTATTATTTTCCTTTAAACACCGCTTGCCGTTTCTCCAAAAATGCTGTTGTGCCTTCGCGCATATCTTCGGTGGTGCAGATCAGCCCAAAGAGACTTGCCTCCAGGTGCAACCCTTCTTCCAGTGTACCATTCAATCCATGATTAACCGCCTCTAAAATAGACTGCAAGGCAAGCGGTGCTTTGGAAACGAGGAGTCTGGCCAGAGACTCTGCTGTGGGGAGGAGGGCTTCTGGGGTGGTTACTTTGTTGACGAGCCCAATCCGATACGCCTCCTGGGCATCGATCATCTCCCCGGTGAGCATCAGTTCTAAGGCTCGCCCTTTGCCGATCAGACGAGGGAGACGCTGCGTTCCTCCGAATCCTGGAAAGAGGCCGAGATTGATCTCAGGTTGACCAAAACGGGCCTTTTCTGAAGCAATGCGGAGATGACAAGCCATGGCCAACTCACATCCCCCACCCAGAGCAAAACCATTCACTGCTGCAATGACCGGTTGACGAGAATGCTCAATCAGGTTGAGTAGTTGATGTCCTCGCTCCGCAAAGGCTTTCCCGATAATCGCATTCCCGGAGGCGAGCTCTTTGAGCATATTGATGTCTGCTCCTGAAACAAAGGAACGGTCACCACTGCCAGTCATGATCACGACCCGGATATCCGGAGTCTGTTGAACAGTGGTAAAGATCTGATAGAGTTCCTCAACGGTTTCCTGATTCAGGGCATTGAGTACTTTGGGACGATCAATGGTTATGTACCCAATCTGATTTTTCACTTCATAAAGCACGTTCTTATAGGCCATTTGCTGGTTCCTTACTCATCAGTGGTTAGTGGCTAGTGGTTAGTGATCAGTAGTGAGGAGGTATTTTTACTCCTTACTGGTCACTACCCACCGGACAAATTCCTATAGTACCTTATTTCCACCACGCGAAATTATCTTACCCATTCAACGAATTTTGTTCTCCTTTGGTAAGCCATTGACGGGCGATCGTCGAAGCAGGAAAATCCCGGGCATGAGCAGCCAGTTCTTCTGTGGTAGCGATTTTCGCCGAAATGAACAGTTGGGCCAGAATCACTGCAGTTACTGGCAGATAGATAAAGAGATCAACAATCCCCAGGAAAGTTTCACCGATAACAAAGGTGATGCCAATATTAAAAAGAAGGATCAGATAGTATAACGCTGGCCCCCATAATGCTGTCCAGCGAACACGGCTTGGGTCTTCACGCGTCCAGTATTTAGAGAGCAACCGTTTATCAATTTGTTGAAAGAGACCAATGATGGTAGCTCCAACCAGTGCCCATCCCACAAAATTGGATAGAGGAACCCCAAAGTAAATTCCTTCTTCGGGATAGCCATAAATTTGGCCTAGAAACCAGCGAGCTCCCTGTAAAGCAACCGGATCAACAACAATATCCATCCAGACAAAAAAAATTACACTTAATATCCACACCATTTTGGAGTGTCGAATCTGTCGGGTATCCGCTAACTGGAGGTCCCCTAATCCTCGATACAGGGGTGAACAGACCAGTAGAGCGAGGGAATAGCTGGTATAAGCGAGAAAACTATACGATAATGAATCCATAAAAGGGACATTGGTGATCCATAGTTCTTGATCTCGAGTGGTGTCAATATAATAGTACAATCCATAAGGGAAACCGGTGCGAGTCGAAGAGAACTCCGAGAGAAAAGCAATAAGATAAGCTATCGTAAACAGGACAACCGTCCGGATCCCTCCGAGCTGGTTTCTGCTCGCCCATAAGGCTATAGCCAAAAACAGAAACACATACCAGCGCAACTGAATCGTAGACACCAGCAACCAGAGTAAATCGACCATAGCCCCTCTTTGGTCAGAAAAAGACAAGGGCAGGCACCGGCCCACCCTTGTGCATATCCAATTCCCCTGTTCACCACAGAGACTCAAAGAACATATAGATTATCGAATTTCGCAATTCCGACCTCAGTATCCTTTGTGTCTCGGTGGTGATCTCCTTGTTATCCCTTCTTGATCGTTGGTAGTACCTGATCAATCAGTTCATTGATCCGAGTCTCCGCCTTTTTAGCAGCTTCTTGGGGAGACATCCCCTTATCGACAACATCGAAAACCATATCGGGAAGGATACCTGAGTTGGCTACCTCCATCAACCAGGGGATATGAGAATCCTGTTCTCGATTCATAATCAACGGCATGACAAATTTGTTCTCTAAATAGATCCGCTGGGTCTTGAGCCAGTGACTCCATTTCTTCCGCTCTGGATGATTCAGATATTGTTCGGAGTTAAAGAGCGAAATGGTAATCGGCAAGATATGGATGGGGACCGAATCACACCATTTGATGTAGTTTTCATCCTTATAGAAGAACTTGAGGAATTCGATTGATTCCTCTATGTGTTTTCCTTGTTTATATACAACCCACTGTTCTCCATCGTTTTGAGTAAACATATGGGTTTTGGCCGGACCTTTAGCCAGCGGCCCTACCGGTTTATAGTCCATGACCTTAAAGTGCTCTGGGTCAGCAATATCCGGCGAGTATTGTTCGATATAGCCGACTGTGCGTCCCCAGGTAGTGGTACAGGCAACCTTTCCACTGGCAATAGCGGCGAGATTATCGACATATTTATGAGAGAGCCAGCCCGGAGCCATATACTTGGTCAACTTTTTGTAATGTTCAAGCGCTCCATAGACATGATCGTTCTGTAGATTTGGACGACCATCGTCCTTCCAGATACCTCCCCCATTCTGTCCCACAAACATATAGACATCCTCATTGACAAAGAAGCCTGGTGTTCCGGTGAGTGCCAACCCATAATGACCAGGAGGCTCATTTAAGGCTTCCAGCCAGGCATACATCTCTTCCCAGGTTTCGGATTCTTTCAGGCCTTTCTTCTCTGCCCAATCGAGGCGATAGAGGTAGATATCCGCTCCCCACCCATGGGTGATTCCATACCAGTGTCCATCCTGCAGGGCTCCTACATCTCTGATGTGTGGGAAGATATTGTCCTTCCCAATACTATTAATCACCTCATCCACTGGCTCCAGCAATCCCTTGGCATAGAGAGAAGGGGTCACATACTGGATAGCATGACTGATGTCGGGCGGAGAGCCAGCAGCCAAAGCGGCCAGAATCTGATTTTCATGTTCGCCCCAGCCCATTCCCTGCTGTTTTATCGTAATGTTCGGATAGATTTTTTGGAAATCAGCAATGATCTCTGCAAAAGCCTCCTGGCTTTTAGGATTAGGTTCCGTATGCCAGATATTGAGCGTCACCGGCTTGCTGCCAAGTTTTTTCTTCATTTCCCCAGCCTGTAACTGCCCATTGACCACCGTAATAGTATACCCCAAGCCCAGGCCTAACCCAGCTTTAAGCGTACCACTCAAGAACTCTCTTCGGCTCTGGGCTCCTTGCAGAAATTCACGTCGGGTCTTTCGTTGTGTTGTCCATTGAGGTTTGTGCTGATGCATATAACACCCTCCTTTTGTTTATCCTTTGACAGCTCCTGCTCCCCATCCCTCAATCAAATATTTTTGACTAGAAATAAAGAAAACCAGAGCAGGAATGGTGATCATCATCCCGGCGGCCATGATGAGCCCCCAGTCAATGACAGCCATATTAAAAAAGTCTTGCACCCCCACGGGGAGCGTTTTCAGTTCCTCGTGCCCCATGAGAATTCGGGCAAATAAATAATCATTCCAGGCTACAATAAAGGTGAAAATGGAAGTGGCGATGATGCCAGGCAAGGCGAGGGGCATAATGATATAGACGACAGCCTGGAAGCGGTTGGCCCCATCGACCATGGCCGCTTCTTCCATTTCCAGTGGAATACTGAGAAAAAACGCTCGCAACAACCAGACACTAAAGGGAAGAGAAAAAGAGACATAGGCCAGAATGAGTCCGGTATAAGAATTCACTAAGCCAAGAGCGCGAAAGAGGATAAAGAAAGGGATAATCAGGACAATAGGAGGAAACATATAGGTTAATAAGGAGAGGACAGCGATTTTTTCCCGTCCCCAATATCGAAAACGGGTGAGACTGTATCCCCCCATCGTTCCAATACTGACAGAGAGTAAGGTCGATAGAGTAGCACAGAGAATACTGTTTTTAAAGTAGGTTAAAAAATTGGTTTGGCTGAAAAGCCGCCAGAAGTTTTCCAGTGTCGGATGCTTTGGCAAAAAGTAAGGAGGCCAGGCTAAGACTTCGCGGGCTGGTTTCAAGGAGGTAGACACCATCCACAGTAACGGAAAAGCGGCAATCAAAATGGTGAAAAAGGCTACCCCAAGCAGTAATATGCGTCTCGGGGTCAGATGGTCTGTTACCGCTTTCGGTAAGGGAAGAGTCAATGCCTCCAGAACCATAGAGGATGGGGTTTTGCGTCTCATGCGACCTCCTCCTCTTCTCTTCGGAAAATCCGGAAATAGATGGTGACTACGATTATGAGTAACATGAACATGAGATTAGCCAGAGCCGCTCCCAGACCTACCTGATAGTGCCCAAAGGTCTTCATATAGGTGTAAATGGGGAGCGTACGAACACTTTCGCCGAGCCCTCCAAAGTCGCCAGCCCAGAGCCAGACGATATCAAACTTGGTAAACATCCAGATTCCGCGCAAGAGGATCACTACAAAGAGGACCTCTTTTAGTTGGGGGAGGGTCACATAAAAGAAGCGCCAAAACGCGGAAGCACCATCTACCTTCGCCGCATCATACAGCTCCAGCGGGATGACCTGAAGACGGGCCAGCACGTTGATAACCACAAAAGGGAAATAGGTCCAGATGCTGACCAGTACCAGTGAACTCATCATATTCGAGGGCCCAATCCACACAATCGGTTGCTTGATAAGATACCAGGCTTGTAAGAGATAGTTCACAATGCCATACTGGTCATTCAAGACCCACTTCCAGAGCACTACCGAGACAATGGTGGGGAGCATATAGGGAAACAGGACCACCCCCCGGGCAAAGGTGCGTCCGAAAAACCGTTCGTGAAGCAGAAGAGCAACGGCAATACCCAGGATAATCTGAAAAAAAGTACTGGATACCGTAAAAACAAAACTCAGCCTGAAGCTTGTCCAGAATTGCTCATCAGAGAGCATGGTGCGGTAATTTTTTAGAAAGACCCAGGTTTGGATCGGAAGAAAGGCATGCTTGGAGTAAAAACTGAGCCAGATGTTGTAAAGAATAGGGAAGAGAATAAGGAGACAAAGAAGCAATACGGTTGGCAAAATCAACAGCATTCCCTGTCTGGCTTCTTTTGACCACATGGTTTTACTCCTTAGCCTGCTATATACTTAGAGAAGGGGATGAATCCGCAACCCGGTAACAAATCGCAAATACAGCCACTCCTACTTCAGCAACTGTCTGGCAATCACAATCCGTTGAATCTGATTGGTCCCTTCCCAGATCTGATGAATCTTGGCATCCCGGTAAAAACGTTCCAGCGGGAAATCTTTCGAATATGAATACCCCCCAAAAATCTGCATGGCATTCGTCACATGCTTCATACACATATCTGAAGCAAAGAGTTTGGCATGGGCTGCTTCTTTACTGAAGCGTACCCCCTGATCCCGCAAATACGCTGCTTTATGGATGAGAAGACGAGCAGCATCGATTTCTGTTGACATATCGGCCAGCATAAACTGAATCCCCTGGAAATTGGCAATGGGCTGATCAAACTGGACGCGCTCTTTCGCATAGCGGATCGAGGCTTCCATAGCGCCTTGCGCTACACCCAGGGCGATGGAAGCGATACCGATACGACCGGTATCGAGCGAACGCATGGTAATCTTGAATCCCTCTCCTTCCTTTCCCAGAAGATTCTCTTTGGGGACTCGACACTGCTCAAAGAAGAGCGGTGCAGTTCCCAAACCTCGCACTCCAAGCAGATCGAGTTGCTTCCCGCTTCGGAATCCTTCCATTCCTCTATGGACTAGAAAGGCGCTGATTCCCTTTGAGCGGAGAGATCGGTCAGTCGTAGCTAGGACAATCACCATATCGGCGATGGCGCCACAGGTGATAAACATCTTCTGGCCGTTCAGATAGTAGTCGCCATTTTTCAGAGTGGCAGTGGTCTGAATAGAGGCGGCATCGGAACCAGCCCCTGGTTCGGTGAGGGCAAAGGCACAGATTTTTTCCCCTTTGATTAATTTGGGAAGTTCTGTTTTCTGCTGCTCAGTGCCGGAAAAAAGGATCATGTCAGCCATGAGCTTGGTCAACATGAGCGCATCCGCCACCGCTGCAGAGACTTTAGCCAGCTCTTCTATGACCAAAGACCAACTGATCGTATCCGCTTCTCCACCACCATATTCTGTCGGGAGGGTCATGCCCAGGAGCCCTAACTCCCCTAGCTTGCGGTACAGATCCCAGGGAAAGGTGTCGGTAACATCGATTTCTTTAGCCCGGGGAGCCACCTCCTCTCGGGCAAAATCTCTGGCTAATTGTTGTATCGCAAGCTGTTCGGCACTCAGTGCAAAATCCATTCTCTCCGTATCCTCCCTCTCTGACCACTACTATAAGGGCAACTTTTACTCTTCTATCCTTCACAAAATACAAGACCGGCTCCTAAAACGTCGGTCAAGTAATTGCTTGGAGAGCCGACACGGGCGGACTCCCCCTCGATGCTTATCATTTCCCACAAATTTGCAATTCCCCCTTCCCCCATCCCAACCTTCCCCCGCCAGGGGGGAAGGAGAAGGTATCCGCCCCTAAACCCACCAGAGGAGAAGGTGTCCGCCCCTGAGCCCCAGGTGGGGGAAAGGGGATACTTGACCGCTGTTCTAGATCCCCTCAGATACAGGTTGATACTCAATACCTGACGTCATACATACGCCCCAGCAAGGGGAGCGGTGATCCTGTGTGGCCATCTTGAGGCAGAGTCCTTCAGCCCACACTAAACCCCCACGTGGGGGAAAACTCCCTGAATGGGCTTGCATATGAGGACAGGACAAATCCATCCCTTCCCACGAGGTGACTTTTATGAGGGTTTCCCTCCCCGGCATAGTATACTATAGTAAAATAGAGATGTCATCTTTAAAACAAAATAAAGAAAGAAATCTCGTGTAATTCTATACGATACCAGCTTTTTCTTCAAGCCCGTTCGTAAAGTTGCCAGGTGTAGGCTCCCTTACACGAGGACACCGTACGAGGTCCCCAGGTAAGTGATGGACCATTTAGAAATCTGGCTACTCCATACAGGACCATCTGTCCTTCCGGATATACCCCACTGATTTTGCCCCAGGGAGACACGAGAGCAATCGGTCTTCCTTCGGCAAAGATCTCGATTTTCCAGGGAGTATAATTGTCGACGGTCAAGGCGCACATTGTTGCTCCAGACATCTGCCCTCCTTTCCCCAGTGGAAGTGGGGGTACTGCTGCTGGATCATTCAATATCGAACGGTCTTTGACGTGCGGATCTGGTCCGGCTCCACGACTTTTCTGAGCATAATCTTTTACGATGACTTCTGATTCGCTCTTGGAGCTTGTGAGTTGTTGACCAGAAGAGGAAAGGGGTACAGCTAAAACAAACAGAATACCTAATACAAACGGAGATACTTTTGAACGGTTTCAGCACGATTCCTTTCTCCTTTTTGACGAGGGCCGATATACTTCCTCTACCGACCCTCCATGTTCTCTCACTGAGGACGGGTATAGCCCATCTGAAGTCCAGCCTATCTATGAGTAGAGGTGCCAGGTGTAACTATCGCCGCAATTAACCACTCGCGGACCCCAGGTATATTTACTGCCATCAGTAAATAGCGCTACTCCGTACAATGTAAAGGTCTTTATACTCTGGTAGCCAGACGCTGTTCCCCAGGGAGAGACCAGACCAACGTATTCGCCGTTGACATAAATTTGAATCTTCCAGCCCGTATTATTATCGACTGTCAGATAGCAGCGATGTCCACGCGTTTTTTTCCCTCCTTTCTCTGGAGGAGCGGGTGGGGTAGCAGCAGGATCATTTTCAACCGACTGACTCTTGATATTTTCATCTGTTGTGCTAGCACCACGTGCTTTCTGTGCGGTGTCTTTGGCTTCGGTTTTCTCCTGTGCGACCTGCGTCTGAGCAAACGCTGGTGCAACAAACGTTATAGCCAAGAAAGCGACGAAGCTCAGGAATACAACTGTTATCGGTCTAAACATATTTGTCTCCTTTCGTTATAGCCATTTACCTTGAACATTGATATCTGAAGTCCCTCCTGTCCAGGTGGAGATCGAATGGGAGAACACTTTTTCGATCTGTTCATTTCCCCTTCCTCCTTATTCAATCTTTCTGGGTCTGATTCCCCGAAGCTTGCTTCGTTCCTTGCCTTTCAAGATACCCCGTAGCTTGCTGCGGGGTAGTTCATTTGGTTATCAAAGAGAACTCATAGCGAGTATCGCGCTCTTGTCATCCCGCAGTGCAGCGGAGGGAAGTCCGGTCGCCATCCTGAACCCTGCACTTCTTTCAGGGTAAACTTCGTGAAGGACCTCTCATGAGTTGCTGCAGAACTACGAGATTCTTCGCACAGTTTGTCCCGCAGTGCAGGGTTGTCCATTCGACTCCCGGAGCGTAGCGCAGGGTTGTCCATTCGACTCCGTGAGCGAAACGAATGACTCAGAATGACATTTTGGAATTTACTCGCTATGAATTCAGAGAATAAAATTAATCAACCTTGTGGAGAGTTTTTGTATTCCTTCTATTGCAGCTATTGCAGCCGAATGAGAAGCACATTATCGAGGAGCACTCCTCAACGAGAGTGCAGTGATTGACCAGTCTATGGGTGTGACCACTGCGGCGCCCCTGACTTCTGATCCGATAGTATAGAGCAAATGAGCCAGGGGAGTAGTGGGAGCCTCATCCCGGGTCCGTACCCCCTGAAATTCAAGTACCTCAGGCGGTGCAATGGCTTCCCGGCTCGTGAGCAAGAAATAGGTATCAATCCCAAACGGAGGAGCAATCTGAATTTGAGTCGGCAGATAAATTTCTACCGGTGGAGGAGTGTCATAAGGAAAATGGTTCTCGATGTTTCCTTGGGCCTTGAACGGGAAGAGGAGGGTACTGTTCCCAAAACTGTCCATGACAAACACATAGACGTAGCGTTTCTCTACCCCTCGCTTGAGGGAATCCTCGCTGGCACGAAGCATTAAGCGGAATTGCTCCCCCTCTTTGACTATTCCCGAGGTCATAATTACTCCAGTCTCTGAATTCTTTAGAGCGAGGGTATAAGGGAAACTCCCCTTATCCAGTGGCGATTCCAGTTGCAACCAGGCCCGGATCCTGCCTATACGCTGAGTAAATTCTCTCAACTGGCTTGCTGTTGCCTGGAACGACCCTATAGCATCTCTAGCCCGGACCCAGTCCGTTCTGACCGGCAGTGGAGAATTACGCTCGATGTCCTGCTGGGTAATGTAAGGAAGCATCCAGGCATAGGAGAGGTCATTGCCCTGTACCCGTCCCACGAGGAGATAATGAGCCTCTTGGGGTGTAGAGAGAAGCTCAATTGTACTTTGTCCGGTTCTAGAACCCCATTGCAGATTCTCCACAAGCTCTGTGGGTGGGGGAAAATAGACAAAGAGTTTGGCTTTGTCCTCTTCCTCGATAGACACCTTTGCCAGAACCTCCTGGGCCGTTAGAGACTGTCCCATATTTTCCGATTGGCCTCCAGGGAACATCAGTTTCCAGACCGATCCATCCCATAACAAAATATGGGTGGGGAGAGTTTCGGTGGGATCTTCGACCCACTCGATACGATCCGAGGTTTGCAGTGGAGCCAACACCTGGGCAATGGATATCAAATCGGCATACGGCAGCGTGGCCGGAGGGATCCACACCCGCAAGAACACTTCATCAGAATCAGCCCAGCGGTCTACGACAAATAGATCTCCTACCCGAACCTCCTGAGGGTTTCCGGCGATGATTCGGGCGGTTGCCCGGCTCCATCCCTGGACCTGCTCGACTCGGAGACGGACAGTAGACGTATTGGCAGAAGAGTCTACTTTGCGCAATTCGCTCTGTTTCCGCAATCCCATTGCCAATCCCCCCTGCAATTCTACCATGTTATCTGCCTGGATGCGCAGAACGGCAATCGTGGGCTGGTCTGGCAGTCCTCTCGTAGCTATCCCCAGGAGAGATTTCTGGCGACGATCCGCAGTCCCTGCCAGCACGGGTTCCTGAAACCGGCCGGTGGTCTGTAACAGAGCTTTCACCCGGAGAAAGACACGCTCGGCTGGCTCGTGAATCTGGACGGTACGCAAGGTCTTTAGCAAGGCTAGGGTAAAGGCTCCGTGTTTTGTACCCAGTTCCTCATCCGTGGCTTCATGGGCGATCTGAAAATCCTGGGCGGCGGAAAACACCAGGGCGCCTCGTTCTTCTGGGGCTGGACGAGGATCTGGAGGTTCCGAACCAACCACTGTGGCCACATCGCGAGGATCCGGTGGCAGGAATCTTGCTTTTTCGGTCTGGACCAATCCCCGTGCCACTGACCCACTGTGACAACTGTCCAGAATTACGATGAGCGAAGCTCCTTTGTCCAGCACGTCGTTGAAGAGGCGGCGTAACTCTTTATCCCGAATATCCCACACACCCTGGTTTGCGTCAGCCGGGACAATGGTTTCGTCTTTTTTATCCGGTTCAGTAGACTGCGAATTGGTCACCTGAGACCCATGACCAGCGTAGTAGAACAGATACACATCACCGGGAGTGGCTGACTCAATCAAATGCTGCCGTATTTCCGTGAGGATACGTTCTCGAGTAGCTTCTTGATTCCTGAGTATCCGGATATTGTCCGGCAAAAACCCGTAGCGCGCGATCAGTACTTCACGCATCGCTTCGGCATCATTAACTGCCCCATCAAGGTTATACCACCCGCCACGACGCTGTACTGGCCGATCAACAGAAGAAGCTGTGCCCGTTTCTTTAACCGTCTCCTGCGTACCAGACGCTGGAGATTCGGTCCTAGTCGGTTGGTAGATATCGATTCCGATGAGCAACGCCCGCCGTGTTTCGGCGAGTGATTCACCGGCAAAGAATAGCAGGAACAGAAAAGCGAAACATGGAATGGTTACCTGTTTGCACATACCTGCTCTCCTTTCATTGCGAGAGACTTTTAATCGTCTGCGATAGACCTGCTACAATCCTGGCCGCGATCCCAGTCGGATCGTCTGCAGTCCCCACCACCTGCAATCGGGCAACCCGCTGCCCATCCCGAATCAGGAAGAGAGTGACTGTTACCTGCTCTCCTTCCACCGTATAGATGCCACTGAGGCGAAGAGCACCAGGCAGCTCATCGGCATCGACATAGACGGCTCCGTACTCTCTTGCTGCTCCGCGACTCATGGTTCCCCCTTCCTCCTGGAATTGTTTGCGCACTGCCGCCATCAATTCCAGATGATCAAACCCTTGCTCTGGATTGAGCAACACCGGACGCAAGAGCAGAGGCTTCACTGCTGCCAGTGGGATGGCAGCTTTATCTTCTGCAGTCAACTGCCCCACATCAAAACTGGTACCCTGCGGAGCAGCGATGAGTGGTTTCTGGATACCACCGATATCGCGGGCCAGGTGCGGCACCTGATCGGCTGCGTACTGAAAGAGCCGACTCACATCGATATATTCGTCTGCACGTAACGCAGCTCCCCGCATTCCCTGCAGCAACGCATAGGTAAGGAGCCCCTGCCCGTACTGGGTCGCTTCATAACTCACCTTATCCGCGGCACTCCCCATCAAGATATGAAACCCGGTGCGGTCTTTCATCCGCTCGATAGCCCGAATCTGATCGGAGGGTACAGCGCGTCTCTCGACCAGCTTTGTGGCAAATGCTCCTGCCGCACAGGTATCCAGTATCATGACCTGTTTGAGCGCAGGGATCTGTTTGATCCATTCCACAAGCTCTTCACTGGTAATGGCTACTCGGTCCCGTATGGCCGGATCGGAGACATCGGTACTGCGAGCTTCCTGGGTGAGATAGGCATACAGATCACGTTCCTCTCGCAAGGCCACTCCATGGCCGGCGAGGTAGACCACCAGGATATCTTCTGGTTTTGCTTTACGAGCTTCGGCAAAGGCTTTGCGAAAGTTGGCTTTGGTGGGAGCAAGCGCTCCCGGATCATCGGTACTACGGAGGAGCGTTAGATGAACCTTCTCCACCCCAAAGAGCCTTTGGGCTCCGAGTTCCAGCGCGGTGGCCATATCCGCAGCATCCTTGGCTGCAAACCGGAGCGTAAGAGTCGGAGAGGCATAGGCGGAGACTCCCCCCACGATGGCGTAGAGTTCCGGTATTTTCAACGTAGAGGGACCGGCTGGTGTCCAGAGAATCTTCGCTCCACGGCTGGAGAGATAGCCTGCCGCATTCCAGACAATGACCTCGATGGTGTTCGGCTCACCTGGTTTCAGCGGAGCACCGGCTAAATCCACCTGGAGTTCTGCGCTGGCAGCCTGGGGATCCAGGTTTGCCCCCCGGGCATCAGTTATCACTTCTTTCCCATTGACCAGCACCTGTACCCGACCCATCCCTCCTCCACGGTTTGCGAGGTGAAGAGAGAGTTGCGTACTGCCAGGAGCCGGAGCCTGATACTCCACTCGCGGGAACAGATGCACGAACTGTAATCCCTCGACGTCAGGGAGTGGTTCCTGATCAAAGGCGAGGATCTTGGCCAGCAGCCGTGGTGTATAATAACGCTCCTTAAGTTGGGAGAGCGCAATCGACTCGTTCCCTAGCACCCAGTGTAAACCCGGGATGTCACCGGCATTGGCTGCATCATAGCGTCCTTGCCGATCTAAGACGGCCCAGGTACCGTCGCGGAAAGAGATGAGCTGACAGAGTTCCTGACCAGTCTCGGTATCCCACAACTGGCTGGTATGGTCCATGCTCCCGGTGATCACCCATTGTCCATAAGGAGAAAAGGCCACCGAGGTCACCTCGTCTCTATGTTTAAACCGATGGATTTCCTGGCCGCTCTGTACCTCCCAGAGGCGTGCAGTATTATCCGGATGTCCGGTAACCACGAACCGACCATCCGGAGAAAAAGCCGCACTGTTCGTGCGGAGCCATCCCTGATGCTGGAACCGTTGTACTTCCTGTCCGGTGTGTACGTCCCATATAGATACATTTTCTCCTCCGGCAAGCACAAAGCGTCCATCTGAGGAAAACGTCACCACATCGATGGTACCCGCATCTGCACGAAAACTTCTTACTTTCTGGCCAGTCGCCACGTCCCAGAGGGTCACTGGAGCTTTTTCTCCCACGTTTCTCCCTGCCGTGAGTAAAAGACGTCCATCAGGCGACAGGGCAACAGTCTGTGCATATTCGGCGGGTAAGACGAGTTCGCGGGTAAACCCATGTGGCGCTTTACCGGTTACCGCGTCCCACAGGAGCACGGTCTTCTCTCCAAACATCTCTTCAAATAAGCTCTCTCCTCCCTCCATCAGGATCATCCATCCCCCGGGAGTAAACCCCAGAAACCTCACGGGAGAGGAGTAGGCAAAACGCTGTACTTCCTGTGCGGTGACAATATCCCATACATGCAGTGCGTCTGGACTTTTCGTCCAAAAGAGGTGACCCTCCGGGGAAAAACGCCCAGTGGTATGCCCGTCAAAATGCCGAATCTCCTGCCCGGTGATGGTATCCCATACATACAAGGCATCTGAGTTTTTTGTCCAGAAGAAGCGGCTATCCGGGGAAAAGTTACCCCTGGTATGCCCCACCAGACGCCGAATCTCCTGACCAAGAGACAGATCCCACAGATGTACGCCCTCATCCTGACTTTCAGTCAATACCCATCGACCATCAGGGGACAAGACAACCGACCAGACCCCTGCGGAGAATCCGCCGAAACAGCGGAACTGTTGTCCGGTGGTCACCTCCCACAGACAGACAGAACCACTAGCCACCAGTACCCATCGTCCATCGGGTGAAAAGGCAGTGGAAGGGTCACTCGTCGTCGCGGTAAACCCGGCCAACTGTCTGATCTCCTGACCGGTGGTGACCTCCCAGAGACGAGCCATCGGCTCTTTTTCTTCTGAAAACGCTTCAAACAGGGGATTGATCGCACCGGTAAGCGTAAGAAATAACCGGCCATCCGGGGAAAATGCCGCAAATCTGCCACGATGCTGGATCTGGTACACCTGCTGACCGGTGGTAACATCCCAGAGGGATATGCTCCCATCTACAGTTTCGATGAGGATAAAGCGCCCATCAGGCGAAAAGGTGAGCGTCGCTATAGCAGCTTGATATGTTGGAAAGCGTTGGAGTTCCCGTCCGGTATGTGTCTCCCAGAGACGGACAATGTTGTCGGTGCTACTGGTCAGCACCAGCCGTCCATCCAGAGAAAACGCCACCGAGTTTACACTGCCGGTATGTCCTTCGAACCGTTGTACCTCCACACCGGTATGCACATCCCAGAGACGTGCAGTCTGGTCAGCACTTCCAGTAAGCACCAAACCGTCTTTAAGAGAAAAGCGTACGGCTTCCACGGTACCCGTGTGTCCTCGCAAGCGTCTTACTTCCTGCCATGTCCCGACTTCCCACATATGCACCATCGAGTCGGTAGGGTCACTGTCCAGACCAGTGGTAGCGAGGAAACGTCCATCAGACGAAAAGGCCACGACAAGCCTTCCCTGCTGATACCCGGTGAAACGCCGCACTTCTTGTCCGGTTGCCATTGCCCAGATATGGGCAGTCTGAGCCGAATTCCGGCCCTCCGCTTTTGTCAGGACGAAGCGCCCATCTGGTGAAAACGCCACCGCAATGACTATGCCATTATGCCCTTCGAAGCGTCGGACTTCTCTTCCGGTAGTCGCTTCCCATAGACGAGCCGTTCCATCGAGTCCTCCAGTGAGTACGAACCATCCATCCGGGGAAAATGCTACACTGGTAGCAGAATGTCCCAATTGGACGACTAAGCGTACCTGCGTATCTGAGTATTCAGGAGGAGAGAGCACTGGCGAGGATGATGGTGGAGGCCGTGGAGAGGAGTCATACCGCACAGAAGGAGCAAGCTCTTGAGCGTACAACATGCTATAGAGCAAAGTAATAACTATTACAATGTTAACCACTAGCCCAGCCTTATAGCATAGTGTTGTCCGTTGCATCATCAGTTTTCCTCTGTCTATAGCTCTTTCCAGAGAGCCAGGGTAGCTCTCCTCTGACCTTCTCTCTTGCTGGCTTTATAGTCACAAAATAAAAGAAAAGGTTCAAATTTAGTCGCTCAGGTCAGAAAAATAATATCAAGGCCAAAAGCAAAGTCAATGAAAAACTATCTATTCTGACCTATACTCCTCACCGCTCATTTTTTTTGAACCTTTTTTGCTCTTTGGTGACTATGAAAACAAAAAGAGTACGGAGAGACTCCTGGTATGAGAAAAATAGATATTCATTTTGAAGATATACCTCTATCACTCCCTTTGTCTGAAAAGGAGAAACGTCCATGCAGACAAGATGGTACACAGTTATCAAAACTTTTCTACTGCTCGTATTTATTGTCTTTACGATAATAACAGATTTTGTCCTTCCGAAAACACTATCTGGCAAGACTGGTGACCATCATCCATTTCTTGCTCTTCAGTGGTCAGGCGTTAGAGAAGCTGAAGGTGGCATGCAGGGAGAGCGCTGTCCCGATATTACCGGTCGCTGGTCCTGGTTTGTGGGTGGGGTGGTCACCTTCCGCACCGACGGTACAGGCGAGTGGAAGGCCTCACCAGAAGCAAAACACACTCTCTCTGTACGCTGGCAGTGTGAAACGACAAACGTGGTGTATACGCTCATCTGGCAGCAAGGGCTCATTGATACGCTTCTCCTCTCCGAGGATGGCAGGGTACTCAAAGGTCAGAACCAATTCGGCGTCACAGTTGAAGGAATACATGATGATGGCGAGCGCGCGAATCGAAGCAAACTGCTGGTTCCTGCCCATCAGATCGACCCAAACTTGGTCGGGACCTGGGAGCTGGAGGTGCGGATACCAACTCCTGCAGGACCGATACCGGTTCTATGGGAGATACGAGCGGACGGCACCTACCGTATCGATGCCCAGCATCTGAGTCATGCCGGAACATTGATGGCACGTGATGGCCAGTGGAGCCTCGAGTCGAAGACCAGCGGTTGGCGTGACAATGGTCGCTACGAGCTCACGGACTGGACGACGCTGCTGGCTCACGGAATTCTTGGCCCCGGGCGCTGGCATCGGCGTGAGCCGAGGTTGAAACTCGAGACGACGACCAGCAAAGCCGATCGCATTCCGCACAACCTGCCCCAACTGAGCCGGAACGCAGCAGAACTTGCTCGGCGCTGGCGTGAGGATGCCCTGCTCGTTATGCTCCAAGTAAAGCCTCCAGCGGGCCGGCTCGGGATCCAGGTGACGATGAACTTCTTCTCTCCCTCGACCGGTGGTGGGCTGTGGATAACCGCCACACCCGAGGGGAGTAGCTTCCAGGAGACACGAGTGGCAAACTGGGGTGAGGAGCGGATTCCTTTCGAGTTTCTTGATTTGCCCGAAACCTGGGCCATTGCGCAGCAGCACGGTGTCCTTCCACCGTTGGGGCGCACCATGTTGCGTATCGAGCACCCGCCCGGACACGAGCCTATCCTGATCTGGTCGATCAGCTCCGGTCGGCGCAATAGCCCTGGAATTGCCATTGACGCAGCAACCGGTATCGTTTTCACCGGTGAGCTTTCCGGGTATATTGCCGAGTACAACCGGATGTGGGAAGAGGCGGTGGAAGGACTACGGCGGCTGTTTGCCCGTCCTGCACCGCTGCCCACTATCGACTTCGACTGGGGATCTTCCTCTTCCGCTCCTTCCTCAAGCACGAGCGGAGACTCGTCGAGTACCTGGCATAGGGACACTGCTTTACAAAACGCTTGGGGGTCTGGTGACATGGATGCTTACAATCGAATTCAGAGTGGTACGCCTACGTGGGAGGATTGCTCACGCTACGGCGGCTGCTAGCGAGGAGGAAAGAATAAGGGAGCTCTTGGTGTAAAGCCTTTTCACCGCCATAAAAATGTAGGGTGGGCTGTGCCCACCAAGGATACCCCTGGCTGTGTTGGTGAACTGTGCCCACCCTACCTCTGGCTTTTGTGAAAAATGCTTAGTGATACTTACCCAGATATCGGATGAAAGGTAGATTATGAAAGGAGAACTGATGAAGCGGCAAACATTGTTATGCACCAAAATGGTATTGGTCTGCGTAACCATAGGCATGCTAGGGTTTGCCAATGCTCAAGAAATGCCGGCCAGTTGTCAATGGTGTGAGAAAGAGAGAGGCCGACTGCTAAGGCGGGCAGAGCAGAACGAGAAGAGTTACAAAGAGCGCCAGAAGTCGTGCCAAAAGACTTCTCTTGCCCATCCAGCGTGTCAGCAGAATGCCCAACAGCTATACGACAAGGAAAAAGCGGACATTAAACGCGATAGAGCCTATGTTGAATCCAGATGCTCTCTACACACCGGCACGTATCAGACCTATAACCGAGACTATGACGGTCATACGCTTCGGCCCCTGCGCACAGTCACCTTGCAGTTTCAGGGAACACAATATGTACTGAGGACGCCGGATGGTATATACAACCTGCAGACTACAAAAACTCCTGGGGAATTTGTGACTACTAATCCAGAGCTTCGGCCCCCGGTCTCTATGAAATTTGTGCAGCGCAATGCCCCATCTGGCTGCGACACCGTTCAATATGATGTCTACTATAGACAACAGGGAAAAGAACTTAAGAGTGAGGTATGGGATCTCCAGAGATAACCGCGGAGAATAGCCTGATGATTTACCGTATTCTATGCAGCACAACGGCTATTCCTGGACGTATTCCGGGACGCTTGCTGGGTGCCTTCATGGCGGGGATGGATGGCTTTAATCTGAAATATCCAGATATCGCCCAACCTCGAGCCCGGTTTTATTTTACAGAAAAGGGCTGGCGTAAGCTTGGGCGTTTTATTGCTGTCACTGCACGCCGGGAGGGTCGGGTGGTACGAGTGATTCGCCGCAAAAATCCTTACCCGTCACAGATTGTTTATCAGGATGCACTGCAAGTCGCGATTCTACCCCCCAAAAAGAAGAGAAGGGTGGACGCCTCTCCTGTAGGAAGAACGATGCCTTTCCTGGGATACTGACGACGAGTGGGGTCAGACCAACTTACCACTCCCACGCAAGTGTTGGAGACAATGAAGGGGAGGATTGATATGAGATATTTTTCCGTCATATGGGTGCAAAGGGGAAATTTATCGAGGATGATGGCAGCAGTATATGTTTTGCTGGCTGTTCTGGGCATCAACTTAGAGGCATGGGCTCAGAGTCCAACGAACTCTATCTCATCGCTGCATGCGAAGATAACTTCTCTTGCATACGCTAACAGTGCGGCTCAGTAAGGAAGGCTCCTGGTGGAACGGTTATACACTGAAGGGGACCATAACGGGAATTTCTGATGACTGTCGTAGAACTGTAGATGGAAAGATTAATACCGAAGGTCGAGTTATCATTGTCGAATTAACAAGAGAATGAGATAAATCAATTGATTGGGTCATAGTGAAGGAGAAACGTGATGCCCTCAGTATCTGTTAGCTGGTCTGGCCAATGTGCTGACCATTCTGCTCAAGAGGATTTATGCCGAAAGCTCGGTAAATTAGCAGAGCTTTCCCATAGTTACTTTGAGGAACCAAAGCCGGCAATTAAGTACTTTGACCAAACCATAGAAGGCAAGATTCTATTGAGCAGTTATCTCTTTGGTGATAATACCACAATCCCTCGGGCTTTGCAGGTCGCTCAGCGTAAATCAGAGGAAGAGGACTCGACTGACTTATTTGTCTTGGAGAATGCTCCTCTCTACGGCATTGAGTTTCGCTTATACGACGGACGCAAATTCTATCCCGGCGACGATAGGATAAGCTTTGTATTTCTCCGGATGAGTAATTGTCCGGAGTTAGACGGGCGAATTGTTTATGTAGAGGATAAGGAAGAGTGCAAACGGTTTTACAATCAAATGATACAAAAATCGGATTGGTATCTGGAAAAGCCACACATTCACCTCAGGTACTACTGTGAAGTATGGATGGATCTCCTACTTGGATGGGTCAAATATTTTTACATACCTGACCTGGACTTTCACCGTTATGAGCGTTTATCTGGATACAGGGAATTTTTAAAAATGGTGGAGAGATTTGGTGATGGGCTGGACGCAAGAGGCATCATGCTTTTGTGGTTGAAACAGAGGTTCAAACAGGAAGTGGAGGAGTGGACGGATACGGCAAGGCAAGCCCGCCAGTTTTGGGATTCGGTTCATGAAATGAGCAAGAAAGATAACAAGAATTAGCTATACCTACTGGTTTTAGAGACATTTTCGCTTCGCTCTAAATATTTTTCATTGATGCTCCTATGAAGCATATCAAATCTCCTTAGGCTTGGTGGTCTCGGTGTTCATTTTCCTGACCAGCGGTGCTCTGATAGTCCTTTTCTATCTCAACCCTTTTTCGGCTGACGGCCCATATACAGGTGAAGCGAGAGAGAACTGTCATGTATTAGAAAATCCTGACCAGGTGTTTGCGATCAGTCCCGTGAGCAGAATCGAGGTGTACAGGAGGACAGGAGATGACCCGGCGCCGACTGTGTTATTGCGAGATGGGGATAATAAAATCAAAAGGATATCCGGAGATCCAGGAGGAGATTCGTGCTCAGAAATCACCGATGTCTGCCAAAATGGTTGCGAAGAAACATCGTCACCTTCTGAACCGTAGCAGCGAATGGGATGAGGCAGACGATGATGTTGCCAGAATGAGGCTATGCCTAAAGTTAAAACTGGCACAACATCCGGAGTTAGTCCAGATGTTAATAGACACGGACGATGCCCTGATCATAGAGGACTGCACGGCGCGCCCGAGGGGTTCAGCCAAGTTCTGGGGTGCTGTTTGGGAAAACGGGCAATGGGTGGGAAACAATGCGCTGGGGAATCTGTGGATGGAACTGAGAGAAGAGCATTGTTCCTGACTTTTATGGTCTTCATCGGCATCATCATTTTCGGTACATTTGCTCTGGTGTTCTGGCTACCGACTCGGCAATGGCCCAAGAGGCTGGATCCAGACGGCATGACGCTGCGGAATGGCCGTCGGCTCTCCTGGAAAGAGGTGATCGCAATCACCGGAGGAATAAAGAAGATTTTTGGTGTCCCGGTTAGCAGGTGGTGGGAGGTCCATACCGGTGAAGTGAGGGCTACAATTGTTCCGAATGCCCTGGCCGAGGGTGTAGCGGTGTAGGAATTCTTGTCCCGCGTTCTCGGTCGAGAGTTCTTGATGGAATAGCCTGACTTCTGGGGGATATCTCTTTGAACTTTTTCTCTTCTTTGGTGACTATAAAGATAGCAAGAGAAAAGAGAGACTCTCTGTCTTGTGAAATAGAGAACCATTCATGGGTGAAAGATTGAGAAAGACAGCTAGCCAAGCCCGAGGAGAGTGCCAGATCCCGAGATTTGGCCTGATGCAATATAGGCTGTTCTCACCAGAATCCAGTGAGAAGACCAGGGAGGCTTCTCCATTCAGGAAAGGAACCCATTGGAATGAGTACCGAAGTCAAACAGTGTAGAATCTGCGGAGTGCAAATCCCAAAGGCAAGACTGGAGGCCATCCCCGACACTCTGGTTTGTGTTGAATGTAGCGAGAAAATCGGGGGTGAGTTCGAACTGGAAGTCACTATCAGTGATACGGGTAAAGCTGGTAGCCTGAAAAAGACTGGCGAACAGGTGGAGATAAAGAGGAAACGCAAACCCCTCCGCTGAGATATTCTGGAATGGTTTTATTATCAGGAAAGCGCCCCCGCTGGGAGCGCGGGTGTCCCGCCCGCAGCAGGCCAGAGGCCTGCGCTCCCAGGATATCCATATGTCTCAAGCAAGTTGGCAATGCCGAAGATCTCTCTTGGATATACACTAGGGAGGCGATGTAGACACATCCCTCTGTTACTTAGTTTATCAAAAGGGTCTATCAGTGAGGAGGAATCCATGGAATCGGTTATTGTTGATTGGTCTGGTCAATGTCTGGATTTTACTCCGCAAGAGAATCTGTGTCAGAAATTACAAGAATTAGCAGAACTATCCCATAACTACTTTGAGAGTCCTCAGCCGATCAGATATTTTAACCATCGCCAAGAATACTTATCTGGTTACGGTGAATTTTCACAATTCCTTACTCAATATGCTCGAGAAGAGGCAAGGAATATTGTATTCGAGCTCTTGAAAAATAACTTCAAGAAGCAAGTAGAAGAGTGGAGAGAGACGGCCAAACAAGTCCGAGAGTTTTGGGATGCCGCTCGTAAAATTCTACCCCAAAATGACGAAAATTAGGCCCCTTCTAACTATTTCTTCGAGATAGAAGCCCTTTATGCAACGACAAGAACTTGGATGGGTTGGTTTTATAGGATTGGGCCTATCGATATATGGGCTGCTAGTGTCCATCGTGCTGGCCCAGTCCATGGACAAGGAAGCAAGACTGGCAGAAGCAAAGCGCTTGCATGATGAGGCTATTGTACTCTATCAGGCCGGAAAATTCGCAGAAGCGGAACCGCTCTTGCGTCAGGTGGTGCAGATCCGAGAGCAGGTATGGGGCACCATGCATCCGGAGGTGGCGACGAGCCTGAACAATCTGGCCCTCCTCTACTATAACCAAGGCCGCGCTGCGGAAGCCGAACCTCTGTACCGGCGTGCCTTACAGATTCAGGAACAGACGCTGGGGCCAATGCACCTGCATGTGGCTACCAGCCTGCATAATCTGGGGTTACTCCACAAATCTCAAGGCCAGTATAACGAGGCTGAGCCCCTCTTGCAGCGTGCACTGCATATCCGAGAACGGGCACTGGGATCAGTCCACCCTGTGGTGGCGAACAGCTTGAATAGCCTGGCCTCACTCTATCAGGACCAGGGGCGGTACAGTGAGGCCGAGTCGCTCTATCAGCGGACCTTAACCATCCTCGAACAGACCCAAGATCCTGCCTCGCCGGAAGTGGCAAGCAGTTTAAACAACCTGGCTTCTCTTTACATGGACCAGGGGCGGTACACTGAGGCCGAACCACTCCAGCAGCGTGCCTTAGCGATCTGGGAGCAGGTATTGGGTCCCGAGCACCCGTATGTAGCCATTGGCCTGAACAACCTGGCGGAACTCTACCATCATCAGGGTCGCTATGCCGAAGCGGAGCCTTTGTACCAGCGCGCTCTGGCTCTCTCTGAGCAAGTCCTGGGCAGAGTTCACCCAGGAGTAGCTACCAGTCTGAGCAATCTGGCCGAGCTCTATCAGGATCAGGAACGGTACGCCGAGGCCGAGCCGCTCTTGCAGCGTGCTCTGGCCATCTCCGAGCAAACCCTGGGACCTGCACATCTCCGGGTGGCATATGGTCTGCACAACTTAGCGGAGTTTTACCGTGAGCAGGGTCGTTACGCTGAGGCGATACCGTACTCGCAGCGAGCCTTGGCCATCTTCGAGCAGACGTGGGGACCAATGCATCCTGAGGTGGCACTCAGTCTGGGAAGCCTGGCGTTGCTCTATGACGCGCAGCATCAGATGGAAAAGGCGCTTGACTTCAGCAGCAAGACAATGGCGATCTACCGGAAACGGGCTCTGCGGACAGGTACAGAACGGTCCACAGGGGCATTAAGCGAGCAAAAAAGGGTACGTCCGGCTTTTGTGTACCACTTTGACCTCCTCACCCGGTTTATGCAGCAACAATCCAGTCACCGTCTAGCACTGCTCACGGAAGCATTTGAGGTGAGTCAACTGGCCCAGGCTACCAGTACGGCAGAAACTATCACTCGTATGGCGGCGCGTTTTCAGGCCGGGACGGATGCACTGGCCCGGACGATTCGCGCCCATCAGGATACCCTTTCTCGCTGGCAATCCCTTCAGGCCCAGCTCGTAGAAGCCGTGAGCAGCCCTCCAGATCAACGCAATGTTCCGACCTTGAGGAAATTACAGCAGGATCTTACCACCCTGGAGGATCAATTAACTGCATTGGAGAATACCCTGACCAGGGACTTCCCTGCCTATGCCGAACTCACCACTCCCCAACCGTTATCCCTCATCACTACCCAACATCTGCTGGGCGCTGACGAGGCCTTGCTTACCTATCTGGTAGGGTCAGACCAGACCTATCTCTGGGTCGTGCGATCTGATCGAGCCACCCTGCATCGACTCGATCTTGGACAGGAGGCTCTTGATCATACTGTGGGGCAATTACGTCGCACCCTTACCACCAAAGGCGGGATCCGATCGTTTGATGTCACACAAGCGCATACACTCTATCATCCGATCGTTTGATGTCACACAAGCGCATACACTCTATCAACAGATCTTTACCCCGGCTGAACCACTGCTGGATGGTGTCCACCATATCATGCTTGTAGCCGATGCTGGTCTGCAAAGCTTACCCTTCAGTGTGCTTGTCACGGCAGAGCCGCCCCAGTCTTTCAGTGAGGGTACCGATGTTTCCCAGTTAAGCAGCCAGCGGGGGGTCATCCTGTTGGGAGAACCAGAACGGGTCACAGATTTTTCCGTGTATCGCCATATCCCCTGGCTGGCTAAGAAATATGCGCTCACGGTCTTGCCTTCGGTGAGTACCTTACAGGCCCTGCGGCGCTTTGCAAAGGACTCACAGGCCAGCTCAGCGTTTGTCGGTTTTGGTGATCCTCTCCTGGCAGGACACCCTGGAAGCGGCATAGAAATGCAAGTGGCCAACCTGTTTCAGCGTGGACCGGTTGCCGATGTAGAGAAGGTACGCACCCTGCTTCCCTTACCGGATACCGCAGAGGAGGTGCACGCCATCGCTCAGAGTCTGGGGGTGAGCCAGGACACACTCTATTTGCGCGCGCAGGCAACTGAAGCCCGTGTGCGGTCTCTGGATCTGTCCCAGTATCGTATCATCGCCTTTGCCACGCATGGACTGATGGCTGGGGAGTTCACTGGTCTGGCCGAACCAGCCCTTGTGCTGACACCACCCCCGGTGGGGAGTTCAGCGGATGATGGTCTGCTCACCGCGAGTGAAATCGCGACACTCAAGCTTGATGCGGAGTGGGTCTTACTCTCCGCCTGTAATACAGCAGCAGCGGATGGCACTCCTGGGGCTGAGGGGCTCTCTGGTCTGGCCAAGGCCTTCTTTTATGCCGGGACCAGGGCTTTACTGGTCTCCCACTGGTCGGTGTTCTCCGATGCCACGGTGCAACTGATCACCCGGATGTTTGCCCACCTGGCTGCCAGTCCCAGGATGGGACGGGCAGAGGCGCTTCGGCAAGCTATGCTAAGCCTCATATCCGATCCGCAGCATCCGCGCTATGCCCATCCCGTGTTCTGGGCACCGTTTATCGTGGTGGGAGAAGGGGGAACCTTTCAGGTCCAGTAGCTATCCCTACTTTACAGCAGTGTACTTCTCGATGATGAAGTGGAGATCGGGTTACGCTCCATAAGGATATACCAGCTCAACCCGGACTCATCGTGGCTCTTCGAGGCTACTAACCCGTACCACGACCCGTGTGCACTGGGAGCGATCGAACAGCGCGAGTTGCGGAAAGACTCTGGACTGCTGCAGTGAGCTGTGGCAGGATCCCTTTGAACTTTTTCTTTTCTTTGGTTACTCTAGAGAGAGCAAGAGAGCAGAGAGGCTCTCTGCAGGGGGGAATAATTATACGTTTGGGAAGCGTTAGGCAAAGGGTGATAGGAGAAGGCTTTTCACGAAAGGAAACCATTACCATGACCACCGAAGTAAAACATTGTAGAATTTGCGGAGTGGAAATCCCCAAGGCGAGACTTGAAGCCATCCCGGACACACTGGTCTGTGTCAAATGCAGCGAGAAAATCGGGGGTGAGTTCGAACTGGAGGTCACCATCAGTGAGACAGGTAAAGCCGGGAGTCTGAAAAAGACCGGTGAACAGGTGGGAATCAAGAGGAAACATAAACCTCTCCGCTAGGATATTCCAGATCTGGGTTTTTCTCTCCAAAGACCCTCTGAGCTGGTGAGCTGGTTTGCCGTTAGGATGAAAACCGGCTCCCCTCCATCCGCGGTATTGCGGCGAAGAATGCTACTGAGAGGAGTTACTCAGGATTTACCAAATACGCAGAACGTACCAGCTCCGTCTTCTGGAGAGTGTGCAGGAGCTCTTCAATAGCTGTGGCCTCTGCTGCAGGTAAAGGGAATTCTACAATATAGAATCCTTCCGCAGAGGGACCATCCACAATCCGGGCTTCCTTTTCCTGAAGGAAGTTGCGTATTTGCCATTCCAGTCCGTCTTTGACAAAGGCGACCCGGATTCTGACCCAATACGCTGCGGGCTGAGTGCCCCGCGCCTTGGGCTGCTCTGACTCTGCTCTGGTAATCACTATATATTGTTCAGGTTCCCTCATATAGAAAGCACCGAGGAGGGAAGCAATAATAACACACTGCACCAGAATGAGCACTGTAGCAAAGGTCGGGACCCACGGCGCAGCGAAGAGAGAGTGCAGCCAGGTTCCCATGCGATCGCTCCAGGCAGTTCTTTTTTCTCCTCGCTTGTAAGAGGTATCTCCCCGGGTTACCTCACTATGGACCTCTATACGAGCCATTACCCGCTGAAAAAGATCAGGAGAAGGACCGGGCTGTCCAGCGCGAGCTTCTTGGGCCAGGCTATACAATTGACGGAGCTCCTCCAGTTCTTGATGACAAGCTGTACATGCCCTGAGGTGGTGCTCCACCTGTTCACGCTCTGTTTCAGTTAATGACCCGTGCAGATACCAGGGGAGGAGGGTAACCGTCTCGTGAATTTCCTCTTCTCGGTTATCCAGTCCCATTAGAACTCCTCCAGCCATCCCAGTTGTTGCAAGCACAGTTTCAGTTGTTGTTTTGCATAATGCACCCGAGATTTAACTGTTCCAATAGGGCAGTCGATGATCTTACTGATATCTTCTTGTGGAATACCCTGCATAAAGGCAAGTTCTAAAACTTCCCGATGCTCGAAAGAGAGTCTCTGCAGACAATGCCAGAATGCTTTTACTTGTTCCTGCTGCTGGATGATATCTATTGGATTATTTTCCCGAGTCTCTTGTCTTGCCATCACAGCTTCCGTCTCTTTATCTGACGCCATAGGGAATCGATGACGGGATATATAATTCCGAGCTTTATTCCAGGCAATCCGCAAGAGCCAGGTCTTTACCTTTGCCTCCCCACGAAATCGCTGAGCTGCACCATGCCAGACATCAAACATCACGTCGATGACCAGCTCTTCGGCTACGGCCTGTTCCTGGACATAAGAGAACAGATACCAGTAGAGGGGCCGTTCATAATGTCGATAAAAGGTTTCAAAAGCCTCTCGATCTCTCGCTACGATGCGCGAGAGGAGAGTCCTATCATCTATAACCTCAGCCATCCCTGTTCTCCAACCACTCTGCACCATCGTGGGGAAATAGCCTCGAGGCTGGCCTGTTGTGGATAAAAGGTTTGTAGTCTCTACAGGCGGTTTTCTCTTCTCTCGAAGGTATCTATCCTGAGATAAATAAAGAATAAGTATTTTCTAGCTAGCTTAGCCCTGGAGGACCTAAAAGTCAAGAACACTTCTGTCTTGCAACCGAAGTATATTTTCGCGTATACTTGTAAACATGAAGGTAGCTTCTGGACTGATATCTCTTCTCTGAACTCTGATTGTGTGGAATGCTTCATGCGACTTTTTTATGCCCTGTTATGCTGGTCTCTCTGTGTGAGCTTCACCGCGTGTACCACTATGGTCCCGCGGAAACATCTCCCTTATCCACTTACCAACGAACGCTTTGCTGATCCGACCAAAGTGGTCACAGTCCCTTTACCGGTTATCAAGACCGATCCCAATGAGGGGATTACTTTAGGGGCACTCTCGGCTTTTTTATTACATGATAAACAGGATGAAATCAGCACGATGATTGTCCCACAGCTCAATTATAATGAAAACTTCGGAGTCACTCCTTCCCTCTACGGAGCGTTTTTCCCTTTACCGGAGCGAAGCTGGGAAATCGATATTTCTAAATCGACCAAAGTGAATGAGGATTATACCTTGAAATATCGTGATGGAACCTTGATGGGTGGAAAGCTTGAACTCATCTCCTCTGCCTTTGTATTTACCAAGGGATCAGCCAGATTTTTCGGTTTCCAATCGGATAGCTCCCAGGCGAACGAGACCAACTACGCTGATAAGGAAATAGGATTTACCCTGTCCGTTGGATACAAAGTCGCTGAACATTTTCAACTGCTGGTTGGTGAGCGCTTTCGGAAAGTCAATATCCAGGAAGGAGCTGTAGCCTCTCTCCCTTTTATCCGGGATAAATTCACGCTCTCAGACGTGCCGGGGATCGATGGGTTTACCGCTCATGCGCAAAGTATTGGTTTGGCCTACAGCACCCTGGATGATCGTGCTATGCCAACCCGGGGGCTCTATGGACTGATTCTATTTGAGCAGAGCTGGAAATTCCTCGGGAGTAGTGAAGAGTACAGACGGTATATGGTAGAGGTAAAAGGGTACATGCCCTTAGAAGATGCACGGTATATCACGGCAGCGCGCGTGGCCTATAACCAGACTCTGGGGGATAATGTTCCCTTTTTGGAGCGGAGCATTCTCGGTGGGAAAAATACGCTTCGGGGCTATGGGGAAAACCGCTTTATCGACAGCAGCTATCTGCTCTTCAATCTGGAAGAACGGATTCGTCTGTTTCGCTATAGACTCTTTAACGTAAATACAGATTGGGAAATTGCCCCTTTTGTCGATTTGGGAGCGGTTATGGAAGACATCACCAGTATAAAGGCGAAAAACTTTGTCTTTGATGCTGGTTTAGGCTTCCGCGCCGTGGTTCGTCCCAGTGTGGTTGGACGAGTCGATGTCGGCTTTGGTGAAGAAGGCCCCGCCATCTTTGCGACGCTTCGCTATCCATTCTGATCTCCCTCCAGACAGGGCATTGGACGGTCAGTCACCAGCAAGAGTGCAAAAACTCGACGGAGCCCCTCTTTCCTTTTCAGCCCTTAGGAGCAGCTCCACTTCTCCAGGCTTTTAGAGAGGAGAGCTCCTGCTGAGGCGGGGAGGTGCTCAGGTCAGTTTCCCCAGCAGAGTAAGAGGCCAGTTCGGATCCTCAAGTGCTTCGTAAATCACGCCCCCTTCTACATTCCTTGGCATAGGAATCCCTAACAGATAACAGAGTGTAGGTGCTACATCCACCACGCGCACCTGCCGCTCTAAAGCCACTCCTTTCCGTACACCAGCACCGGCCAGCACAAAAGTGGAGTGTTGTCCCCCAATGCCCAGGGTAGCAGAAGGAAGCTGTTTCCCATGAGCCCCGTCAAATTCCGGCCGCAGGGCAAACACCACATCTCCCACCAGCTCTCCCCACAGGTTGACTATCTCCGCATCGGCACGGGTCAGCGCTAAAGCAAAGGGATATTGCCCACTGGTCGGCTCTTTATAGGTGTGCAGTGCAGCTATGATCTCCCGCTGGGTTGCTGCATAATCTGCAGGATCGACAATCCCATCCGGTTCTCGCCCCCTCAGATTAAGAAATATATGCACCAATCCTACGTGGAAGGCTCTAGTTCGTGACCAGTCCACTTCGTGGGATGAGCCAGACTTATAGACCAGAAATCCGGTTTCAGCCAGAACTCTGTTCACATCTATTGCCGGGAACTGGTTCGGAGTGCCCCCATGATCAGAACAGACCAGAAAAACGGTTTCCGCATCGGCTAACTCCCGGAGGCGCCCGATCAATCGATCCATCGAAGCATAGGTTTTGTTGAGGCCCTCTCGACAGCGTTTGATGGTTTCCGGATCAGCTCCACTTATCTCGTCCGCCTGCCCTAAGAAGAAATGGCTGGCGTAATCTGAGGCATGAGTTTCCACCATCAGGAGATCCCAGGGATGATTCCGGGCCAGATAGTGAGCGACATCAGCAAGGCGCTGATGGTGATACTCCAGCAGTTCGAAATAGGTATCATCATCGATCAGACCCAAAGTATCACGCGCTGGATTTTGGAGAAAAGAGCCGATATGCTGGTCGATCTGCTTGGCAATTTCCGGCGGAACGGTATACCCCTCTCGAGGCCAAATCTGTGGCACAAAAAACTCAAACCTGTCCGCATTCGGGGTCAGTGTAATCAGTTTGCCCCGCACATACCCTTCCACAGAAGTTCCGTCAATCTGAAACGTATCGAGCCACCAGTCGCTCCACTCACCAGTCCGGAGGTCGGTAATGGTCTCACCGGCATCTCGGCTCCGGCAAATCCGTAGCCGATCGTACCCACCCTCACCATCTCCCGTCGCATAGATGAGACCATAAAACGTCCTGGGAGTTCCCTCCTTCCCCCGGTTCATATTCTCACGTCCCCGCGCCAGCGGTTTGATCGTCAGCATGACCTCCAGGTGAGGATGGGTCGAGCGAGGCAGATTACGCCAGCCCTTTTCTGGGATTGGTTGGATAGTGACCGGATCCACCTCACTCACGTCTTGCAGTGCGCTGGGATCAAGGGTTTCTGGATCTCGCTGTCCCCCAATCGGGCGTGGTGCCCATTTTCCGCCGACAAAAAGATGATAGCCTGCGATTTGATGATGATTGGAAACTCCCGGTCCGGTCCCTTCTACCTGAATTCCCTGGGTGACTGTAGGAGGCCAGGACATCTCCCACTTGACCAGAATAGGTTTTTTCCCGGCACGTTCAACCGTATTCCAGAGATACTCTGATCGTGATAGACGAGTATTAATACCCCACACCGTTTCATCAAGTGGACGCCCAAGGGCCCGGATATTAAAATCCATCACCTGATGGGTGCCAGGCCAGGAGCCGGTGGAAAGGGCAGTCCATCCGGGAGGGGTGAGCGTGGGAAAGACTCCGAGCATGGGACGATGCACTCCTTGCTCGATCAGTTGAGCCAGATGGGGCATCTGTCCCCAGGCTACCATATTCTTGACCAGCTCCATGCTGGCCCCATCCATTCCTACCACAATTGCGCGTTTGGCTGGACTATTCATCCTTTAGATTCCTCCTACGGTAAGCCCACGGGCGAGATGTTTTTGAATGAGAAAGATGACAATCACTACAGGAATGGTCAACAAGGTGGCTGCAGCCATCATCCCTCCCCAATTTGCTACCTCAAACTCAGCAAAGTTATAGACCGCTACCGGTGCGGTCTTGGTCGTCGGTCCACCGAGCACCAGGGCAAACTGAAAGTTGTTCCAGGAGAAGATAAAATTGAGGATAGAGGTAGCCACCATGCCCGGGATAATCAAAGGGAGCACAATCTTAAAGAAAGTTCCCATACGTGTACAGCCATCGATAAGAGCTGCTTCTTCCAGCTCCTTGGGAATATCTTCAATAAATCCGATCATGATCCATACACTTAAGGGAAGCGTAATAACCAGATGAGAAGAGGCAATGGCGATATAGGTATCGAGCAGGTTAAACATCTGAAAGAGAATATAAAAGGGAATCAGACAGGTGATGTAGGGAATCATCCGGGTCACCAGTACCCCTAAGGCTACTCGACGTTGCTGAAAGCGGGCAATACAGTACGCTGACGGAGTTCCAAAACCGATACCGACCAGGGTAGCTATGGCGGCAATGGCAAAGCTGTTTGAGATATAGGTAAAGAAGGGCTGCTCAAACAGCGCAGCCTGAAAATTTTCCCAGGTCGGCTCAAACAACCAGGTGCCCGGTTCAAAACGGAGATAGCCGGGCTTGATAGCAGTCAAGGCCATATAGAAAAAGACAAAGAAGAAGGGGGCAATCACCGCCAGCATGACCAGATGCGTCAGGAGGGAGAGCACCAGTTTCTGAACCCATTTGGGGAAAAATTTTAGTAAGACCATTCTCTCCTCCGTAACCGGATCAGGATAAGGTTAATCACCAGCAGCACCAGGAAAAAGAAGACCCCCATCGCTGCGGCATAACCCATCCGGAAATAGAAAAAGGCGTTATAGTAAATATTGAGATTCATGGTCTCTGAGGCAAAATCTGGTCCCCCTTGGGTAATGGTGATAATGGTATCGAAGGTCTTCAGAGCAAAGATAGACCGGAGAATCACAGCCACAATGATGTGCGGCTTGATTAACGGTAAGGTGATAAAAAAGAGAGTTTGGAGTCCAGAGGCTCCATCGATCTTTGCTGCTTCAAAGGGTTCAGGAGGAAGAGATTGGAGTCCAGCAAGGATAAGCAGGGTCATAAAGGGAGTCCAGTGCCAGACATCGGTCAGCACCAGCGAAGGGATGACATAACGGGAATTGACTACCCACTCTACCGGCCCTATTCCCAGAAGACCGAGGAAATAGTTGAGTACCCCATAGTTCACATCAAACATGATGATCCAGACCAGACTCATCGCCGTGGGCATGGCGATCATGGGCATCAGGAAAATCGACCGGTAAAAGGTCTTTCCACGAAACTCGCGATCAAAGAGGAGGGCTAAGGCAATCCCCAGAATTACCTGTACGGTGACCGAAGCACCAGCAAAATAAAAGGTATGCCAGATCGAGCGGACAAAGCGTTCGTCGGAAAAAAGCTGCAGGTAATTTTGTAAACCTACAAACCGTGCCGGTTCGTCACCGCTCAGCATATACCATTCGGTAAAACTCAGCGAGACCACATAGACGACCGGATAACCGATAATCAGCAATAAAGTCAGGGCAGTGGGCAGATTAAAGATTAGATCGATATGTCGATCGATCCATCCCAGGATTTTGCCACTCATCGACGCTTCCCATTGCCCTGGCTGGACAGTGCCGAGGTACACACGACCGGACGAACTCTCCACCGTTGCACCCCCTTATGGTTTTAAATTTTTCTCTCGTTCTAATAACTCGGCTAGTTTCCGCGCCCCCTCATCGGCTGCCGGTTTGATTGGCTCGCCACGGATAGCGGCTTGAATGACTTGCCCTACAATATCCCGTGCCTCGTTCACCGCTACCAGGGGGGGTTTGGCAATATCGATTCCCCGTCGTAAAGCCTCCAGACTAGCCGCTGCCCATTCCTGGTTGATCGGTTTGAAATCCGGGTTTTCCCAGGCGGATTTGCGACAGACCGGTAAGCCATCGAGCAGCATTTTGAGCATGTTTTCTTTGTTAAACAGCCAGGCCAGATAGAGCCAGGTTGCTTCCTTGTTTTTGGAGTAAGCCGAGATACCCATGGAGGTGGTGGGGAGATTCACATACGAACCGGCAGGGCCTTTCGGGACGAGCATAACTCCCACTTTTCCCGCCACCCGAGAATTTTTGGGGTCTTCATACAGAAAGATATTCTGATTCAGTTCACTATGCATGGCGACCTTACCGGCCTGAAAGATCGGTTGTGCTTCGGTATCGCCAATACCCAAAATCCCCGGTGGGGCATAGTTTCGCAGCATGCGACTGTAGAATCCCAGAGCTTGAATGGCTTGTGGAGTGTTGATTCCCGGTTTGCCATCAGGAGTCACCCAGCTTCCTCCAAAATTCCAGAGATAGGTCGCAAAAGTCGCCGTTGTAGACCAGCCCTTTCCGCGGCTAATAAATCCGTAGAGATCGATCTTGCCATCTCCATCAGTATCAAGGGTAAGTTTTTTAGCCGCCTCTTCCAGTTCTTCGAGGGTTTCGGGTTTTTTCACCTGATACTTTTCAAAGAGATCTTTACGATAAAAGAGCATCTGAGATTGTCCAGAGTAGACCAGGTTGTTCAGAGGTTGCCCTTCGTAAACGATAGTCGTCGCCCGACACCCTTCGGCAAAATCTTCATAATCCCAATCTGCAGGAGTAAGAGATGGATCATTGATGTACTTTTCAATCGGTTCGAGATATTCAGCCAGGGTGAATTTGCGCCCTCTTTGCCCCATTTGGATCTCAAAAAAATCGAAGGCATCACTTTTGGCGGCCAGGGCAATCTCTGTCTTCTGGCGTCGCTGAGCAGTAGGCATGACCTCAAATTGCACTGTGATCCCGGTAAGCTTTTCGAATTCCGGAGTCAGTGGCTTGTAGGCTCCCTGATACCATACCCCAGGACCAACCACCCCACGGATGGTGGTTCCGGCAAAACGACGCCAATTGATTTCGTCAGCAGATACCGAAGTAAGCAGGCCGAAGAGGATCACCAGACAGATTGTCGTGATAAACCGTGATTGAATTACTGGTCGTCTACTCATCTTTGCCTCCTTTCTCTGGGCTTCTTGGCACTAATAAGCCGATAGAAAAGTTCAAGGGGAATATCAGTGTATTGCGATGGGTTGGAAATACCCTATCACCTCAACCTGATAAATCTTACCCTCAGACATGCACAGTCTATGTTGTAAGCAACAGACTTTCTACTTGTGGTTTCGCCATATCTGCCCGCTTCTGGAGTTCCTCTGCGGTCAGACTCCCAATGGGGTGTGGAATGATGACAAAGGGATAATCAGGAGCTCCACAGAGTTTGGCCATGGCCTGAGCAGTCAACACAAACTCCTCGGTACAGATCACCGCCGCGGGAATACCCAATTTCTCAAATTCGAGCCCATCGTGCACACTGCACGAGCTACAGGACCCTCAGTCCCCAATAGCGGTTAATACCACATCACATTCTTGTGCCATGATCTTGAGCAGCTCATCTGGTATTATCCGACTCGCAGTCGGTTTTTTATGCCGTACAATCCGAACGATTTGATAGTCTTTCTGGAGCTTTTCTGCTACCAGGTCAAGCAACGTATCGGCATTGACTTTTCCGTTACTTAGCAATCCCACCACTTTTCCGTGGAGACTCTTCTCCCGCGGAGCAATTTTTCCCTGGCTAATATCCGGTTGTACAACCGGGTCAAGAATAGTGATCATTCAGGACTCCCTTCTATCCCTCACGGTCTTTTGCCAATCAATCGGTTTCGTAACACAGAGCGAATTCCGACGCCGGCTCCAGGAGGGGATAAATGCCGAATGCCCTCCAGGACCGCCTCCAGCGACTACAATAAGGATATCCTCCGCTTTCAAGCCGCGTGGAATCATTTTTTCTTCATCACCCGGTTCCACTACTCCAGGGAATTTTCCACATCGCTTCAGCTCAGCCAGGGAGCGACGCGCATGCTGGAAGAGGTATTCCCGGATATCCTGTTTGGTCCATCCGGCTCGGGCAATGATTTTTACATGCTCTGGGGCCAGCACCACCACCGACTCCCCATCGCTAAAACTCCCTAATGCCGCCATGGTATCGGCCAGGGTGGTCAGGATACCTTCCGGCGTATGACTGTAGTGGTTCTGAATGTTATGGGGACTCTCTCCGGCAAAGACGGTCACCGTACTGGTCTCGGGTGAAAATCCTCGCTCCACCTGGAGGGGTTCCCAGGGATTTTCTTCCTCGTTTTCTGCGATGCAGAAGCTATACTTGCCGGGATGTCCCTGGGTAGATTTGTCCAGGATACCGGGAATAGCGCCTAAACCATTCATCAGGATAAGCCGTATGGCTCGTCCAATGGTGGCATTGGCTCGCCATCCCGGTCCAAAGACATTGACTCCGGAGTTGAGATGGAGTTCTTTACGGATAGGCCCATTGACGATCAGCAGCGGAGCAGCACCACCGGTGCTGGTTGCGCTGCCATGCAGATTGTAGGGCTCTTCTCCCATGGCTTCCAGAGCGGCGAGGATGACCGGCATATAAGCGGGTAAACAGCCAGCCATCACGGCATTAATAGCCACTTTTTCCACCGTAATGCGACGGCGTCGTGTCTGCTCAGTGACCACCACTTCATCCGGTGCACGGTGGGTAAAAGCCATAAACTCCTGGACTCGTTCTTCTGTGGGTGGAACTACCGGCAGACCGTCCGTCCACCCCTGCTCATAACAAAATTCAATCGCTGAGAGACGATCTGATACCGAAAATCGCTGTGCGGAGAGTGTTGTGCTCATGTAGCATTCCTTCTTCGAGAGAAAAATCATCTGGAGGGACAGTATATAGGCCGGAAAAATATTTTGCAAGAATTACTTTATGCTCCAGAGTTCTTTGCTATACATTTTCTGGCTCTGGCTACTTTCTTCTTGACAGAAGAGGTGATTCTTCCTACTATCGTGGAATGTGCGACAGCAGGCTTTATGCTTCATTACCCTGTAAAGGAGGCTTAGACATGGATGAACAACAACAGCAACGGAGAGATTTTTTGAAGATCGGGGCTCTGGGATTAGCTGGCGGAGTCGCTCTCGCTGCCACCAGCGGCATCATCGATGCTCAACAAGTCGCTGCCCAGGCCAGTCGAGATAGTTTACTGCGCAAGGTACTGGATCGCGGAAAACTCATTGTAGGCACTGGCAGTACGAATGCTCCCTGGCATTTTGAGGACGAAAAAGGGGAGCTGGTCGGTATGGATATTGCCATGGCCCGCATCCTGGCTCGAGGTTTGTTTCAAGATGAAAAAGCGGTAGAATTTGTTAAACAAGCTCCCGATGCCCGTATCCCGAATATTGTCACCAATAAAGTCGATATCGTCATCCAGTTTATGACCGTCAGCCCGGAGCGAGCCCAAGTGGTGGCGTTCTCTCGTCCCTATTATGTGGAAGGGGTGGCTCTACTCACTTCTCCTCATGGGAAGCGCAAGACCTATGAAGAACTACTCGCCGGCGGCAAGGATGTCAAAGCTTCGGTGTTACAAAATGTCTATGCAGAGCAGTTAGTCCATGATGCGCTTCCAGAGGCACAAGCGATGTTGCTCGACACACAAGCCAATGTCATTCAGGCCCTGGATTCTGGTCGGGTAGATGCGGCGGTAGTCGATCTGTCCACTGTACGCTGGCTGGTGGCCCGTAATCCCGGCCAGTACTCTGACGCAGGACATTCCTACAGACCGCAGTTGTATAGTGCAGCCGTCAAGCAGGGTGATCCAGATTGGTTGCATTTTGTCAATACGGTCTTTAATATTGCCATGTTTGGACATCAGCATGAGCTCTATGCTCAACCATATAAAACCTATTTTGGGGTAGAGCCTCCTGCACCCAAGCCAGGTTTTCCTTCTTTTTAGACTTGTACTTTGGAAAGTAGGTTACGACTCGTTGTCATTCTGCGCCGAAGGCGAAGAATCTCGCTTTTGAGATGCTTCGCGGAGTTTACCCCGAAGCGTAGCGTAGGGAAGTCCATTTGTCACCCCGAAGCGCAGCGTAGGGTTGTCCGTTCGACTCCCGAAGCGCAGCGTAGGGTTGTCCGTTCGACTCCCGAAGCGCAGCGCAGGGAAGTCCATTCGTCATCCCGAAGCGTAGCGCAGGGCTCAGCATGACAGGGCAAAATTTATTGTACAGAGCACTAGGACCGAGAGATGCCTCTTTCAGGGAGGAGATTGCCGAGTACTCAATCTCCTGCTTGGAACAGGACTTTTGAGTGTTAAGTGATGAATGTTAAATGATGAGCGCCCAGAACGAGACTCAACTTAGCACTTAACACTAGAATGGTCAGCCCCTGTTACCGGGATAACTTTTAGATCGAAACGACCAGAAGAGGATAGTATTGTTTGACTACCATCTAAACTTTAACCTGGTGTGGAGAAATTTTGATCGTCTCTACATGGGATTACTCCTAAGTTTAGAGCTGGCCACACTCTCCATTTTGATTGGCGTAGCGATTGGACTCGTTTTGGCGCTGGGGTATACCGGTGGAGGACGGATCACCCGATTTGTGGTTGCTTCCTACGTAGAATTCATTCGTAATGTGCCACTCTTGCTGCTGGTCTATCTGGTATTTTTTGGGATTCCCAGTATTGGCGGATTTGCGTATGACCAAACCACCTCCTTTGTGCTCACCTTATCGGTATATGCTGGCGCATATTTAGTCGAAATCTTTCGAGCTGGACTCGAGGCGATTCCTCAAGGGCTGATCGAGGCGGGAAAAGCGATTGGTTTGACTCCGGGACAACGGCTGCTGTATGTCCGACTCCCCACCATGTTTCGGATTGTGTTGCCTTCCCTGGGAAATGCCTTTATTTCTTTATTTAAAGATACCTCACTGGCTTCGGCGATCGCTGTCCCCGAATTGACCTATGGGGCGCAATGGATTAATTTTAATACTTTTCGTATTGTGGAAGTTTATATGATTGTCACCCCGATGTATCTGGTCACGGGGTATGCAATTACTTTTGTTTTACAGCGTCTCGAACGACGCTTTGCGATTATGAAATGAGATGAGTGACATCCTCTATGCCCTTCCTTTTCTGTGGGAAGGTCTGGTTGTAACCCTTGAAGTCTCTTTTCTGGTGCTGGCTATCGCCACAACACTCGGGGTGTTGGGTGGTCTGGGGCTGACGTATGGGCCTGTTCTGCTCTACTGGCCATTACGACTCTACGTGGATGTAGTGCGTGGGATCCCGGTACTTGTTCTTATCTTTGCTGTCTATTATGGCTTACCCGTGCTCGGGTTGAATATCAATAATTTCGTCGCGGGAGTGGCTGCCCTGGCTGCCTTTGCTACTGCCCATGTTAGCGAAATCGCGCGTGGGGCGATTCAATCCATTCCTCCAGGGCAGATGGAAGCAGGAAAAGCTATCGGACTCACCTTTAGCCAGCGGATGATCTATGTGATCTTTCCGCAGGCGCTGCGACGCTTCTTACCCCCCTGGATCAACGCAGTAACCGAAATGGTCAAGGGGAGTGCTTTAATATCGCTGGTGGGGGTGGTTGATCTGATGCTGGCCGTTCGGCAGGTTATCGGTCGTACTTATCGCCCGATGCCTTTATATGTCACCGGGGCAATTATTTATTTTCTCATTAATTATAGTCTTTCCAGTATCAGCAGATTGCTGGAGGCAAGATTTGCTTATATTCGGGACTAAAGCAGGGGGAGGAAGAGGAGAGGACGATGACCAATAAGGCTCCCATTGTGCGTATCCGTCAGTTGATCAAATCCTTTGGATCGACTCGTGTACTCAATGGGATAAATCTGGATGTGCAACGAGGAGAGGTGGTAGTTATCATTGGGCCATCCGGCTCGGGAAAAACCACTTTGCTCCGGTGTATCAATTTCCTGGAACCTTATGATGACGGGAGTATCGAGGTTGATGGGGTAGAGATCGGCTATTGGATCACTCCAAATGGCCGTTTTCGTCGATCGGAAAGGGAGCTATCGAAATTACGGGCCGATATTGGTATGGTGTTTCAGCTCTTTAATCTCTTTCCCCACCTCACCGCTCTGGAAAATGTGATGCTCGGCTTAACCAAAGTACGGCGCCAGGATAAGCGAACAGCACGGGAAGTAGCTACCCACTGGCTCACCAGAGTGGGATTAGGCGAAAAGCTGCATAGTCTGCCTGCCCAGCTATCCGGTGGACAGCAACAACGGGTTGGGATTGCCCGAGCCGTGGCTATGGACCCTAAGGTGTTGCTCCTCGATGAAATTACTTCCTCACTTGATCCGGAGCTGGTAGGTGAGGTACTAGCGGTAGTCCAGCAGCTCGCTGAGGATGGGATGACGATGATCGTGGTGACGCATGAGATCTCGTTTGCCCGGGATATTGCCACGCGAGTAGTATTTATGGATGAAGGGATGATTGCTACAGAAGGCTCCCCAGAGGAGGTTCTACTGAATCCCTCTTCCGAGCGACTCCGCACCTTTTTAGCTCGTTTCCAAAAAGCCTATCTCTGACCAGAACGGAAAGTTCTGTCGGCTCTATACGGACGCTATCAAATTCATGATCAGAAGGATTTTGCTATGAAGATAGTTATCGGTTCTCCCCATTTTGGGAAGCAGTTTATTGATGATCTGCGGACACGCTTCCCGGCGGTCACTTTTGTCGCCGCCTACAACGAAGCGGAACAACAACGCGAAGTGAGCGATGCAGAAGTGTTTTTTGGGTGGCCGAGTCGCCAGACTTTCTTAGCAGCAAAACAGTTGAAGTGGCTTCATTGTCCGGGCACCGGCATCGATCACATTGTGACCAACGTTCCTGAAGTGGTGACGAGTAATGTTATCCTGACCAATGCCCGGGGACCTCATACCGAGCCGATGGCCGATCATATATTCTATATGATGCTCTGGCTAGCTCATCGGGGACGAGAGTTATGGGAAGACCAGGTAGCACGCCGGTGGGATACCGGTAAATATGAGGGACGAATGGTGGAATTACACGGTCGTACGATGGGGATTATGGCTCTTGGCGGAATTGGAAGAGCTGTAGCCCGCCGTGCTCACGGGTCTGGGATGGAAGTCTATGCAGTTGACGCCCAGCCTCTGCCACCGCCACCAGAGGTAAAGGAGGTGTGGGGATTAGAGCGTTTAGATGAGCTCCTGCGTATAGCCGACTGGTTTGTGGTCACCGCGCCCTTTACTCCAGAAACCCGGAAAGCGATAGATCGTCGTCGTATTGGTATGATGAAACAGGGATCCTATCTAATTGTGATCTCCCGGGGGGAATCGTGGATGAAGCGGTCCTGATCGATGCCTTACGTTCTGGTCATTTGGCTGGTGCTGGTCTGGATGTGACCGAAATAGAGCCCTTGCCACCGGAAAGTCCACTTTGGGAACTGGAAAACGTGATCATTTCTCCCCATGCTTCCGCCATGTCTCCTGAGATGTATGAGGGTCGTCGGCAGATCTTTATCGAAAACCTGCGTCGTTATCTCAGCGGCGAAGCGCTCCTCTACATTTGTGATAAAAAGGCAGGATACTAGTGTTTTGTAGTGCCTGGCCAGACCATACCCTGAGGAAAAAATTATCGAGAACGTAACGATTCCAGCTCGGTACGAAAGCTTGTGATAGTGGCAGGTCTGATAGCTCCAATGGCTTCCAGGATATCGCTGTAGCTGTGAGCCGCTCGTCCTCCTACGATCACCCGCACATCCTCTGGTAGACAATGCCGTAACTTTTTGAGCTCATGGGTTAAATGCAGATCATCGGCTGGATAGACAAGGCTTAGAGCTACTACCTTAGCCTGAAGCTGCTGAGCAGCTCCGGCAATCTCTTCCGCCGGGAGATTCGGGCCGAGATAGGTCACATGCCAACCCTCTGACGCTGCTGTGGCTGCGGCAATAAGGGCACCAAACTCATGCAATTGACCGGCGGGTGTAGTGGCAATAAAGTTTGGCCCAGAGGCTGGTGACTCAAAAGCTCCATTCATACTTCCCAGAAAGGTGCGCACTATGGCCGATGCAAGGTGTTCGTGCACAATGCGTAGAGATCCCTCACGCCACATATCCCCAATCTTCTCCATTAACGGTATGATGACCTGCTCGAGCAACAGAGGACGGCTCAAAGCGACCGTAGCACGGGTCAGCATCTTTTCAAGACCCTGCGCATTGAGTCGTTGTACTTCAGCCAGACACGCCTCTAAATAAGACTGGGGAGAGGAGTCTTCTCCTTGGCTACCACTTACCTGCGGAAGGTGAAGAGCAGCCGCCTCATCGGTAGTCACTAACGTCCAGAGATTCTCTGTCGGCAAATGAGCAATCTGTCCAATACTCCGTCCCGCCAGGATGGCTCTGCGTAATAATATCAGGCGTTCTATATCCTCTTCCGAATAGAGACGCCGATGCGTGGGAGTACGCGCAGGTGATACTGCTCCATAGCGCTTTTCCCAGGCGCGGATGACATGTGGAGTGAGACCAGTTCTCCGAGCTACCACTTTGATTGGATGCCCTTGATTTGGTACCATAAATTCAATATAACTATTTTAGGAGTTTTTGTCAAGGTTTTGTCTCAGAATGTGCTCACTTTCTAAGACTTTGAGTGCAGAGTTTCTAACCTAATTTTGTTGTTCTAGACGGAACATTGACAAATGCTTAATAAACCGGTATAGTACCAAAACAATAATGCGCATTACCTGAAAACATATCACACATAAATCTTAGCAAATTATTCTGAGCGAACCGAAGATCTCCTGTTTGTAGCAGAAAGGTTTTTCTTTTATTATCGGTTTGAGAGCCCCGTAGAGGAGATACGCTTTGCGCAAAGGATATTTTTTAGCAATAGTGGGATAAAAGGGGTAGTTAATCCCGCTTAACAGGGGATATGAAACGAGAAATCTTTATTCGGCGGACACTTCTTGAAGCATCAGCAGAAGAGGTTTTTCATTGGCATACGCGCCCTGGAGTCTTTGAACGGCTTACCCCTCCCTGGGAGAGAGTAGAAGTAGTAGAGCGAAAAGGTGGGCTTGAAAATGGAGCTCGAGTGACTTTACGGATGCGGGTTGGCCCGTTTTCTCGACGATGGGTGGCGGAACATCGAGATTACCAGGAAGGAAGACAGTTTCGAGATGTGCAGATCGAAGGCCCATTTGCGTATTGGGAACACACGCATCGAATCGAACCGGTGAGCGCGGGAACTTGTTACCTGGAAGACCACATTGTATATACTCTTCCTGGTGGATGTTTGGGGAGATTCCTGGGAAAGAAATTTACTCACAATAAGCTTGAACGCCTGTTTGGCTATCGCCACCGTATCACTAAACATGATATAGCCTTATACTCCAGGTATAGAGGAGTTACACCTATGAAGATTATGGTCACTGGATCCAGTGGACTTATCGGTTCAGCGTTAGTGCCTCTGCTCACCACGGGGGGGCACCAGGTGACCCGTCTCGTTCGTACACAACCCAAATCCGGAGTAGAGGAAATACAGTGGGATCCCTCGACCGGGAGGATAGACCCGGTTGGTTTAGAAGGAGCAGATGCAGTAGTGCATCTCGCTGGAGAGAATATTGCATCAGGGCGGTGGACACCCGAACAGAAAGCCAAAATCCGTGATAGCCGAGTAGAGGGAACCCATGCACTCTGTGAAGCCTTGAGTCAACTGACTCACCCTCCAAAGACCTTACTCTGTGCCTCTGCAATTGGCTATTATGGTGATCGTGGTGGGGAGCTTCTGCAAGAGACGAGTCCCCCTGGTACAGGCTTTTTAGCAGAGGTGTGCCGTGCCTGGGAAGCAGCAACAGCACCAGCCAAAGAAAAGGGGATGCGCGTGGTGCATCTCCGGTTCGGAATGGTCCTCAGTACGACCGGCGGGGCATTGGCCAAGATGCTGTTACCGTTCAAACTCGGAGTAGGCGGTATAGTGGGAAACGGACGGCAATATTGGAGCTGGATAACGCTAGATGATACGATTGGGGCTATTCATCATGCTTTGATGACCGATACGCTCCACGGGCCGGTAAACGTGGTGGCACCTCATCCAGTGACGAACTACGAATTTACCAAAACCCTGGGGCGGGTCTTGAACCGTCCGACCCTGTTCCCAGTGCCGGCCTTTGCGGCGCGATTGGCCTTTGGAGAGATGGCTGATGCTCTCCTCTTGGCCAGTACTCGTGTAGCGCCGACCCAGCTCTCGGCTACTGGATATGTATTTCGTTATCCTGAACTGGAAGGAGCTCTCCGGCATCTCTTAGGAAGAGACTGATCGCTAAGGCCGTGCCCGCTCTCTTTTTTGCTCAGGTTTTCTCTTCTCTGAAAAAGGCTCTTCGACGCTTTTCTGTCAAGGAAACCTTCACCAAACTCCAGGCCAATCACGTCTAATGCGTGCTAAACCTGTGGATAGGAGACCCTCCTGCGTGCTAGCAGGTTGTCCAGGTGTCAACAACATCGAAGGGGCAGACTACCTAAAAAAATGCTCTTGACAAGAAGTAGAGATTTCGTATTATAATTTTTTTATTCTTCATCACCGGAAAAGTCTCCATGAGGGATAAAGAGTAGCCACTATGTCGAATCTTAGGCGTATAAGTTTGTCTATCGAAGAGCCTTTACTCAAGCGTTTAGAAAAACTGGTGCAGGAGTATCGTTATGCCAATCGCTCCGAGTTTGTGCGTGATATGATTCGTGAACGCCTGGTTGCCCAGGAGTGGGAGCAAGACCAAGAGGTGGTGGGTACTATAACCTTGCTCTATAATCACCACATCCGCCAGTTAAGTGAAAAATTGACCAGTTTACAGCATCACCATCATACCGCCATCCTGGTTACGACCCATGTGCATCTCGATGAACACCTCTGTGTGGAGGTGATCTTGGCCAGAGGACGGGCAGAGCATATTCGAGACATTGTGAACCAGTTGCGCCAGCAGAAAGGAGTTTTACATACGGCTCTGACCATGAGTTCTACTGGTCTACAACTTGACTGAAGCCAAGATGACCACCATGAAAAGCCTTGCCGGTCTCTCGCTCAGAGGAAATGGGGTGAGAACCCGGTTATTTTTAGGTCTCTGGGTATTACGAAAATAAAAATCGTATGCAAAATGAGATTATGGTCTCGAAGACCGAAAGCCCAACAGAAAAGGGGGCAGCATGAAAAAGATCCTGCTTTTTGGCACTCTTCTTTGGTTTTGTATCTGGCCTATGAGCGGTGGATCAGGACGAATCGAGGCCGCAGACCAGTCTGGCAAAGCGAAAGAACTTACCCTTTCCTGGCCAGTGGATATCGGGAATCTCAATCCGCATCTCTACGGCCCTAGCCAGATGTTCGCCCAAGCTCTACTTTTTGATCCCCTGGTGATATATGGGCATGAGGGGAAAATTCTGCCCGGTTTAGCAGAACGATGGGAAGTCTCTCCTGACGGAAAAGTGCTCACTTTTCATTTGCGTCAAGGGGTAAAATTCTCCGATGGTACCGCCTTTAACGCTCTCGTAGCCAAACAAAATCTGGAGGCGGTGCTTGCGAATAGAGAACGACATGCCTGGCTGGAACTCATCAAGCAAATGGAACAGGTTGAAGTGGTGAACGATTCTGCACTAAAAATTTATTTAAAAAATGCGTATTATCCAGCTTTTCAAGAATTTGCTCTGGTGAGACCGGTTCGCTTTCTCTCCCCGACTGCTTTTCCAGATGATGGTGATACCAGTAAAGGGATTAAAAAGCCTATTGGTACTGGACCCTGGGTACTCACCGAACACCGGAAAAATGCCTATGCGATCTTTACGCGTAATGAACACTACTGGGGAACCAAACCTGCCCTCCAAAAAGTAACGGTGAAAATCATTCCGGACGGAGAAACACGAGTCCTTGCTTTTGAGAAAGGAGAAATCGATCTGATCTTTGGTAATGGTCTGATCAGTCTCGATGCTTTCAAACAGTTGCAAGACTCTGGCAAATATGAGACCCTTATTTCCCCACCCCTCTCAACCCGCGTACTGGCCCTCAACTCGAATAAAGGCCCGACCAAAGAGTGGAAAGTCCGGCAGGCCATCCAGCATGGTTTTAATAAAGAAGCGGTAATTGAAGCGGTCTTTTACGGAACAGAACAGAAAGCGGATACGCTCTTTTCTCCCACCATCCCATATTGCAATCTTGGACTCAAGCCTTATGAATACGACGTGGAGAAAGCAAAGAGGCTTCTGGACGAGGCGGGGTGGAAACTGGCCGGGAACAAGCTATTCCGGGAAAAAGAGGGAGAAACGCTAGCGGTCGAATTGTCCTTTAAGAGTACTGATAGTGTCCAGAAGACTATCGCTGAGGTTATGCAAGGTGATCTGCAAAAGATAGGCATCTTTGTAAAACTGGTGGGGGAAGAAGAACAAGCCCATTATCAGCGGCAGAAAGATGGGAATTTTCATCTCATTTTCAACGATACCTGGGGTCCTCCTTATGATCCCCACTCCTTTGTGTCCTCCATGCGCAAGCCGTCCCATGCCGATTATCAAGCGCAGGCAGGACTCCCCATGAAAGCGGAAGTTGACCAAAAAATCAGTGAAGTACTCCTGACCACTGAGGAAAAGACGCGGCAAGAGATGTACGCCTATATCCTGGGAACCCTGCACGAACAAGCGGTCTATCTCCCCATTTCTTATAATACGAACCTGGCGGTCTATCGCAAAAATTTTCTCAAAGGTTTTGTGTTTTTACCCACCCAGTATGAGATTCCTTTGAGTAATCTGGACATTTACTAACCCGGTCGTTGATTACCCCGCGGAAGACAAGAAAAACGCCTTCTTGTCTTCCGACGCGCGAGCGTCGAGAGAAAAACATCGTATGAAAGTCTACATTCTACAACGGCTCATCCAGCTTATACCCGTAGTATTCGGCATATCGGTCATTACCTTTCTTTTATTACACTTTGTGCCAGTCGATCCAGCAGAGGTGTATCTGAGACTCTCGGGTATTCCACCTACAGATGAGGCCGTAGCAGTGATGCGCAGCAAATTAGGGTTGGATCGCCCCATACACGTGCGGTTTCTCGACTGGCTCTGGAGAGCGTTTCGTCTGGATTTTGGCGTATCCTTTGTCACCAAAGAACCAGTATTACAGGAAATGTTACACTACTTTCCAGCAACCCTGGAACTCACCGTCTGTGCGCTGATACTCATGCTTGCTCTGAGCGTGCCTATTGGGGTATTGGCGGCCCTTTACAAAGAGAGTTTTTTTGACCAGTGTAGTCGCGTTTTGTCCTTTATAGGAGCTTCTATGCCGAGCTTTTGGTTAGGGCTTCTCCTCATGTATTCTCTCGCCTTCAAGCTTGATCTGTTTCCGGTAATGGGGAGAGGGACACTGGCTCATGTGGTACTGCCTGCGCTTACCCTGAGTCTTGGGCAGGCCGCGCTATACACGAGACTCTTACGCGCAAGTATGCTGGAGAATCTCCAGCAACCTTATGTACTCTATGCCAGAGCTCGAGGATTGCGAGAAAGACTCATCATCGGTAGACATGTGCTAAAAAATGCACTCCTCCCTGTCGTGACAACTCTCGGGATGAGTGTGGGACATCTCTTGGGCGGCGTGGTCATTGTCGAGAGTGTCTTTGCCTGGCCAGGAGTGGGAAGATATTGTGTCTCTTCCATTCTGAATCGTGATTATCCGGTTATCCAGTTTTATGTGTGCTTTATGGCGGTGATCTTTGTGTTCTGCAATCTGCTGGTGGATGTTGCTTACAGCTATCTTGATCCACGCATCCAGATCCGGTGAATTCGGTCTATACCGGCTCTGGATCTCCTCGCCGATAGGTGACGGGGCAAGCTCCTTTGCCGTGTGTTGTGCTGACCTATCTACCACAGAGGCACAGAGAGCACGGAGAATAAACCTCTAGATGAAGGAGGAGAGAATGCAACTACCCAAATACATCACTTTTGACTGTTATGGTACGCTGGTTGATTTTGCCATCAACGAGGTTACCGTACGTACGCTCGGTCCACGAGCACACCAAATTAACGTGGAGCATTTTTTGCGAGAGTTCGAAGAAATCCGCTACCAGGAGATTCTGGGTGAGTACCGGCCCTACAGAGAAGTGCTCTGCCGGAGTCTAGAGAAGGCCATGAAGCAATTCGGGCTGGACTACCAGGAAGAAGACGGGGCGGCTATTGTGGCAGCAGTACCTACCTTTGGTCCTTTCCCAGAGGTGCCCGGTGTCCTGGAACGCCTCCGTCACCACTGTAAAATTGTGATCATTTCTAACACCGAGGATGCTTTGATCGCCGGCAATCTCCGTCTTATCGGAGTGCCATTCGACCAGGTGATCACCGCAGAGCAAGCTCGGGCGTACAAGCCATCTCCACTTATCTTTGAATATACTCTGCGCACCTTGGGCTGTGCAGCCAGCGATATTCTCCACGTCGCACAGGGATTTCACTATGATATCGTCCCTGCGCATAAGATGGGTTGGACCCGAGTCTGGATCAACAGGCGTAGTCAGCAAGGAGATGAGGCATTTGGACCCTATCATGAGCTTCCAGACCTTTCAGGATTGCCAGAGCTGATAGGAGTGTGAAGGGTGGTATACACTCTGTGGGTCAGATTGTTGCATCAGCAGCTTGGGCGTGTGAGCGCGGCAGTGCTTGTGGTCATAACGGTCATGAGCATACTCGCTCCGCTAGTTGCTCCGAATGACCCTTATCGCATAGTGCTGGAGCAGAAGCTGGCAGCCCCGAGTATCCAGTTTCCCCTGGGTACGGATCACTTGGGCCGTTGTCTTCTGTCTCGCTTGATGTATGGGGCACGGATTTCTTTAAGTATCGCCTGTATCGTCATGGTGATTACTATGGCTATAAGTATTACCATCGGCACCTATGCTGGGTATCGTGGGGGCGTAGTGGATCATCTCATCATGCGTCTCTGTGATATTGTACTCGCTTTTCCCAGTCTGGTCCTGATATTAGCCATCGTAGGGATGCTTGGTCCAAGTTTGGGTAATGCCATGCTTGCGCTGGTGGCTGTCCAGTGGGCCTGGTATGCCCGAATTATCCGAGGAATGACCTTAAGTCTTCGCGAAAGAAATTTCGTACTGGCAGCACGAATCTCTGGTACCAGGGGATCTCTGATCATTTGGAAACACATTCTCCCGAATACTATTCCGCATATTGCTATACTGGCGAGCCTCGATATGGGCTGGGTGATCCTCCACATCTCTGGATTATCTTTTCTTGGCCTGGGCGTCCAGCCTCCGACTCCAGAGTGGGGAGCCATGCTCAACGATGGGAGACCATTTTTTCGAAGTCATCCAGCACTCATGATCTATCCAGGGCTGATGATCCTTCTGGTTGTATTAGCTTTCAACCTTTTAGGTGATGCGCTACGCGATGCACTAGACCCTACAGAATCGAAATTCCTGAAAATACCATGAACCATACACCTTCTTTAGTGGTAGAAAATTTGCATACCCACCTTCTCACTGCGCAAGGCATCGTGCGCGCGGTCAATGGCGTAAGCTTTGCGCTGTATCCGGGCAAGGTGCTCGGACTGGTCGGAGAGAGTGGGTGTGGCAAAAGCATGACCTGTTTATCCATCCTCGGATTACTGCCGAGCGCCGGTCGAGTGATCGAGGGGAACATCATACTCAACGGGAAGCCTCTCCGCGGACTCTCCACGGAAGAGATGCGAAAAATCCGGGGGAAAGAACTGGGCATGATCATGCAAAATCCGCTGAGTTTTTTTGATCCCGTGTCTCCGATAGGAGAGCAATTTATCGAAACACTGAGAACGCATACTCCCATGTCCAAACGAGAAGCGCGACTTATTGCCCTGGAGTATTTTCAGAAGGTAGGCCTTCCCTTACCTAAAGAGATCCTCGCACAGTTTCCTTTCCAGTTGAGTGGAGGGATGCTGCAAAGAGTGATGATCGCCATAGCCATGGCCTTAAATCCATCGATTCTCCTGGCTGATGAACCCACTACCGCTTTGGACCCTCCCGTGCAGATGCAAATTTTAGGGCAACTGACCAGGCTGCAAGAAGAATATAGTACGGGTATTTTACTCGTTTCGCACGATATGGGAGTGATTGCCCACATGGCGGATGACGTCGCCGTGATGTATAAAGGCTATCTGGTAGAAAAAGCCCCGGTATGGGAAATTTTTGATCACCCTCTGCATCCGTACACCCGTATGCTGATGGCCGCCCGACCGAGCCTGCACCAGCCATGGGAATCCCTCAGGAACTTTCTCTCCCCTCCGGAGCATTGGGATACGTTCTGTCCCTTGCAAAACAGGTGTACAGAAGACTGCTGGGATCAGGATGATCACTTGAACACGCTAATAGAAATTTCTCCGCAGCACTTTGTGCGTTGTCCGCTCTATGCTGCTCTCTTGGGAGGGCCTGCTCTATGACACTCCTGGAGCTTGATCGTGTCTCGAAAACCTTCTGGGTAGGTAACCGCTTCTGGGGAAGGCCCAAAGCGGTGGAAGCAGTCAAAGAGGTTTCCTTGAGGCTTGACGAAGGTTGTTCTCTAGGGCTGGTTGGGGAAAGTGGTTGTGGAAAAAGTACCCTGGGGCGTATTGTGCTTGGTTTAGAAAAACCAGACCAGGGGGAGGTCTTTGTCTTTGGAAAAAGTGTGTACCGGCTGGGGGACAAGGAGTTGAGATCCCTCCGTCGCGACATGCATGTCGTATTTCAGGATAGCTTGAGTGCGGTAAACCCTCGATTAACCGTAGGACAAATTATTGCGGAACCGCTCCACAACTATTTGCAGTTAACCTATGCACAGGAGCGAAACAGAGTCCGCGCTTTGGTAGAGACTGTACGATTATCTCCTGCTGAGATAGATAAATATCCTCATCAGCTCAGCGGTGGGCAACTCCAGCGGGTCGCCATTGCCCGAGCTATTGCCTTACAACCCAAACTCATCGTCTTAGATGAACCCGTATCGAGCCTGGATGTCTCTATCCAAGCCCAAATTCTTCACCTCCTGTTCGAGCTCAAAAAAGAATTGCGTCTTTCCTATCTCTTTATTTCTCATGATATAGCGGTTATCATGGCTCTTGCCGACCATTTAGCAGTGATGTACCGCGGCCGTATTGTCGAATGGTTGGACGATAGCAGCGCTCTCCAGGGAGTCCAGCATCCCTATAGCCAGAAATTGCTTCGCTCCGTGTTGATGGCTCACCCGCGTTATCGAAAAATACTCCAGGCGGATTTTGAGGAACTAAGCATCCAAAATGAGCATAGCGGAGGTTGTGTGTATCTGCCACGCTGTGAAAAACGTGAGGCAATATGCTGGACAAAAGAGCCTGTACTCGAACCAGGTCAGAAGCAGCATCGAGTCGCCTGTTTTCTAGGGCAAGATGGCTCTTAGTTCTCAGCAATGAAGAACGCTTTTAGGGATATTTCTGCCTCTACTCCCACCACCGCCAGGGACAGGAACTCAGTCTTTCATACCCGGTGGGAGTCACCCGATACATATCCTCCACACAGGCCGTGCCAAATTCTCTCTTGACCAGCATCGGCTCAAAGACAAAGACCATGTTGGTCTCCAGGATGTCTGTACTTTGAGGAGAAAAAGAGGGTTTGTCATGCGTATGGACTCCAATGCCATGCCCTCGAAAGTAGAGATAGTCTTCATAACCTCGTCGCCGGGCGATTTCTATACCCATGGGAGCAATATCACAAATTCTCACTCCAGCGCGTACTTGCTGGAGTACCGTTTCGGTAATTTCGATATTGGCCTCCATAAAATCTCTTTGGGCGGATGTGGGAGGGCCCACCGTACGATTGCGAGAAGCATCACAATTATATCCCCGATACTTTATCCCCAGATCCACATAGATCATATCACCCCGTTGTAACCGCCGGGTGGTAGGAGGGACATGTTTGAAACCAGCCCGTGGCCCTGCAGCCAAGGCAATAGGGAAAGCGGTATCTTCGGCACCAGCGGAAAACATAGCTTCATAGGCCAGACCAGCTAACTCGTGCTCGGAAATCCCCTCCAGAGCATTCTCCAGAATGGCTTGTAACCCTAAATCACCGATGTGGGCAGCTTTACGGAGAATCTCAACCTCTCTTGCACTCTTTACTGCTCGGGCTTTGATCAGCAAAGAAGTTGCATCCACCAGCGGAGTATGAGGGGAGGAGTGCTGGAGAAACACTTGCAGCTCCGTGGTAAAGTCTCCTACTATTCCCAATCGGCCATCCCGAACTCTTCTTTCTGTAAGCACATCGCTCAGATGATCGTATATGGTAGCTACCTGGACTCCGCTGACTGTACGGGGATGGGCAGTACACCGGACATCCTGAATCCAGGTGGATTGGATACCGGAATGCATCGGTTCTCCATGCATGACCGAATTGGTTACTAAGGCCACTTCTCCCTCGAGAGGGATGACCAGAAGGGTATCACCACCATAGAAGTCCTGAAAATTCGAGAGATAGCGTATATTAGAGGTATCGGCTCGATTTCCATACACCAGCAAACAGACCAGATCCTCTTCGTGCATGGAGTGGCGAAGTTTGGTGATCCGTTCTTGATACTCTTCCTCCGGAAAAGGAAGTTCTAGCCATTTCTTTCGTGTCTCCCAATCATAAGGAACACGTCCCCACCCGTAGGGCATACTTCTCGTTGTCAAGATGAATCCTCCTTTTGCGATCTTCAGACCTGGGCACTGGCTTTTATTTTTCCAGTTATCTGCAGGTACTCGATTACCTGCTCCACGGAAACCACATCACAGTTTTTCATGTGCATATCAAAGAGACTCACCTTATGCGAGATCTGAGAACGATCTGCCACACACTCATACGGAACAAGTACGTGATAATTGTATTGAAATGCATCGATTACCGAAGCCCGGACACAGCCACTGGTCGTCATACCGGTAATAATCACGGTATCGACACCTTCATAAATCAACATCGAGGTCAGGGGAGTACCAAAGAAGGCACTCGGCTTGGACTGTTTGTCAATCACCACTTCGTTGGCCAATGGAGTAAGCTCCTCTACAATCACATCGCCGGGAGGGAGGGAAGGGTCAGGGGTAAGCGTATCGGGGCGAGTTCTCCAATACCCCTGCTGGGAAGGAGTAGGCTTATAATCTGCAACGGGATAAGCTTTGGTAAAGAAGATAGGAATACCCGTCTGTCGAGCTGCCTCTAACAGACGCTTATTTGCCGCGACCGCTGGATAACCAGTTTCACTCCAGCCGGTGGGATAGCGACTATCCACAAAGGCACGGGTCATATCCACAATGACCAGGGCAGGTTTTTTCCCTGCCTTCATCGGGCGATTCATGTCTTCAAATCCAGCCTGAAAACTCTCTATGTCTTCTCTAGGAATGACATCATCCCATGGATATTTAGCCATAACCAAACCTCCTTTATCCCCTTTTTTTTAGCACCAGGTTCTGGATAAACTCTGTGAAGGATCTCTCATGAGTCGCTGTAGAAACGAGATTCTTCGCACAGTTTATTCCTTCACGCGGCTCAGGACAGGCTCTGAGTGAAACGAAGGACTCAGAATGACATTTTGGGATTTACCCGCTATGAGTTCCTTCTTACCCGCTTCTCTATTGTCTACCATCACCCTTCAAGCAAAAGAGCAGAATAGAGCAGGAATGTCAAGAGAATTTTTTAGGGTTGCATACCTCAGCGAAGTAGCATATACTTGACCCACATTTGCTCAAGAGACCTGAGCGCTCCTTTGTTTGCAGGGTACAAGGAATGAAAACCTTAACTGATCAAGAGGAGGAAGAGAGATGAACATCTGTAGCCGGCGTTTTATGGTCGCCTTGTTCATCATTATATTTATGGTTTGGAGCGGTATGCATCATGCAACAGCCGAGGAATCAACATTGCGTATCTTTATGGTTGGGGATGCCCGTCATCTTGATCCCCACCTCGCTACCGACTTTGCCACGGCCTCAAATGCCTATATTATGCACCTGCGTCTCGTCAGCATGGATGGAACCGGGCAGGTGCATCCGATGGGAGCAAAGAGTTGGAAAGCGAGTGCCGATGGACTGGTTTATACCTTTACTCTCGATCCCCATGCCAAGTTTCACAACGGGAAAGCGGTAACAGCGGAAGATTGGCAGTGGTCTTTTAATCGGCTGGCCCAGCCAGAGACGGGGAGCCCGGTGGCCCATTCTATCCTGGGTGGGGTAATCGGCTTTGAGGAGGTACGGAACGGAAAAGCTTCTTCTCTCCAGGGAATTCGGGTTATTGATCCCACCACCTTGGAGATCTCTCTGAAACCAGAGGGGCGGGGAGGGTTTATCAACCGACTCACCTCGTACAATGCCTCGGTGCTGAATCAAGAAGAGATACTGGCTGGAGATAAAAGCTGGTTTGAAAAGGCCGATGCTGGGGCTGGTCCTTTTACCCTGGTAAATTGGGAACGTAACAGCAAGTTTGTCTATGCAGCACACAAGGACTATTCTTTAGGGGCGCCAAAGATCGACAAGCTAGAGATGCTTATCGTTCCCTCAACCACTACCCGTCTCAATCTGTACGAAGCGGGTCAGCTTGACATCAGTGATGTTCCGCTGGCTGATTATCAGCGTATCGCAGCGGATCCCACTTACAAAGATCAGCTAAAGATATTTCCCAGAGCTCAGATCATCTTCTTAGGGCTCAACCCCGTTGTGTACGAACCCTTTAAGGATGTGCGAGTCCGACGAGCAATTGCGCATGCGATTGACAATGAACGTATTGCCAAAACCGTCTTCTTTGGATTTTTTACCCCAGCCCAGGGGATCGTACCTCCGCAAGTGCCAGGAGTGGATCCAAATATCGAAGGCCTCCCTTATGATCCAGAGACTGCCCGCAAATTACTGGCCGAGGTGGGAGGAGTGGAGAAATTACCCCCTTTAGAGATGCCTATGAATCCGGCTTCTGATGTCTATCAGACCGTTGCCCAGGCGGTGGCAGCGATGCTCAAAGAGGAATTAGGGCTTGAGGTGCGTCTGCTAAAACAAGAATTTGCCGCCTACCAGGCAGCACTCAACCGAAGAAATGTGTTTGCCTCTTTTGTGCAAGGCTGGTCAGCCGGCTTTCTGGATTATAGCTACTATCTGGATCTCTTGCTCGATAGTCGGAGTCGTCTCAACCGGACCAATTATAACAACCCCGAATTTGATAAGCTGATCGATCAGGCCAACAGTGTCCCCACCGAAAAAGAACGGGAAGCCCTGTACCGGAAAGCAGAACAGATAGCCGTGAAGGATGCTACGATGGTTCCTATTGTCTTTACCCGGTTTGCTATGCTGGTGAAGCCCTATGTGCATGGTTTTGAAGGCTCACCGCTTTCCCTGGGATGGACAGATCTGAGTACAATAGAGATTCGGCGTTAAATTTTTTCTCCGAACCCTCTCTTTTTGCCTCTTGACCCTTACTCACATTTTTTTATCTTGGGGAAGGGAAAGCGTACATTTGTGGGTAGAGGTAGTCTATGCACTGGTGGAAGGAGGATTTGCTCCAGCATATTATGATACGTTATGCGCTCTATCGAATGAGTCTTACCGTTCCGCTCCTCTTTGGTGCGACGTTGTTCATCTTTGTGGCTGGCCGGATGGCCCCGGGTGATCCAGTGGCAATCCGCCTGGGGGATCAGGAGTATGATCCGGTAGCGATCCAGACCATCCGCAAACAGTTGGGACTCGATAAACCTCTCTGGCTCCAATTCGTCAACTATATCGTTGCAGCGGCTCACTTCGATTTCGGGGAATCATTTATCAGTCCAGGACGCCGTATCAGCGACATCGTACGGCAGACTCTCCCGCTGAGCTTACGCCTCACCACGCTGGCCGTCCTCACCGCCACTATCCTGGGAGTCATGCTCGGGATTGTGGGATCAGTGGTAGCCCGTTCTTTTCTGGATCGCCTGTTACAGGTACTGGTCGTTGTGGCCTTATCTGTGCCAAATTTTGTTGTGGCAGCCATTCTCGTGCTCATATTCGCCCTCTGGCTACGGGTATTGCCAGTAGCAGGATTGATAAACTGGAAGAGTTATGTGTTACCAGTTGCTGTACTGGCCATACCCCCCACAGCGTATATTACCCGGATTAGTCGTACCAGTATGCTGCAAGTTCTAACAGAGGATTATATCCGGACAGCTTACAGCAAAGGGCTGCGGCCTCTTTGGATTATCCTCCGCCATGCTCTCCGCAATGCTGCCTTGCCCATTGTCACCACTATTGGCCTCGCCTTTGGATATACTCTGACCGGATCGTTTATCGTAGAGATCGTTTTCAATATCCCGGGCTTGGCTCGTATTGGCGTAGATGGCATTTTACAGCGTGACTATACGGTCATTCAGGCCGTTGTGCTTATCTATACAACCTTGTTTATTCTGGTCAATCTCATCGTAGACTTATCTTATGCCTTCATCAATCCGCGGATTCGCTATTAACTGGTTCAATATGAGGCAATCACAGAGTGGGAAGGCCATGTGGCGCCTTTGCAGACGGGACCCTCTGGCTGCTCTGGGAGTCCTGTATCTCTTTTCGGTCGTGATGATGGCTATCAGTGCCCCAATCCTCACCGCATATACGTACGACAAACAAGATTTGGGGGCAATTTTGCAAGGCCCCAGTCCGGTCCATCTACTCGGTACAGACAATTTCGGTCGGGACCTGCTGACTCGGATCGCTTTTGGGGCTCGCATTTCGCTTACTGTGGCCGGAATTGCCGTTACAGCAGAAGTCGTGATTGGCACCCTGTGGGGCACGATAGCTGGTCTGTTCGGCGGGAGAATCGATGCCTGGATGATGCGCGTTGTAGACCTGCTGATCGCTTTTCCTTCCCTCTTGCTGGCGATTCTGATTACCGGGATTTTTGGCCCCAGTCTCGTCAACGTGATAATTGCCCTGGTAACCACCTCATGGCCAGGGATGGCCCGGGTCGTACGGAGCGAGGTGGTGGCCTTGCGTGAACGGGAATTCGTCGAAGCTGCCTATGCTGCGGGAGCCTCTACGAGACGTATTGTGTGGTGGCATCTGTTTTCCAATGTCCGTCATCTTGTAGCAGCACGTTCCACATTGGATGTGAGTGCGATTATTCTGGTAGAGGCGACATTAAGCTTCGTCGGGGTGGGTGTCCAACCTCCTCGACCCAGTTGGGGTTTGATGATCAATGAAGCATTCCCATACTTGCGAAGTCAACCATATCTGCTGATGATACCTGCTCTCGTCCTTTCCCTGACTGTTATCTCCCTCAATGTGGTTGGTGAAGCTTTATCTGATGCCCTGGATCCATATCGAAAACGCCCTTAACGCCCTTGATGAGTACGAAGAAGGAGTGAAGGATGCCTGATCTTCCGCTTACCCTGGCCCTCGAACTCTATGACCGAACACAGGCCCTTATTGATGGACGGGTCCGGCCACGGGGTCTTGCGCTCACTCTACTTATTGTGGAGAGTGGACCACGGCATACCCGATTTTTAGCCGGTGAGTACGATGCGGCAGAGATGTCTATGTCCTCCTATATTATGGCCCGGGAGCGCGGCTTCCCCTTCTCGGCCATTGCCGTTTTCCCTCGCCGGCTGTTCAGTGCCTCGACTATCTATACGCGGCCTGATTTTACTGGAGGTCCCGAGCAGTTACGGGGTGGTCGTATTGGAGTTCATACCTGGCAATTTACTATGTCGGTCGTGGCCCGCGGTGATCTCCATCATCATTATGGAGTCCCTATGGATAGCGTCACCTGGATCACGGCTGGTAAAGAAAATCTTCCCATTGACCCGCCCCCAGCTCCGATCGACCATCGACCCGGTGCCGATCTCAATGAGCTACTGGCTGCCGGGGAAATTGATGCCCTGATTTATCCAGATGTGATACCACCATTTGAGGAGGGGAGAGTTGGTCGCTTATTTCCAGACTTTGTGCGAGTAGAGCAACGCCTGTTTCAGGAAACCGGGGTATTACCGATTATGCATCCTGTCTGTATCAAGAATGACGTATTGCTTGAACACCCATGGGTGGCAGAAGCCCTGTTTGAGGCCTTTGTGGAAGCAAAACGTCTCTGTTATACTCATCTCCGGCATCCTTTTTACAGCAGTCTCTTGTGGTCGAGAGCTTTGCTGGAGGAGCAAGAACGCCTGATTCCAGATCCCTTCCCTTATGATCTTGAAGAGTTCAACCAGCGCGCTCTCAGGCGATTAATGCAGTATCAGGTGGAACAGGGGCTCTTGAAAACCCCCCTCTCAGTGGAAGAATTGTTCTTGCCGGTGCCAAAGTCTGGGATGATATAGGGTGACAAACGGACTTCCCTACGCTACGCTTCGGGAGGAGTCCTCTGCTATGCCTGTTAAGCTAGGGTTAAGCGTTCCCAATCGCGGGATAGTTATTGGGGCTGGAGAGCCCAAAGAACTCATCGCCATGTGTGAGCTGGCAGACCAGTCTGACCTGTTTGATGCGGTGTTTACCGGTGACAACCTCATTTCCAAGCCACGGATCGATGCTATTGTTTTCCTCTCCCTGCTTGCTGGACGTACCCGACGCGTCCTCCTGGGGACATCCTGTCTGGCCAGCTTTATCTTCCGTCATCCTATCGTGTTGGCCAATCAGTGGGCTGCGCTTGATCAACTAAGCGATGGACGTGCCTATCTGGTGGCGTGTATGGGAGGAGGTCCGAGTACCAGGACCGGTTACCGTTCCCCTAGCGGAGCAAAGTGGGATATTGAATTTGCGGCTATGGGGATGACCACTGCTGAGCGCGCTGGACGTCTGGTAGAAGGGATGACGGTCTTGCGTGCCCTGTGGACTGGTGAACCGGTGACGCATTATGGTCGTTACTATCATTTCGAGAACGTACAGCTCAATGTGACCCCTCTGCAAAAACCCTGTCCTATTGCCATCGCGAGCAATCCTATGCCTCCCTATGCCGATGCCGTGACCATCGAACGCGCACTCAGACGGGTAGGCCGTCTTGGTGATGGCTGGATGGTAGAGATGAGTACCCCGGAAGAATTCGGGAGGCGCTGGCAGCGTATCCTCGCTTATGCCAGGGAGGCTGGGCGTACTCCCTTACCGCAAGAATCAATGATCCATTTCTATGTAAACATTCAGGACAAGAGCTCCACAGCCTTTGAGGAAGCCCGGCGATTTTACGAGGCTTATCATCTGGGGCGCTTTCCAGAGGACTACCTACGTTGGCGTTTAGTCACTGGTACAGCAGAGCAGGTAGTAGAGCGCATCTCTCAGTTTATAAACGCCGGTTGTACCTTGCCGATTATTCGCTTTGCCAGTTGGGATCCTATGGGGCAAATGCGAGTGGCGATGCATAAGGTCTTCCCTGCTTTGCGGGAGTACGCTGACCGTATTGCTGCGCAAAGAGTTCATGACCTCACTCCAGAATACCGAAAGCCTGGAGTGCACACCACCTGAGAAAGGAGGAAACGATGTCCATTTTATGGTTTTTCTCGCTATTACGTAGAGTTAGAGGATTAAGCCTTGGGGTCTTCTGTCTCGTCGTATACAGTGGAATTTTTGCCCCGGCTCTACATGCAGAAACTCAACTCGTGGTGGGGGTTGGCTATTTTCCGGCTACCCTGGATACTGGTGAGCCGAGCTATGGTGCCCTTAGTCTACACGTCCAGATGATGGATCCTTTAATTGCGCGCAATAACGATATGAAGCTTGTGCCGAGCCTGGCCACTTCCTGGCAGGTAGTGAATCCGACCACCTGGCGACTCACCCTCCGCCAAGGGGTGCAATTTCACAATGGGGATCCGTTTGATGCTGACTCGGTAAAATTCACCCTGGACAGGATCATCGATCCACAACGGACCCATTCACTACGACGTCGGATTAGCCTGATTCAGGAAGTGCGGATCATCGATCCTTTTACCATAGAAATCATTACTACTAAACCCTTTCCGACCTTGCCCCGTGGCCTCTCGGATATTGTCATCGAGCCCAAGGCCTATATTACACAGAAAGGAGAAGATGCACAACGGCAACACCCGATCGGTACTGGGCCGTTTCGCTTTGTAGAATGGGTCCCAGGTGACCGTCTCCTCCTCAGAGCCAACGATGCATACTGGGGAGGACGGCCCAGCATTGATACGGTACTGATTCGCTATATCCCAGAAGCGTCTACACGAGTGGCTGCTCTCCTGGCTGGAGAAGCCCATATCATTGAAGAGGTGCCTGTTGATTTACTCCCCCAGGTCGAAGCTGGTCGTGACACCAAAATCTTTGCCGCCTCCACGACGGTGGCGCTCTGTCTCACGATGGATACCACTCGGGGGGGTCCCTTTGCTAACCCCAAGGTGCGATTGGCTATGGATTATGCTATCAACAAGCCTCTGATCTGGAAAGAAATCCTGAATGGACACGGCCGTGTCCTCGATGGACAACTGGCAACTCAGCATACATTTGGCTACAATCCCTCTATCCGCAGTCGGCCTTATGATCCAGAGAAAGCAAAAGCCTTGCTTGCAGAGGCAGGCTACCCTGATGGTTTTGCTACCTCAATCACCACACGATCGGGCAAATATCTTTCCGATGTAGAGATTACCACAGCCATCAGTGGCCAGCTCGCCAAAATTGGAGTGCAAGCAGAGGTCAATATTGCAGTTTTTCTCTTTGAATTGCCCAGCATCTTTGGTCAGAGTACTCGCGTGCAAAATTGGGTCGGACGAGGCGATAAATTGTTAAATCTCACCCGGGTTTCTTTGCAGTAGCCAATAGCAGATTACTGGTAGCACTGGAGGAAAAACATGCCACGAACCAAGTTTCGAAATGATCGTTTGCTGTTCCAGAAAATTCGAGAAAGCGGATGTGATGCGATTATAGTCTTCTCCATGGAAAATGTCTTCTATGCTTCCGGAGCCTTTATTTCGACCATTGAACATATTCGTAAACGGATGGCTGCAGTCGTTATGACGGCGGATGGTACAGATTTCCTGGTCTGTGCCCGCAACGAACTGAGTGTAGCGGAACAGGAATCCTGGGTTGCCCAAAAATATGCCTATATAGAATTTCAGCAAACCCCCATGCAAACCCTGGCCGACGCTCTCAAGGATCATGGGCTGGCGAATAAGCGGTTAGGGATTGAAAAGGGGTACTTGATGGTGGAGCCGTTTGAAGAGTTACAACGGCTCCTTCCAGAAGCGAGCTGGGTGAGCTGTGACAAACTGCTGGAAGAAGTGGTCAGTATAAAGACGCCTGAACATGTGGAGATTATTGGTCAGATCAATCGTTTGACTGAGGAGGCCCTGGTACACGCATTTGCGGAGACCCGAAGAGGAGATACGGAACGAGACCTGGCCAATCGCATTACCCACCATTTGCTCCGTTTGGGGGCTGATACGGTGCGTTTTTTGATTGTCACCGCAGGAGACAATGCAAAACATGCTCACCCTCCCCCAAGTGAAAAGGTTTTACAACCAGGTGATATTATTCGGATCGATGTGGGAGGCCTTTTTCAGGGCCACGGCTCGGATATTGCGCGGATGGGCATTGTGGGTGAACCGTCCGCAGAACAACGAGAGACCTATAACCTCATGCGGACAGTGCAGCGAGAAGTCATCGCTGCCATGAAGCCTGGAGTCAAGGCTTCAGAGGTCTTTCAGGCGTGTGTCGATGGCTACAAGAAACGAGGGATTACCTATTTTCGACCACATATCGGACATAGTATGTCAGTGTTAGGTGGCCACGACAATCCTTTGCTCCATCCGCAAAACCCCTGGCCCCTGGCGGAAAATATGGTTATGGCAGTGGAACCGATCTATACCGATTCGGAGAACCGACGGTATACGGTAGAAGATATCGTTCATATTACCGCAGCAGGCCCCAAAATTCTGACTACTTTCAGTAATACCGAAGAGATATTTCCCGTGTCCTGAGGTGCAAAAGAATGCTCTCGTATATTCTGCAGCGCTTACTCCAGATTCCTTTCACCCTGCTCTTGGTGTCCCTGGTGGTGTTTATTATCGTACGCACTACTGGCTATCCAGCCCAGATTTATCTGGGCTTGGAATCGACACCAGAACAGGTGACTGCCCTGCGCGAGAAATTAGGTCTCAACAGACCTTTAGCAATCCAGTATCTCCATTTCTTGCGGGATATCCTCCAGGGAAATTTTGGGGAATCACTCCGCTTTCAGGCTCCAGCACTCCCTCTTGTCCTCCAGCGTTTGGGAGCTACACTCCAGTTGGCGATTACCGGTGTGAGCCTGGCCTGTTTAGTCGGTATGCTTGCTGGTATAGTCTGTGCCCTGAAGAAAGATTCGCCACTTGATTTTTTGCTCTCCGGTTTCGCAGTAATCGGTCAGTCGGTCCCGAGTTTTTGGCTGGGGATCATGCTTATCTCTTTTTTTGCAGTGACCTTGCGCTGGCTTCCTACGTCTGGTACCGGGAGCTGGCGTCATCTGGTCCTGCCCGCTCTCACCTTGAGCGCTTTTCTTCTGCCCCAATTCGTACTCCTCACCCGCATCAGCATCCTGGAGGTTCTCCAGGAGCAGTTTGTCGTCACCGCGAATGCAAAAGGCCTCTCGGAGAGGAAAGTGCTGTTCAAACACGTACTCAAAAATGCCCTGAATCCTGTTGTAACCTTTCTGGGAATGGAGGTAGGACGGCTCGTTGGGGGCTCGATTATCACAGAAACCATCTTTGCCTGGCCAGGAGTAGGCCGGCTAGCAGTGACTTCCATCTTTCAGCGTGATGTACCAGTCGTGGAAGCAGCCGTATTTGTCATCAGTATTGGTATCATAGTCAGTAATCTCTGTGTGGATGTGGTGCTTAGTCTTATTGATCCCCGGATTAAGCTCAAATAGCGGACTTTCTGTCCGTTCAGGGGGAATAAGGAGAGGAGAGATCATACGCAAATCCGATACCTTACCAGGCATCTGAAGCTTATCGTAGGAGGGGGAATCGTTGTGCTGAATCTTCTGATAGCGGTGTTTGCTCCTTCTCTCGCTCCTTACGATCCACTCGAACAGGATCTTACAAATCGACTGAAGCCACCGGTCTGGTATGAACAGGGGGTACAAGGCCATATACTGGGAACAGATAACTATGGACGGGATTTGATGAGCCGACTCATCTACGGATCACGGATTTCTATTCTGGTTGGCGTCACCGCTGTTCTCTTCTCCGGTATACTGGGGACCACACTTGGAGTCCTGGCCGGATACTTTGGTGGTCAGATGGAACGAGTAATTATGCGAGTTGCTGATGTCCAGCTTGCCCTCCCCAACATCCTGTTAGCGATTCTGGTAGTCGCGGCGTTGGGACCGAGTCTCTGGAATCTCATAGTGGTCTTAGGTATCAGCGCCTGGGTTGTGTATGCCCGTGTCTCGTTTGGACTGATGCGCTCCTTGAAAGAACGAGACTTCGTGATTGCTGCTCGTGCCCTGGGAGCTCTGGATCGTTTGATTATTGTTCGTCATATTCTACCCCATATGCTTTCCGTACTTGTCGTCGTTTCTACACTGCAAATGGCGCAGATGATTGTACGAGAAGCAGCCCTGAGCTTTCTGGGATTGGGAATCCCTCCTCCTACCCCGACATGGGGGGGAATGCTGAGTGAAGGACGAAATCGGCTCTTTGTTGCTCCCTGGATTGCTACCTATTCTGGCCTGGCTGTTATTTTTATTGTGTGGGGAACGAACTTATTGGGTGACGGGTTACGGCAGTATTTAGACCCGAAGGCACAGCAACACTTTGCTTGGAGAAAAAAATGATGCTCTCCCGGTATTTTTACCGTATCATGAATCGTGAGAGTGTGCTCTTGTGCTATATCCATCAGGAAAGGAGGAATAATGACTAGCAGGGCCAAACCAGCTATACAGATCGATTGGCAACAGAAATATGCGCAACGCATGAATCAGGTTAAAACTTCCGCCATTATGGAGTTGATCAAACTGACCGCTCAGCCCGGAGTGATTTCCTTTGCCAGCGGCCTGCCGGACCCTTCCCTCTTCCCTGCTGCAGATCTCCGTGAAATCTCTAATGAACTGTTGTCTCATAAGGGGGATACCGCTTTACAGTACGGAGCTGCCGAAGGATGGTTTCCGCTGCGGGAATGGATTGCAGAACGGTTATCCACACAGGGAATTCCCGCAGGGTCGGAGAACATTTTGATCACGCAAGGATCACAACAGAGTATCGAGCTTACCGCCCGTTTGCTGCTGAATCCAGGAGAGGTCGTACTGCTGGAAAACCCTTCTTATTTGGCCGCCATTCAGGCTTTTGATATCTGTCAGGTATCCTATCTCCCTGTCCCCTTAGACGAGGAAGGGATGCAGGTCGAACAATTACCCGCTCTCCTCTCGTCTTCTACTCCCAAACTCATCTATACCCTGCCCAACTTCCAAAACCCTACCGGTATTACTCTGACTGCAGAGCGACGCACAAGACTCCTCCATTGTGCCCTGGAACGCGGAATCCCTCTCCTCGAAGACAATGCGTATGGAGACCTGCGCTATGAAGGGGAAGCCCTTCCTTCACTGGCCGCTTTGGAAGGGGGAAGCGAAATAGTCATCTCTACTGGAACCTTCTCCAAGACTATCGCCCCAGGGATACGGGTTGCCTGGGTCTATGCTCCCGCTCCCCTGATCGAAAAACTGGCCGTGGTTAAACAAGTCACTGATCTGCATACCAATACCTTTGTCCAGCAGATGGTATATGCCTACTGCACCCAGGGTAAGCTTGATCCCCAAATCCTCCGGCTTCGACAGGCCTACAAAGCGAAACGAGATCTCATGCTCAAAGCTCTTCAGGATCATTTTCCAAAGGATGTAACCTGGACTCGTCCAGCAGGAGGGATGTTCCTGATGGTTTCTCTCCCTGAAGGCATGAATGCGGAAACCGTTTTACAAATTGCCCTCCAAAAGAAAGTGGCTTTTGTCCCTGGGGGTCCCTTCTTCCCACAAGGTGGCGGGGACCACACCATGCGTCTCAATTTTGCCAGTCCGACTCTGGAGGAGATTGAGGTAGGTATACAACGTTTGGCGGAAGCGATAGCAGAGGCGCGTTCTGCTTAAGAATTGCCCATACTGCGGGCGAAGAGGGGATACTTCTAGAAGATCGAAGAGAGAGGAGATGCAGAGCGTGGTTTTCGATCTTCGATCCTCTCTCCTCTGGCCTCTCTTACATGAAGGCTCGTAAGAGCTTCTGCCCTTCTTCGGCAGTAAGCCCCAATTTCTGCTTGACCAGTGGCCCATGCTTTAGAGCCGGTTCTTCCTCTTCGTAGGTCGGTCGTTCTACTCGATAAAAGATCCCGATGGGGACCTTATCCCCCTGTTCCAGGGCTTTCTCCATAGCGCGATGAAAATCGGTCGGCTGATAATCAGTCTCTTCTAATTGATAGCAATGTTCCTTGAAGTAAGGATAGGTGTTCATGTACGTGACACAAGGACTAAAGACATCAACCAGCGCAAAGCCTTTATGTTGAATAGCTTGCGCCATTATAGTGCTCAGATGGTCTATCTGACCAGAAAAACCGCGCGCTACAAACGAGGCTCCACTCACCAGAGCTAAAGCAATCGGATTAATCGCTTCTTCCAGATTCCCCAGAGGAGTAGATTTGGTGGCAGTGCCCTTTTTGGTTGTAGGAGAGGTCTGACCAGTGGTAAGACCGTAAGTCATATTGTTCATCACAATATAGGTAATATCGAGATTGCGTCGCATGGCATGGACAAAATGCCCCAGCCCAATACCATAACCATCGCCATCTCCGCCGGTGACAATGACGTGCAAATCGTGATTCCCCAATTTCATACCGGTAGCCAGAGCAATTGCCCGCCCATGCAGACCATGGAAACCGTACGCCCGGATAAAGCCAGGAAGGTTGGATGAGCATCCAATACCAGAAACCACCAGCATATCACTGGGATGAATACCGAGCTGGGATGCAGCTTTTTGTAGACCACGCAAGACCCCAAAGTCTCCGCAGCCGGGACACCAATCTGGATCAACCGGGCCTTTATAGGCACTTACCGGAAGCTCAACGAGTGTGGACATGCAATACCTCCTTTACGTGTTCGACAATATGATGCGGTTCAAAAGGTTCCCCATCATATTTTAAGAGAGTGCCATCAACCTTCAAACCGGTTTCGGCTCGAATATGCCGAGCCAGTTGTCCGGTATAATTATTTTCCACGACGATGGTTTTTGAACCGGACTTAAGGATCTCTTCTACCTCTTTGGCATGGAAGGGGACCAGATATTTTATCTGGAGATTATTCACCGCAATCCCTTCCTCTGCGAGGATGGCTATCGCATCACGGATTACCCCTTGGGACGATCCCCACCCAATCAGGGTAACGTCAGCCTCTTTTGGTCCCCAAAGCTGGGGAGGGGGGCATTCACGCAGGATGCCCGCCATTTTCCGCATACGCTTCTCCATCATCTGTTTTCGCATCGCCGGATTCGTAAAAACATCACTGATCAGAATCCCCTCTTCATCATGTTCATCACTGGCAGCTACATAGCTTGTACCTTGATGTCCAGGAAGAACGCGTGGTGAAACCCCGGAGGGCGTAATCGCATAGCGTTTATAGTTGTCGGGAAGTCCATCGGTAATCAGTTCCCCTCGCTCAATTGGGACCTCAAACCGAAAATCTTCCGGATCAGCAGTCTCACGATGTTCGGAAAGGAGGAGATCCGAAGCAACAATGACCGGACATTGGTATTTCTCGGCAATATTAAAAGCCTCGATAACCGCATAATAGCAATCTACTACATCGGTAGGGGCAATGATCGCCCGTGGGTACTCTCCTTGAGAAGCGCCAAACATCTGATTGAGATCAGCCTGCTCCGTCTTCGTAGGCAAGCCAGTAGACGGCCCTCCTCGTTGTGACTCGATAATAACGACTGGTGTTTCAGTCATCCCGGCAAGTCCTACTGCCTCTGTCATCAGCGAAAATCCGCCACCAGAGGTTCCGCACATCGCTCGGACTCCGACATGACCTGCCCCAATAGCCATGTTAATGACTGCAATTTCGTCTTCCGCCTGTTTGACCACCATGCCATGTCTGGGTCCGTAGCGTGCTAAGTAGTGCAGGATAGATGAAGCAGGAGTCATCGGGTAGGCAGAATAGAATTTACATCCAGCAGCCAAAGCTCCAAGACCAAACAATTCGTTTCCAGACACGACCATCCGCTGTTTCCCACTGAACTTCCAGGAGTAATCGAGCTTTGCATAGTTTTGTTCGGCATACTTATACCCAGCCGTAGCAATCCCTACATTGGCTTCTACGACTTTGTCCCCCTTCCGTTGAAAGGTCTCTTTGAGCATTCCAGCAAGCATATCAAAATCCAGGTTCAGCAACCAGAAAAGGGCTCCCAGGAGCAAGGTGTTCTGCATAACCGGATTTCGCCCATACTTCTCGGTTAATGTTTTTACTGGAAAAGGGTAGAGATTGACATCTGGCTGGAGATCTTCTTTAGGTACCTGCAGTTTATCCGCATTAAAAAGAATACCACCTCCACGATGCACCTCGGCTGTATGCTGGTTGAGGGTATCTTGATTCAACGCCATCAACACATGAAGATGATCTCCATGTGAATGCACCTTTTGATCGGCAATCCGCATACGTAACCACACATGACCACCACGAATGACCGACTGATAGCTGTTATACGCGTAGATATGGAGGCCCAGGCGTGCACACACCCTCGCCAGGGTATCACCTGTAGAACCGATACCCTCGCCGGCTGCACCACCAATGCCAACGGTCACTTCCGTTCTTTTCATCCCTTTCTACCTCCTCCGTCTTATGTACCAAAGCTAGGGCTCTGTCAAAAAGGGCATGAGCTTCCCACTTATCTTTATCAAGACCAAACCCACTCGAGGCAGAGCTCTAGGTCAGGGGTAATGTAGCACTCAAGTTCCCGCCAGGGAGACCGATACACAAGTCTTTAGACTTGAAACCCTTATAGGTTATTCTACCGTTAGTAAGAGAGAAAAATCAAGAAGATTCCTTGTCTAAAGATGAAAATTCCTGGTTCTGTATCCTGAAAATGAGCAGTGAAACATGGAACGAACAAACGATAAATCGGTTGGGAAAAGATTATTCCCCTTTGAAAACGGATCCCCCAGAAAAAACCCCCACTCTCTTAATAGAAATTACTGAACTCCTAACGAGTAGACCTCAGAATGATCTTCTCAGTTTTACTCCCTATCCTCATATCCGATCAAAGACTCGCATCAGATTGCCGCCGAGGATCTTCAAGATCGTTTCCTCGCGATATCCCCGCCGGAGGAGGTGTTCGGTAAGAGCAGGAAGCTTAGATATATCTTCTAACCCTTGTGGGGCACGGTCCAGACCCGAGAAGTTTCACATTTCTTCCTAATGGCTCTCCTCCCTCAAAACTCAAGAGTAATGCTGTTTTGCCTTCCCTTTTGGCTCGACGGATATCCTCAGCCGACGTCGCCAACAGCAGACTATCCGCATTTTCTGCTAACTCACGATACAAGACTGCAATCATATCCAGCGCTCTTTCTAGAGGGGAGGAGAGAAACGACTCATCGATATAAAAGGCCATCACCTGAGCGGTCACTCCCCCCTCCTGAAATCGAGGATATCGGAATGGGCATCGATAGCCATAGCCTGTTGATGTAACCGTTGGGCATGGGTAGAGAGAGAAGTGGCAGACAATGGTTCCTCCTTCTGTGGGGAATTGTTATTCCTGGTATTTAGGAAATGAAAAATAAGAGGAATTTCATTCCCGGATCAGGAGAGTAGAGTTCGTTTTTGTTCTAAAAAAGCCTTGGTATCCTCTGGAACCGAGGTAAATCCTAACCGCACTTTTACATTATTTGATCCTGTTGCTGACGAATCAAGAGCCACAATTTTCGCATACATCTCGGAAAGAGAAGGGTTTTCCGTTTCCAGACGAATCTTCACATTGGCATGCAATGGAACTGTTCCCCTCAACACAGCTTCGGCAGTCGTATCGGATAGCCCAAGGAGAGTACCTGAAATATGGTCCTGTGAAATCGTTTTGCCTTCCACGAGGAAACAGGCAATAGGTAATGGATCCTGCAAAAGAATACACTCTTCCGGAGGTTTTTCCTGCAGGGTAAGGGTATAGGTACCGGAGAGGCCGCTGACATCGTAAAGAGTGATCGGGTGGTCGAGTCCTTTAAAGTGCACCTCCAGGGTTCCACGGATCTGCACTACAGAGCGCACCTGCTCATATACACTGGGGCTGATAAGAATCTGACCACCTACCGCATACGATTCAATGCGATAGGCTGTATTGATAGCACTCCCTACCGCCCCATATTTGGTCCGTTTCTCCGATCCAATATTGCCCACGATGACCTCACCGGTATTGATACCAATACCCATAACCAGTTCTGGAAGATGGAGCCGACGGTGTTCGGCATTGAGATCGATGAGCGCATTCTGCATCTCAATGGCACACGCAATGGCCCGCTCGGGGTCATTGTGGGTGGCCAGAGGAGCACCAAAAAAAGCCAGGATGCCATCACCTTGAAATTCGTCTATGGTCCCCCGATACCGATTAATAATATCGACCATACGTTCGAGATAGCGATTCAGGATCGTGATCACCTCATGGGGAGATAAACGAGAGGCCAGAGAGGTAAAGCCTCGCAGATCAGAGACAAGCAGGGTTATTTCGCGGATTTCTCCACCGAGCTTTAAGCCTTCAGGGGATTCCAGTAACTCTTCCACGATCTCCTTACTGAGATAGCGTCCAAAAGTATCCCGAATAAAATCGCGTTGGCGAAGTCCTTCGAGCATAGTAGCAAAAGTAACTGTCAGCCGTCCCACTTCATCCTGACTGCGTGGAGAGGGGACACGGAGATGGAGATTCCCCTGGGCCACTTCACTCGCAACGGCAGTTAAGTCTTTTAAAGGACGGAGCATACGGGAAGAGGCAAAGCCAAAAAGGGTAAGTCCCACAATGATGATCCCGCTGGTAAAGGCGACTAAGCGGAGGGTTTTTTTCTGAACCGCCTCTGCGAGAGGGTTCGCAAATTTATTGAGCATCAAAATAGCTACTACTCTGCCATTGAGCTTGAGGGGGGTGTTAATCTGTAAAAACTGATCAAAAACCTGGTTCCCCACTTGTCCTCCAAAGAGCTGACTGTGCATCATTTCTCCTGCTTCCCAGGTATCATTTGTAGCCTTATAGGTTGCCGGAAACCAATCATGGATATGGACCGGCTGTCCAATGTCAAACGCATTGTCGGTAACCGCTGTTGGAGCACAGGGATTGCTCCCTGCCTGGAGAGCAGTCGGATGGCAGGGGTTACTTACCCCTCGGGTGGAGGTGGGGTTACACGGGTTATTTACGACGCTGGTAGCAGGGTTACAGGGATTTCGTATTTCTCCGGAAAGAGCGGGATTACACGGGTTCTGTATGGGGGGATTGATTGGCGGACTGGACACGGTGTAGCCATGCCCAATAGCGACATAGGTGTATCGTCCATTCGGTGCTCGACGCATCACCACTGCATCATCTACCTGAAATTCTTCAGTAATACGTTTCAGGGTATTCAGTAAATTCTGGTAAACAGGGGTCTGCATATCTCTCGGTTGAGTCAGGGTGGTAATCGCTTCTACATCGAGCCATGATGCTCCACGTTCGGCAAAGAATTCTAATTTAGAGGCCCAATTTTGAATCTCAGAGTTCCGACTATCTTGGTAATACCGCAAGGCCAGGGGTACCACCGCTACCAGGAGAATCAATAAAAAGAGGAGGATGTTCTTAAAAACGATCGACCGATAAAAATGAAGTCGATGTGAAGAGATTTGAGTGGTCATGGAAAACTCTCCTCCGGTTATCCTTGAATGAACAGACCAGGCTATTGCAGATCGCATAGCCAGTCAACAATACTATTAGCTTACCCTCTCCTCGTTGATCCTGCAAGCCAAGGAGTGATTGTCCTGGTCAGGAGTATGGTGTATATTAGTCGGGAACCGGAGGAAAACATTACAGAATGCGGAGATCTTTTTGAGGAGGTGCCTCAGATATTCTCCAGGTATTCTCTTTATCATGCATCTCGGCGGGAGAAGATATATGCCCATGATACAGAAAGTCAAGATCGAGCTCCTGACGGAAGAGGCTTTTCAACCCTTTGGACACATTATAGGCTTGCGGAATAGCCCTCCGAATTATCGAGGAGGAGGAAATTCTCAAGGGTGGTGGGTAGACTTTCAGACAGAGGGGAAGCCCCTGGTGAGCGTTATTACAGTCCCTTACGGAAACCTCTCTTTTACCAAATTGGAACGCCATTTTCAGGTGACCCAGGCCTTTATTCCCCTGTGTGGTTCTCCTTCCGTTGTCGCCTTGGCTCCGCCTACCGCTCGGCATGATCGGGAGGCCATACCGCGACCAGATCAGATACGCGCTTTCCTGTTAGATGGGACGAAGGGGTATGTTTTGCATAAAGGTACCTGGCACAGTCTGGATCGATTTCCCCTCTATCCGCCCGAGTCGGTCTTTGTCATGCTGAGCGATGAGGAAACAGCAGAAGATCTAAACCAGGCCTATGCCGGGAAGGGAGGATGGCAGCTTACCCAGGAAGTCGATTACCAGCAAAGATATGGGGTTACCTTTACTCTAGTGCTTTATTTATAAGAAATTTCACGAGGCAGAGTCTGGACAACATATTTCCGGGATACTTTTTCCTTGACATCTACAGAGAGCCACTATAGTTTAATACGTTGATTTTTGGGGGAGAAGTTATTCCTCTCAGAGAGGAATGGTTGTATAGAGATAAAGCCTATTGTAAGGTCTAATAGGAGACTTCTCTACGAAATATGCGAAATAGAGGTATTATTTTTATCCTTGAGCAAGAAACTCGAAAGGAGGAAAGTGCATGGAATGGCAAAACCGACACAACTTTTGGGTTATACTGTCTCTCTTCGCGTTGGGAATATCCGGTTTCATTCTGGGAGAAACCGATACGATATGGGCGACAGAACCTAAGCGGGGTGGCATTATTCGGGTGGGCAATATTGGCGAACCACCTACGCTTGATGCCCACTGGACGACAGCCACTATTACTGAAGTGACCTCGAATCACTACGCAGAAGGGTTATACACTCTTGATGCGAATTATCAGCCTATTCCGATGCTAGCGGAAAGTCACACTGTAAGTGAAGATGGGAAGGTTTGGGTCTTCAAGTTACGTCCGGGTATTTTATTTCATAATGGAAAAGAGATGACTTCCGAAGATGTAGTAGCCTCACTCAACCGGTGGGGGCAGATGTCTACATACGGGAAGACACTCTATACACAAGTCGAGGAGGTCAAGGCGCTGGATAAGTATACGGTACAAATGAATCTGAAAGAACCATCTGGTATTGTCCTGATTTCCCTTGGCACACGGAATAATTTTGGAGCTATTTATCCGAAGGAATTGATTGAGCAGTACGGCACAGAGCGCTTGAAAGAATATATTGGTACCGGCCCCTTTAAGGTGGAAGAGTGGAGGCCAGATCGATATATTAAGATGACCCGGTGGGATAAGTACACCCCTCGCTCCGAACCGGCCAATGGATTTGGTGGGCAAAAGGTCGCTTATGTCGATGAGGTTCGCTTTATTCCTATTCCTGATGTATCGGTACGCGTCGCTTCGGTGGAAACGGGTGAAATCGATTTTGCCGATGATATTAACCCTGATGCCTATGAGCGGGTAAAGGACAATCCTCAACTGGAAGTCATTATCGCAAAACCCTACTACTGGATCGTTGCAGTCCTGAACAAGAAAAAGGGCCTCTTTACTAATCGGAAAATGCGGCAAGCGTTTCAGGCCGCCATTAACATAGAACCGATTATGAAAGCGGCTGGTGGAAATCCACAATTTTACCGGTTAGACTCCAGTCTGGCCTTCCAGGAGCAGGCTCAATGGTGGATTGAGGATGCTGGCAAAGGCTTCTACAATGTTCACGATAAAGAGAAAGCCAAGCAACTCCTTAAAGAAGCGGGATATCAAGGAGAGGCGTTTCGATTTATGACCACCCAAGAATATGATTGGATGTATAAGGCGGCCTTAGTAACGAAACAACAGCTCGAAGAGATTGGGATAACCGTGGATCTCCAAGTTGTCGATTGGTCTACGCTAGTCCAACGCCGCAATAATCCAGATCTCTATGACGCATTTACTACCGGCATGGGGATGTTTTATGATCCTACGCATACGATTTATCTCAAATGCTCCTGGCCGGGCTGGACGTGTGAGGAGGAGTTTGACCGGTTGCTCGGTCAGATGATGGTAGAACAGGACTACAAGAAGCGATTAGCCCTCTGGAAGGAAGTAAACCAGGCTTTTTATGAAAAAGTCCCGGTAATCCGTTACGGAGACCTGTTTGGTCTTCGGATTATGCAGAAACACCTGAAAAATGTGCAACGACTCATCCGCCCCTTTTTCTGGAATGTCTGGATTGAGAAATAAATCAGGAGAGATGTCTTGATCTCTTATTTGATCCGTCGGCTTTTGGCCCTCTTGCCGGTAATGTTTGTGGTGGCCACCGTGGTCTTCCTCCTCATTCATCTCATTCCAGGAGATCCAGTTGCCGTCATGTTGGGGCCAGATGCCACACCTAAGGATATTGCTCGTGTTCGAGCTGCTTATGCACTGGATTTGCCTGTGTACATTCAGTTACTTAAATGGTATAGCCGAGTGTTACGAGGGGACCTGGGAGAATCATATTTTTATGATCAATCTGTCTTGCAGACGATAGTAGAACGGTTAGAACCTACACTGGTACTGACTTTTTTTGCTCTTCTGGTAGCGGTGGGAATTGGAATACCAGTTGGAGTGATCTCGGCCGCTTATCCAAATTCCTGGTGGGATCGAAGTTTTATGATGGTCGCAGTCTTAGGGGTTTGTATCCCCGGTTTTTGGCTAGGTTTAAATCTGATCTTTTTCTTTGCTGTGAAACTTCGCTGGTTTCCTGCTGCTGGCTATGCCCCTTTGGAGACAGGACTTTTCAATACGCTGCGTTATATGATCCTGCCCGCGGTCTCACTGGGTTTTAATCAGTCCGCCTTGATCGCTCGTATCACCCGCTCCTGTATGCTGGAGGTTTTACAGCAGGATTATATTCGCACCGCTCGAGCCAAGGGGGTAGCCGAAGGAATAGTGATTTACATCCATGCCCTTCGTAATGCTCTGGTACCCACTGTGACCGTGATTGGGATAACTTTTGCGGTTTTAATCGGTGGAGCAGTAGTGACAGAAGTGGTCTTTAATATTCCCGGAGTAGGACGTCTTATCATTTCTGCGATTCTCCACCGGGATTACCCAGTGGTGCAAGGAGCTGTGCTTTTGCTCTCTTTTCTATATGTCCTGATCAATTTACTTATTGATATTGCGTACGTCTTTATCGATCCCCGAATCAAGTACGCATGATATCCTCGATGATCGTACGTATGAATGTTCCATATACCGTGAACCGCTGAGAATATAGAGAAGATTATAGAGCCAGTTTATCACAGTGAGAGTAGAGAGACACGAATTATTATAGTAATGAGAGGACCGGGTCACTGTTAGCCAATCAACAGCAGTCTCAGAATAATTTTCTCTCAAAGGCCGAATGGCGGTGGTTAAGACTATTTCTTAGGAATCGAAGTGCCCTCGTTGGTGGAGTGATCGTGGTGTGTATGAGCATTATCGCCGTGAGTGCTCCTCTCCTGATGCCGTACGATCCGACCCGACTCCATCCAGAGATTCGGTTGACTGCGCCCAATAGCACACACTTTTTTGGCACAGACGATTTTGGGCGAGATGTCTTTAGTCTGGTTATTTATGGAAGCCGAGTTTCCATGCTCGTTGGGTTCCTGGTGATGCTTTGTTCTTCTATAGCTGGTATTGTGGTTGGCCTGATCGCTGGATATTATCGGGTCTTGGATAACATTATCATGCGCATCTTGGATGGCTTGATGTCGCTGCCAGCTATCCTGTTAGCTATTGCCTTGATGGCGTCTCGCGGTCCAGGTATTCTTAATGTAATTATCGCACTCTCAGTAGTGTATATGCCACGCATGGCCCGTATTATTCGGAGTACAGTATTAGTAGCCCGGGAGCTTACGTATGTCGAAGCTGCCCGTGCTGTAGGGGCAAAAGATTGGAAAATTGCTTTTCGACATATTCTTCCTAATTGCGTTCCTCCTCTTATTGTCCAGGGAACCTTCATTTTTGCTTATTCGATTCTTGCTGAGGCTATTCTGGGATTTTTAGGTGTAGGAGTTCCTCCTTACATCCCGAGCTGGGGGAATGTGATCAGCAGTGGAAAAATGTTTATCCGCGAGGCTCCCTGGGTGAGTCTCTTCCCAGGTATTGCTATTATTCTCGCTGGTCTAGGATTGAATCTCCTGGGAGATGGGCTCCGAGACGCTCTGGACCCGAAAATGCGAGATGCGTCCATTTCTCGAGATCGAGGATAGGGTCTTGTGTGACAAAAATTGAATAAGTTTCCATAAAGTGACCTCTTACGATCGTTTACCGGTGCCTCGTCAAGACGAGTCGCCCTTTTCTGTCCTGCTATGTTCCACGAGCATATACGTGGAAGCCCTCGATTCTTTCACCACTGTGAGCTTCTCTCCTACTAATTTGCTGTCAAAAGTCAAAAAAGACCCATGGATATCCTGTGATGGGACGATTTAAGAGTGGGATTGCAGAGTGTAGTGATGTTCCTCCTCGCACTCCGAGAAGGTTCGTGAAAAGGTCTTGAGAAAGGGATTTTTGTCTGTTGCAATCTGTAATTAGGCAGGAATTGCATTCGCTGATTTTATGGAGGAAATGAAAGATTTTAGAAAATTCTCCTGTAAAACATTTTCGCAGTGAAAAGGCAAATTTTTCTTTACTCTCCTTTTCCTTCCGGAGAGGGATCGTGCACTTTCTTACTCGGGAACATGCAGAAATTGCGTACGTGCGTACAAATCAAATCCCTCTTATACGCGCAGCCCTTCCACCTGATGCCCTGGAAGAAACGAGCAGGCGAAATTTGCACCACCTCCCCTAAACCCTCTCCTGTTCCTGTCGTTCCAATCCGGCGAACCAGGACTGAAAAAATCCTTTTCCGGCAGGGGCAGGATCGATTCTGCACAAAAAATTTTTTCAATTTTCTCCATTTAGTATAGAAATAGCAAATATTGCAATTTATAGAAAATTTGAATTTTGAACCTCTCCTGATCGTTCCCAGGATGAGATGACATGGGGAGGGTCCAGCATTTTAGCATAAAGAGTGTATCAGGAACGAAGAAGCAAAGGAGAAGAGCAATGCACAAAACACGAGCAGGAAAAGATCGAACGGATATCTTTGTTCAGGTCACTTCCTAGCTCCGGGCGGGACAAGAGAGGGGGGTCGCGTGCTCTCCACCCACCTGACCCTGGAAGGGGGATATGGGTAGGGGAGTGGCACCAGCCAGGCCGCTGGTCATATGAGCGGGGTAATAGCCCTCCTGCTGCAAGCCAATCCAGCCTTGACTCCAGACGATCTGCAAATGGTCTTACAGGACACGGCACTTGATCTGGGAATAAATCCGCAGAAGCAGGGGGCCGGGCTTATCGATGCGGCATTTGCCATCCAGCAGGCCCCTCTTGTCTGCCTTGGGCGGTATGCAACAATTATTGGGACTGAGGGCAATGACGACCTACAAGGGACATCTAGCAACGATGTAATCGTCGGCCTCGGTGGGGATGATGGCATTGATGGTGGGGGAGAGAACGATTTCCTTGATGGTGGTCTTGGTTTCGACACCATTAAAGGCGACAAAGGTAAAGATACCTGTTTAAACGGGGAGATATCCACACAGTGCGAGCTGTAAGTTACTAATCGGAAACATCCCTCTCCAGGAAAGGGAAATACCGCTATTCCCGAAAAAGTTAAGTGGTCTGCTCTTTATGGCACGAAAATAGCATAATAGTTGAAAAAAATAAAAAATCAGGACAATATCGATTTAAAGGCTCTATCCATATCTCTCTCGGTGGGTAGCAGGACAATTTATGCTACGCTTTGGCGGGAGGAAATCGTTGGAGGATAAACGGAACCACAAGACTTTTGTGGGCCCATCTGGGAATGTATGGTCGGCGGCTAGTAGCGCCGACTCTTGATGAGGAGAGGATCATAATGAAGATAAAACCAAAGAAAAGGGTGCTGACCACAGGAGATATTGCACGAGATTTTCAGGTCACGCACTTTACGGTGACCAACTGGATTAATGCCGGTAAACTCCGGGCGTACCGAACCCCTGGAGGCCATCATCGGATACGCTATGAGGATTATATGGCCTTTCTGCAAACCTATCCCTTTCCTGTACCGGAGGTCTTTCCCCCTTCACCCGCTGCCCGGATTCTCGTGGTAGATGAAGATGCGGCAGTCGGGGATTTTCTGATCGAGACCCTGCAACAGGCCGGGTATCAGGTCGCTTCGGCCGGAGACGAGTATGAAGCCGGACAGAAAATCATGACCTTTACTCCGGATCTCGTGATGGTCAATCTGTGTCTCCCCAGCATTGACGGGATAGATTTTTGTACCCGAATCAAGGGCAATCCTCAGACCTCCGCGATGAAAATCCTCGCTTTTACCTCCACGCCTGATGCGGAACTGAGGGATCAGGTGCTCGTTGCTGCGGTAGATGCCTGGCTGGATATGCCTGTATCTGAGGAGCAACTCTTGACCAAAATACACCACCTCCTGTCTCTGAACAGGGAGTCAATGAGAACAGTCAAGGGGGTAGAGCGGAGAAAGAGCCGACGGTTCGATATTGCGCTCCCTATTCAGTATACGCTCCATCTGTCTCGGAGAGAGACTTCCGAACATCTGACCGGGCAGGGAAAGACCAGGGATATTGGTCGGGGAGGACTCCTGCTGGAAACAGCTCTTCCTGTCCAGCCGGCCAACCTGCTCGATTTGGCCATTGTACTCCACCAGGATAAACAGCCGATACAAGCAGTGGGGAGCGTCCAGTGGGTGAAATCAAACACTACGCTCACCAGGCTCGTCGGTGTGCAGTTTACAGAGATCGCCGAACACGCCCGTACGCAATTAGTGGACACTCTGGTAACCACAGCGCCACTACCTTAAGCGAGAGACCTCTATCAAAATTTTCTCCCCCTTGGGGGAGCGTCAAATGGACAACCCTTCACTTCGCTTCGGGATAAACTCCGTGAAGGGTCTCAGCCCTGCAAAGAGACGCTTCCCCTTCGGCTCAGCATGACAACTGGTCAGAATTTATGTAACAGCGCACTAGTCACGCTGGGCAGTTGTCCCAGGGGAATAAGATAGAAAGACACTCTCCTGCTCCCTGTTTCCCCTGTTATTCTCTCACTTTTTCTCTCCCCCTATGCAGAAATTGTATTCCTTTTATTAGATTATTAGAGACCAACTAGACCCTACCTCCCCAGTCCAATCCTGGAACGATTTTACCACCGGATGCGCAAAAATTTCCTCCTAGCCCCGTCGTGGGCAAACTCAAGCATGGCAAGCGATTCCCCCCTGAACCCCCTTTCGCCCAGTAGGTGAAATTTGCACGCATTTTTCGCTGAACCCTTCACGCAAGCGCAGGCTTGCCTCTGCTTGCCGAACTGCTTGCGGATGAAAAATACAGTGCAATAAGGGGGAACAGGTAGAGATCGGAAAAATTTCCAAAAATTTTTAATGGTCTCTTCTATCTGGCACAAAAATAGCACAAAAAAGTGTTGAATATTGAAAATTATAAAATATCTGTAAATTATCTAAATTTAAGTAAGTATCACTAAGAATTTTTCACAAAAGCCAGAGGGAGGGTGGGCTCCGCCCACCAACACAGCCAGGGGTATTTTTGGTGGGCACAGCCCACCCTACATTTTTATGGCGGTGAAGAGTGCAAGAAATTTAGTCATAGTTACTTAGAATAATCGGCTATGTTCTCTCTACCCTTATTTGACATATTCGACCTCCTGCCAGGAAAGATACAAGATCTTCCTCTTCCGATGGATGACCACTGGAGAGGAAGGAGTCAGGTGCAAGAGGAGTCTGGAAGATTACTGAGGCTGGTGAGCTCTGCCCGCAAGTCTTTCTCACCATCGACCTTCTTTCGAGGGAGTCTTAAAGCAAAATTTAGCTGGATCATCGTCCTGGTCCAGCTCTCTCTCATGCTGCTGGTAACTGGCGTTATCGAAAAACAACAGCGTACTATGATTCTGGAAGAGTTTCAAAAGCGCGCGCTCTCCCAGGCCTCTAATCTTGCTGCACTCAGTGAAGGGTATCTTATCAGCTACAACTATGTCCAATTAGAACAAACGGTGGAGAAGATTGCCACAGAAGAAGATGTGGTCTACGCTATTGTGCAATTACACGACGGGAAAGTCGCCGCCTATAGTGGACACAACTCTCTTCAGGGGAAGGTTCTGGATGATCCAGTAAGCCAACGAGTCTTGGCGGCAAACGAGGCACTCATCCAGGAAATAACGGTGCCCGAGACAGGGGAGAGAGGGTATGACGTGGCCATCCCCTTCTTTGTTCCGGGAGGCGCCCGCAAGTGGGGGACCATCCGCATCGGTTTTTCCCTGACCAAAGCCATAGCCGAAATTTATAATATCCGGAAAAACCTCCTCTTCCTGGTGGTCATAGCTATTCTGATTGGTACCGCGGAAGCGATCTTTCTTGCTAACCGGATCTCCAAACCGATCCAGCAGCTCGTCAATGGGGTCAATGCCGTAGCCCAGGGGGATTATCATCATGCTATCTTTGTCAAATCAGATGACGAGGTTGGATACCTCGCTTACCGGTTTGAGGAGATGCGAAAGGTCCTACGAGTCCACATCACCAATCTCGCCGAAGAGAAACATCGTTTGGAAATCGCCAACAAAATGATCAAGGAGACGCAGGAGCAACTGATTCAGAATGAGAAATTAGCCGCCGTAGGAAAGCTCGCAGCCAAGGTTGCTCACGAGGTTAATAATCCACTCGCTATTATCAAGACTTCCATGCATCTGGCCAACAAAACCATGCCTGACGATGACCCCAATAAAGAGAACCTCCATATCATCGAGGAAGAGATCAACCGGATCGCTCGCATTATCAAGCAGCTCCTGGATTTTGCCCGGCCTTCGACCGAAATCTGTACGCTGAAGATCAATGAAGAGATCCAGAATATCATACGTTTTGTGGAAAGAGATCTCGCTGAACATGGAATTGCATGCAACCTGAAGCTCACTGAGGGGCTTCCAAACATTCGGGCCTCTCGGGATCATGTGAAGCAAGTCTTGCTGAACCTCATCAAAAATGCCAAGGAAGCGATGCCGCAAGGTGGATCGATCTGTGTACAAACCACGAGACAACACAAAGGTCTGCTCATCAGTGTGACGGATGAAGGGGTGGGCATCCCTCCCGAACACCTCCCTCGTCTCTTTGAACCCTTCTTTTCCACGAAGAAAACTGGAGGAGAGGGAATGGGGCTTGGGCTTCCGGTGTGCCGTAATATCATTAATAACTACGGGGGAACGATCAGAGTAGAAAGCCAGCTCGGGAAGGGGACTACCTTTCATATCTTCCTGCCTGAGTATCATCCGCATATTATAGGAAAAGGGATTCAACACGATTAAAGGGTTTGAACCACAGAAAGGAAATGAGACATGACCGGAAAAATTCTGATTATCGAAGATGAAACCCGTCTCCGTACAATACTCCACCGTTTGTTGACGAGTCAGGGGCACCAGGTTTCGACTGCCGCAAATGGGGAAGAAGGCCTGCAGCTTCTGGCCCAAGAATCGTTTGATCTGGTGATTACCGATGTCATGATGGGGGAGATGAGTGGATTTGATGTGCTGGAATATCTCACCACCCATGCCCCGGAAACCCTGGTCATTGTGATTACCGGGTATGCCTCTACCGAGTCAGCCATTGAGGCTCTTCGTAAAGGAGCCTATGACTATCTTGCCAAGCCCTTTGATATCGAGGTCATGGAAGCTTCGGTGGAAAGAGCCCTAGAGCGAGTCCAGCTCCGTCGGCAACTCAAGTGCTATACTGGAGAATTGGAAAGACAAGCGCAAGAGCTTTCCCGCTCTGAGAAAGCCTTGCAAACCCAGACCAAAATTTTGCAAGAGAGTATGGGGGACGGCTTGGTCGTCGTGGACAACCAGGGAAGGTTTTTACTCTATAATCCCGCTGCCGAACAGATCCTGGGTCCTAAACCTGCAGACCTGACTCCAGGGGAGTGGACAGAGTATTTTGGTTTTTATTTACCGGATACGATCACACCCTATCCAACCAAGGAGCTCCCCCTTATCCGGGCTATGCAAGGAGAAGCCGTGGACGAGGTCGAAATATTTGTACGGCAGACAAACCGGCTGGAAGGAGTGTGGGTCAGTGTCACCGCACGGCCCTTACCGAGTGAAGAGCATACGCTCGCCGGAGGGGTAGCGGTTTTTCGAGACATTACGAGCCGAAAACAACGGGAACGAGAACTCGAAGCGATGGTTTCGGTAACCACGGCTTTGCGGGATGCGTCAAATCGAATCGAGATGGAGAGGATGATCCTGGATCACCTGCATCACCTCCTCCAGGCAGAAGGAGCCGCTCTTGCGCTGTGTGATTTCGTCAAGAATGACGTGGAAATAGAGTGTGCCCGTGGAGCCTGGACCCATTGGACCGGTATGCGTCTGGCACGCGGGGAGGGGATTAGTGGTCATGTGATGGAAACCGGGGAGGTCTATGTGCATGAGAAGGTCCAGGACGATCCGCGTCTGGTCTATGACGCAACCGAAAAGTGTCAAGCAGTAGCCTGTGTCCCACTTATCGCTAATGAGCAGACCATTGGTGCCCTGTGGATAGGTCGAAGAAAGAGTTTCACAGTCGAGGAGGTCGGCTTGCTGACAGCCGTAGGAAACATTGCCGCCAATGCCTTACACCGTGTCACGCTTTATGAACAGACCGAGCGTCGGCTCCAGCGTCTCGATGTCTTGCGAAATATTGACATGGCTATTACGAGTAGTTTAGACTTGCGGGTGACTTTAAATGTCTTTCTCGATCAGCTTACCGCCCAGCTCCAGTTGGATGCCGCAGCGATCCTTTTGTTCGATCCTCATACGCAATTGCTGGAATTTGCAACCGGTCGAGGCTTTCATGCTCAACTCTTAACCCCCTCTTGTCTTCGCATTGGTGAGGGCGCAGCAGGACAGGCTGTCCTGGAACGAAAACCCATCTTTATCCCAGACCTCAATACCAGGCCAGACTCTCTCCGTTCTCATCTGGCGAAACAAGAAGGGTATATGACCTACTATGCCCTGCCCCTGGTTGCCAAAGGGGAGGTGAAAGGGGTGATAGAAATTTTCCACAGCACTCCACTCGATCCTGATCGAGAGTGGCTGAACTTTCTGGAATCTCTGGCTGCCCAGGCCGCTATGGCGATCGATAATGCCACGCTCTTTGAGAACTTGCAGCGTTCTAATCTGGAGCTGGTGGTGGCCTATGATAGCACCCTGGAAGGCTGGTCCCGCGCTCTCGATCTCCGCGACCAGGAGACGGAGGGTCACACTCAGCGTGTCACGGAGCTGACTCTTCATTTGGCCCGGGCTATGGGGATCCGTAATGGAGAATTGGTACACATTCGCCGGGGTGCCCTGCTCCATGATATCGGTAAAATGGGGATACCAGATAATATCCTGCGTAAACCTGGCCCCCTTACGGAAGAAGAGTGGCAAATTATGCGTCTCCATCCGGTATACGCCTACGAGATGCTTACACCGATTTCTTATCTCCGTCCGGCCTTAGATATTCCCCATTACCATCATGAGAAGTGGGATGGTACAGGGTATCCACAAGGGCTAAAAGGGGAAGCGATCCCGTTGGCCGCCCGTATTTTCGCGGTGGTAGATGTGTGGGATGCTCTGCGCTCTGACCGCCCCTACCGGGAGAGCTGGACAGAAGAAAAAGTCTGTGCTCACATCCAATCGTTATCCGGCACACATTTTGATCCACAGATAGTAAAGACCTTCTTCCAGAAAGAGATCTGGAAGAAATGGAATGGTATCCATGCTGGACGGGATTGAGAGAATCATAGCGCTACTGATATCCTTCTATATCATCCAGAAAGGGAGGAAGAGAAGGTACCGTCAATGCGCTGGGTAGCTTCTCATAATGGCTATTTGCGATCACCTATAGCTTGCGAAAAACAAGTAAGGAAAAAAAGGAGAAAAGGAAGATGACCGCCAGGATTCTGCTCATCGATGATGAAGCCCGTCTCCGCAAAAATCTGCAGTTACTGTTGAGGAGTGAAGGATACGAGGTATTGACTGCGGTAGACGGAGAAGAAGGGATACAGCGTCTGCAAGCTGAGCAATTTGATCTGGTGATTACCGATGTCATGATGGGGAAGGTGAGTGGGTTTGATATTCTCGAGTACGTGGTGACTCATCGACCTGCCACGCCGGTCATCCTGCTCACCGGTTACGCCTCCAGAGATTCGGCACAAAAAGCCCTCAGTATGGGCGCGTATGAGTATCTAGCGAAGCCCTTTGAAATCGAGTCGATGCTTGCTGCCACGCAGAAGGCTCTGGAAGAAAGACGACTCCGGCAACAGAAGGGATCCTAATTTCTTTTTCTCACCTTTATACTACACTGTCGATCATTATGCCTCTATACGGGTTGCAGAGCACCTTTTTCCCACTCCGTGAGACCTCTCCTCCTGCGTGGTTGCCCAGAGTATTGCGGTATGGAAAACCATACTCTGAGGCAAACTCTCTCCAGAGACCTATTGCGTAACCAGTACTCCCCCAAATCTTTCCCTAAAAAATGCTCAACTTCTCGAGAGAAATGCCGATAAGAAGAGAGAACCCTATAGGGGAAAAGCATCACTTCAAAAAGATCGCCCCACATGTGCTTTGTTCAAGAAGTGCTGACGAATGGTCATGCTGAGCCGAAGGCGAAGCATCTCGCTTGCAAAGGCCCTGTTCCCTCTGAGGAGACTCTTCGTTCCTTACAGTCGCTCAGCATGACAGATGTTGCAAAACTTTTTAAAAAAGCACTAGGAGTATAGACCCATTAACTCATTTCCAGGATAAGGAGAAAGAAATGAAGAAAAAAAGAAGTTGTGTCTTCTCTAGCGGTCTATCCCTGCTCTTATTAGGGGTATTTCTTTTCTGGTCAATCTGGCCGGCTGGAGCTGCCACCATACCCCGTACAGAGGATATCATTACCCGTTTTGGCGGTATGTACAGGCGTCCACTGAGTGATAACCCTGCCTCCCTCGATCCTGCCCTGACCAGCGATGTCTATGCCAATACGGTGGTAAATCAGATCTACGATGGTTTGTTGCAGTTCGGTAACCAACTCAATGTCCTACCAGCCATCGCCGAGTTCTGGGAAGCTTCCCTGGATGGGTTGACCTGGACGTTTCATCTGCGCAAGAATGTAAAATTTCACCACGGGCGAGAGGTAACGGCTCAGGATTTTGTCTACTCCTTTACCCGAATTCTCAACCCTGCTGTCCAGTCACCGGTGGCCGAACTCTTCCAGTATATCCCGGGTACTGAGGATTTTCGCGCTGGAAAAGCAGCACAGGTCAAAGGGCTCAAAGCACTTGACCGGTTCACCCTGCAGATCACCTTAAAGGAACCGTATGCTCCCTTTCTCTCCATTTTAGCTATGGCCAATGCCAAGGTAGTCCCGCAGGAAGAGGTGGAAAGGTGGGGAGAGCAATTTGGCCAGCACCCAGTGGGGAGTGGGCCATTCCAGTTTGTCCAGTGGGAGCCGAATAAGGAGATTGTACTCCAGGCCTTTGATCACTACTACGAAGGCCGGCCCTTTCTCGATCAGGTGGTGTTCAAGATAGGCAAACAGGAACAGGAGAACTTTATGCAGTTTCTCCATGGTAACTTAGAGGAAACCCATGTGCCCAGTTCGAGGATAGAGGAAGTTCGGACAGATCCCCCCTATCACCCTTATGTCCACATCCGGAAGCCGGTCCTCCATCTGCTCTATATAGGATTTAATACCCGAAAAGAGCCCTTCACAAACCGCAAGGTACGGCAAGCTTTCAATTATGCGGTAAATAAAGAATTCATCGTCCGGGAAATCCGAAAAGATGGCAGTCTGGTGGCTGATGGCATTCTTCCTCCTGTACCAGGCTATGACCCGGATATCGAAGGATATTATTATAATCCCCAACGAGCAAGACAACTCCTGGCTGAAGCAGGATATCCAGATGGAAAGGGCCTCCCGGTGATCGATCTCTGGACGAGTTCTAAGGAGGAAACTACCCAGAAAGAATTAGAGACTTATAAGGAAGATCTGGCGCAGATTGGAGTCAAAATAGAAGTGCATTATGCAAAGAATTGGCCAGCTTTTAAGGAGATATTGGAAGAAGGCAAGGCTTCCATGTTCCGTCTGGCCTGGTATGCAGATATACCGGATCCAGATAATTTCTTTTTCCCCTTGCTCTTTTCCCAGAGTAAGACCAATCGCACCTTCTATCAGAATCCTCAAGTCGATCGTTTGCTTCAGGAGGCTCGACAAGAACGAGACTTTCTCCAACGCCTCCACATCTATCGGAGTTTGGAAAAGCTTGCCATGGAAGATGCTCCCTGGATTAGCCAGCATCACAAGGTCTTTGAATCCTTGTATCAGCCTTACGTGCGGGGAATTGAAGTCAATTCCTTAGGTACGCACTATATTCTCATGAAAAATATCTGGTTGAAAAAACCCAAAGATCAGCAAGCCAAAAATTAATAGGCTTGGGAAAGACATTCTTTACTAAAGCAAAGGAGGAAAAGATGCACAAGAGAAAAAGACAGGCATTTCATAAGAGTCTAATCGTCATGTTAGTAGGAGTACTTATCTGTTCGCTCCTACCAGCAGCCATGGCCGCACCCCCCCCTTTTACCCCACTCCCGGACAAACGGATCATGCGTATGGGTGGTGTGTACAGGCGTCCTTTGGTTAACAACCCCTCTTCCCTCGATCCTGCTCGAGTGAGTGATATCTATGCCTATACCGTCATTAATCAGCTCTTTGATGGTCTGGTGCAATTTGATGCGCATCTTAACCCCATCCCGGCCATTGCTGGATTCTGGGAAGCCTCGATGGATGGTCTGACCTGGACATTTTATCTCCGGAAAGATGTCAAATTTCACAATGGACGCACGATAACGGCTCAGGATTTTGTCTATTCCTTCACCCGGATTCTCAATCCTGCTGTCCAGTCCCCAGTGGCAGAGCTCTTCCAGTATATCCAGGGCGCTGAGGAGTTCCGTGCTGGCAAAACACCTCAGGTCAAAGGGCTCAAAGCACTCGATCCTCATACCCTGCAGATTACCTTGCGGGAACCCTATACCCCCTTCCTCTCCATTTTAGCTATGGCCAATGCCAAGGTAGTCCCGCAGGAAGAGGTCGAAAAGCAGGGAGAACAGTTTGCTCACCATCCGGTGGGGAGTGGCCCTTTCCAGTTTGTCCAGTGGGAACCGAATAAGGAGATTGTGCTCCAGGCCTTTGATTACTACTATGAAGATCGGCCCTTTCTCGATCAGATCGTATTTCTGATTGGCAAACAAGATCAGGAGAATTTTGTCGATTTTGTAAACGGCGGCCTGGAAGAGTCGGCCGTACCCAGTGTCTACTCAGAGGAGATTCGAACTAACCCGCGATATCGGCACTATACTCATCTCCAGAAACCGACTCTCCACTTGCTCTATATCGGGTTTAATACCCGCAAAGAGCCCTTTACAAACCCCAGGGTACGCCAGGCATTCAACTATGCTATCAATATGGAAGCAATTATCCGGGAGATCCGCAAAGGAGGCAGTGCAGTAGCCCATGGGATTCTTCCACCTGGTATGCCCGGGTATGATCCTGATCTGAAAGGGTATTATTATAATCCCCAGCGGGCAAAGCAGCTCCTGGCCGAGGCAGGATATCCCAATGGAAAAGGGTTTCCAGTCGTCGAGCTCTGGTTTGCCACGCATGAAGAAACTGCCATGCAGGAATTAGAGGCCTACAAAGGGTTTCTGGCTGAGATTGGCATCACCATAGAAATTCATCGAGCCGCAGACTGGCCTGCGTTCAAGAAGATGCTTCAAGAAGGAAAGCCAGATATGTTTCGCCTGGCCTGGTACGCAGATATTCCTGACCCGGATAATTTCTTCTTCCCCCTCCTCTATTCACAGAGCAAGACGAACCGGACTTTCTATTCCAATCCAGAGATAGACCGGTTACTGGAGCAGGCACGGCGTGAAACGAACTACTTGCAGCGCGTAAATATCTATCGGGATGTGGAAAAACTTGCTCTGGAAGAGGCACCCTGGATCAACCAGCATCACAAGGTCTTTGAGTATCTCTATCAGCCCTATGTACAGGGGATTGAAATTAACTCCCTCGGCGCTCCTTACATCCCGATGAAAAAGATCTGGCTGGAGAAGCCAAAGAACCAGCAGGCCCAGCGGTAATCCTCGAAATCCCCGGTCTTCGCTACGCTCAGTCACCCCGGGTGACCATATGACTTCCCTGCGCTTTGCTTCGGGAGCGTAGCGGAGAGTTGTCCGCTTGACTTCCCCAGGTGGGGGAAGGTTGGGATGGGGGAGCCGGGACAACCGCCGAGAGCCTTACCTGGCCGCCCCCACCCTCCCCTCCCTCATCGAGGGCTCATCATTACCCACATTTTTTCATCTTGGGATTTACAGGAAGAAAGGGACTATAAATTTCCTCCCCCCTGGAGGTCGTCAAATGGACAACCCTTTGCTACGCTCCGGGGTGACGAACGGGCTTCCCTCCGCTACGCTCCGGGGTGACAAGAGAGCAATACTCGCTCTGAGTTTGACCATTACGGCAGGTATCGATGAGAGTTAGAGGACGCATAGCGTCTGAAGTCTGCTTACCACGTTTCTTTGGTATCTGCAGAACTGGAATGCGCAGGGAGAAGTCTGGCTGTGAGCATATTGCGGATAACTGCAGGGAGCCGTTTGGGATTTTTGAGAAGAGCAGGAATGATGACTCTCTTACAGAACTCCTGGGGATTTGTTTCGGGGAGTTCTAGAGCAGCCATATATTCGGGAAGATAAATGGCGGAGGAGATATCGGCTCCCATGAGAATATCATGGCATATGTGCGCTAAATAAATGGTCCCGATTTCAAATTTGTACTCCTGGTTTACCGCTTCTGGAGGAGTAAATTCTGGTTTGCGGTGCTCCTCTATCACCTTGAAAATACCTTCAGGCAAATTCCAGCTCTCCAGGAGACTTGCTCCCATCTTCGCATCATCTAACCCGCTCAAGAGTTCATGGATATTGGCATGTTTTCGTTTGAGAAGTGAGGTCACGATTTTTCCGACCTCATGCAAGAGCCCAATGGTCGTGATAGTCGGTGGTCTGACCTGCTTAGACACCATCGCTATTTCGTAGGATATAGCCGATATCAGTAAGGAATGTTTCTGAATATCCGAAAATTCTTCTTCCTTCGGCATGACACTGCTCACAGCCTCCGTCAGAATCAATTCATAGATATTCCGAAACCCGAGGAGGAGAACGGCTCGATACACATCTGTCACCTTTTCCTGCAGACCATAATAAGCAGAGTTGACCCTTTTTAGGACGATGCTGGCCAGTGAGGGATCATTTTGTATGGAATTGACCACTTCTTCGGTTTTGATATTTTCGTCATGTAATTTCCCAATCAGATCGTAGGCATAGGTTGGGAGTTTCGGGATCTTTTTGATTGTGTTTTGGATCAGAGCAGAAGCGGTAATTGCACTGGCATTTGCATCCAGCGCTGCTAAATAGGATCTAAACTGGTGGTTCTTCCGAGCAAAGAGGAGATTTTGGGTGGAGAGATGATCGATAATCTTGACAAATTGGCTCTGTAAATTGTTCTGAATAGCAAGCTGGATCTTTTCTGGAAGACTCCGAAAAGAGACCTGACTCATTTCGAGTACGCGGGTATTCTCTGCGGCTATCAGGGTCAAGGTTTCGATCTGTTTGCCCAAAGAACTCGAAAACTGCAGGAATTCATCCTTGAAAAATGGAATACGTGTTTCGAGTCCATCAAGAGAAAGGGAGAGGATAAGCGATCCTTCAACCACCAGAAAAATTTGATTCCGACGCTCACCAGGTTTGGCGATAACTTCCCCTTGCCGCAATTTTTTTATCGGGAAGGTACTGTAGATGAGGGCAAGATCCTCCTTACTAAACTCACTCAGTGAATCCGGAAAGACAAAGGGAGGAGTTTTTGCCGGTATTGGTGTGGTTGTGGCCGTGGCCTTTTTAAAAAGTTGCATCTGCCAATCTCCCCTCTTTAGAGGATACGGCAAGACAAGCGTTTGGAAATGCGCCCGTTGCGTATCCAATAATCAAGTCTCGTAGCTGGAAGAGGAGAGTTGTGAAATTACCTTTCCTTTCTCGCTGGTTTCCATCAGCAGGAGTTCCGGTCAGACTGTCCACCAGACACCCTCTCTGCCGGGTTCGGGTGGTAGAGACCTCCTCTATTTTTATCGGTATTCTTTTCCATTTTGTTAACACTTTTTTTCAAAATTGAAGAAATATCTTGAGCAGTCTCTACTCTCATCTCCGGTAACCATGGAGGGAATGGTCATTCCATACGACGGGTTAAGCGGGGGGATGCCCACCTGAATACCATGCAGGGGAACTATTCCGAGACTGATGGCAGAGGAATGGCTGGGTAGGAAAGCTTTTTTATAGTATATCAACTCGCTGGCTCACCACGTTTCCGTAGAGTATCCCTGGTTCGATGAGCCCAAATCCAGTGGGTGGTACCTGGGCTCACTAGCCCCAGAGCAAACCAGCACTTCAAAACTCACCGGGTTGAGCCAGGGGAAGGCATCTGAAGCCTACCAGCCCCGAGCAGAGGCCTCCCTGTCCTTCCTCTAAATTGGCTGACTGAGATTGCCTTGTCAATATTTCGATGCCTCTATTGCTGCTAGGGCAGCATCAACCAGCCCATTTCCCTGGGCTTCCTGCACAAACCCCAAATCCAGGGCAGTGTCTTTGAGCACCGCTCGTACTTTTGCCAGAGTGAGGTTAGACTTAACCTCCAGTATAAGGGCGACCAGCCCGGTCAGATGGGCCGCTGCTTGACTGGTACCACTGCCAAACCCAAAACCGCCCCCGATATTAGTAGACAGCACCGGCTGGGTACGGGTCCCACCAGGGGCGACTATGTCTACTGCCATACCTTCTACACTATAGGGAGCAATATTCCTGTAGATATCGGTCGCCCCGACGCCGATCGTTTCCGGGTATTGAGCCGGATACTGAACCTGCCAGGTACAGCCAGAGCTACTATCCCCCCTTCGCTGTCACCTCCTTCGCTCTCTGCTCCCTCGCTCTCCGCCCCTTCACTGGCGGCAGAGGTAGAGCAATCGTAGTTCCCGACCGGGGCAACCATGATCACCCCCTGCGCATCGAGCATCTGGATGACCTGTTCCAGGAGTGGACTCCCTTGATAAAAACCTAAACTCATATTGATGACCCGGATATTCAAATTGAGGTTCTGATACACCCAGAGCAAGCCACTGAGCAGATCCGAGAGATAGCCTCAACCGGTGTCGTCAAGCACTTTTACGGCATACAACTTCGCTCCTGGAGCCACACCGACCACCCCCTGTCCCTGCAGGCTGGCCGCAATGATCCCCGCAATATGGGTGCCATGGCCGTTGCGATCGATCCAGTCCTGGGGATTTTCTCCCGATCGCGCATTATAGCCTCCAAGGATTCTATTCCCCAGGACAGGATGGATAGGATCAATGCCGGTATCGAGCACAGCGATCCGTACATCTTTCCCTTTTGTAGAGGAAGGAACCAGGTTCAAATTAATTTGCGCCAAATTCCAGGGGTATCCTGCACCGGGTGTGGCCGGAGTGATAAGTCCCTGAGCCCCTCCTTCCGGATGCTCGGTAGGGGCAGTAATCTGAGCATCTTCTTCAATCTGTTCCATTTCCGGAGTCTGCGTAAGATAATCGAGTGCCAGTTGATATTGTTGAACAGGAAGGCGAAGCGCCACAGCGTTGAGCGCCGGAATCCTGGCGAGGAACTGAGCACCGCTGTTTGAGATTATCATCTCCTGCATGGTGGTTGAGACTCCGGGGGTAAATTTGACAATCTGGCGCAGGTTTTTTGCCCAGGTTGGGGTGGCACCGACCGGACCCCAGAGGACCAGCAGCCCCACCAGGAACAGGACCCACGGTCCCAGCCCGGGGGACACCAATGTGGGAGCCTCCAGATGAGGGCCACCGCCACATGGTGCAGGCAATCCCTTCTCCTGCTCATCTGTCTTGCCTCGTTCTCTTCTTTTCCAGATAACTGTTATCATCAGATACAACCTCCTTGACGGCCTCTCATACTGAGAGGGTAGATTGCTCATGTTCGCTACCATTTTCTTACCAGGTCTGGGCCCGCTCGATGGCCCGCTGGGCATCGAGGAGACCCGCCCCCTGTGCTTCCCAGTCCGCTCCCAGATCCACCGCCGTCTCCTGCAAAATGGCCAGAATATCGGCTGGGGTCAGAGCAGAGTTCACACTCAGCAACAGGGTAACCACTCCGGTTACATGGGCAGTGGCCTGACTGGTCCCGTTGGAGAGCCCATAGCCATTCTGCAGGGTAAAGGATTGAATCGGGTAGTCGCGGGTTCCCCCAGGGGCAACGAGATCAACCGCTGGGCCGTGCAGGCTGTAGGGAGCGATCTGCCCAAAGATATCCGTGGCGCCAACCCCGATGGTTTCCGGATAGGCGGCGGGATACTTGATCTGTTCAGTGGTGGTGCAGTCGGTGCCACTGGCGGCCCCTTCGCCGGCCGCCCCTTCCCCACTGGCTCCCTGGGTGTCAGCGTTTCCTACCGCAGCAACCAGCACGATCCCCCGGTTATACAGGATCTGAATCGCTTCCCGCAACAGGGGACTCGCACTATTAAATCCCAGACTCATATTCACCACGTTCACCTTCCGGTTATTGGGATGACTATAAATCCAGCTCAATCCGTTGATCAGATCGGAGAGATACCCATTCCCCGTCTCATCCAGGACTTTCACCGCATATAGGGTCGCTTTAGGGGCGATACTCCGCACATAGGCATCTTCCATGGTTGCGGCGATAATGCCAGCTACATGGGTGCCATGGCCGTTCCGATCCAGCCAGTCGTTGGGATCTTCGCCTGCCCGGGCATTATAGCCCTGGGTGACCACGCTGGTCAGAGCGGGATGGGTAGGATCAATCCCGGTATCGAGTATAGCCACGTGTACGCCATGGCCTTTGTAATTCTTGCGGGCTTTATCCAGCTTGATCTGGTGTAAATTCCAATGATACCCATCGGGAGCCGCGATCGGTTCGGTCGGTGTGACCAGATCTCCCTGCGCTCCCCCCAGGCCATCCCGTTCAGCCGGAATGGTCAGGGGGGTATCTTCCTCCACGGCGACGACATCCTGGTGAGTTCGGATCGCTTCCAGGGCCTGCTCCTCCAGGCCGGCTGGCAGCCGAATGGCAGCGGCCTGGACGAGGGGAAGCCATTGCAGTACGGTACTGCCACTGGCGGCCACGATTTGTTCTTGTTGTGCGGGGGAGAGACCAGACTTAAATTTGATCATCTGGCGACTCTTCACTGCCCAGGCCGGTCCGGCGGCGAGGAAGAGGCAAAGAGCGAACCCCACGGTGAGGAGCCAGCAGCCGCCCCACCTGGTGCTGTTCCGTGCAGGGGGGCAGGAGACAGCCGCTGGGCTGGCCCGATTCTCCTGCGGGGTTAAAAAGTGCGGGTGATAGTTTCTGGTGTGTGACATATCTGTACCTCCTATTGCCTCTCGAGTGTCCAACTCGAGAATGGAAAAATGAGTAAACCACTAATTTTTCATTTTTTTCAATTTTTTCAGGATATGCTAATTTCATGCCAGGCAGATCTCTGGGCACCAATGGGGCGCCAGGGGATCGGGTGTTGTCAGTAGAGACGCGGGTTTTCAGATTGAGAAGCGGGAGGGGGAAGGGAAAGGCGGAGGGAGGAATGGCGAGCATAAGGGAAGGGATCAGGAAAATTTCGCCTGCTAATCGGAGAAATTTTGCATCGAGCTCCCTGTCAGAGCCAGGTCTGGCAGGCTATACCGGTCGACGCAGATTTTGCATAGGAGGAGGAAAAAAAGGGGCGAAGGTGACGAAGGATCTCGCTGGAGGTTCTATCATCTAGCAGGAGATTCTTCGCTTCCTGCGGTCGCTCAGCAGCCGGGAGGATACAATCTCCGCATCGTATCAGGCAAAAAGTGGAACGCAATTCGCTACCATCTTTTCAATATGGCGATGATCTGTGCCGCAGCACCCACCCATCACGGTCAGGTGTTTCCGTCTCTGTCCACCCAGGGTTCCACAGCGGGAAGCACATGGTAAAATGCGTCGGATGAGCACCATTGGTCATATAATAACTCTAAAGTATGCAAGCAGTTCAGCCCAAAGTAGTGGTGACAGAATAGTGAAGTAAGAGTAAATAATACGGATCCCATGAGATTCGGGTATTTCTCCGTTATTTCTTCTTCTGGATAGGCAGAACGATATGTGAGGGGCAAGCACAGGAGTGGTACACCGTTTGGTGGGCTATTTTGTAACAGTGCTCATACCCTAAAGGCCCACCGGTGTTTGGATTGACATCAAAGCGGGGCCAATTACTACTGCTGATATCTAAGCGTATACGGTGCCCTTTCTGAAAGAGATTAGAGGTGGGATAGAGCGGAAAGACAAATTCGTATGGCTGCCCGGGAGTTAGCAATTCTGCCTTTTCCCAACCGTGACGATACCGTGCCCGGATAATAGAGTCGGTCAGGTTGACAGCTAATCCCTCTGGATATTCAACACTGGGCGGATAGACATCGATCAGTTTAGCGGTGAAGTCTGTATCCAGAGCAGAGGAAGAGGCCCATAGATGCATCGTTATGGGGCCGGTGACCTCTAGCTCCTCTTCCAGAGGTGGAGTTTGAAAGGTGAGGATATCTTGGCGCATATTAAGGGGTAAGGTATTCTGGCAACCAAAAAAGTCCGGTCGTCCTCGTTGATCAAAAGCCCCCGGTCTCATAATAGAGTCTGCTGCGGAAATCCCCCCTCCAATAGTCGGTACCGGATGAGAGGGGTCAAAGGTAAAATGGCTGGACGAAGCATGGGGGGCAGGTTTTTCTGGAGAGAGGAGACCACCAGCATGAAGATAGTAAGCGGTAAAACTGGTGCCGGGTAAAGGCCAGTCTGTTTCGTTACGCCAGTAGCCGCCATGATGAATACGCCCAGGATATTCTGTATTGATGCCAGGCGCTCCCGAAATGACTCGTTTCCCATTACCGGTTCCCATGGTAAAGATACGCACTGGTGGCCAGTCTGCCACTTCGGTGTCCATACCTTTAAGATAGTGATCAAACCAGGCCAGTTTCAGATCGAGATAATTGATATGCGCCTCGGGCCCAAAATCGAGATCTCCGCCAAAGGTTACTTCATACGCCCCATGGGTCCAGGGTCCCATCAGCAGCCGCTGAGGGGATTTCTTCAGTTTGCTGAGCGCCACGTAGCTCTCACACGTATTGCGCGCATATGAGTCGTACCATCCCCCTAAATATAAGGTGGGGACATCGGCATGCTCCTGGTAATACTCCGATGGAGCGAATCCCCTTTGTTTCCAGTACTCCGTATAATCTCCATGCGTCTGAATGTCGATAGCCCATTGTTCATACAAAGGAAGTCTATGCAGGATGGTGGCCCCTTTTTTGAGAGGGAACTGCTTTACTATCTCAGGTAATTGCCGGGTAAAAGCCTTGACAAGAGCCATCTGCAGAGCCGGGTCTGCTTCGGCTTCCTTACTAGTGATCGCCATGCGGAAGGCATAGATCAGAAATCGTTGTTCTAAAGCACCATTTTGTCGCATGGAGCTATGATAGTAATTCGAAGCCCCCACTGCAACGATCATGGTCGCGAGATGCGGTGGATTAAGAGTAGCCAGGGCTGCCTGGGCGCTCCCCGCATAGGAATCACCTATTGTTCCGACTTTTCCATCACTCCAGGTCTGAGTTCCTAACCATTCTACGGTATCATAACCGTCCGGAGCCTCTTTAGCAAAGGGGTACCATTCACCTTCAGATCGGAAACGGCCTCGTACATCCTGGATAGCGCATACATACCCTCGACGGGCAAAATATTTTCCCTTGGCCACATTACGAGGAGCTGCCTTGTCATAAGGGGTCCGTTCCAGAATAACCGGGAACTTCCCCACGGCTTTCTGTCCCTGGAACGTCGGAAAATAGAGATCAGTCGCCAACCTGACCCCATCGCGCATGGGAACCATGACGTTCGATTCGCTGAGGACCTCATACTGCTGAGCTGAACCTTCATAAGTGCTGGGCATTTGTAGTCTCCTTCGTAAGTATCACTACATTTCTTGCGCTCCTCAATTCCATCCCTTCCTCTTCTTGTCCTGCTGAGTCCTTCACTCTGCTTCGGGAGCACAGCGTAGGGAAGTCCATTTGTCATCCCGAAGCGTAGCAGAGGGTTGTCCGTTCGACTCCTTGAACAAAGCGCAGGGCGCAGGGTAACTAATCAGAATGAAGTTGCCAGACTAGTTCACACTGAAAAATGAAATCTCTGGCCTTTCGTCCTTTGTGTTTTTGGTCCACGGTGCGCACCAGAAACCAGAAAGCCTCCTCGGGGAGGGGCTGGTCTCCCTCAGGCGACTCGCCGGTGCGCCGGCTGCTTGGTCTATATATATGATTACCAAGATTATCCGTGTGCATTTCGGAAGACGATCCGATGCTTGATCCAAACCACACAGTCTATGTTCAGGTGTCAAGCTCTGCCCAGGTTCCTTTTTTTACAAAACAAAATGCTTGGGATATCGAGTAAGATTCTGGCAGCCTTCGGCAGTCACTACTACAATATCTTCGATCCGGATCCCACCGGCTCCAAAGTAATAGAGCCCAGGCTCTACTGTCACTACTTCGCCGGCACGCAAGATATGATCGACCTTACTGATGCGCGGAGGTTCATGAATTTCTAGACCTAGACCATGCCCGGTACCATGGATAAGCCCTTGCATAACTCCATCGATTTGGCCACTTGGAAATCCCTGGCGTTCGAGAAAAGCAAGCACTTCTCGATGGATCTCTTGGCCATTTACTCCTGCCCGAATATTGGCTAAAGCCCATTCCTGTACTGCAAGCACCGCTTCATACATCCGTTGCACCTGAGCAGAGGGTGTACCACGAACAAAGGTTCGGGTAATGTCTGCATAATACCCGGTGACATTCGATTGGGGAAAGATATCGATGACAATGGGTTGATGGGCTTTTAAAGGGCCACTTCCTTCATTATGTGGTGAACAGGCATCCTCGCCTCCAGCTACAATAGTATGCTGAGCAGAACAGTTGTGTTCAATCAGTTTGACATGAATGCGTTTCTTGAGTTCTTCCGAGGTCAATGGTTGTCCATTCAGGAACAACAGATCCTCTCGAATTTCCGCGGCGCGCAAAGTCTCTTCTGCCAGTTGCATAGCAGCCTCAGTATACCGCTGCACCTCCGTAATATAGGCAATCTCCTCTGGCGTTTTGATTGTTCGTTCTTCGTAGAAGGGATCCTTTTTCCAGGAGACCTGATACCCTCGTTCCCGCAGGAAATCGGCTGCTTCGATTCGGAAATTTGCCGGAACGAGTAATGTTCGTACCCCTTGTTCTTGAAGTATGGTATCCAATACCTGAAGGAGCGTAGGTCTCTCTCCCTTTTCTTTTTGCATCTTTTCTTCATAAGCGGATAAGGAGAGAATAGTGTCAACCCTGGCTTGAGCTTTGGCTCGCTCAATCTCCAGGTCACTCATCACAATTATTTTTTCCCCCTGGATTTGGAGAAAGATAAAAGGGTCTGGTACGCGAAATCTGGTTGCATAGTAGAGATTAGCGTCCTGTTCGCTGGCAGCAATCATAAGCTGGGCGTCGTAACTTTCCATGGGTTTCTTTCTCCTCTTCCGAATCAAGATGACACATTGAAAATATTCTAGGCCCTGGATCAAGCTGGTGCACTTCTACCTATCCTGCTTAAAGATACCTGAATCGGTCCGGGAGAGCAATAACAGAAAGACAACTTTTCTCTTCTCCTTGCTATATGCTTATCTTGACCCAAAAATATGCGATTACCCTCCCCGAATGACCAGAGGACAATCTTACGCTCTGCTTCGGGGGTAAAGGAGAGTTCTCTATTTGGCAGCTCTTTCAAGGAGAGGAAATGGGCACCCTTTTTGCGAATCTCAAAGGGAAAAAATGTGGGGAAAGGTGCGCTGCTATATAGGGGGAGGTATAAGAAGCCAAACCGGCAGAGGTTCAACCAATAATGAGGGAGGCGAGGATATCCTCCAGACACTCAACAGAACTTCCAATACGACGTCGCTTCCTGGAAAGCGCGCCACAGGTTTCGAGAGCCCTAGTTCCCTGGGCTGTAATGTGCCAAAGCTTTGCGTAAATCTTCCAGCGTAATCGGTTTACTGACAATTAAATCGACACCTGCTGGCTTTTCGTCTGGAGCTTGCATCATATCCCCAAAGCCGGTCAGCAGGATGACCGGAGTAGAGGGAGAGGTCTTTTTAATCGCCGCGGCGAGTTGATCGCCATTCATCTCTGGCATGGCCCGGTCTACAATCACCAGATCGAATATTCCCTGTTGAAATTTCTCTAACCCCTCCCGTCCATGCACCGCTTCCTCCACCGTATGACCATCGACCATCAGATACTCGGCAATCACTTCCCTGACTGCTGTTTCATCCTCCACGATCAGAATACGGAGCGGATTTGGACAAGATTTCGCCAGAGGGATACCCTCTTCCCTTTGGGGCTTCTCTGCGGTCATGGCTGGTAGATGAATGATAAAAGTCGTGCCCTTCCCTACCTGGCTTTGGATATCGATTATCCCCTCATGCCGCTTGATAATTCCGTACACCATAGCCAATCCTAACCCGGTACCAAGTTCTCCTTTTGTGGTAAAGAAAGGCTCCAAACACCGCTGTCGTACTTCCTCGGTCATACCCATACCAGTATCCTGTACTTCGAGCACCACCTGATCCCCTTCTAAACGGGTGCTGAGGGTGAGTGTCCCCCCGTCTGGCATGGCATCCACGGCATTAAAGATCAGGTTGGTCAGAACTTCCCGTAAGGCTGCGGCATTGCCTGCGATAAGGAGGTTCGGTTGGAGACCGGTTTGCACCTGAATATGGAGCCCACTGGCCTGGGCTTGTTCTTTCCATTTCGGTTGTGTAAGCATGAGGGCTTGCTCGACAAGCTGACTCAGGTCCACTGGTTGAAATACCTCATCTTCTTCCCGTTGTCTATAAAACTCGCGAAGACGGCTAACTACATTAGCGGCATCTTTAGCCCCAGTATAGATGAGTTGAAGATAGCGTTTGGTCTGCTCTGCATTATTGAGGACTTCTGGACGAGTAAGCAGGAGATCACTGTAGCCTATGACCGGTAATAAGGCATTATTAAAATCATGAGCCACTCCACCGGCCATTTGTCCGAGCGCACGAAGCCGTTCCTGCTGCAACACATGATGCTGGGTGGCTTTCAGTTGAGCGAGTGCAACCTCAAGATGATGTTTGCTCTCTTGCAAGGCCTGTTCGGCTTGTTTTCGTTCAATGGCTTGTGTCAATATGTTGGCAACTGCCTGGAGAAAGTGCCTATCTCCGGAGGTAAATCGTCTTCGCCGGGTGGAATGCGCTCCCATAATCCCAAAAGGCCCATGCGTACCGTACATGACCAGACGCAGGCCACTTATCACGCCATGTTCGCGCAGGAGCGGAGAGCCAGAAAATCGGGTTTCTGACTGGAGATCTTCCACAAACACGGGTTCCATAGACTTCAGCGTATATTGTATATAGGGGTCTGCTATTGTATGAATCATTACATGCCCTACTAACTCTTCTCTCCAGCCTGTCCCTCCACGTAAGAGCAGGGTTTCCTTCCCGGGAAGCCATTCCCAAATTTCACTATACTCCACATCCAGAATACCGGCTATCATAGAGACCACTTGTTCTATGAGAACAGAGGTATCTACCCCGGCCAGAGCACGCTGGCCAAGTTCGGCCACCGCCCGCATGGTGGCTAATTCCCTTTTAAGCTGTATCTCGGATTTTCGGACATCCTGATAGAGTGTAGCATTCTCGAGAGCTATAGCCACCGGGCCGGTCAACACATCCAAGAAGGCTAAATCATCCTCTGTGAATGTGCCGGTCAGCTTATTCCGTAATTGGATCACCCCAATGATTCCCCGTTGGGTACGGAGGGGAGCACACAAGAGGTCCCGTGTATGCATCCCGGATTGCATATCCACTCCACCATACCATCGCTCGTCTTGGCTCACATCTGGCACTATGGTGGGGACTCCCTGCTGAAGCACCCATCCCGCTATTCCTCTATCGGCAGGGAAACGAATGGTTTTAAACCGCTCCTCTATTTCTGTGTTGACATCACTGGTTACTGGAAAGAAGAGCTCCTGATGCTCCTCATCCAGAAGGAGGAGCGCACAACTCTCCGCCTCCAGTACTTCTTTGGTCCTGGCGATGATCGAAGGGAGTAATTCGTCAAGCTCAATTTGGGCACTAAAGGCCTGGCTCAGTTCAAAAAGAATGGATAATTGTTCTGCTCTGGAGACTCCTTTACTCATGCTGGTCTCCTCATTAGGGCCTCAACTATTCCTCGCTGTCCTTTTCGTCACCAGAAACGGGGGTTATTATCCTGACCCTCCAGATTGATATATCAACTGGGAACATAAACCATATAGAGTTATAAAAATACACACTAAAATACAAATTTCTTATACCCACCTCATTATAACATGAGAGATACGCGTTGAAAAGCAAAACTCTTTGGAAAAGAGAGAAAAAACTCTCGACTGCTCAAAAAGAATTTCTAGAACGGAGCGTAGAGAAGCCCTTTTCTGCTCTGGGAAGGCTCTCTCCATGATTTACAGCCTAAATGTGGTTCTGCTTTTCCCCCGACCAAGGAGAAATAACGAGCGCAATGCTGTTTTCTCTATGCTCCCGTACAGAGACCCCGGGCAAGAGAATCATTTACTGGTCACGAGATAAGACAGTAAGCTTGCCTCTTGGTGCAATACGGGAAGCGTCACCACCATGGTGATTACAATGTGTTGCCGTGGTTCTAAGAGAAATGGTACCTCACCAAGAAATCAAGGAGAAAATGTGGTGGCTGCGTTCTCCTCTTCCGAGAGGGAAAAAACACAGGTGAAAAGTCTTGCTATAGCATAATCACTGAGTGGCCCCGTATTGGCATGCTCGAGCCGGAGAAATCGTTCCACTTTCTGGTCACGAAGGTTTGTAACAGAAGGCTGGTTTAGCTGCATTCCCCGGAGGGCTCTGCTGAGTTGATATCGTTCTAGTAACAAGCTAATAATCTGGGCATCGATACACTCGATCATCTCCAGCATTTCATCGAGTTGATAAGTCATCATGGTCTCCTCCCTTGGATAAAAGACAAAAGCCGTGAGTGCTTTGAGCAACCCACGGCTCTCCTCTAACACAAAAGCCGTGGACCGGTTCGGCATCCACGGCTTTTGGCGCTTCTCTTGTTACAAAATTATATCGGCACAGGTGCTAAGCAGTGGAATACCTCACCGGCAAGGACTCCACCACCAGCACCAAACAGGTATTATGTAAGGAAGGTTTTTCTCCATGTTTACGTCCTATCTCTGTCTCTCTTTGATCATGGTATCACTTCTCTTCTTATAACAAAAAATGCAACCCATGACAAGTCTTCTTTTGCATTATTTTTTACACCGGCCAGCTCTCTTTTTGATAAGACATCTCCCAAAACATATACTCATATCGACTGCTCAGGAGAAAGAGGTCCTCCAGATATCCAAGGGACTCTTCGGGGTGATCTCGAGCGAGCGTATCCAGCAACTCGCGTAGCCAGGTGGTAAGCTCTCCAAATTCGGATGAGGAGTACATTTGAATCCATTTTTGATAGAGAGAATCTGGAGGACATCTGTTCTGATGGGCCAGATGGGTTCCTATCTCCGCATACCCCCACATACAGGGAAGTAAGACAGCTACGAGTTCAGCAAAGGTTCCTGCTTCCGCAGTATAAAGGAGGTGCCGAGTATAAGCATAGGTGGTGGGAGCCATGATCGTCTCTTCCAGGTCCTGCTCGCTCAATCCAAACTCTTTGGCATAGGCGCGATGGAGATCCATCTCGGTGTGCAGGGTCGCATGCAGGAGTTCGGAAAATTTTCCCATCAAAGCCAAATCTCTGGCCCGGGCTACGGCAAGCGAGAACACCTTACAGTAGTCAATCAAAAAGAGATAATCCTGTTGGAGATAATATTGGAAGATATCTAAGGGGAGAGAGCCATCTCCAATACCAACCACAAAAGGGTGTTGGTGCTCTTTTTCCCAGATAGGGGCAGCTTTTTGGCGTAATCGTTCAGTAAAGCGCATCTTGCTCTCCCTTAACTTTTCATCAGAGGAATGGGCACCGGCGATTTTACAATTTCCCCAGCTTGCATGACAAAAGAGACTGACTGGAGGGTACCGATTTGCTGGAGCGGATCCTCGTCTACGGCAATGATATCGGCATATTTTCCCGGTTCGATTGTCCCGATCTGTTCCTCCAGACCCAGAACCCGCGCCGCATTTCGGGTACCTGCCACTATCGCATCCATCGGAGAGAGGCCAGCTCTGACCATCAGCTCAAATTCCCGAGCATTGCCACCATGTGGCAGCCAGGAAACCCCCGTACAATCCGTACCCATGGCAATGGGGACCCCCATCTCATAACATCGATGCAGCGATTCGGCCTGTTGTTTTGGGAGATCTTGAAAAGCCGGACGAATTTTAGCCAGCTCATACCCCAACCACAGGGTAGGGACTAAGGTGATCTCTTTTTCCAGCATGAGTTTTCGAGTAGGGTCATCTAGGCCATAGCCATGTTCGATATAGTCTACCCCGCCTTCCAGGGCGGTCCGGACCCCTTGCACTCCCATACAATGGGCAGATACTTTGAGGCCAAGACGGTGTGCTTCCCCGGCGATGGCCTGCACTTCTTCAACCGTAAAGATCGGTTGTTCTCCCCAGGCATGGGTAGTCCCAGAAGAAGTACAGATCTTGATAAAATCCGAGCCTTCCCGATACGACTCGTGCACTGCCTGACGACATGCATCTATTCCGTAAGCAAAACGTACCCATTGCTGTTCCATAGGGACGCCCGCTTCATACCAGCGGCTGGCCGCCTGCGTAATAGCGATACCAGCAGCAACTATACGGGGGCCGGAAATGAGTCCTTCTCGAATGGCATTACGCAGGGCTATTTCTACCCGTCCACCTAAACAGCGAACGGTGGTAAACCCGGCATGCAAAAGAGTGTGCGCTTCTGCCACTGCTCGGACACCCATCCCGGCATCAAGCAGAAACCCATAGTCAATACTCTCCTGGCCATTACGACCGCGCAAATGGAGATGAGCATCGATCAAACCTGGCAGCAGGGTACGCGTCCCCAGATCTATCACCGGAGCATCAGACAGCGGTGTGTCAGGACCTCCCACTGCCTCGATACGCCCCTGTCGGATAAGAACCACTGCCTGGTGAAGGGGTGGATTTCCTGTACCATCGATCAGTTGAGCAGCTTTCAAAATAATGGGCATAGTAAAAAACCTTCTCCTCGAGATTGATTACCTGGGTGAGCCCAACACAGATTCACCTCTCTTCTATCTGGAGCGAAGCGAAGGGTTACCCATTCGCCTCCCTATCTCCAATCTATACCAGGCTACTTTTTCTGTCAACCGGTCTTTAGGGCAGTATAAAAGGTATTATTTCCTCGTTTGACTAATAAAAGTATCGTTTCCCCCTTTTGGGTTCGTTCCATGATATTTTTGTAATCTTGCATATTTTGTACAGGAGTTTGATTGATCTCTATAATGACATCCCCCTGTCGCAAATTCGCCTCTTCAGCCGGACTCCCCGGTTCCACCTGCGTAATGACTACCCCTTTGTCATCGGAAAGCCCAAGGCTCTTGGCAATATCAGGAGTGAGTTCCTGGGTAGCCATTCCTAAACGCTCTTCTACATCTTCCTCGCGAGAGGCTACCTCTTCTTCCTTCATCTCGGCAATGGTAGCGTAAAGGACTTTTTCCTTCCCTTTGCGGAGGATTTTGATCGGAACATTTTTCCCTACCGGTGTACTCGCCACGATACGAGGCAAGTCATTCATTTCTGCAATAGGTTTATTATCAAACTCGATGATAATATCTCCACGTTCGATACCCGCCTTGGCGGCTGGAGTGCCATCAATCACGTCAGCCACCAGCGCTCCCCGTTCATGTTCGAGACCAAATGAGCGGGCCAGCTCTGGAGTAATTCGTTGAATCTGCACTCCAAGCCAACCCCGAGTTACCTTACCGGTTTCGCGGAGTTGGGGGAGAATAACTTTAGCCATATTGATCGGAATGGCAAAGCCGATTCCTTGCCCACTGGCAATAATCGCCGTATTGATGCCGATTACCTCTCCCCGAGTGTTAAAGAGTGGTCCACCACTGTTTCCCGGATTAATCGAAGCATCAGTTTGAATAAAGTCATCATAGGGACCAGCCCCGATGATCCGTCCTTTGGCACTGACAATTCCCACAGTTACCGTGTGCGAGAGGCCAAACGGGTTTCCAATCGCTATAACCCAGTTTCCTATTTTTAACTTATCTGAATCCCCTAATGGAACCACGGGGAGATTGGTTCGGGCATTTATCTTGATCAAACCTAAATCGGTCTTAGAATCCCGACCCACAACCTCCGCATCGTACTCTTCCCCAGTGGAGAGTATAACTTTAATCTGGGACGCATTTTCAATGACGTGATTATTGGTCACGATATACCCATCTGGGCTGACAATAAATCCCGAACCAAGACTCTGGCGTTTAAACTCTTGCTCGGGGATATCACCAAAAAATCGTTTAAAGAATTCTTCAAAAGGGTCCTGGGGAAATGGTCTCCGTTCAAAAGGGCGTTGAGGAAAGCGGAAGACCTGCGGCCCCCCCTTGACTACTTGCGTGGTACTGATATTTACCACTGCTGGGCTGAGCTTTTCCACTAAGGCACTAAAGGAGGGGAGCATGGGAACTATCTCCCCTTCCTCTCCAGATTTCTCTGTCCAGAACTTTGCGCCCCAGGAGAGGCTTGGCGACCCTAAAGCCCATCCTCCCAGCAGGATGATGAGGATGCTCATGCAAAGTAACCAGGTGCGACGTTGATACCGAGACATACTGCTCCTCCTTATTTTAGGAAAAGATATTTTTTTCTTAAATTCAGCGAAAAAAGCTAACAAACCTTTTTTGTTTTACTTATGGATGTGTTGAGCAGCAGAAGTAATAGTAGGAACAGGTATTCTGCTGCGGAAAACACCTTACTTCTTTTGGTCTTCCTGGCGGAGTAACTGGCGAAACTCCTCCTCGGTGAGGATTCGAATACTGAGAGCCTGGGCGCGCGCCAATTTGGAACCGGGATTATCCCCTACAACCACATAGTCAGTTTTTCGGCTCACGGTACTCACGACCCGTCCCCCGTGCTGTTCGACAAGCCGAGCTGCCTCGTCACGGGTGAGGGACGAGAGAGCCCCTGTAAAGACAAACGCCTTCCCCCCGAGTCCATCTGTCGTCAGGGGAGGATGGTCTGCTGGAGGCCAGGTGATGCCAGCGCGCAATAATTTGGCGAGGACGTGTTGGTTGCGCCCTTCGGCAAAGAATTGTCGTATACTTTTGGCTACTTCCGGTCCAATCCCAGGAATAGCCTCTAACTCTTCCTGTGTGGCCTCCTGCAGGGCATGCAGAGAGGGAAAATGGGTTGCCAGAAGCCTGGCCACATGCTCTCCGACATGACGAATCCCTAAAGCACAGAGAAAACGAGGCCATGTCGTCTGTTTGCTCTGCTCGATTGCAGCTAATAAATTGGTCACCGATTTCTCGGCCATTCGATCCAGGGCCAGCAAATCCTCTTTTTTCAGAAAATAGAGATCAGCTACATCCTGGATGAGGCCAGCCTCCAGTAATTGTTCAATCGTTTTGCGTCCTAGTCCCTCGATATCCATTGCGCCTTTTGAGGCAAAATGATAAATAGTCTCTCGGATCTGCGCCGGACAGGATAGCCCTATACAGCGCCATGCTGCTTCGTCTTCAGCTCGAATAACCTTCGCTCCGCACGCAGGGCAATTTTCGGGAAAATGAAAAACCTTCTCCTTCCCGGTACGACGATCCTTTAACACTTCCACAATCTCTGGGATTACATCTCCAGCCCGCTGTACCACCACGGTATCCCCAATACGGATGTCTTTTCGTTCGATTTCATCCTGATTATGCAGCGTAGCCCGACTGACCTCTACCCCTCCTACTACTACAGGGCGTAAATGGGCTACCGGCGTCAGCACTCCTGTTCTCCCAACCTGTACCACGATATCCTCGATTTGGGTCACCTGCTGTCGAGGAGTAAATTTATAGGCGAGTGCCCAGCGTGGACTGCGGGATCGAACACCGAGTTGCTCCTGAAGAGCGAGCGAGTTGACTTTAACCACTATCCCATCGATTTCATAGGGGAGGGTCTCTCTCTTCTCTTCCAGCTCTTTGTGATAGGCAAATATCTCGGTTACATTGTGACAAATTCGAATCAAGGGATTCACCTGGAACCCCCACTGGGAAAGGGTGTGCAGTATTTCCCACTGGGTAGAAAATGTTATCCCAACTGCTTCGCCAATCCCGTAACAAAACAGAACCAGAGGACGCTGGGCAGTAATGGCGGGATCAAGCTGACGTAAAGAGCCGGCAGCCGCATTGCGGGGGTTAGCAAAGAGCGGTTCTCCTCGCTCTTCTCGCATGCGATTCGAGGAGACAAAATCCTCTTTTCGGATAATTACCTCTCCGCGCACCGAGAGACGAGTCGGTAAGACCTGATTCCCCCGGGAAAGGAGTCGAAGTGGAACAGTTCGGATAGTTTTCAGATTTTGCGTGACATCTTCTCCTTGCACTCCATCGCCTCGTGTCGTCCCCAGGATGAAGCGTCCCTCCTCGTAAATTAACTCGACTGCTACCCCATCCATTTTGGGCTCCACGACATATTCGATCTCCTGGTCCTTTCCAAGTAAGCGATGCAGTCTCTCCACAAACTCTTCCACTTCTTTTGGTGAGAAGGCGTTTTCTAAGCTGAGCATGGGCAAGGACCGCCGCACAGTACGAAAGGCATCTATCGGCGTCGCCCCCACACGTTGGGTAGGAGAGTCTGGGGCTACCAAATCCGGGAAAGCAGCTTCAAGCGCCTTCAGCCGACGAAAAAGAGTATCATATTCTGCATCACTGATTTCAGGATCATCGAGGACATAATACCGGTAGTTATGATAGTGAATAGCGTCACGCAGTCGAGCAATTTCCTCTGCAGCCTCACTCTTTTCCATCTCTCCTCCTTCCCTCACTTTTTTACTCTCCTCGCTCCCTTCCCTTGCGAAGCAATATTTTGGAAAGTCAAATTACATTCTACCTCTCCGCGGGGAGGGAGTGCAAGGGGAATACCCCATGGCTCTGCTCAGTTCTTCAACGCTTCTACCCTGGGCCGCCTCTCCTGGTCCAGAACGGGAAAAGCCAGGTTAATGACCTCGTCCACGTGGTGGACAAAGTGAAATTCCAGCTCCTTTCGCCTTTCTTCCGGGATATCCTCCAGATCCTTTTGATTCTTTTCCGGGAGAATCACAACCCGAATTCCAGCCCGTTTGGCGGCCAGCACTTTTTCTTTAATCCCTCCAACTGGTAAGACCAGGCCCTGGAGGGTGATCTCTCCAGTCATAGCCACATCGCTGCGTACCGGTTTTCCAGTCAACAGGGAAATCAATGCCGTCAAGATCGTTACTCCAGCCGACGGGCCATCTTTGGGAATCGCTCCCGCCGGCACATGGATATGGAGATCATGTTTTTCATAAAAATCGGGAGCAATACCCAGTTCTTCGGCGTGGGAACGCACATAACTCAGAGCGGCTTGTGCGGACTCCTTCATGACCTCTCCCAGTTGTCCAGTGAGAAGAAGATTATTTCGTCCTGGCATCTTGGTGGCTTCGACAAAGATAATCTCCCCCCCATTTGGTGTCCAGGCCATCCCAGTGGCCACACCTGGCGTAGCCGTTCTCTCGGCTACCTCGGAGAAGTACCGAATAGGGCCCAGAAAGGTTGAAACAGCGTCCGGAGTCACGATGACCGGGTCCTGGCGCCCTTCGGCTACCTGTTGGGCGACTCCTCGGCAAATCGTGGCTATCTCCCGTTCTAAATTTCGTAACCCGGCCTCGCGGGTATAAGAGGCAACCACCAGCCGAATCGCTTCATCGGTAAAGGAGAGATGTTTTAGTTCTAATCCGTGCGCAGCGATCTGCTTCGGAATAATATGCTCCCGGGCGATAGCGATCTTTTCTTCTTCCGTATATCCTGGAATATCTAAAACTTCCATCCGGTCTCGTAATGCCGGTGGAATAGTCTCCAGGATATTCGCCGTAGTAATAAAGATGACATGCGAGAGATCAAACGGGACATCGAGATAGTGATCGGAAAAACTGAAATTCTGTTCGGGATCAAGTACCTCGAGCAGAGCTGCTGCTGGGTCGCCACGGAAATCGGTCCCAATTTTATCGATCTCATCCAGCATAAAGACCGGATTATTCGAGCCAGCTTTCTTTAAGCCTTGGATAATCCGTCCGGGTAAAGCTCCGACATACGTGCGTCTATGCCCTCGAATTTCCGCTTCATCGCGTACTCCTCCCAACGAAATCCGCACAAATTTGCGACCTAAGGCCCGGGCAATCGAACGTCCAAGCGAGGTTTTCCCTACGCCCGGAGGACCAGCGAAACACAAGATGGGGCCTTTCATGTCTGGCTTAAGCTTTCGTACGGCAAGGTATTCTAAAATTCGTTTTTTGATCTTTTCCAAATCATAATGGTCTTCGTCTAGAATCTTTCGGGCAGTTCCAATATCGAGGGTATCTGGTGTACTGATGGACCAGGGGAGGTCGAGCAGCCATTCCAGATAAGTCCGGGAAACCGTATACTCCGCAGCAGCCGGTGGCATGCGAGAGAGTCGGTCCAGCTCTCGTTCCGCTGCCTTCCGGGCTTCTTCTGGCAGTTTGCTCTCTTCGAGACGCTTTCGAAGCTCTTGGATTTCAATCGTATGTTCATCTTCTTGCCCTAACTCTTTTTGGATCGCTTTGAGCTGTTCTTTCAGGTAATATTCTCGATGGGTTTTATCCATCCCCTCTTTAATTTGGGACTGGATCTTTTGGCTTAACTCTAGGGTCTCAAATTCTTTATTGAGAAAGAGGGTCACTTTCTCCATTCGTTTTTTGAGATCCACCGTCTCCAGCACCTCCTGCTTTTCGGGGAGAGAAATGCTGAGATTCGAAGCCACCAGATCAGTCAAATTGCTTGGATTTTCGACATTGAGAACCGCTATACCCAACTCTGGCGAGAGGTTTGGGGCGAGCTCGGCCACTTTTTGAAATAACCGTTTTATGTTCCGTGTAAGGGCTTCGATCTCTTGATCTACCGAAAAATCTTCGATCACCTCTTCGATGGTGCCGCGAAAATAAGGAGTAGTTTGTGTAAACTCGGTAATCCGGATTCGCGAGAGCCCCTGGACCAGGATACTGATACTCCCATTAGGCAACTGAGTCATTTTGGTAATAAGGGCTGCTGTACCCATCCGGTAGAGGTCCACTGCCGATGGACGATCTATCTGGGGATCTCGCAAAGCGATGACTCCGATTATACGATCACCAGCCAAGGCCTCCTTCACCAACTGGATAGACTCCTGGCGTCCTACCAATAACGGCATCATCAGATCGGGAAAGAGTACCGTCCCCCGCACTGGTAAGATGGAGAGTTCTTTAGGAATCTGTTTGTGCGTAATAGTTCCTCCTTCTGTATGGCCTCTTGGCTCTTTGTTATCCCACATCATGTGTTACCTTCTCCTTTGTTATTCTGTCTCAATTTCTATTCGGCGTGCCCGTGGTTGTTCGCTTCGGGGAACAACGATCTCTAAAAATCCGTCCCGATAGGTAACTGTAATATGCTCTCGATCTATGTGACGTGGTAGAGCAATTGTGCGTGCAAATTTTCCATAATCAATCTCTAATTGGGCACAGCCAACCCGATTGCCCGGAGCGCGACTCTCTCGGTACCCTCGAATGACCAGCAGGTTATCTTCTACCAGGATGTGGAAGTCTTCGCGCTTCATACCGGCAATTTCGGCGAGAATCACTATGGACTGCTCGGTTTCATAAATATCTATAGGTGGTTCCCATGCTTGCCCAGTAAAGAGGGCGGATTGGCGACGGTGCAGGAGATGCTCTAGACTCCTTTCCACCATTCGGTGCCATTGTTGGAGCTCTTTATCGAGATCCAGAGGGAAAAAGGTCATTGTACTACTCCTTTATACCATAAAAAATTTTGTGTTCTCTGGTGACCGGTACTATAAGTAGCTATCAGTAAATTTCTTGCATTCTTCAATTCTACCTTTGCTCTTCTTGTCATGCTGAGAGAAGCGAAGCATCTCGCTCCTTTCTACCAGAGATCCTCCGCTCCGCTCAGGGTGACCAGAGCACATTCCTCCCGGAGCGTAGCGGAGGGAAGTCCATTCGTCATCCGTTTTTCGAGTAGTGGTGAAGCGAACGGGCTTTTGTCCAAAATTCTAGTCATAGTTACTTACTGTAAATAATTAAATAATACCATTTGAGATCTGTCATAGGGTAAAGCCGAGGGACAAATAGGGAGAGAAAAGGAACACAAAAATCCAGGACTCCTGGTGGCAACGATTCAGGATATCAGGCTGAGCATCTTATGCTGATGGAGCGATGCCCTAAAGGATCTTTTTCGTATCTGGTCCTTTGCTCTGCTCCGGTGAACCGCTGTACCCGGGAAAGCTTTTTGAACCAGCAGCGAGAGACAGGCCTTCTCTATTCAAGACACAAACATCTATTCTTATGTCTTTGTGCGTCGATCCAGCTCTCGAATCAACTCGATTGATCGTTGATCGAGATTCTTAGGGATACTGATGGATACGGTGACATAATGATCCCCTCGACCTCCCCCTTTCAAATGCGGTACCCCTTTCCCCCGCAGTCGAAACTTTTGTCCTCCCTGTGTTCCCGGCGGTATAGTCATCGTGATTGGGCCATCAATGGTGGGAACTTCCACCTTCCCCCCCAGCGCTGCCTCGGCTATAGAGAGAGTAATGTGCGAGTGCAGATCATCCTCTTCTCGACGAAAGAGCGGATGCGGACGAAGCTGGGTTACAATGTAAAAATCTCCCGCAGGGCCGCCAAAACGACCGGATCGGCCTTTTCCAGCCACTCGTATACGGGATCCATCCTTGACCCCCGGCGGGATCTTGACCGTAAGTCGTTTAGTCTCGGTTCGATATCCTTGCCCTTGACAGTGTGGACAAAACTGTCGCATCTGTCCTCGCCATAGTCCAGAACCCTGACACTCTGGACACTCCTGTTCACTGGGCACCATCACTTCTCTCGTGGTCCCCCGGACGGCTTCTTCGAGGGAGATTTCCAGTGTGTACTGACTATCAGCTCCCCGTGTCGCTCGTGTTCGCTGAGTAGAAGAGGTCCGCTGTTGTCCTAAAATTTCTTCAAAGAGATTTCCAAATCCTTCAAATCCCCCAAACCCGGTTGCAGAACGGAATTGGTCAAAATCAAATCCCTCAAATCGAAAACCTCCTCCCCATCCCTGAGAAAAATCACTTCTGCCTTGAAAGCTTTGATGACCGAACAGGTCATACTTTTTCCGCAGCTCCGGATTGCTCAGCACATGATACGCTTCTGAGATCTCTTTGAATTTGGCTTCTGCCTCCTTGTTCCCAGGGTTTACATCGGGATGGTACTGACGAGCCAGGCGCCGATAGGCTCTTTTAATTTCCTTGTCAGTTGCGTTTTTCGACACGCCCAAAATGTCATAATAGTCCCTCATGTTTTATCCCTGCAGCTCTTGGCTATCAATACTTCCTCATACCTTACTCTCTTAATGAACCAAGGTTTTCTCGATCTTCGCTGTTTTGGTTACTCCACCTCAATTTGGACCTGGTTAGATCTGGTTGCTTCTGCTTTAGGCAAATTAATCTCCAGTATTCCGTCTTTATAGATCGCTTTTGCTTTCTTCTGGTCGATCAAGTGTGGAAGCGTGAACGTGCGCTGAAAGGAGCCATAACCGCGCTCGATACGATGATAATTTCTCCGGGTAATTTCCTGGGTCTGTCGTCGTTCTCCTTTCAGGATCAGGGTGTTCTCCTGTACTTCAATGCTGATATTGGCTTGATCTACACCGGGTAACTCGGCCACTACAATAATCGAATCCTCTGTTTCATAGATATCCACTGGCGGTACCCAGGACCCTGACAGCTCTTCCCCTTGTCTATGACAGGACAGGCGACTCAAGGTATCCTGAAAGAGCTGATTCATCTGTTCCTGTATGGACATCAGATCACGAAAAGGGTCCCACCGTGTTAAAGCCATAACCTCTCTCCTTTTTTGGTGTGCTTGCATTCTTGCGATCCAGATATTTCTCGTCTTCCTCTCTCCAAGAGGGGTTGTGTAGAGTATAATATATTGAGTGTGTAATTGTCAATTATATTGAAATAATTTTTTGAGATTTTTCCCAGCAGCTCATCCTTGCCAGTACCCTTATGACCTTCTATCCTATTACAACCCGTCACAATTACGTATCCAATATCATGTTTGCCTAGAGCAGTAGCCTGTAGGGTGGGCTC